>Ga0326728_10006733_pt1 | contig 30571 bp, 26 predicted proteins | sample MB3enrmetagenome_FD_207602 | JGI IMG/M metagenome (GOLD analysis project Ga0326728, IMG submission 207602) | Lab enriched peat soil microbial communities from McLean, Ithaca, NY, United States - MB31MN | ecosystem: Environmental > Terrestrial > Soil > Wetlands > Peat | place: USA: New York...
CGCAACCTCGCGAACGAGGGTGTTCCCGCCGAAAAGATTCACTTCGTCGGAAACACCATGATCGACTCGCTGCTGACTTACAAGCATAAGGCGGAGGCTTCCAGCATCCTTGATGATCTAGGCCTTCGAGAGGGTTCGCGCGCGATTAAGGTTTATGCTCTGCTCACCCTTCACCGCCCTTCGAACGTGGATAGTCGTTATGCCTTTTCGAACGTTCTGGAAGGATTGCGGGAGTTGGTTGCGAATTGTCCCGTAATCTTTCCGGTGCACCCGAGGACCCGGAAACGGATAGAGGAACATGACCTCAAACACTACTTTGGTCAGAACGGCAGCAGGCATGGACTTGGAGGGCAGCCAGGGGCGAACGCTTCCGGTGGGATCCGTTTGGTCGACCCTCTCGGTTATCTTGACTTTCTGTGCTTGATGAAACACGCGTCTCTCGTCGTTACGGACTCGGGCGGCATCCAGGAGGAAACGACCTGCCTCGGAATTCCCTGCGTCACAGTGCGGGAGAATACGGAGAGGCCAATCACGGTAACCAGCGGGACCAATGCAATTGCAGGCACCCGGAAAGATGACATCCGGGATGCCGTCCATCGTCAGATGCAAAGGAAACTGAATCCCCGCGTGCCGGAGAAATGGGACGGCAGGAGCGCTGCACGAATTCTCGATGCGATTAACCGGGAGGTTTCGGGGAGGCGATCGGCCTTAGCCGGGGCGGGCACCGCTACATCTTGAGGAGGTGAATTTCCAGGCGAAAAGGGCAGTGTCTGGAACACACCGGTGCAGCTTGCAAGACACGGCAAACAGATTGCCGACCCATCAGCCGTGGACATCCACATCAGGAGTGCCGCTGTGGAGGACCCAAAGCTGTGAAATTGTCGATCGTGATACTGTGTTGGAACGACCTTAAGGTTATCACCAATTGCTTGCGCTCCATCTACTCGGGAACGCACTCGACCGAATTCGAGATCATTGTTTCGGACAACGGCTCCACCGACGGATCGATAGAATTCCTGCGCGAGAATTTTCCGCAGATTCGTGTGATTGAGAATGGCGCAAACCTCAGGTTTTCAAAGGGCAATAACGTTGGCATTCGAGCAAGCCACGGCGAGTACGTTTTGATCCTGAATCCGGACACCATCATTCACGAAGGTTCGCTGGACCGATGGATTGAGTTTGCCAACCAGCACCCTGAGGCCGGGGGGTTCGGATGTCGGGTTCTGAATGCGGACGGTTCCTGTCAAGGTTGCGCGCGACCCTTTCCGACCGTCTGGCGTTACTGGATCGCGTCGCTTTACCTACGCCCCCTCGGATATATCTCCGATGTTTTCCTTTCCGACAAATACGTCCGATGGAAGGGCGACACCGAGCGGCAAATCGACTGGCAGGCCGGCTGCTGCTTGCTGGTCCGTGCGGAGTTGCTGAAGCGCTTAGGCGGGTTTGACGAGCAGTTCTACTATTACTACGAAGACCTCGATCTATGCCGCCGTATTTGGGACGCCGGGTACCCTATAGTTTACACGCCGGACGTGATCATCACCCACCTAGTGGGCCAGTCAGTTAAGAGCTTTCGCATCGCGTTCGAGCTCGATAAATTCCGCAACCGGTACCGCTATTTTTACAAGTATTTCGGCAGAAAAGGCGCACGTCGTTGCCGTCATGCTTCGCTGGCGTGGTTATGGATCCGGAAGGTGGGATACGGGTTGGTCCGACTCATAAAGCCCTCGGACACGCTCAAGACGCGACTAGAGCTTTATCGGGCGGCGGCAATATGGAACAAGCGTGTTGATCCCGTTCAGCTAGTCGAAAATGGGAAAGAACCTCAAATTGACCTGAAAGTGCCGGTCCAGATCCCGCAATAGGTTCACCTCTAGTTTGGGTTCAGGAATCATATGGAAATCAAAATCGAGAGCAGGCACCTCAATGATGTGGTTGTTCTAGTCCCAGAAATTTTTCAGGACAGTCGTGGCTTCTTCATGGAGACGTTCCGCGAGGACCAATTCAAGGCCCTGGGCCTGCCTTCTCACTTTGTTCAGGACAACAACTCGCGTTCCGTCAAAGGGGTTCTGCGTGGATTGCATTTCCAGTGGGACCCGCCCATGGGCAAGTTGATGCGCGTTCCATTGGGCAGCGCCTTTCTGGTCGCCGTGGATATAAGAAAGGCTTCGCCCACCCTGGGGAAGTGGTTTGGTATCGAAGCCTCGGCCGAGAACAGGCGCCAGGTGTGGGCTCCCGCGGGCTTTGCACGAGGCTTCTGTGTTCTCTCGGAAGTCGCTGAGATCCAATACAAATGCACGGGACTGTACAACAGTAAGGCTGAGTCTGGGATTTGCTGGGACGATCCGCAAATCGGCGTCGAGTGGCCGGTCAGTGAGCCTTCCCTTTCCGCTAAAGACCAGAAAGCCCAAACCTTGGAACAGTGGCTCGCCAGGCCGGAATCCGACCACTTTCATTTCTAGGCTGAGAACAGCTTGTTGAAAAACCTCATGGACATGTCATGCTGACCCGTCGGGCTGGAGCATCCAGGATGAACTCCGCAAGATCTCCGCTCTTCCCGCCATCAACAAATGGCGAGCTCCTTAGCTTTTGGCGAGCGGGGTTGCAGACCTTTGTTCAGGGCATCCTGGGGAGGGATCACCTTTATGCAGGGCCCGGCAGTCTAGGTCAGGGACGCGTTGAGTTCCGGGTTCAAAAGGGATGGCACCCATAGCGGTACCAGTGTGTATCATCGTTGAGAACTTGGCCGTACCCGCAGACCGGCGCGTGTGGCGGGAGGCGAAGGCCCTTTGCGAGGCGGGATACAGCGTGTCGATTATCTGCCCTAAGGGAGGTGGATTCGAGAAAGGGCATGAGATGCTGGAGGGGATCGAGATCTACCGGCACCCTTCCTGGGAAGGGTCGACGCCGCTTGGGCATCTATTGGAGTACGCTTGGGCGCTGACGGTCGAGTTCGTGCTGGCCCTGAGGATTTACGCACGGACGCGTTTCCGCATTCTCCAAGCCTGTAACCCCCCAGACACCATTTTCCTGATCGCACTCTTCTTCAAGCTGTTCGGTGTGCGGTTCGTGTTTGACCAGCACGATCCAGCCCCGGAGTTTTGCGCGGTCAGGTTCCAGCGAAAGGGCTGGGTCTACCGTCTGGCCCGGCTGGCCGAGTGGCTAACGTTTCGCGTGGCGGATGTGGCCATCGCCACCAACGACGCCTTGCGGGAAATCGCGCTGACGCGCGGCGGCGTTTCGCAGGAACGCAGTTTCGTGGTTCGAACCTGCCCCGACCTGAACGACTTCCCGCTGCAGCCTGCGCGCCCGGAGCTTAAGCAAGGACGAAAGTATCTCGTCGTGTATATTGGCGTCATGGGCTCGCAGGACGGCATTGACCTACTTTTGGAGTCCGTTGAGTATCTTGTTAGAGTAAAGGGACGCAACGATGCGCTTTTTGTTCTCATTGGCTGGGGACCTGACCTCGGCCGCTTGAAGGCCCGGGTCGCCGCGCGGAGCCTCGACGACTGCGTGAAGTTCACTGGAGCGCTTTATGGCGACGACTTACGGGGCTATCTTGCGACAGCGGATGTGGGGGTCGCTCCCGACCCCTCGAACATATTCAACGATAAGCTCACTATGATCAAGATTTTCGAGTACATGGCTTACGGAATGGCGGTGGTGCTCTATGAGCTCCCCGAAGGACGGCGATCGGCGGGCGGGGCAGCGCTCTATGCGCACGGAAACGACCCGATCGACTTCGCTGAGAAGATAGCGCACCTGCTAGACTCAGAGTCATCCCGTAAGCAATTGGGAGCCATCGGCAGGAAACAAATCGTCGAGAGTTTGAATTGGGGAATCGAAAAACAGATGTTGCTAAAGGCCTACCATGCGGCTTTCAATGGCTATTTCCCCCCTCTGTCGGGAACCAAGAGTGGCTGCATTAGCTTTCCTTCTTCCCGCAATTTCAAAGCAAAAAGGTAGTACGCTGGCAGAGTATTCCCTCAAAAGAGAAGCTTGTTGAAAAACCTCATGGACATGTCACGCTGAGCCGTCGGCCTGGAGCATCCAGGATGAACTCCGCAAGATATCTGCATTTCCCGCCATCCACAAATGGCGAGCTCCTTCCTCGGCTTTGGCTCCGAATGACGCCACCACGGGGTATTTAGACAAAACCCGGCTACTCAGGTCTCGGGTCAGACCGCAAGGAGGAAATGTGAAACTGCTTATCGCCGGTGGCGCAGGGTATCTTGGTTCGGTGCTGATACCGAAACTGCTCGATCGGGGCTACAAAGTGGACGTGGTGGACTTGTTTTGGTTTGGCAACCACCTGCCGAGGGATGTGGCGATACTCCAAAAGGATATCTTCCAGCTTTCGGTGGAAGACTTGGAGCCCTATGATCAAGTGATCTTCCTAGCCGGCCTTTCGAACGATCCTATGGCGGAGTTTTCGCCGAGCAAGAATTTCATCTTCAATGCCGCCGCTCCGGCCTATTTGGCCTACACGGCCAAGAATGCCAAAGTGAAAAGGTACATTTACGCCTCCTCCTGCTCTGTTTACGGCTATACGGAAAACGAACTCTACGACGAGACTCGCCCCGTTTCCTCCACCTTCCCATATGGAATCTCCAAGCTTCAGGGAGAGCAGGCGGCGATGCAGTTGGCCGACGCAGATTTTTCGGTCATCTCACTGCGCAAAGGGACAATTTCGGGATACAGCCCTCGCATGCGCTTCGACCTCATCATTAACACGATGTTTAAGTGCGCCATGAGAGATCACACCATCACCATCAACAATCCTTCCATTTGGCGGCCCATTCTCAGCATCGACGACGCCGCAACCGCGTACATCCGTGCCATTGAAGCGGACCAGAGAATCTCGGGCATCTTTAACATTGCATCAGGCAACTACACCGTCGGAGAAGTCGGCGACTTGGTGAAAGCCACGATCGAGGAACGTCTTAGAGCGCCTGAACCTTTGCATCAAACATATCCAGGATTTCCGCAATTACAAGGTTAGTATCGAAAAGGCTGAGAATGTGCTCAGTTTCCATCCTGCTGGTGATGTGCAATCCATCGTGGGCCATCTGATCGACAACATGGAAAAGTGCAGAGACTGGGACAACCCGCTCTATTCCAACATCGTGTCATTCAGGCAACTGGAAAGTGGAATCGAAACGTACGCCATGGGGAAGGCGCTAGCGCGATGAAAGTAGTGGTCGTGGGCGCCAACGGCCAACTGGGGAGCGACGTTGTCCACGCCTTCGCGGACCGTGGGGACGAAGTCTTGGCGCTAACGCACGCGGACATCGAAATCGCAGATGGGGAGTCGGTCGCGAATAAACTGCGTGAGTTGCATCCAAGCATCGTGGTGAATACTGCGGCTATGCACCACGTGGAGAACTGTGAATTGCAACCTGACAGGGCTTTCGCAGTCAATGCGTTGGGCGCGCGAAACCTCGCCCAGGCGGCGCGGGATATCAGCGCGGTGCTCATCCATGTTAGTACGGACTATGTCTTCGACGGTTGCAAAGCCAGCCCCTACGAAGAAGGGGATCCACCCAGGCCCTTGAGCGTCTATGCGAACACGAAACTAGCCGGGGAGTACTTTGTCCGCTCTACACTCGACCAGCATTTCGTGCTGCGCACTTCGGCGATCTACGGGAAGAGCCCCTGCCGCGCCAAGGGCGGACTGAACTTTATCCAACTGATGCTCAAACTGGCGAAAGAGCGGGGCGAAGTCCGCGTGGTCGACAGTGAGTTTGTAACGCCGACAGCGACCCCGGAATTAGCACGGCAAATGGTTGTGCTGAGCCGTTGTAAGAGCTACGGCTTATACCACGCCACCGCCGAGGGCGCTTGCTCCTGGTTTGAGTTCGCCCGAGAGATCTTTGCCTTGACAGACACTAAAGTTAATCTGAAGGTTGCGGGACCGAATGAGTTTCCCGCCAAGGTGCCGAGGCCGATGTACTCGGTATTGGAAAATCGCGGACTCAAGCTTCTGGGCTTGAATACTTTCAGACCGTGGCAGGATGGCCTGCGCGACTACCTTGGCATTTCCCAGTCGCGTGAGGCGGCGATAACAGAATGACACGCTACGTAATCATTACGCCGGTGCGCGACGAAGAGCAGCATGTCGAAGCAACCATCGAATCCGTCAGTGGCCAAACCCTACGCCCGGCGGAATGGGTGATCGTTGACGACGGCTCGAGCGACCGAACGGGCGTCATTATCGATCACTATGCGGCTCAGTTTCCCTGGATCCGCGTCATCCACAGACCGAACCGAGGTTTTCGGAAGCCCGGTGGGGGTGTGGTGGGTGCTTTCTACGCGGGGTACAACTCCCTCCGGTGCGAGGAATGGGATTTTATAGTGAAACTCGATGGGGACGTCAGCTTTTCCGCGGATTACTTTCAAAAGTGCTTTGAGCAATTCCGGAAGCAGTCTGATTTGGGGATTGGGGGCGGAGAAATCTACTACGATTTTGGCAGCGAGCTAAAACTCGAGGCGTGTCCCAAGTTCCATGTACGGGGGGCCACGAAGATCTACAGAAAGGCTTGCTGGGAGGCGATAGGTGGGTTAATGCCTGCAGCCGGATGGGACACGATCGATGAAGTGAAAGCGAACATGTTGGGCTGGGAGACCCGCAGCTTTAAGGATCTTCGGCTCATTCACCATCGCCTCACGGGAGCGGCAGACGGATTCTTGCGCGACCGCGTGAAGTACGGTTCGGTGTGCTATACCTGTGGATACCATCCTCTCTTTGTTCTCGCTCGGTGCGTATACAGGCTGGTTCGAAAGCCCTACGTTATCGGCTCCCTCGCGATGCTTTTTGGGTTTCTGAAAGGTTATTTTACCAACACGCCGCATGTGAACGACAAACGGCTGATTCGTTACTTGCGGGAACAGCAACTGAGACGCCTCTTTGGACTAAAAACTGTTTGGAGGTGACCGTCGGGCCCACAGGCCTTCGGTGGACCGTATATGTGCGGAATCTGCGGAAAGCTCAATTTTGATCAGAACTCCAGCGTCGACCCCGCTCTGATTCGGGCGATGCTGGAAACCATTCGTCATCGAGGTCCCGACGATGAGGGTGTCTATTCGGGGACACAGGTGGGATTGGGTCACCGACGACTCTCGATTATCGACCTGAGCACTGGACATCAGCCCCTGTCGAATGAGGATGGTACCGTCTGGATTGTCTTCAACGGGGAAATCTATAATTATCAGGAGTTGCGTCCATTTCTCTTGAGCAAAGGGCACACTTTCAAAACACAGAGCGACACTGAGGTCATCATCCATTTGTACGAGGAGCTCGGGCCCGGGTGCCTGGAGAGACTGCGCGGCATGTTTGCCTTTGCCATATGGGATGAACGCACGAAGACGCTTTTCCTGGCAAGGGACAGAGTTGGCATCAAGCCTCTTTACTATTGCCTGACCGACAGATCCCTGGTCTTCGCCTCCGAGATCAAGGCCATCCTGGCGGACCCCGCCGTCGACCGACAGATCGCGCCCGAGATCATTGACAGGTTCTTGACTTTTTTCTACCTGCCGGGAGAGGAGACGTTGCTCAAGGGGATCTCGAAGCTAGCCCCGGGATACTGCCTGCTCGTTAAGGATGGTCGTCCGGAAATCCGCCAGTACTGGGATCTTAGCTTCTCGAAGCCGGGCGAAAGCCCGAGCCAGAAGGAGGCCGAGAGGCAGTTGATCGATTTGTTGGCCGAAACCGTTGAGCAGCACATGATCGCAGACGTTCCGGTCGGCGTCCTGCTGAGCGGCGGAGTGGACTCCACGGCTGTGCTCAGCTTCGCTGTGGAAAGGACGGACAAGGAGGTCAGCAGCTACACCGTGGGCTTTTCTGACACGGGGTTTGCTGACGAGAGACCCTATGCCAGATTGGCGGCAGATACTTTTGGTACGCAACACCGTGACATGACAATTACCGCGGCAGATTTTATGGAGTTCATGCCGCAATATGTCTGGCACATGGAAGAGCCGGTCTGTGAGCCGCCCGCCATTGCCATGTATTATGTTTCGAAGCTGGCGAGGAACTACGTCAAAGTGCTCCTCTCCGGAGAAGGCGGGGATGAGGCCTTCGCGGGCTACAGCAATTATCGCAATCTTCTTTGGCTTGAACGCGTTAAACGCGGCCTTTCTCCGCTGAACGGTGCCCTCGCTCGGGGACTTTCTCTTGCCAGCTGGCTGTTCCAATCGCCGCGAGTGGCTAAGTACGTGCCGTTAATGAAGGCAACTTTCCCCGACTACTACTACAGCCGTACTTCGAACCCGTACCGAAGCACTCGGAATGGTTTGGAAAATTTGTACTCTGCTGATTTTGCCCGCTCGATTGACCGTGACTATACTGTCGAACCCGTGCGTCGGCTTCAGGCGCATGTCCGCGGCCAGAATACCCTCGACGCGATGCTCTATATTGACACCAAATCCTGGCTGCCCGACGACCTGCTGATCAAGGCTGATAAGATGACGATGGCCAACTCGCTCGAACTGCGGGTCCCTTTGCTCGACCACAAGGTCCTGGAGTTCGCGGCTGCCTTGCCTGCCGACCTTAAGGTCCGGGGCTTCACCACCAAGTACCTTCTCAAGACGGCGCTGGGACGTCGGGTGCCCAAGTCCATACTGGATCGGCGCAAAGTCGGCTTCCCGGTCCCATACGAGTCCTGGCTGAGAAAGGATCTGCGGGGCTGGGTGCACGATCTTCTCTTTGACCGAGTGACGACGAGCAGAGGGTATTTCGAAACGAAGGCTGTCGAGCGTTTAGTGGCCAGAGACGAACGTATGGGAGGGTATTCCAAAGAAATCTTCTGTCTTGCTGTGCTCGAGCTGTGGCACCGAGTTTTTCTCGCAACACGCCATGTCCAAATGCACAAACTGTCCAGCCTCGCTTGAGTTACTTTAGTACTATGGCTCGCCACTTGCCAACTTTGCTAACCTGCCCTAGAATGGTTCCCGGGAAAGAGGAGCCACAGGTCCGAAGTGCTGCGTGGGCAGCAGGTGATCCCCTAACGGTAGTTCATGGGGGAGCTTACCGAGAGGAGGAGAACAGCGATGGCGAGATGGATTTGGTTTATAGTTGCGATCATGGGCCTTACGTCTCAAAGCTGGGCGGCAGGGGGAACCTGTCCTTCGGGTGCGAGTTATCTCAACCCGACGAATCCCACGAGTGCGCTAGTGACGCTTTCCAATCTCGGAGTTACAAGCTGCTACTTCATTGCAGCCAGCGGCTCCGATAGTTCCTATGATGGAACCACCGAAACGATTAGCGGGAGCCACGGCCCTTGGCTCCACGCTCCGGGGATGCCGAACTGCACAGGAAACTGTGCTTCCAACACGCCGGGAGCGGGCGTCGGCTATATTTTCAGAGGCGGGGACACCTGGCATTTTGGAAATAGTTCGGCGTCACCGTACACAGGGGGAAATTGGGCTTGGACCTGGAGCGGTTCCAGCAGCAATTACATCTACGTTGGAGTTGACCCCGCGTGGTACAGCGGTTCCTCTTGGGCTAGGCCTATTATGACCGGGGACAATCCAACGAGCACAAGTTCAAGCGGGAATTCGAGTTGCACTTATCAGACAGCGGGCGCGGCCAACAGGTTGATCTCGCTCTGGTATGTTCGCTACCTGCACTTCGATGACTTTGAAATGACGGGATTATGTTCGACGGGGGGCAGCAACGCAGACAACTATCTCTCTATCGTTGGGGCGGTTGCTGGCTACCAGAATCCCGGCTTCGTTGAAAGAAACTACATTCATGGCTGGACCTATGTCTCCGTGGCGAATGGAGGCCCTGGGCAGGGCGGCCCTAGCGGTTTTCAGGGATACAATCAGAACTACGGTTTCACATACCAATTCAATGTAGTAGACGGCTCAGATTCAGACGACCATGCGCTGAACGCTTTCGGCGAGAACGGCGACGGCTACATCCTTCAATACAACGTGGCCCGGTATACGGGCGGGACGAACATCAACGACGCTTGCCACATCTTGCACGACAACCTGTTCGAGTACATATATAACGTCACGGACGGCTCGACTCACACCGACATCTGGTTCTGCGCGGGCGAGGCCAACAACGGCACCTACGCGGGCGACGGCACCCCCAACCTGTTCTACAACAACATCTTTCGGAACATACCCGCGCCCGTTTCGGCGGTTTTGATGTTGGGCGGGACGACAAGCAATGGCCCCGATTACGTTTTCAATAATCTCTTCCACGACTACTACGGAGAGAACACGAACTACAATGATTTTTGCGAAGCGGGCAGTTGCGGCTCGTTCGTGATCTTCAATAATACCGCCGAGGCCAGCCTGCCGGACTACGCTGGCTGCATCTGGTGTAACGGCTCTAGCGCTCCTACCATCACCTCCGTGAACAACCACTGGATTACGAACAACGGAACTACTCCCGCAGCAGTCTTTGCATACACCGGACCTGTCACCGAATCCACAACCGTCTACCAAACGTACTCCGCAGCGACCGGGCAGGGTTATACCTCCTCAAACGACTTCGCGCCAACATCCTCGTCCAGTGCGACCGTAACGGCCTCGGGAACCAACGAGACGAGCGGATATTGCGCGGCTTTGAATAACAGCACTGCGCAGGCTGCTTGTGAAAGCGGAACCACCAATGGCTGCGCCTATAACTCGACCAGCCACACCGTCAGTTGCCCGGCGATCACTGCGAACGCCAGGCCGGCGAGCGCGGCGTGGAACGTGGGAGCCTATCAGTACAGCGGCGGCGGTGCCCCGGCCCCTCCCACGAATGTTGTAGAGGCATCTCATTAGGGCTCCCTGTTTGCTCGGGGAACGAATTAGAAATTGGACATTCCAGCCGCGGCGTTGTGGACTCTAATTGCTGCACCTGCCATGAAAAGCGGATGCCAATCATGCAGCAATATCTCGCTTAGACCCAACTCTAATTATACTTTCAGACGGTGTGTTGTGCTCAGGGGGCTCACCACACCCCGGCTTTACACTCCGGATCACAACTCCTCGCTTTTCTGACTTCATCCTCAATCTGTTGAGGTCCTAGCCGACAAGGGCGAGGTACGCCGAAGCACATCGGGAGTTAGACAGGCCATGAAGGCGTCATCGACCGGAAATATCACGTTCGTGGTGGCTGTGAATAACCGCGAGGTTTTCGAAAACAATTTCCTGGCGTCACCCTGCTTGCGCGGACCTTGTGATCATCAGATTCTGGTCCAGGAAAACTTCAACTCCGCCGCGAAAGCTTATAATGACGCCATCGAGAAGAGCTCAAATGATCTGATCGTCTTCTGCCATCAGGACATACTCTTGCCGGAGAATTGGTTGTTGCAACTTGATCGGGCACTTAACTATCTTCAGGCTGCGGACCCGACATGGGGGGTGCTAGGTTCCTACGGCAAAACTCAAGACGGCCGCGGCTGGGGGCATGTGTATTCTTCGGGCCGAAATGTCATTGGAGAGCCGCTCAAGCAGCCGGTACCGGTTCAGACCCTTGATGAAATCGTGTTGATCCTGAGGAAGTCCTCGGATTTGCGCTTCGATGACCATCTTCCTCACTTTCACTTTTACGGTGCAGATATCTGCCTGCGCGCCGCGAAGATGGGCATGAAGAGCTATGTCATCTCCGCCTTCTGCGTACACAACACACACCAACCGTTGGTTCTGCCCAGGGAGTTTTACGAGTGCTGCAAATACATTAAGAGGGTGTGGAACGCCTATTTGCCCATTCAGACCACGTGCATACGGATCACGAAGTTTAACTTTCCCCTCCACACGCGAAGGCTGCGAGAAGCTTACCTGCGTTATATCCGGCGCAAGGAATTTGGCGGAACGCGTGTGCAGAACTCACAAAGACTTCTCGAAGAACTGGCAGAAATTGCTGATAGCTCGTTGCACTGACAAGCTGTAGAAGACCGGCCGACCGCCTCATTCCAGACGTCGCGCTGTCGTCCGGGCGGACCGACGAATAGCGTTACAGAAACACTAGTGGAACCCGAAAACATCAGGTTCGGAGGTGGCGCGTCTGCCACGATACTGCACCCCTTGGTGGCAGTCGAGATGGCGCTGGCCATCATCCTGATCCTGTGTCTTCCCCGCAAGTACGTTATGGTGCCGCTGCTGCTAATGATCTTTCTGACCCCCAGAGGGCAGGTCGTGGTGCTGGCAGGGGTGCACTTCTACGTGGCCAGGATCCTGATTCTGGCCGCGCTGGCTCGCTGGGCGGTGTCAGGACGGTCGTCACCACTGGCTGGCGGTTTCAATTCCATCGACCGCTTTTTTGCACTGTGGGCTCTTTACACCCTGGTAGTTACCTCGCTCCAGTGGATGCAGGTCCAACCCCTGATCAAAAACCTTGGGGATTTCCTGGACGCCATGGGCGGCTATTTTGTGCTGAGGTTCTTGATCCACGACAGGGAGGATGTAGCGCGCGCCATCAAGGTTCTTGCGCTCGTCGCCATGGTCATGGCGCCCTGCATGCTCAACGAGCAAATCACACATAGGAACATTTTCGGCCTATTAGGTGGGGTTGCACTAGGACCGGCAGTGCGAGATGGGCAGGCCCGGTCGCAGGCAGCCTTTGAGGTTTATATTACGGCCGGGGTGTTTGGCGCCTCCCTGGTTCCATTATTTATCTGGCTTTGGACGAGCGGCAGATCCAAGGCGGTTGCCTGTTTGGGCGTGATCTCCTCAACCATAATCACGCTCACATCTCACTCCAGCACTCCCACACTAGCGTACGCCGCCGGGATTGTGGGGCTATGTTTCTGGCCGCTCCGCGGGCGGATGCGCGCCTTTCGTTGGGGACTGGTGCTGATCCTCCTGGGCCTACATCTGGTAATGAAGGCACCCGTCTGGGCGCTGATTGCCCGAGTCGATTTGACGGGTTCGTCGTCGGGTTATCAGCGTTTTATGCTTGTGGACACTTGTATAAGACATTTTTGGGACTGGTGGCTGCTTGGAGCGAAGGACTACAACAACTGGGCCTTCGACATGTGGGATCTGTCCAATCAGTATGTGGCGTATGCCGTAACCGGGGGGCTGCTGTCGTTGGTTCTTTTCATTGGGATCATCTCTTGTGGCTTTAGCCAGCTCGGAACGGCAAGGAAGCGTGTGGCCGGCGATCGTGGCCAGGAGTGGTTTCTCTGGTGTCTTGGCGCCGTCCTGTTTGCCCACGTGGTAGCGTACTTCGGAATCGGCTATTTTGACCAGATGCAGGTTGCTTGGTTTACGTTCTTGGCCATCATTTCTGTGGCGACGGTCGAGGCGGCCCCATCGCGAACGATGCAACCTACGTTCGATTTGGATTTGGCTCCCAGTCACTCTGCCACTTAGCTACAGGAGCTGCAGATGAAGATATGCTTTGTCATCGACAGATATCCCCCGCGGCCTCACAGCAGCATCGGCTCGTTCGTGCAGAAGATGGCGCGTGGCCTCCACGCAAGGGGACACCAAGTGAATGTGGTCGAACTCGGTGACTCGCACAAGGAATGGGACGATTCTGGAGTGCGCGTCACGGCTTTACGTCGAAGCAATGTCCCCTACGTGGGCAACCTTATTTCTCGCCTTCGGTTGAGGGGTTGGTTGCATTCGCGGTTCATGTCCGGGGCTGTCGAACTAGTCGAAGCGCCTGACTACATGGGTTTCCTTCCATTCGGAGTGGGTGGTTGTATAACAGTTGTACGTTTACATTTGTCTGACACTGCGGTCCGTCGGTGTTACGGGAAAAGGCTGGCAAGAGGAATTTACTACTACGAACGCCGAAACTTGATCGCGAACCGTGACTGGATAGCGGTTTCTCGGCATATCCTGGAGCTCACCGAATCGGTGTTTGGTGTTTCTCCTGCCAGGTCAGCAGTGATTTACAATGCCGTGCTTCCTGCCGCGACCGTACAGCCAAAGGCGATGCAACTACCCAGCAGGTTTGTCCTTAACGCGGGCGAGGTCCGTCCCCACAAAGGGGTACTGGTTTTGGCTGAGGCGGCCTCGGAGTTCTTGAAGCAAAAGCCTGACGTCCACCTCGTTTTCGTTGGCAGCGTTTACGAGGAGAATGGCCGTCCCGTGTCGAAAGATATCCTGGACATTGTCGGTCCGGAGCTGTCCGAACGAGTCCACATCCTCGGTCGTGTCGACCGCGAGACGGTGCTGGAATGCATGAGGAGAGCGAGCGTCTTCGCCTTCCCCAGCCGATTGGAGGCATTCGGGTTTGTTCTTGTCGAAGCCATGAGTTGCGGCCTCCCCATAGTTTGTACGAACTATCCGCCAGGACCAGAACTGGTTGAGGACGGAGTGACCGGGTTGCTGGCTGACCCGCTTTCACCCAATGATTTTAGCAAGAAAATCATCTGCCTCCTGGACAATGCGGAGCTGGCGAATCGTTTGGCCGCAAACGCCCGAAGGCTTGTCGCCGAGCGCTTCTCATTTCAAAGATGCATGCAAGAAACTGAGCGATTTTACGAAGACTGTCTGAGGCATTAAGGCGGTTATCGTATCTGTTGTTCAATGACCGGTCTGCCCGCCAGCGAATGAACTGGGTGCGGCAATGATTATGAGCTATTCAGGCGGTCGTGTTCGGGTGCTGTACAGCTTCCCCCACAAGCTGGGCGCCGAGCGGATCTGCTACACCGCCTGGCAACAGGTGAACGGCCTTGCCGCTGCGGGAGCGGACGTGCTCGTCTTTCCCGGCGCCCTGCGCAGGCCGGTGGCCGCTAATGTTAGGGTGCAACCTACTCTTGCGAGAGGCAAGCTGCGCATTCCCTACAAACTTCTCGGCAGCATGCGCGCCTTTGCCCTGCATGATTACATTGTGTCTCGGAGGATCGAGAAACTGGCGGGACAGATCGATATCATCCACACTTGGCCCTTGGGAGCGCTCCAAACACTCAAAACGGCGGCCCGGCTGGGCATCCCCACCGTCCTCGAAAGGCCCAACGCCAACACACGCTTCGCCATGGAGGTGGTGAAGCAGGAGTGCGAGCGCCTGGGAGTGGCCTTGCCGCCCGGTCACGAACACGCCTACAACGCGGAAAAGCTGCGCAAGGAGGAAGAGGAGTATGGACTGGCCAGCCGCCTCCTATGCCCGTCCGACTTTGTCGTGAAGACCTTTCTGGACAAGGGATATGCAAAGGAAAAGTTGGCCCGGCACATTTACGGATTTGACGAGAGGGTATACTTCCCAGACGGCAGACCACGAGACGCAAGGCGCGGCCTGACGATGCTGTTTGTGGGAGTCTGTGCGGTGAGGAAGGGTGTCCATTACGCGCTCGAGGCGTGGCTCCGATCTCCGGCCAGTCAAGACGGTACTTTTCTGATTGCCGGGGACTTTTTACCGGCATACGCTCAAAGGCTCGCTCCCATGCTTGCGCACCCCAGCGTCCGTGTCCTCGGGCATCGGAACGACGTGCCGGAGCTAATGCGGAAAAGCGATATCCTGGTTCTTCCCAGCATCGAGGAAGGCTTCGGTCTTGTCATAACAGAAGCCATGGGCAGTGGCTGCGTTCCGCTCGCTTCGGAAGCCTGTACCGAAATCTGCCGGCACATGGAAACGGGACTCGTTCATCAAGTCGGAGACGTTGAAACCCTCACTCGACACATCACCATGCTGTATGAAGATCGCGTGCTTCTGGAGAGACTGCGCGCGGCGTCGCTGAGTACCATCCCCGAGATCACGTGGACCGCGGCAGGAGTGAGACTGCTTCAGGTGTATCGCGAAACGGTGGTAGCGCAATCGGAAAGAACCGCTCGCGAAGCCCCCAGGCCTAAGCGCCCAGAGCCCTAGCCGAAGCGCTGGCTCCATACGGTTACCGCGATGAACCCGTCCGTCTCTGTCGTCATACCGGTCTATAACCGCTTCGAGCTCACCAAGCGCTCCGTCGAGAGCGTGATGGCGCAGTCCGTGCCCGTGTCGGAAGTGATTCTTGTGGACGACGGCTCGATCGACGGCACCTCCGAGTTGCTTCCGCGCTATATTGCGGATAATCCGGCCTGGCGCGAGCGCGTGCTTTATTTCCACCAGGAATCCCAGGGAGTCAGCGCGGCGCGTAATCTGGGCATTGCGCAGGCGAAAGGCGAGTGGCTGGCGTTCAACGACAATGACGATCTCTGGCTCCCGCAGAAGCTCGAGTGGCAGTTTCGAGCGCTCGAAAGGTACAGGGATCAGTGCGGTCTGTGTTTTACGGACGCCTGGTTCATGAATAACGTGCACATGAAGATGAGTGTTTTCGAACGTTACGGCGTGGAACACAGGGAACAGGTTGGTATTGTCGGTGACCTTGAAGGACTGATTGAGCGTCTCGAGCAGGTGTGGGTCCCCACGGTTGTGGCGCGCGCGGATCTGGTGCGCCGGGCCGGCGCCTTCGACAGCGCCCTTCATTACAACGAAGACCAAGAGTTTTTATTCCGCATGGCTTTCGAAACAAAGTTCTGTTACGTGAGCCCACCGATGGCTTTGTTCGACCGAACGCCGCCCTCACAGCGGCACCTCGGGAAGGCCACCAATTCGCACAAGGAAGACTTCCGGCTGCAAATGTTGCAGTATCGCCTCGAAAGGAACTTGAGCTCATGCGCGAGCTTGTCCCCTCGCATTCGCAAAACCCTATGCAGCAAGCTGCGGGCTATTCATAGTCAGTGGACAAACTGGCACCTCCGAAATGGAGACTTCGAAAGGGCCCGACAGTCCATTTCGCAAGCTGCAAGATATGACCTCACCCCTGGCGTCGCCCTGAAGTGGACTCTCACTCGAGTTGCACCCACTCTCGCCAAGTGGGTCGTGATGTTAAGAGAATCGAATACAAAAGGGCCCGAACGGGAGGTCTATTTCTAGCCCAGACCAACTTGGGCGCAAACATCTTCGCACCGCAAGGGGCAGCATCGGTCGCACAACGGCATGGGCACTCTTGAGAAGTTCGTGGGTCGTCTCTTCCCGTATCACTCAAGCCGGAGATTGTGACTTCCGTAGGATCAAATGGCAATACGACGTTAGAACCAACAGTCTGAACGAGCTCCAGCGCCTTCCGGAGCTTGCCGTCGCGATGTCAGACGGCCGGCATAGCCCATTGAGTGCCCCGCGGTTCGCAACGAGCTGTCGAGGCGGGAGTTCCTGAGACCCGAGCTTGGCTAATCTCTCGTCGATAAAACTGTACTGAACTCTCAGCTTTGTACTGCGGTCTAGTTCCGCGCTAGGTGGTCTTGTGCAGGGCGTGCGGTTGGCATTTTACATTGACGGACATAACGGGAGGGAAGATGGATTCGAGAGCGCTGCCTCTAGTGAGCATAGTTACTCCGGTATACAACAACGCCGACTATCTTGCTGAATGCATTGAAAGCGTTCTGGCGCAGACCTATCAGAATTGGGACTACACCATCGTGAATAACTGCAGCACGGATGGATCGGGGGAAATCGCACATCGTTATGCCGCGAAAGACCCGCGGATTAGGGTTCATGACAACCATCAGTTTTTACGGGTAGTTCCTAACCATAACGTCGCGTTACGGCAGATTTCCCCCGAGAGCAAGTACTGCAAAATGGTGTTTGCGGATGATTGGATCTTCCCGCAATGTATAGAACAAATGGTTGCCGTTGCCGAGGAGCACCCCTCAGTGGGAATTGTAAGTGCCTACGCCCTGGAGGGAGGGTACGTTAAGTGTATGGGGTTGCCGTATCCGAGCAGGCTGGTCAGCGGTCGGGAAGTCGGCCGCCAGTACTTTCTGAACAAGCAGGACGTGTTCGGGTCAGCAAACTGCGTCCTTTACCAGGCCGATGTGGTCAGGAGTCACGATCCCTTCTACAACGAGGCAGATATCCATGCGGATACGGAGGTGTGCTTTGTGCTTCTGACGACGTGTGACCTTGGTTTTGTCCACCAAGTCCTTACCTTTACCAGAGTGCGGCCGGGATCGTTGACCATGATGTCCAAAGACATGCACACCAACTTTGCCGGCATGGTCCACATCCTGGTAACGCACGGTCCGGATTTTCTGAGTCCGGATGAGTTCGAAGCCTGCCTGGATCGGCTTTTGGCTGAATACTACAATTTTCTCGCTGTTAGCCTAATGCAAGGCCGCCGCGACAAGAAGTTTTGGGATTATCACAAGAGAAAACTGACAGAGGCGGTCGGCTTTAGCCGGACTCGTTTAGCCGGTGCAATACTAGCAAGGTTGTGCAGGGCTGTGCTAAATCCCTACGAAACTATAAAAAAGCTGCGCGAGCCTAGAGGCCACTCCGTGAAGGAGGTGGCAAGCGAAAACGTGGACAGGAGCCGATCGCCGGTCCACGCCAACGGGTTCCGATAGGATTAAGATACGCAATCCAGGCCGTGGGGTAATACGGAACCTGAAGGAGTACGTGAAACGGAATTATCGGACAGGAGCCCAGGTTTTTGTGTCTTTCCGTATCCCATCGTACCGCTTGGCAGGTAAATATCGCGACCGGCAGGACCGGAATGGCAAAGAAGGCAACCGCTATCGACCGAAGGTCGCCTTTTTCGGGCACTTTGGGGGGGGTAACCTCGGCAACGAGAGTACCCTTCAAGCAATCATTTACCATCTTCGTCGTCTGGTTCCGGATGCTGAAGTTACATGTATCTGCACCGGCCCTGAAACCGTCGCCGCAGATTACAACATCGCAGCTGTGTGCATTAGCGGTATTGTAGTTAAGCCCTGGACCCTACACAGTCCACTGGCTAGATTGGTGCGGAAGCTCTTTATTGGAATACCAAGCGAGCTTTACCGGTGGCTCAAGGGTGTTATGACCCTCCGGGGTACCGACGTGCTTATCATCCCAGGAACGGGATTGCTGACGGATGCTTTCAGCCTTTTCGGCTGGGGCCCCTATAATATGTTCAAATGGTCAGTAATAGCAAAGTTGTGCCGCTGCAAACTCTTCTTTGTAAGCGTCGGAGCGGGTCCCATATACGGCACCATCGGTAGGTGCCTTGTTAAGTCAGCCCTGTTTCTGGCAGACTTCCGGTCTTATCGGGACGGGTCCACCGTGCAGTACCTCAAAAGTATTGGGTTTCGCGCAGACAATGACCCGGTCTATCCAGATTTGGCATTCAGTTTACCTGAAGCTCTGATACCGCATGAGGACGCGAAGCCGCGGCGCCGAACGGTTGTTGGCCTCGGCTTGATGCAATACGCTGGAAGGTATAGCGTTGAGGGACCTAGTAATGTCTTCTACACGGCCTATTTGGAGAATCTCGCGATCTTCGTGAAGTGGCTGCTTGCCCATGAATATGATGTCCGGTTACTAATGGGGGATGTTGTCGACAGGCCTGCAGTGCAAGAATTCAGATCCCTGCTAAGAGAACGGCTGTCGCTGGCTGATCAAGGACACGTTATCGATGAGCGGGTCTTCTCGGTCGAACAGCTTTTGTCACAGCTTGCGGGAACTGACATAGTGGTCGCAACCCGGTTTCATAATATTCTTTTAGCATTGCTCGTCAACAAACCAGTGATCTCCATCTCGTTCCATCATAAGTGTGTTTCCCTGATGCGCCGGATGGGATTGTCGGAATATAGCCAGGACATGAATGACTTGAAAGCTGACAGGCTGATTGAGCAATTCTGCCAGCTCGAGAAGAATGCTGGGAGCCTGAGGCCGATGATTAGACAGAAGGCGGAAGGATGTCGTAAGGCTTTGGATGACCAGTACAATCTCATCTTCCAAGACTTGGGACCTCGGTAACGAGCACCCAGAGACAATCAACGAAATTACTGTCGGCATACTGCTCTAGGCTGCCTTCCCTTTCCTCCGCAGTGGCTCCAATGGGCGCGGCACCAGGTTTCGAGGTTTCTTAGGCACGAACCCCGTGCGTGGCGATTATTAAGGACGACGATTGGTGGGGTACGAGCCATGTGGCCCCCCGGGCCTAAGAACCTTTATGGTTTGTTGTACCGATTTCCGTCGGCAAGTAGGCGGAGGGTCGTCTGCTTGGGTTGGGCGGGGGCCGGGCGAGCTAGAGCGAACCTGTGAATTATTGAGCCTACCGAGGTGCGTGCATCATGCCACAAGCAACTGACACGTACTATAAAAGGGATTTTTGGATCAATGAGAACCTGAAGTACACACAACCCCATTTTCGAATGGCGAAAGCCGCACGAATTGTAAACAGGATCGCACGAGGAAGAGAGTGCGATTTTCTCGATGTCGGTTGCGGGCCGGCAACGTTGAAACACCTTCTTCATAAAAGGATACATTATTATGGGATAGATGTAGCTATTCACAGCCCGGCACCCAACCTGCTTCAAATGGATTTTCTTGAAACCCCAATCAAATTTGGTGACAAACAGTTTGACATCATTCTCGCCCAGGGTGTTTTTGAATACGTCGGGAGCTTTCAGTCTCAGAAACTCTCCGAGATCAAGCGGCTCTTAAACGAAAACGGCGTATTTATTGTTTCATACGTCAATTTTGATCATTGTCGTAAGCATGTATACTGGCCCTATAATAACATCCAATCCTTTGACGATTTCCACCAGAGCTTGGCGCGCTTCTTTCACATAGACAGATTTTTCCCAACCTCTCAGCGTTGGCATCATGATGAGCCTCGCGGACGATTCATGAAGACCGTTCAGATGCATATAAATGTGAATATTCCCGTTATCAGCCGCCTGTTCGCCGTGGAGTATTTCTTCATTTGTTCCTCATAGAGTTCAAGAAGAATTGGAAACCGAACGTAACTGACGAGCGCCATGGATGAAAAGGAGGACGTTCGGGTCCTGCCGTCTTCCGATGAGCATAGCACCTGCAATACCCAAGATGGCCGGCGCGGGGTTGGCAGACTTCTGTCAGGATGTAGAGCACCTCGATATCGCCAAATTGGTGGCGCAGCTTACCAGATTCGAAGAAAATGCGGAGAATCTGAAGCTAGAAATCGAGCGAAAGACGGAAGCCTATCGCAGGGCTTTAGACGAGCAGTACAATCACATTTTCGAAAACATCTAGAATTCATGAACTGGTTGCGAGCAGGGCACGATCGTCAAGATTGGAGGTACGTCGATCTCGCGCCGTTGTTGCCGTTTCGGGATGCGAGCTATGGCCTGCGACTCAGCCGCTTGTCTTATCCCGGGTTTCTTGCACTCTTGTGCCCTTGTGTTGTGCTAAGCGCGTGGTGGCGAACGTCTTCTCGCCCGATGCTCGTGACCGTTGGTTTGTGCCGCCGGCGCCGGGTGACTATACCTAGCGGGCTAAGTGTCGCCAGGGATGGTACCGGGCAACCTCAGCCGACGCGTTCCATGCGACAAACAGTTGCCGCCGGGGGCCGAACTTCTGCTGGAAAAGAACTGAACATCTAGAGGTCGAATTGTGTGCCAATGGAGCATGCGCCCGCATGAAAACATTCCGTCCATGCTGATGCCGACACAGAACTTCTCGCAAACTCTCCTCAATCGCAAATGGCATTCCTTGTGCTATGATCTTTCATGAAACCAAGCTACCAGGGGCTTTCGAAATTCATCTCGAGCCCATTGCTGACGAGCGCGGGTTTTTTGCGCGCACTTGGTGCCAGAAGGAGTTTGAAGCTCAGGGACTCAACCCCAGGCTGGCGCAATGCAACTTATCATTTAACGCGCGAAAAGGAACGTTGCGTGGCATCCATTATCAAGCGGAACCTTATCCGGAAACCAAAATAGTACGCTGCACTAGAGGAGCGATTTACGATGTGGTGGTCGATCTACGCCCTGACTCGCCTGCGTTCAAGAAGTGGATCGCCGTAGTTCTCACGGCTTCCAACCGTCACATGGTTTACGTGCCGGAAGGTTGCGGGCACGGCTTTTTGACGCTGGAAGACGAGACCGAAATCTTCTACCAAATGTCGGAATTCTACAATGCAGAATCGGCCCGCGGGGTGCGGTGGGATGATCCGGCATTCCAGATTGCTTGGCCGGAGAAAGTGGAAGTGATTTCCGAAAGGGATCGGACGTACCCAGATTTCGAATCACAGCGATGAGCCTCCTGAAGGACCTGAACCAGACGGACCGGACTAGCCTTGGCCAAGAGTTGCACCGCTTCGCGGCGGAACTTTACCCGATTTGCAGAAGTATCACCGGTAACGGGATCCGGCAGACTTTAGCCCGGATCAAGAGCCGCATTCCGTTGCAAACCTTTGAGGTGCCCACAGGGGAAAAAGTCTTCGACTGGAACGTGCCTAAGGAATGGAATATTCGAGATGCCTATATCGCGGATTCCCGAGGACAGCGTGTTGTGGATTTCCAGAAATGCAACCTGCACGTCATGAATTACAGCGTTCCGGTGCATGAAACGTTGCCGCTCAGCAAACTCCGGCCGCATCTGTTTACGATTCCAGAGCATCCAGACTGGATTCCTTACCAAACCACATACTACAAGGAAGACTGGGGATTTTGCCTGTCCTACCATCAGATGATGGGGCTTGAAGACGGCGAGTATGAGGTCTGCATTGATTCCACTCTCCAGGATGGGCATTTGACCTATGGTGAGTGCTATTTGGGCGGACGTTCTTCGGAGGAGGTGCTGATCTCGTCTCATGCTTGCCATCCATCCTTGGCGAATGACAATCTCTCGGGGTTAACGGTAGCAACGTTCTTGGCCAAGTTTTTGTGCGGACGGGATCTGCGGTACTCGTACAGATTCGTGTTCATTCCCGGGACGATTGGTGCCATTACCTGGCTCGCGCGGAACCGTGAGGCCGCTGGCCGCATCCGCCATGGGCTCGTGCTAACGTGCCTCGGAGACGCGGGTGGATTCCACTACAAGAAGAGCCGGCGGGGAAATGCGGATATTGACCGGGCGGCGGCTCACGTTCTCAGCCACTGCGGCGAATCGTCCGAAATCTTGGAGTTCTCTCCGTATGGCTATGACCAGCGGCAGTACTGCTCTCCGGGCTTCAATCTCCCTGTCGGTTGCCTAATGCGCAGCGTTGGGGGTTTTCCAGAGAATCACACTTCCGCGGACAACCTCGACTTTATCCACCCACTCCAATTGGCCGGATCACTATTTGTTTGCGCCGCCATTCTGGACGTGCTGGAAAACAATCGCTGGTATCGCAACGAGAGCCCTTACTGCGAACCACAACTGGGACGGCGAAACCTCTACCGGTCCACGGGCAGTGAGACGAGCGAAGAAGAGATCATGGCGCGGCTCTGGGTGCTGAACCTCTCGGACGACAAGCACTCCCTGTTGGACATCGCGGAGCGCTCCGGTATCTCCTTCCCGATCATCAGCGAGGCTGCCGATCTGCTTTGCCAAAAGGAGTTGCTTTCGGTTGTCCCAAACGATGCCGGTGAAGGAATAGCCCGGGGCGAAGCTTCACGCGAAAACAGCTCGCAACGTCCATAACGGGGCTTCTCCTATCTCGATCGCAGGATCAAATCTGTTTTGAAGTGGAGAAGGACGCGAATGAGAATACTGTTGACCGGGCATAAGGGCTACATCGGCGCTGTTGCCGGACCTATCTTGCTGTCCGCCGGCCACGAAGTTGTCGGCCTGGATGCAGATCTGTTCGCCGGCTGTGACTTCGGCGAACCGGCCCCGGAGATTCCGGAGGTCCGCAAAGACATCCGTGACCTGACGAAGGCGGATCTTGAGGGTTTCGACGCGGTGGTACACCTGGCCGCATTGTCGAATGACCCGCTGGGCAACCTCAATGCAAACCTCACTTATGATATCAACCACGGTGCCTCGGTCCGGCTGGCCCAATTGGCAAAAGCGGCGGGCGTGAAGCGCTTTGTCTTTTCCTCGTCGTGCAGCACGTACGGCGCAGCAGGAGACGTGTTCCATGACGAGACGGCGCCGCTCAACCCTGTCACGGCGTACGGCGAATCCAAAGTCTTGGTCGAGCGAGACAGCGCAGCCCTTGCCGATGACCATTTCAGCCCAACCTACTTGCGCAATGCGACCGCCTACGGCGTGTCTTCACGCCTGCGGTTGGATATAGTCTTGAACGACCTGGTGGCATGGGCGTACACCACCGGCCGGGTGTACATCAAGAGCGACGGCACGCCTTGGCGTCCCATCGTGCACATCCGCGACATCACCGCGGCCGTGCTGGCCGTGCTGGAAGCGCCGCCAGAGTTCATTCACAACCAGACGTTCAACGTCGGCCAGACAGCGGAGAACTACCGTATTCGCGATTTGGCCGCTATCGTCGCCGATACGGTTCCCGGGTCCCGTGTCGAATACGCTCCCGATGGTGGCCCGGACAAACGCTGTTACCGCATCAACTGCGACAAAATCCACCGCGCGCTGCCGGATTTTCGGCCGCAGTGGACCGCCCGTCAGGGCGCGCAGGAACTTTACAACGCCTATAGGGTGGCCGGTCTCACCCGCGAGGATGTGGAGTGCGGCCGGTACGTCCGCATCAGCCACATCCAGCGCCTCCTGAAAGCTGGGCAGTTGGATGCTTCCTTGCGCTTTAGCCGCCAGCACGCCGAGACGAATGTAGTTGCTTGATCGTCCATTCCAAAGCGGTACAAAGGCAGGGCTACGATGACACTTTCTGCAGATATTCAAACACAAACCCCAACCAAGCCGTGCCGCTTCTGCGGTGCGGGCCTGCACCAGACGTTCGTCGATTTAGGGATGTCTCCACTTTGCGAGACGTATCCGTCGGCCGCCGAGCTCAACCGTGGGGAGGTCTACTATCCACTCCACGTTTATGTCTGCGGCCAGTGCTTCCTGGTGCAATTAGAAGAATACGAGAGCCACGAGAGTATCTTCAGCGACTACCCATATTTCTCCTCCTACTCTGATTCGTGGCTAAAACACTGTGAGAATTACTGCGACAAAATGATGACGCGACTCGGCCTGAGCGAGCAGAGCTTCGTGGTCGAGGTGGCCAGTAACGACGGCTACCTGCTGCAATACTTCGTCCGTCGGAACGTGCCGGTCTTGGGCATTGAGCCGGCAGCGAATGTAGCAAGGGTGGCGATCGAAAAGGGGGTTCCCACGTTGGTGCGGTTCTTCGGCGCGCAACTTGCGAGAGAGCTGGCGGCCGAAGGCCGCTGCGCCGATCTCATTGCCGGCAATAATGTCCTAGCGCAGGTCCCGGACCTGAACGATTTTGTGGAAGGGCTCAAAATCTTGCTCGAGCCCGAAGGGGTCCTTACGCTGGAGTTCCCCCACGTGCTGCGGCTGATCGAGCGAAACGAGTTCGACACGATTTACCACGAGCACTTCTCGTATTTCTCGATGCTCACCACAATGAGGATCATGGACGTTCACGGGCTGAGGGTGTTCGACGTGGAAGAGTTGACAACTCACGGTGGCTCGCTCCGCGTCTATGTCTGCCGGGCAGAGAACCGAACGTTCAGCACGGAGCCGAGCGTCCGGAAGTTGATCACAGAGGAAGAGGACGCTGGACTGGCTTCGGCGGAAGGATACGAGAGGTTCGCTCAGCAGGTTAAGAAGACCAAGTTGGCGCTGCTGGACTTCCTGCTCACGACCGCACGACAGGGTGAGTCGGTGGCGGGATACGGAGCGCCGGGCAAGAGCGCGACACTGTTGCATTACTGCGGGATTGGCAAGGATCTGATTGAATACACCGTGGACCGCAGCCCCTACAAGCAGGGGCGATTCCTGCCGGGCACACACATCCCCATTTATCATCCCAGCCGAATCCGTGAGACCAAGCCGGACTACGTCGTGATCCTTCCCTGGAACCTGAAAGACGAAATCATGGACCAGTTGCAGTTCATCCGAGCTTGGGGCGGTCGCTTTGTGGTGCCGATTCCGGAAGTGGCCATATATTGAAGCTGACGACGGGGGTTAGCATGAAAGTAGTTCTTTTCTGTGGAGGAGCCGGCATGCGGCTCAGAGGGTATTCCGACGATGTTCCCAAACCCATGGTGCAGATCGGGACGAGGCCAATTCTGTGGCACTTAATGAAATACTACGCCCACTTTGGGCACAAGGACTTCATCCTCTGCCTTGGTTACCAGGGTAACTGCATCAAGGATTACTTTCTGAACTATGACGAATCCGTCTCTAACGATTTTGTTTGGTCACATGGAGGCAAGAAGATCCATTTTCTGAACCGCGACATCGACGACTGGACGATCACCTTCGTGGAGACGGGTGCCAACGCCAATATTGGCGAGCGGCTTAAAGCGGTGGAGCCCTTCCTGCAGGGGGAGGAGATGTTTCTAGCGAACTATGGTGACGGCCTATGCGACGTCCCGCTTCCCGCCATGCTGGAGACGTTTCAGCAGAGCAACGCCATTGCTTCTCTGCTGCTCGTTCAACCCACTGCGAGTTTTGACCTTGTCAACGTCGGCCCCGGGGGATTGGTCAAGGATATTTGCGCGTTGCCTCGCGCCAACATTTGGATCAACGGCGGCTTCTTCGCGCTTCGCAGCGAGATATTCCGCTATATTCACCCGGGTGAAGAATTGGTGCGAGAGCCCTTTCAGCGGCTGATAGAGAAGCAGGCGTTGTTGGCCTACAAGTGCACAGGGTTCTGGCAGTGTATGGACACTTTCAAGGACAAGCAGCGCCTCGAGGAGCTGAACCAAGGCGCGGCGCCGTGGAAAGTTTGGAATCACGCCCCAACTCCAAACTCGAACGGCTCGGAGCTGGTATCGGCCGGCCTATGATCTACCTGAACCTGAAGGGAGGGACGACTGGAGCATTAACTGTTCTATGTCTGGGGGCCCATCCCGACGATATCGAAATTGGGTGTGGCGGCACGATTCTCCGGCTGGCGGAGCAGTACTCAAGCACTGCGTTTCACTGGGTAGTGTTCAGCGCCAGTGGAGACCGGGGGGAAGAGGCGGAAGGCGCGGCTGCGTTGTTCGCCGGCCCAACCCGTCTGAGGGGGCCACTGCTCAAGACTTTCACGGACGGATTCATGCCCTTTGAGGGTGCCGAAGTGAAAGCGGTTTTCGAAGAACTGAAGCAGGCGATCTCCCCGGACCTCATTTTCACTCCCTACCGCAAGGACGCGCACCAAGATCACCGGCTGATAGCAGAGTTGACCTGGAATACGTTTCGGGACCATCTGATCCTGGAGTACGAGATTCCCAAATATGACGGCGACTTGGGACAGCCGAGCGTGTTCGTCCCGCTTGAGGCCGAGGTGTGCCAGAGGAAGGTTCGTTACATCATGGATGCCTTTCAGTCCCAATCCTCAAAGCGCTGGTTTCAGGAGAGTACATTTCTCTCGCTCATGCGGTTGCGAGGGATGGAATGCAATGCTCCCAGCGGTTACGCCGAGGCTTTTTACTGTCGCAAGTTGGTGCTGTGAAATGAAGTCAAAGATGGTGCAGGTGCTGATATCCCCCCGGGCACCGTGAGAACGCGATGAAGGATTTGAAACAGAAAACGATTCAGGGTGGTTTCGCAAGACTTAGCACCCAAGGGGCGAGTTTTTTCCTTCGCGTGGGCTCTCTCATGGTGTTGGCCCGGCTGCTGGGGCCGAAAGACTTCGGACTAGTGGGTATGGTCACGGCTTTCACTGGGGTCTTGACTCTGTTCCGAGACTTCGGGCTGTCGTCTGCCGCAATTCAGCGCACGACCGTAACGGACGAGCAGATTTCAACTTTATTTTGGATCAACATGTTGAGTGGCACACTTCTCGGGCTTCTATTAGCAGCTCTTGCGCCGGCTATCGCTGCCTTTTACCACGAGCCCCGGCTCCTCTGGGTGACGGTTGTCTTGGCGTCGGGATTCCTCTTCAACGCAGCAGGAATACAACACTCAGTACTTCTCCAACGCCAGATGCGTTTTACCGCCTTGGCGTTGATAGGATTCGGCTCCTTGATTGTGGGTACCGCCATTGCCATTGGCGGGGCCAAGGCCGGTTACGGGTATTGGGCTCTCGTAGTGATGACTGTCAGTCTTCCACTCACCAGCACTATTGGTTTGTGGCTGACCTCGGGCTGGGTTCCGGGAATGCCGCACAGGCGGGCCGGAATCCGTTCGATGATGCGTTTTGGCGGCACGATCACTTTGAATGGTCTCATCGTGTATGTCGCCTGTAACTTTGAGAAAGTTCTGTTGGGCCGCTTCTGGGGAGCCGCTGCCATCGGAATCTATGGAAGAGCTTACCAGCTCATTAACATTCCAACAGACAACCTGAACTCGGCAGCCAGCGAGGTGGGGTTTTCGGCGCTGTCCCGGCTCCAGGACGATCCCCCTCGCCTCAAAAGCTACTTCCTGAAGGGTTACTCTCTAGTCCTGGCAATGACCCTACCTATCACGATTGCCTGCGCTTTTTTTGCTAATGATGTGGTTTTCGTTCTCCTGGGGCCAAAGTGGAAAGAGGCGGCCCCAATTTTTCGGTTGCTCGCTCCGACCATCTTGGTCTTTGCGATAGCCAATCCTTTATCATGGCTGCTCTCTTCGATCGGATTGGTTGGACGGCTTTTGAAGATGTCTCTGGTCATCGCGCCCGTCATGATTGCGGGTTACGTTGTGGGTTTGCCTTATGGACCGAAAGGTGTCGCGTTTGCCTACTCGGCGGTGATGACATTGTGGCTCATTCCGCTTGTTATCTGGGCTCTGCACGGTACGGGCATTTCTCCGGGGGATATTCTGGTGACTATGAGCCGGCCGCTGGCTTCGAGCATCGTGGCTGGAGGGCTCGCCTTTGCAGTGCGGTTGTTCTACGGCCAATGGTTGTCTCCTTGGCCTAGACTTGTGCTAGAAAGCGCCGTCCTTTTTGTTACGTTTTTGGGGATGCTCTTGTTTGTCGCAGGACAGAAATCTTTCTACCTGGATCTCCTTCGTGGATTAATAGGGCGTTCATCGGTTGAAGAGAAGAGCTTGGTTTCGGCATAGGAAACGACCGTGCAATTCATCTCATTTGCCACCTGGACTCGGGTGCGAGGGGCAGGAATATCTTTCATAGGATTCGATGCCTAGCTGGAGTTGAGGTTGTTGTATCAAGGCGTACTGGGGCTCCTCGGTCGCCGGACGATGCAGCTCATGCGTCAGATCCTTCTCCGGCAGACAGAGGCAGGGCAGTCGCCAGCGAGTCATGGAGAACTGTAAACCGGGGCCTGCCATTGGATTGGGAATTGGTGGCATACCGTGGAGGCATGGACGGGGTACTATGTCGGGTCGAGCGAGTTATCGATGAAAGAAGCCCGTAAACTGTTGAACATGAAGTATCTCTGTATCGCTCTCGAGGGTGTGGCCTGCCATGGGGATTTTCCTCGAGTCTGCCCGAGGCCGATTCACAACAACCGGCTCAGGCGGGCGTTCGTACGCTCCGTTTCGGCAGAGCCGCAATACCAAGCTGAGAGCTGCCAAAAGGGCTCAGGTGGGTTGCGATAGAATTCAAGAGACCGGCCCTCTGGCGGGGCGCATAGCCGTTGTGACCGGGGCCAGTAGCGGGATTGGGCGTGCCATCGCAATGGCATTGTCTCGACAAGGAGTACGATTATGTGTCGTCGGAAGGAACCCGATCACCCTGGCGGAGACGGTTGCGGCGGTTCGGCAGTTTTCACAGGTCACAGACTTCCGAATCGATTTAACTCTTGAAGAGAGCCTCCAGCCGCTCCTTCGGCACCTGGGAGAGGTCGGCAGACTTGACATCCTGATTCACTGCGCTGGGATGATTCACCAAGATCCGATGGAACGCGCCCGTATCGAGGACCTCGACCTTCAATATGCCACCAACGTTCGCGCACCTTACGTGCTAACACAGCGCCTGCTACCTCTGTTGACGGCTGCGCGTGGACAGATTGTTTTCATCAACTCGAGCGTAGGACTGACGGCAAAACGGCCGGAAGTTGGGCAATACGCTGCCACAAAACACGCTTTGAAGGCGATCGCCGACAGCCTACGTGAGGAGTTGAATCCGAAAGGAATTCGGGTACTCTCGGTGTACCTCGGGCGCACCGCAACGCCGATGCAGGAGGCCCTCTGCCGGAAAGAAGAAAGGGTCTATCGCCCGGAAATGCTTCTCCAACCGGAGGACGTTGCGTCGGTGGTTATTCAAGCACTCATGCTTCCATCCACGGCTGAGGTGACGGATATCAGCATGAGACCGATCCGCAAATCGTACTAGTCGACCATTTTCCGCGCGGCGGATTTCCCCTCTTGGCAGGAAGGTCTCTCGCGCGCGAGGTTCTCAAAAGGACGTTTTTGTGTTAGACTAGTCACTCGGTTCAAGGGTATTACCGGTTGATCAGGGAGAAACTCGTGTTGAAGTCGTGGTTGCACCGCGACCGCGCTCATGGCATGTGTGCGCGGCTCGCACTGTTGGCCATTGTGGCGCTTGCTTGCTGGCTGCATACGGCTGGCTCGGCGGCTGCGGCAACTATCACCTATGTGCAGGGCAATTCCGCCACGCCGCAAACAGCTCCGACCACGGTGAATGTCACCTTCGCCGCCGCGCAGTCTGCCGGCGACCTCAACGTCGTAGTCGTGGGGTGGAACAACAGCACGGCCACAGTCAGTGCAGTTAGGGACTCAAGAGGTAACACGTATACACGCGCCGTGGGCCCCACGGTCCAGAGCGGAATCGCGTCGCAGTCCATTTATTACGCCAAGAACATCTCCTCGGCGGCTGCCGGAGCAAACACCGTTACCGTGACTTTTGCGAGTGCCGCCGCATACCCCGACATTCGTATACTTGAGTACAGCGGAGCGGATCCTAGCAACCCG
>Ga0326728_10006734_pt1 | contig 30562 bp, 24 predicted proteins | sample MB3enrmetagenome_FD_207602 | JGI IMG/M metagenome (GOLD analysis project Ga0326728, IMG submission 207602) | Lab enriched peat soil microbial communities from McLean, Ithaca, NY, United States - MB31MN | ecosystem: Environmental > Terrestrial > Soil > Wetlands > Peat | place: USA: New York...
TTCTGCCCACCAAGCTGTACCCGCTCTGGTATTCCCCGCTGCTGCCCATTCTGTTCTGGCTCTCGGCCATCGCGGCCGGCCTGGCCATGGTGATCTTCGAAAGCGGCATGAGCGCCCGGGCGTTCGGCCGCGCGCTCGAGTTTGGCCTGCTCCAGGGCGTCGCGAAGGTGATGGTGCTGTTCCTGGGCCTGTTCCTGATGACGCGTTTCCTGGACCTGGGCGCGCGCGGCTCCCTCGATGCGGCCTTCCGGTTCCACGGTCCGGGCAGCTATGAGGCCGCCATGTTCTGGCTCGAGATAGCCCTGCTGGCGCTGCCCATGGCGCTCGCGGCCAGCGCCCGGGTGCGCGGCAATCCGCAGGCCCTGTTTGCCTGCTCGGTCGCGGTCGTGGGCGGGTTTCTGGTCAACCGGCTGAACGTTTCTACCACCGCGCTGGAAGCTTCCTCGGGATCGCCCTATTTCCCATCCTGGATGGAAGTCGCGGTGACGCTCTCGGTGGTGGTGGTGGGCTTGATCGTATTCCGTTTCGCGGCGCAATTCCTGCCGGTGTACCATACCCCCCGGCCGGAGGCCGCCCAGGAGGAACCTCGCAGCGCCATTTATGCGCAGCCTTAGCGCGAAGCTGATCGCCGGGCTGGTAGCGGGCCTGGCCGGGGTATTCCTCTGGCTGGGCGTGGCTAATCTGCGTGTGCTCCGCGAGAACCTCGAGACCACCGCTGTGATGGACGAGCAGCGCATGGCCGGCATCATCTTCCACTCCACCCGCACCAGCATGTTGCATGGAGACCGCGGGCAGGTGCTCGAGATCGTGCGCTCCATCGGCGCGCAGCCCGGCCTGCGGCGCGTCCGCATCATGGCCCGGAACGGCATGATCCAGGTCTCCACCCGGCCCGAAGAGGTCGGCCAGATGCTGGATAAGCGCGCCGAGGCATGCTATCTCTGCCATTCCAGCTCCCAGCCCTTGGAGAAGCCGGACGTCAAGCAGACCTACCGTTTCTACCGCCTTGGTTCGGAGCGCGTGATCGGGCTGATTCGTCCCATCGAAAACGAGCCCGCCTGCTCGAACGCCGCCTGCCACGCGCATCCCGCCTCGCAGCGCATTCTGGGCGTGCTGGACGTGGTGCAATCGCTCGACTCGGTGGACCAGGCGCTGGCGGCCCACGAGAAGCGCATGATCGCCCAGGTGGCGCTCTCTTTCGCGCTGCTGATCGGCTTCGTTGCGCTGCTGGTGTGGCTGCTGGTGAGCCGGCCCATCCGCCGCCTCATCGCCGGGGTGAAGATCCTGGGTTCGCGCCAGTTAAGCTTCCGCTTCGGCCTCCGGCGCCGCGACGAGATCGGCGAGTTGGCCGGTGCCTTCGACGGCATGGCCGCCGAGCTCGAGCACGCCAGCCTGACCCTGGAAGAGCGCATCCGCAGCAAGACCGCCGAGCTCGAAGCGGCCCAGGAGAACCTGATCCACTCCGAGAAGCTGGCCTCGCTGGGCGAAATGGCGGCCGCGGTGGCCCACGAGATCAACAATCCGCTGGCCGGGATCTTCACCTACGCTCGGCTGCTCGAAAAGAAGCTGGCGCCGGGGAAACCCGCCGTCGAGTGGCTGCAAACCATACAGCGGGAGAGCAAGCGCTGCGGCGAGATCGTGAGCAACTTGCTGGTATTCGCCCGCAAGCACCAGACCGAAATCGCTCCCGCGGACGCAAAGACCATCCTCGACCGGACCCTGGCCATGGTGCAGCACAAACTGCAGATCCAATCGGTCGCGGTCTCCACCGAAGTGGCGGAATTGCCGCCCATCTACTGCGACGCCTCGCAGATCCAGCAAGTGCTCACCGCCATCATTATGAACGCCATGGACGCGCTGGCCAGCCAGGCGCCGCAAGGCGGCAACCTGCGCATAACGGTGGCGCCGCTGGACGCCGACTGGGTGGATTTCTCGATCTCGAACGACGGCCCGCCCATCCCCAAAGACGTGCTGCCGCACATCTTCGAGCCGTTCTTCAGCACCAAGCAGGCCGCCTCGGGCGTCGGGCTGGGCCTGGCGGTCACTTACGGAATTGTCAAGCGGCATGGCGGAGATATTCAGGTCACCACCGGCGACCAGACCACGTTCCACGTGATCCTGCCGCTCGGCCAGGCCCCGGCCGATAACAAGAATACGGAGAGTGCCGATGTCCGAAGAGAAGCTGTCCATACTGATCGTTGACGACGAGCAGGTGGTTCGCGAATCCCTCCTGCACTGGTTCACCGAGGAGGGCTACGACGTCGATTCGTCGATGAGCGCACCCGATGCCCTGGCCAAGCTGGCCGGGCGCGAGTTCGACCTGGTAATCGCCGACATACGAATGCCGGGCATGGACGGCCTGGAACTGCTGGAAAAGATCCGCGCCGAGCAGCTCGACACCAGCGTGATCGTGATGACCGGCTACGCCTCGGTGGATACGGCCGTGCGCGCGCTCAAGCACGGAGCCTTCGACTACATCACCAAGCCCTTCGATCCGGACGACCTTTCGGTCGCGGTGCGCAATGCGCTCGAGCAGCACCGCTTGAAGCGCGAAAACCGGGTACTGCGCCAGCAAATCTCCGAGGACCACGCCTCGCTCACCGAATTGATCGGGCAGAGCGAGGCCATGCGCCACGTCCGCGAGCAGATCGAGACGGTGGCCGGAGTGGATTCCACGGTTCTCATCCAGGGCGAAAGCGGAACGGGCAAGGAACTGGTGGCGCGCGCGGTGCACCGCCTCAGTCCGCGGCGCTACAACCCCATGGTGGTGGTGCATTGCGGCGCGCTCACCGAGACCCTAATCGAGAGCGAGCTGTTCGGGCACGAAAAGGGAGCCTTCACCGGGGCGCAGTACCGCAAGAAGGGCAAGTTCGAAGCGGCCATGGGAGGCACGGTGTTCCTGGACGAGATCTCCGACATCAGCCTCAAGACCCAGACCGACTTGCTGCGCGTTCTGCAGGAGCGCGAGATCGTGCGCGTGGGTGGCACCCAATCCATCCACGTGGATTTCCGCGTGATCGCGGCCACCAACCGCGATTTGACCGAGATCGTGAAAGAGGGCCGCTTCCGCTCCGACCTCTACTACCGCCTGAACGTGTTTACGATCCAGCTCCCCGCCCTGCGCGACCGCTACGGCGATGTGCCCTTGCTGGCCACACATTTTCTGGACAAGTACAGCGCGCAGATGAACCGCAAGTTCACCGGCTTCGACCGCCCGGCCATGGATCTGCTCATCGCGCACCACTGGCCGGGCAACGTGCGCGAGCTCGAGAATATCGTCGAGCGCTCGGTGGTGGTGGGCCACGAGCCGCTAGTCCGCGCCAACGACCTGGCGCTGGTCCGGTCGCCCGAAGGGGCGGACGATCTCAGCCTGGACAGCATCGAGCGGCGGCACATCGTCCGCGTCCTCGAGGATTTCGGCTGGAACCAGACCCAAGCCGCCAAGGCGCTGGGTATCGACCGCGTGACCCTGTACCACAAGATCCGGCGCTACGGGCTGAAGCCGCCCGCCAAGGCGGTGCGAGCCTAGATTGGCGCCATTGTGATCCTGGCCCCTATCGGCGACTTCCCGGAGGAACTGCTGGCCAACCTCTCCCGGCGCACCGGCATCCTAGTGGGTGCTCCGCGGCTGGATCCCTCCATCGCCTGGAGCCCGATTCGCAGCCAGTACGATTCCACCAAGCTGCTCCGGGAACTCAAGGCGCGCTACGAAGGCGAGGTGATGGGCGCCGCCGCCTGCGACCTGTTCATTCCAGTGCTCACCTTCGTCTTCGGCGAGGCGGAGATGCCCGGCCGCGCCGCCTTGTTCTCCATCCACCGACTGAGGGAGGAGTTCTACGGGCTGCCGGGCAACGCCGCGCTGCTCGAAAGCCGAGCGCTGCGCGAGCTGCGGCACGAGATGGGCCATCTGCGCGGGCTGGCGCACTGCCTGGACTGGTCCTGCGTCATGAGTCCGTCGCACTCCGTCGAGCGGGTTGATAATAAGGATGAGGAGTACTGCACGGATTGCTCGGAGAGGCTCAGGAGGATAACCGTTGCGCAACTTCGATGAGGCGCCGTTCCTGGTGATCTGGGAGGTGACCCGGGCCTGCGATCTGGCCTGCGTGCATTGCCGCGCTTCGGCGGACCCGGTCCGCCACCCGCTCGAGCTATCCACCGAAGAGGGCTTCCGGCTACTGGAAACCATCAAGGAATTCGGCGACCCGATCATGATCTTCACCGGCGGCGATCCGCTCAAGCGCCCCGACCTTTTCCAGTTGCTCGCGCATAGCGTGGCGCTGGGGCTGCGCACCACCGTTTCTCCGAGTCCCACTCCGCTGCTCGACGCGCAGGCCATCGCCGGATTCAAGCGCGCGGGTGTGGCCCGCATTTCGATCAGCGTGGACGGCTGGGACGCCGCCTCGCACGACGATTTCCGCCAGGTCGCCGGCTCCTTCGAGCGCGCCCTGCTGGCGCTCGAGGAATCCCAGCGCATCGGCCTCTCGACGCAGATCAATACCACCGTAAGCCGGCACAATTACCGGCATCTGGAGGCCATCGCCGATATCGTCGACCGCGTGGGCGCCCAGATGTGGGACGTCTTCTTCCTGGTGCCCACCGGCCGCGGGGCCTCCCAGGCCGAGTTGAATGCGGCCGAGTTCGAGGAAGTGTTCGGGTGGATGTACGAGCGCTCGAAGCGCACCAAGGCGGTGATCAAGACCACCGAGGCCATGCATTACCGCCGCTACCTGGCCCAGCGGCGCAAAGCCGAGGGCGCCACGAATGGTAAACAGCACCCCGGCGAGAACCCGCTCAACCGCATGGCCGGCATCAACAGCGGGCGCGGTTTCGTCTTCGTCTCGCGCACCGGAGAGATCTATCCCAGCGGCTTCCTGCCCATCTCCTCGGGCAACGTGCGAAGGCGCTCGCTGGTGGACGTCTATCGCAACGCCGCTCTCTTCCGCGTGCTGCGCGACAGCACTTGTCTGAAGGGCAAGTGCGGGCTGTGCCACTATCGCAACCTCTGCGGCGGCTCCCGCTCCCGCGCCTACGCCCTCACCGGCGACTACCTGGCCGAAGAGCCGCGCTGCATACACGATTCCACCGTCGAGTGATGCGCCTTAGAAGGTCTCCACCGGCTTCCGGGCATACGGGGCCAGCACGTAAGGGGAAACCAGGCTCTCGTTGCCATCCTGGTCCACCGCTTTGACGCCGAACACCAGGTCGTCAATCGGGAGGTTCTCCATCGTGAACTCGGTCGCCTTGCCGGCGAAGATCTCCTTTTCCCAATACGGCGCCGTGGTTGGGCGAATCAGCACCACGTATCCGGCCAGATCCGCCGCCGGGCCATCTTCCTGCCATCGCAACACGGCGTCATAGCCGGATTTCCCGCGGCTCAGCAGCGGAGCGTTCTTCTGAGCAACCACCGGAGCCGGCAGCGCCAGCGCCAAGGTAGCCAGCACGGCCGCATTGATCCTCGCAACACGCGCGATGTAAGGGACGGAAACTTGGGCCAACACGTCCTCGGCCGTGTGCTGGCGCGAGTAGTTCTCGTTGGCGGTGGTGAACCGCACGGCCGCGTACCCCGCCTCGCTGAACGGCGTGTGATCCCCGCCGCGCCCGAAGCGGTCGCTCCGAAACACCAGGTTCACCTTCATTCCGGGCAGGTAGCGTTCGCCGATCTCTTTGATGCTGCGCGCCAGCTCCCGGGACGGTGAGTCCTCCGGCGAGGCCGAAAACACGCGCACCACCGCGTTCTCGACACGGCCGCTGCCGCCCACCGCGGTCCCGATGATGTCGTTGCTCAGCACGCCGTCGATGATCTGGTTTTCGCGCCGCGCCCTGGCGGCGTACAGCGAGCTCCCCAGCAGGCCCTGCTCCTCGCCCGCAAAGGCCGCGAACACCAGCGTCTGCTTGAATTCCCGCCGGCTCATGACGCGCGCCAATTCCATCACCGCCGCGGTCCCGCTGCCGTCGTCGTCGATTCCCGGCGCCACCGCCTCCGCCTGCCTCTCCAACCAGTCCGGTCCGGACATGTTGATCGTGTCGTAGTGGCCGCCCACCATGAACTGCCGCTCCGGGTGGACAGTTCCCGGCAGCACCGCGATCACGTTGGCCAGTTCGATGTCCCGCGTGACGCGGCCCTGCTTCTTCACGTTGTAGGAATCGAAACGCACCTGAAGACGCGGGCTGTAGCTCTTGAATTGATCGTAGATCCACTGCCGCGCCGCCACCGCTCCGGGCGACATCGTGTTGCGCGTGCCGAACGTCTCCAGCTTCCTGAGCGTCTCCGCGATACGCTCTTCCGAGATCTCCTCGACGATTCGCCGGACCGCCGGGTTGACGCTGGCCGTCTGCCCGGCCGCCGCCGGAGCCAGTCCAACCGCCGCCATCGCCAATACCCATCCGCCTGCCGCTCTCTTCATGCCTCCATTATCCCGTGCCCGCCAGCCCGCGCAACGGCGCGAACCGGCCCCAATGTGTTACCATTCCCTTGTCCACACCCCCTCGCGGAGAGGTGGCTGAGTGGTCGAAAGCAGCGGTTTGCTAAACCGTCGTAGGGTCATAAGCTCTACCGGGGGTTCGAATCCCCCCCTCTCCGCCAGACCCCGATTTTCATGTAGTTACAACGGTAAGTGGGTGAGCGGTTCCGATCTTGCCCTTGGGTGATCCCAGCGTGCTTCGAGGTCGCTCCTGGGGGCATTTCCGCAGTCGGCGTCTGCGAATTCGGGAACCGCGATTGTTTCGCAGACAGTGTCCGCGAAACCCCAAGGCTGGCCAGCGTTTGCCTTTCCGTGGTCGCATCACCTCAGGCTGCCGTCCGTGGCGGACTTCGAAGCAGACGATTCTGTGAATGCGAACCGGTCGCCCTTCAGCGGACCATGGGCGAAACCCCTGCGGCTCAACGCTACGGATGCCGATGTCCGCGCTGCGGGGGCGTTCGGTCTCGACCCCCTCTCCCGGTGGTACCGACCGAAACAGCCGGCGCTCAACCCCCACTCGGATCTGGCCCACTTTGCATCGACGCTATCCTTCCTCTAATATCGGAACCATGAATCGCTCGACCATCGTCGTAGCGGGAGCTACCGGCAATCTCGGCGGACGCATCGCGAGAGCTTTGCTCGATCGGGGAGCCGGTGTAAAAGCGCTTGTTCGCCCCGGCACTGCGCCAGACAGGCTTGCGCGACTGCAGCAACTCGGCGCAACGATTGCCGGTGTCGACTTGAGCAGCCCTTTCCAAGTGACAATGGCATGCTCGGGTGCGTCCTGCGTGGTGTCCGCGCTGCAGGGACTGCGGGACGTGATCGTGGAAGCGCAAACGGTCCTGCTCGACGCCGCGATCGAGGCCGATGTGCCACGTTTCATTCCATCCGACTACTCGATCGATTTCACCAAGTTCCCACCCGGAGAGAATCGCAATCTCGATCTGCGCCGTGACTTCCATAAGCGGCTCGATCGGACTTCGATTGCAGCGACCACGATCTTCAACGGTGCGTTTGCCGACATGCTTACCGGTCGGATGCCGCTCATTCTCTTCAAACTGAAGCGCGTCCTCTATTGGGGCGACGCGGACCAGCGTATGGACTTCACGACGATGGACGATACGGCTGCATTCACGGCGAGCGCGGCCCTCGATCCCTCCACCCCTCGCTTTCTACGAATTGCCGGCGATCAACTCAGCGCCCGGGAACTGACGGCGGTCGTAAGCGAGGTGACCGGAAAGGAGTTCCGCCTGTTCCGCGCCGGAGGTCTGGGAATGCTCGGCGCGCTTATCAAGGTCGCGCGCACGGTCGCTCCCGGAGAGCGGGAGCTCTACCCGGCTTGGCAGGGCATGCAGTACATGCGTAACATGTTCGACGGCCGGGCAAAGCTGGAGCCGCTCGACAACATTCGCTATCCCAGTATTCGTTGGACGACTGCGCGGGATGTGCTGGCCGGCAGGCGAGCAGAAGGCTCCGGTTGAGTGCCCGTCCCCCAGGAGCCCACACCCCGGAATGGCCTAGCATAGGAGTATCCACATGAAACGATCGCTTGGTGCAAAGACTCTGATCTACCCCACGCCGGCCTGGATCGTCGGATCGTACGACAAGCAGGGCAAGCCCAATGGGATGACGGCGGCTTGGGGAGGCATCTGCTGCTCCCAGCCGCCCTGCCTGGCCGTATCGTTGCGCGCGGCCACCTACACCCACGGCAACCTGATGGAGCGGCGGGCCTTTACCGTCAGCGTGCCGTCACAGGCCCAGGTCAAGGCAGCCGATTACTTCGGGCTGGTGAGCGGCCGCGACACCGACAAGTTCGCCGCCACCGGTTTGACGGCTGTCCGCAGCGGCCTGGTGGACGCGCCGTATGTGGAGGAGTGCCCGCTGGTGCTGGAATGCCGCGTCGTCCAGATCCACGAGTTAGGCCTGCACACCCAGTTCGTCGGCCAGATCCTCGACGTGAAAGCCGACGAGGAGGCGCTGGACGCCGCCGGCCTGCCGGACATCCTGAAGGTGCTGCCGCTTATCTTCTCGCCTGGCAACCGGGAATACTACGGGGTCGGGAGCGCGCTTGGCCACGCCTTCGCGGTGGGCAAGGTAATCTGAGATCGAAACAGGATCGGGGAGTCAACGCGGCCAGGACCGATCGCTTACGCTGGTCGGACCCACGCCGGTCGTGCCGCCGGGACGCCCGGCCAAATCGGACCTCCTTGATTAGCACGGCCGCCCCAGGACAGATTGGTTGAGGTTCCTGGCGCTCTCGCCAGCGTCGACGATGACCCTGTCTGCCTGCTTGTCTGTGCTGACCCGTATGTGCCCTACGGCGCGCATCTCGAAAAAAAGGGTAGATCTCGAAACGGGGGCAGGCGTCAAGTCGCAAAACCGTTAAGGAGCGGTCACCGAGGACTCGTGTATCCTCCTCTACGCGCCGCGCCTCCTTCCCATTGCGTCGACTCGCACTCGACCAACGGCTACACCTTTGGATGATACGGCTCGTGCGGATAGAGTTCTTTGACATCCATACGCAGATCCGGTACTCACCGGGGAACGGGACGACCGCCCAGCGGTCAACCCCCGCGCCCATTTTTGACACTGTTCAGAAGAACTCATTTAGAATGAAGCGACTGGAGCGTACCTCGAAGCCCCAACCGCCACCTCTCCACCTTTCTCTTGCCTGCCATCCTAGTGTCTGCTAACATTGCTTAGTGTCTGCTAACCTAGCAGGCACTAGCAGGAGGCCGCCACCGTGCAGCGAATGAATTCCGAAGATCGTCGTGCCGCCATTATGGAGGCCGCCATCAGGCTCTTCTCCGAACGCGGCTTTCGCGGAACCACCACCCGCGCCCTGGCCGACGCCGTGGGCGTCTCCGAGCCCATCCTCTACGAGCACTTCAAGTCCAAGCGCGACCTGTTCGAAGCCATCATCGACGTCAAGTCGCGTGAAGGAGTGGCGCGCGCCACGGCCTTACTCAAGCCGCTGGCCGAGGCGGGCCAGGACCGCGATTTACTCATCGCGCTCGGCGAATTCGTCTGCCAGTGCTACTCCGAGGATCAAGCTTACGGCCGGCTGCTCCTCCTGGCCGCGCTCGAAGGTCCCGAGCTGGGCGGCATCTTCTATGAACGCCAGCGCGAGGCGCATGAGATGCTGGCCGCTTACTTTGCCGGCCGTATTCGCGCCGGCGTCTTTCGCGAGGTCGATCCCACCGTCGCCGCCAGCGTTCTCCTGGGCATGTCGACCGAGCTTGGCATGAACCGGATGCTGTACCGCGGCGCCGCCGCCCTAGGCAGCGTCCGTGAAGTTGTCGAACAAATGGTCGACGTATTTCTGGAGGGAATCTCCAAATGAGACCTATTGCACTTGTCATAATCGCTTTCACTCTGCTCATCCCCGGCTGCGGCCGGCGCGGCCAAGCCGGTGTGGAGACCGCGTCGAAGGCCCCGGCGGACACGGTCGCGATCCGCGTCGCCACAGCCGAAACACGCCGTCTCGGATCGGCCGTCTCCGTCACCGGATCGCTCCAGCCCGATGAAACGGTGTCGGTCAGCTCGGAGGTGGCGGGCCGCCTCGCCGAGGTCCGCTACGACTTCGGCCAGATCGTGCACCGGGGCGACATCATCGCCGAGCTCGACAAGCGCGAGCTGGTCATCCAGTGCGAGCGCGCCCGCGCCGCCCTGGCCCAGGCGCTGGCCGCCATCGGCCTCGACCCCCAGCAGCAGGACGTCACGCCCGATTCGACGCCCGCCATCCGCCAGGCCAAAGCGCAGATGGAAGACGCCCGCTTCAAGTTCGACATGGCGGCCAAGCTGTACAAGACCGGCGACGTCTCCGAGGAACGCTACATCGAGATCGAAAAGGGACTCCACGCCCGCGAGGCCGCTTATGAGGCTAGCCGCGACATGCTGCGCACCCAGCTCGCCGCCGTCCAGGCGCTCCGCGCCGACGTACGCTTCGCCGAGAAGCGCCTGGGGGACGCCACGGTGCGCGCCCCCTTCGACGGCCAGATCTCCGCGCGCCTGGTCTCTCCCGGCCAGTACATGCGGGAGAACACGCCCATCGTCACGCTGGTCAAGTCCTGGCCGCTGCGGCTGCGCGCCGACATTCCCGAATTCGCGGCCACCGAAGTGCGCACCGGCGGTACGCTGGTCTTCACCACCGATGCCGCTCCGGGCGCCCAGTTCCACGCCCGCGTCACCGAACTGAACCCCACGCTGGATGCCCACTCGCGCTCGCTTTCCGTCGAGGCGCGCCTGGCGGACCGCGATGAACGCCTTCGCCCCGGCATGTTCGTCCAGGTTCAGCTCGCTCTGGCAGGCGACACTGCCGCGGTGGTGGTTCCCAAAGAAGCGCTCTACCAGCTCGCCGGCCTCACCAAGGTGTTCACCGTGAAGAGCGGGCGCGTGGTCGAGAACAAGGTTACGCCCGGCGTCGAGGTCGAGGGCTGGATCGAGATCCCCGGTGGCGCCATACACGCCGGCGACCAGGTGGCCGTCACCAAGCTGCCCACGCTGATAGACGGCCTCCCGGTCCGTGGCGAGGCGGGGAGGTAGGCCATGCAGAAACTCGCGCAAATCTGCATCCAGAGGCCCGTCTTCGCCACCATGTTCATCCTGGCGCTGGTGGTGCTCGGCATCAGCGCCTATATGAAACTGGGCGTGGACCTGTACCCCAAGGTCGACATCCCGGTGGTCACCGTCACCACCACCCTGCGCGGCGCCTCGCCCGAAGAGGTCGAGACCCAGGTCACCAAACGCATCGAAGAAGCGGTCAACACCACCAGCGGCATCGACGAGCTGCGATCCCTCTCCGCCGAAGGCGTCTCCATCGTCTGGGTCACCTTCGTGCTTGAGAAGGACCCGGACATCGGCGCCCAGGAGATGCGCGACAAGGTGGCCGGCGTCACGCGCGATCTGCCCAAGGACGTGGACCCGCCGGTCATCGAGAAGCTCGCCACCGACGCCTCGCCCGTCATCAGCGTCGTCGTTTCCTCCCGGCGCGATCTGCGCGAGACCACCAAGATCGTCGACGACCAGGTGAAGAAGAACATCGAGTCCATCGACGGCGTCGGCCAGGTCCGCTTCATCGGCGATCGCGCGCGCCAGATTCAGGTCTGGCTCGACGGCGGGAAGCTGTATTCCTACAACCTGAACATCGACCAGGTCCGCGGCGCGCTGGCCGCGCAGAACGTCGAGATCCCCGGAGGCCGCGTGGACCAGGGCGCGCGCGAGCTGAGCCTGCGCACGCTCGGCCGCATCGAGCGTCCGGCCGATTTCGCCGACATCATCGTCGCCTCCCTGAACGGCTCGCCGGTGCGCATTCGCGACATCGGCAAGGTGGAGGACGGCGTCGAGGAGCCGCGTTCGCTGGCCCGCCTGGACGGCGATCCCGCGGTGGTGCTCGAAGTCCGCAAGCAGGCGGGCACCAACACCCTCGACGTGGTTCACGCCGTCAAAGCCCGCATCGCCCAGCTTCAACCGTTGCTGCCGCCCGATTTCAAGATCGCTTATGCCGGCGACCAGTCCACTTTTATCGAAGAGTCGTTCAAGGCCGTGCAGGAGCACCTGTTGCTGGGCGGCCTGTGCGCCGGCTTTGTGGTGCTGCTGTTCATGCGGAGCTGGCGCACCACCCTGATCGCCGCCGTTGCCATTCCCATCTCGATCGTTTCCACTTACTCGCTGATGTACCTGATGGGCTTCACGCTCAATCAGATCACGATGCTGGCCCTGGTGCTGGTGGTGGGCATCGTGATTGACGACGCCATCGTGGTGCTCGAGAACATCTTCCGCAACGCGGAGGAGAAGCGCCTGCCCCCGGTCGAGGCCGCCGTCCAGGGCACCAAGGAAATCGGCCTGGCCGTCATGGCCACCACCTTCAGCCTGGTAATCATCTTCCTCCCGGTAGCCATGATGACCGGCATCGTGGGCCGCTTCATGTCCAGCTTCGGCTATACCGCGGCCTTCGCGGTGCTCGTCTCGCTGCTGGTGAGCTTCACGCTGACTCCCATGCTCAGCTCGCGCTTCCTCAAGATGGGCAATGGCCAAGGGGGCGCGTCCACCAAGGACACGGTGCTGTTCCGCGCCCTGGCCGGGCCTTACCGCCGGATGTTGCACTGGTCGATGTCGCACCGCTGGGTCGTCGTCCTGTGTGCGGTTGCGGTGGCCTTCTCGACCATCCCCATGTTCCTGCATATGGGCAAGGACTTCCTGCCCGTGGACGACCAGAGCGAGTTCGAGATTGCCGTGCGCATGCCCGTGGGCTCCTCGCTCGAGGGCAGCTCCGCCATGATGCGGGAGATCGAGGCGGATGTTCATATGCTGCCCGGCATCCGCAACGTGCTCACCACCCTGGGCGCCGATAGCCGCCGCCAGGTGGACCGCGGCTCGCTGATGGTCGAACTGGCGCCCGTCCAGGAGCGCAGCCAGACCCAGTTCGAGATTATGCTCCAGGCCCGTGAGCGCCTGCGGAAGTACCGCGACCTGACCATCGCGGTCCAGCCGCCCGCCATCTTCGCCGGCGCCGGCCCCAACAAGGACCTCCAGTTCTTCGTTCAAGGTCCCGACTTCGCGCACCTGGAGCGCTACACGGCGGCCATCCGGGCGGAACTGGCCCGCACGCCGGGCGTCCGGGATCTGGAGAGTTCCTATGAACCCGGCAAGCCCGAGCTGCGCGTTCACATCAACCGCGCCAAAGCGGCCGACCTCGGCGTGAATGTCGCCTCCATCGCCACCGCGCTGCGCACCTTGGTCGGCGGCGACCCGCAGGCCACCACCTACCGCGAAGGCGACGACCGCTACGACGTGCAGCTTCGCGTCGAGAAGCGGTTCCGCGACTCGGCGCGCGCGCTCGAGCGCCTCTACGTTCCCTCCGCGGTGCTGGGCAACGTCCCGGTCTCCAACGTGGTCGCGCTTGAAGAGGGAACCGGGCCCACCCAGATCGACCGCGTGAACCGCCAGCGCCAGATTACGCTGACGGCCAATTTCGCCGAAGGCCAATCGCTCAGCAACGTCATCGCCGTGCTCGACCGCACCACCGCGGCGCTCAACATGCCGCCCGAGTACCGCTTCGGCCTGCTAGGGCGCAGCAAGGAATTCGGGCGCGCGGCGATGGGCTTCGTAATCGCGTTCCTGCTCTCCATCGTCTTTATGTATATGGTGCTGGCCGCGCAGTTCGAGAGCTTCATCGATCCGGTCACCATCCTCATCAGCCTGCCGCTCGCGGTCCCCTTCGCGCTGCTGACCCTGTTCGTGGCCGGCGAGAACTTCCAGATCATTTACACCTCCCTGGGGATTCTGATGCTGTTCGGCATCGTCAAGAAGAACGCCATCCTGCAGATCGATCACATCAAGGCGCTGCGCTTCAAGGACGGCCGGCCGCGCGCGGAGGCCATCCTGCGCGGCTGCGAGGACCGGCTGCGGCCCATCCTCATGACGACGGCCTCGCTGGTGGCCGGCATGTTGCCCATGGCTCTGGGCGGCGGCGCCGGCGCCTCGTCGCGCCGCAGTATCGCCATCGTGGTCATCGGAGGCCAGTCCTTGTGCCTGCTGCTGACGTTGCTGGTCACTCCGGTGACGTATTCCCTGTTCGACGACCTCGGCCATCTCAAACTGTGGGCCCGGGCCGGCGCGTTCCTGCGCGGCCTGAAACCGCGGCGGGCAATGGGCGCCACCGTGCCGCTCGTCTTGCTGCTCCTCGTTTTGGCTGCCGCGCCTTCTGCGCGCGCCCAGTCCACCTTGGGACAGGCCTCCCTCCCGCCGCAGTCCCGCATCGGCGTCGGCCCGGCTCAACGCCAGATGGAGTTGCGCGAGGCCATCGAGCTGGCGCTTGGCCAGAACCTCGATATCGAGATCGAGAAGGCCAACCGCGAAGGCGCCTCCCAGGCGTTTAAGGCGGCGCATGGCTATTTCGACACGACCCTGCATTGGTCGCCTTCGGTTCTCTCCTCGAAGATCCCCACCGGTTCGGTCCTCATGGGCGCCGATGGCATTCTCTCCGAACACGTTCACACCGAGAACTTCTCCGCGCGGCAGATGCTTCCCTGGGCCGGCGCCGGCCTGGAAGTGGATTTCGACAACAGCCGCCAATCCAGCACCAACCCCTTCGAATCGCTCACCCCCTATTTCAACTCGCAGCTCACGATCGACTTCACGCAGCCGCTGCTCCGCAATCGCGCCATCGATCCCTATCGCGCCGAGTTGAAGATCCGCCGCAAGCGGCTGGATCTTTCCGAGACCGATTTCGCGCTGCGAAACATCGACGTGATCACGCGCGTCGAGCAGGCCTACTGGGACTTGGTCGCCGCGCGCCAGGCCGTCGATGTGCTCTCCGACACCGTCGAATTGGCCCGCCGGCAACTGGCCATGACCAAGCGCATGGTGGCCGCGGGCACGCAGGCCCAGGTCGAGATCTCGGCCGCCGAGGCCGAACTCGAGCGCCGGCTGGACACTTACTACTCGGGCATCGGCCTGGTCACCGAGGCGGAGAACGGCCTCAAGCTCCTGCTGACCTCGTCGCGCGAAGATTCCCTGTGGGGCGATGAGATCGTGCCGGTGGACATCGAGACCCTGGAGCCGCCCGAAGCTAGCGATTTGCGGGAAGCGGTCGGCGCCGCTCTGAAACAGCGCCCGGAGATGCGCATGATCGGCGCCCAGCGGGATGTGGCGGCCATTCAGACCAAGCTCGGCGCCGACCAGCTCAAGCCGCAACTGAACCTCGTCGCCGCATACGCCAACACCGGTTTGGCCGGCAGCGTGGCCGCGACCGACCCGTTGTCCGAGCTCTTCGGAGCCATGACCAACCAGATCAATGAATTGTCGGTCCCTGCCGGGCTCCCGCCCATCGTCTTCAACTTCGGCGCTCTTCCCCCGAGCCTCAGCGGCGGCTATGGGAAGTCGCTTTCCAACCTGTTTAGCGGCAGCTACCCGACCGTGCAGGTCGGCCTGACTCTCGACCTGACCCCGCGCAACCGAGCCGCGCACGCCAACTTGGCCCAGAGCGAGATTCTGGAGCGCCGGCTCAAGCTCGAGCAGGCGCGTATCGAGCTGGGCATCGAAGCGCAGGTGCGGAACGCCATGCAGGCGCTGGCCACGGCGCGGCAGCGCATCGTGGCCGCCGAGGCCAGCGCGCGGGCCGCCAAGGAGAAACTCGACAGCGAAACGCGCATGTACCAGTCCGGCGAGTCGACCAACTTCCTGGTGCTCACCCGGCAGAACGAGTACGCCGATTCGCGCCAGCGCGACGTCCTCGCCCGCCTGGACGCCAACAAGGCCATCGCCCGCCTCCGCCAGGCCCTCGGCTCGACGCTCGACGCCTACCATATCCGCCTCCAGTAGGGCCAGCTTCAGCTCGTCCTGCCAAAGCTGCGTCTGGAATGGCAGACAAGGCCCACTCGGGAATCGTCTCCCCGCGTGCACCAGGTTTCCTTCCGGCTTATTCTGCGATCTTGATGGTGGCAGACAACGGCAGGTCCCTCGACGAACCTCCCGCCCAAAACTTGTACTCTCCCGCGGGCAGCTCCCATGAGTCCTTCGCCGTGTTGAAAACCGAAAGGTGCAACGGATCGATGGTCAGGGTAACGGCCTTCGATTCGCCGGGCTTTAGGTCCACCGGCTGCCACGCCACGAGGCGCCTGGGAGGCTCTCCACTGGAGGCCGGCAGCGAGACATAGATTTGCGCGATTTCAACAACTTGCGGAGGCCGGGGGTTCGCCTACCCCCTCTCCGCCAGATACCAGGAAGCCCGCTGTCGCCGCTTGAACTCTCTCCGCAGTCCCCCCCCCGATCTGTGATACACTCTAAGTAGATTTGATCGTTCCCGCCAATTCTCGGTAAGACCCAATTGCGCTTCCATCGCGTCTGCCCAATTTGCCTGCGCCTCAAATCGGAAAAGGAAAAAACCTAAGATGAAGAATATATTTGTTGGAAACCTCAGTTTTGGCACCACAGAGGATGCTCTCCGCTCGTTGTTCGAGGCTTACGGCGTCGTGGAACGGGTCAACATCGTCACGGATCGCGACACGGGACAGCCCCGCGGTTTCGGATTCGTCGAGATGACTAACGATGCCGAAGGGGAGAAGGCCATCGCCGCGCTGAACGGCCGCGAGCTCGGGGGAAGAGACCTCAACGTGAACGAGGCTCGCCCGAAGTCGGACCGGACCGGCGGCGGCAACCGCTCGGGCGGCCGCGGTAGGCGCTGGTAAGAACCGCTCGGCTGCACATCCACCACCGGGCGTGCGGCCAACGTACCGGAGGCCGTTAACTCACCCGGCCACGGCGTGCATGGCGTTCAGGCCGTCCAGTGCATGCCGGAGTCCTGCCATATCGGCCCGCGGGCCCAGCTTCAGGCTGGCGCGTACTTGGTGCGGCTTTGTGAAGCCCCCCGCCGGCTGCCGGCGCGCAATCTCCAAGCCGCCCAGGGGTGCGGTACCCACGGACATCAGCCGGGCACGGGCCCCCGAGAGCACCTGGGCGCTGTTCGGCTCAAAGGCGTGCACGCTCAAGGCGAGTTCTCCCGAGCGCAGCAAGCGGACAATTCGCTCCGCCAGGGGGACCGCAACCCGGCACCACAGCAGGTTCTCGTCCAGCGCGATGACGCACTTCTCGCCTCCCTTTTCGGAGATGGAGATCACGTCGCGGTCCGACGGCAAACTGAACGGGATCCTGGCCACCAGGCAGAGCAGAGCCTCATCGCGCAAGCCCGCTCTGCAGAGCAGCGACGTTGTTCGCCAAAACGTGAGGTTGGATTTCACCGCGTATCCTTCCGTATCGAGCTGGAGTAGCCCCCCGTGGCGCCTTCCGAGCGTCTCCCCATTTCCCTTTGACGGCCCGGGTGGAGTTCGAGAACAAGCCGGCTCTGCCGAGCGACGCGGTCCTGCGGCGGACACAGCTCGTAGCTGAATCCCGTCGCAGCTCCCTCTCTCCGGAAGCTGTCCGTTCCCTCCAGGTGCTCGAGCAGCCGGCCCCGAATATTATCGGTTTCGCCCACGTGAACCCACTCCCAGGCGTTTGAAAGGCCGTAGACTCCCGAAGAAGCCGGGGCCTCTCGCCGGATTTCCGCGGCCTTGAAACTCCGCGCATGCTGGTTCTGAAATGGCAAGGGTTGCTCCTATCCGATCGCGGCGTAACGTTTCAGCGCGCTCGTTTTCGAGGTTCCGGCGCCTGGAAAAACTCGCTCCAAACAATGTCCCGGACAGCGGGCGGCGGCACACCTAGCGCGAACGCTCGTTGGCTATCGTTCGAAACTGCTGACGCTAGGCTAAGGAAAGTTGCCTCAAAAGGTCTGAACTGGTTTCAGGCGGCCCGAAGAGGGAGTCTAAGTTCTTTACCCGACTACTAGGATACGTCAATTAGGGCGTTTTGTACACCACAATCTGGGGCTCACGCGCGGCAAATTGCCCCTCCGCGGCGCCGACCGGCATCACGAGGCAAGAAACGGCGCCCTGCTTGAGGCGAATTCGGTTTTTTTCCGCTTGACACGGCGCACTTTACGGAGCCACTATTGACGGAGCCAGGAATAGCTTGGCGGCGACGATCTCCATGGCTTCCCGAAAGAAAGGCACGACCCGGCGGCCAGCCCCGGCTGTGAAGTCGCGCGAAAGGTCCGGGGCGAACTCTCTGAAGGCGATTAATGGGCTTCCCTTCCCGGTGGTGGGGATCGGTGCGTCCGCCGGCGGCCTGGAGTCCTGCACAGCTCTGCTGAAGGCTTTGCCGGCCAAGCCCGGGATGGCGTTCATCGTCGTCCAGCACCTGGACCCCCACCACCAGAGCCTGTTGCCGGAACTCCTCTCCAGAGCGACTAAGATGGCCGTCACCCAGGTTGAGGACGGTCTCGGTCTGCAGCCTCATCGCGTCTATGTGATTCCTCCCAACTGCGACCTGACCTTGCGCGAGGGGGTGCTGCGGCTCTCTCCCAGACAGCGGAGCGGCGGCCAGCACATGCCCATCGATCGCTTCCTGAGTTCCCTGGCGGAGGACCGGACCCGGCGCGCCATTGGGATCCTCCTCTCGGGAACGGGCTCCGACGGAACGTTCGGGCTGGAAGCCATCAAGTCGGAGGGCGGCATTACCTTTGCGCAGGACCCCAAGTCGGCCCCTTATCCGGGCATGCCGGAGAGCGCCATCGCGGCGGGGTGCGTGGACCTGGTTCTGCGTCCCGCGGGAATTGCCCGCGAACTCATGCGGCTGGCCCGCTCGCCCTACGCGGACCGGGCCATGGGCCTGGATGAGCCGGAACCCTTGGAAGGCGCGGAGATTCTCGCCAAGATCATGGTTGGAGTGCGCGCCGTTACGGGCATCGACTTCAGTCTCTACAAGCCCGCCACCATCCGGCGGCGGGTGGCCCGCCGGCTGGCCCTGCAGAAAATGGAGAGTCTCGAGCAGTATGCCGCGTTCATCGAGCAGAATCCCGCCGAGGCGCAAGCGCTGTGCCAGGACATTCTCATTCATGTGACCAGCTTCTTCCGGGAGCCGGAAGCCTTCGTGGCCCTGCGCCACACCGTCTTCCCGAAGTTGCTCTCCAGCAAACCGCCAGGGGAGGCCATTCGGATCTGGGTGCCGGGCTGCTCTACCGGGGAAGAGGTCTACTCCATCGCCATCGCACTCCTGGAATTCCTGGACCAGCGGGCCGATGAGACGCGCTGTCAGATTTTCGGGACGGATGTGAGCACGGCCGCTCTCGACCGAGCCAGGCTCGGCACGTACTCGGAAGCCGCCGTGGCGGGCATCTCCCCGAAGCACTTGGCGCGCTTCTTCACCAAAGTGGGAGCCAACTACCAGATCCACAAGTCCATCCGCGACCGCTGCGTGTTTGCCCGGCACGACCTGGGCAAGGATCCTCCCTTCTCGCGGCTGGATCTGATCAGTTGCCGCAACGTGCTGATCTACATGGGGCCGGTGCTGCAGAAGAGAGTGCTGTCCGTTTTTCATTACGCTCTGCGTCCCAGCGGCTGTCTGGTGCTGGGAGAGTCCGAGTCTGTCGCTCCGTCCGCCCACCTGTTCACCGTGATGCAACGCAAGTGCAAGATCTACTCGCGCAGCGGGGCGCCCACGGCATTACCGTCGGGGCTAGAGGGCCCCGATCGCGGAGATATGCTGGTCCGCCAGTTCACGGCGGTGGAAACCAGCACGGCGTCCGAGTTGCAAAAGGCCGTCGAGCGGATCGTCTGGCAGCGGCGCGCTCTGGCGGCGCTGGTGGTGGACGCGGACCTGCAGGTGATTCATTTCCAGGGACACACCGGTCCGTACCTGCAACCGGTGACCGGAACGGCCAGCCTCCAGCTCTTCAAGCTGGTGCGCCAAGAACTGGCCCTGGACCTGCGTGCGGCTCTGCATAAGGCCAGGAAGGGGAAGATCCCCGTTCGCCGGGAAGGGATACACCTCGACGACGATGGCGATTTCAGGACCGTGGATGTGGAAGCCATCCCCATCGACGGGCGCCGCACGAAATGGCCGGATTCTTTGGTTCTGATCGAGGAGACCGGCCGGAAAGGGGTGGCCAGGCCGGGCCACGTCAAGGAAGCGGAGCTGCTCGCCACGCTCCGCCACGAGCTGGCATCCACGCGCGAGCAGTTGCAGTCCATTATCGAGAGCCAGGAGGTCACCAACGAGGAATTGGAGACCGCCAAGGAAGAGCTCCAGTCGTCGAACGAAGAATTGACCACCCTGAACGAGGAACTGCAGAATCGGAACGCGGAACTGGGACAGCTCGCCGACGATCTGAGCAATCTGCTGGTCGGCGTCAATATCCCTGTCGTGATCCTGGGGGCCGACCGGCGAATCCGGCGCTTCACCCCCGCGGCCGAACCGTTGCTGAACCTGATCCCCTCCGACGTTGGCCGGCGACTCGGCGACATCAAGCCCAACATCGACCTCCCCGAAATGGACCGGTTGATCTCGGAAGTGATCGACAAGCACGACGTCGTCGAACGAGACGTACAGGGGCGGGATGGACGCTGGTACTCGCTTCGAATGAGGCCCCACGCGGGCGCTGAGAACAAAAACGGAGGCGTGCTGATCGCGCTTCTGGACATCGACGCCATGAAGCGCGGCTTCGAGCAGGTGCGCGTGTCGCGCGACGAAGCGCTGGCGGAAAGAGATCTCTCGGCCACGCTTCTGGACCTCTCCGGAGCCTTGATCGTCGTGCGCGGCCCCGATGGCGCCATCACCGGCTTCAACGCCGCCTGCCAGGAAGCGTCGGGATACTCGTTCGAGGAAGTCAAAGGCAGGCAACTCTGGGATCTGCTGCTCCCGCCGGAGGAGGTGGAACTCTCCCAATCCCTGTTTGCGGCGCTCCGCGACGGACTCGAGACGGTGGCCGGTCATGAGAGTTGCTGGGTCCGGAAGGACGGAACCCGCTGCGTCATCGCCTGGTCGAGCCTGGCCCACCACGCCGCCGACGGCTCCGTCACCCGGGTCATCAGTACCGGCCTCGATATCACCCCGCGCAAAGTCGCCGAAGACGCGCTGCGCCAAAGCCAGGGGGAACTCCGCCGGTTGACCGCGAACCTTTTCACTACCCAGGAAGAGGAGCGCAAGCGCCTGGCGCGGGAACTGCACGACGACATGAACCAGCGCATGGCCATGCTGGCCAACGAGGTCGACTTGCTCGAGCGCGACCTCCCCGGTTCCACCGATCTTCTCCGCGACCAGCTCCGCGGCCTTCGCGAGCGCGCGGAGCGGCTCTCGGACGACCTTCGCCGCGCGGCCCACCAGCTCCACCCTTCGGCCCTCGAGCACTTCGGACTGGTCGCCGCCCTGGAGTCGTACTGCCAGGACTTCTCGAAGTTATATCCGATTCGGCTCAAGTGCATCCAGCGCAGCGTGCCGGAATCCGTTCCTTTCGAAGTCTCGCTATGCCTCTATCGGGTGGCGCAAGAATGCCTGCACAACATTGCCAAGCATTCCGGGGCCCAGGAGGCCGCGCTGACCCTCCGCGGAGACAAGAAAGGCCTGCTCCTGTCCGTAACCGACGAGGGAGCGGGGTTTGACCCCGACGCCCCGGCGGACCAGAGAGGGCTGGGCATCGTCGGCATTCGGGAACGGGTGCGCCTGGTGGGGGGAAGTGTTTCCATCGCTTCCACACCGGGTCGGGGCGCCAAGATCGATGTGCGCGTTCCCCTGCACGGGACGGCTTCCTGATGCGGCCGCGCGTCCTGTGTGCCGACGACCACCTGCTGGTCATCGACGGACTGCGCAGGATTCTCGAACCGGAGTGCGAGATCGTGGGAGCGGTCGAAGACGGCCGCGCCCTCTTGAAGGCCGCCCAGGAATTGAAGCCGGACATCGTCCTGCTGGATATTTCCATGCCCCTCTTGAATGGCGTGGAAGCCGCCCGCAGACTGCGCAAGTCGGTGCCCGCCGCCAAGTTGATCTTCGTGACCATGCACGCGGACCCCACCTATGTCACCGGGGCCTTCCGCGCCGGAGCCTCCGGCTACGTCTTGAAGCGCTGCGCTTCCATGGAACTTGTCTCCGCCATCCAACAGGTGCTCAAGGGCCGCACTTACCTCACGCCTCTTATCGGAAAGGACCTCCTGGGCGATACGCCGGGCCTGCCGCTCCGGCCCGATGAGGTCTCCGGCGAGCTCACCGAGCGCCAGCGCGAGGTGGTCCAACTGGTGGCGGAAGGGCACGCCGTCAAGGAAATTGCGGCCATCCTCAATGTCTCCGGAAAAACAGTGGCGTTTCACAAATCCAACGTGATGCGCAGACTCGGGCTCCGCAGCACCGCCCAACTCACCAAGTACGCCCTGGAACACGGCCTGGCCGGCGCTTGAGCCGCGCCATGGCCGGCGCCGGCGCAAGTAATCTCCCCGATTAAAACTAGGTATTTATCCAGTTCCTCCCATTGCGGTCCCGGGCTAAAATGTTATCCGGAACGCTCTTCAGGTCGGGATACTTTTGCCCCTTGTCGCAAGAAATGGCGCCGCGAAGGAAACCGAACTGCCAAGCCAGTCGGCCGGCTGCACGCCTGTCGAGATCCGGGCCGCTTGTTGTGCGCCCGCTGTTCCGGCATACGGGCAGGTTCTCCCAATGCGCGGCCCTTACGCGCTCCGCTCTCCCCATGCTGTCGCAGTGTGGGAACTGGCGCGACCCTCCGGGCCGTTCCGCTTGCTCCCGGCCGAAACGCTCGTGCCGCGCCTGGGGGAACCGCATTTGACCGACGAGGAAGCGGAAGATTTCGTCAGGAGCGCGCTCTCCGAACCCGCGCTGGCCGGCGCCGAGGAGCACCTCTTGCTGTGCGAGCCCTGCCGGCGCCGCGTCGAGGCTCTCGACCGCTTCGTGGCCGATTTGCGGCCCGCCGCCAGGCGCCCCCATCTCTGGACCTGGTTCCGGCCCCGGCGCGCCCTCCCCTGCCGCTAGCGGAAATTCCCCAGCGCCAACGGCGCGAATCGGCATTAATGGAACGGATTTCAATCCCTGGATGGGTGCAATTCCACAAACCATCGCAATTCGGACGCCACCTGGAGCAATCGCACGGTAAAAACTAGATATTTGTCCAGTTCCTCCCGTTTTCGGCCCGCGTTATGATTCCTTTAAGCAGTTTGCGTAAGCGCCGCGTGGGCGATTCGGTGTCCTTCCGCCCCAGCGCACGCGCTTTTTCGGATTACTGGCGTCCCCCATCGGCGGGGGACGCAATCCGAGTCGCCGCGCCGAGGCCCTGCGCCTTTGTCGGCCAAGCCGTCCGGCTGAACCAACCACAACGGAGTTGAAATGTCCTCGTCCGTAGAAGCCCGGCATCGTTCCGAGGCAGGCGCCGGCGCGGCGCCGGATCCAGGCGGGCTGACCATTCTGGTGGCCGAAGATGAGCCGGCCATCCGGGCCACTATCGGGCAGCTTCTCAAGAAGCGGGGTTATCGCGTGCTCGAGGCTATGGATGGCCTCGAAGCTCTGGCCGTCGCCGCCCGGCATCCCGGGCCAATCCACCTGCTCCTCACCGATCTCCGCATGCCGCGCCTGGACGGCCACGAATTGCATCGCAGGTTGAACCACCAGCGTCCCGAGACCAGGACCCTCTTCATGTCCGGTTCTCCGGTCGCCGGATTGCACCCCGCCGCCGCCTTCCTGCCCAAGCCCTTCGCTCCCCGGGTATTGGTGCGCAAGGTCGACGAGCTCCTCCGCCCTCAGGCGCGCTAACCGTCCGCAGTCGGCACGGCCCGCTCCCCCGATGGCGTCTCCGTCTTCATAACCGCGCGGCGAGAATGGTGACCCAGAAGTCGCCCTCCGCGCACCGGAACGCCGCCTGCTCGCATACCGCGGCCCCGCACACCCGCAGCCGGTAGTCGCTGCCGTCCACCACCGAGGGCATGGAAAGCCGTATGCCCGGGGGCAGCACGCATTTCAGGTTGCCGCCGATCATGTTCGCCAGTTCGCCGAGCACATCGCACACCACGCCGTCCACCGCATCCGGCGCTTCCGCCGAAAGGAAACGGCCCGCAAAGCGGCAAGCCTGGCTCCGGGTGCACTCCAGCAGCACCACTCCGTTCCAATCGCCCGTCAGGTGCACGGCGGAGGTCACCCGCTCCCCGCCCGGGAACCACGGCGTTCCGCCCGCTCCGACTTCCAGATTCAGCATGCTCATGAACATGGATTCCACGATCTGCGCCAGTTCCCCCGGCGCGATCCCTGCGCTCTTTTCGGATGGCATGGTTCTCCTCTCAGCGGGCCACGTAAACGACTGCGTTTCCCACCGTCTGTCGCTCGAACTTCTCCTCCACTCCCAGGGCCGATTCGGCTCCCCCCAGCAGCAGCCAGCCGCCTCGGAACAGCGTGCCGTGGATTTCATTCAATATGTTCTTCTTCGTTTCGGCGTCGAAATAAATCATGACGTTGCGGCAGAACACCAGGTCGAAAGGCCCCAGAGGGCGCATGCTATGGCGCAGGTCGATGGTCTCGAACCGGACCATTCGCCGCACCACTTCGCTCAACTGCCACTCCACCCCGGCACGGCGGAAGTGTTTTACCAGCAGGGTTGCCGGCAACCCCCGGTTTACCTCTATCTGATGGTACTTGCCGGACCGTGCGCGTTCCAGAACCTGCGAGGAGAAGTCCGTAGCCAGGATTTGCACGTTCCAGTCCCCAAATCCGTTCTCCAGCAGAAGCATGGCCAGGCTGTACGCTTCCTGCCCGGTCGATGCGGCAGCCGACCAGAGCCACAACTTCTTCGTATCCCGCCGCTCTTCCTTTAGCCGGGGCAGCAGGACGCCGCGGATGGCCTCGTAATGGGAAGGATCGCGGAAGAAGTAGGTCTCGTTGGTGGTCATGGCTTCGGCCACCTGGCGGCCCACCTCCACCCCGCGCGTGGCCTGCAGCAGCGCGCACAAGTCGTTGATCGAGCCCAGGCCGAGTTGCCTCACGATCGGCGCGAGGCGGCTCTCGAACAGGTAATGCTTGTCGTGTTCGAGCACGATGCCCGCCTGCGAATAGATGTACTCCTGCAGGAACCGGTAGTTGTCCGAGTGTATCCCTTCGGTGACGATCGGGCTGCCCATCTGGCTCCCTTCAGCGCCGGCCCGCCCTGCGCAGAATCTCCGGCACCACTTGATCGAGCGGCAGCACCTGGTCCGCGAGGCCGGCATTCGCCACCGCCCCGGGCATTCCCCAAACCACACTCGAGGCCTCGTCCTGCGCCAGAATGCTGGCCCCGTGCGCTTTGAGAATCTCCGCCCCGTGCAACCCGTCCTGCCCCATGCCGGTCAGAATCGCGGCAATGACATTGCCGTGGTACACCTCTCCCAGGGACGTAAACAGCGCATCTACCGCCGGACGGCAGGAGTTCTGCGGCGGCGATTGATCCAGGCGGGTCAGCACCTGGCCGCCATTGGAGGCCACCTTAAAGTGGAAGTCTCCGGGCGCAATCAGAATCGCGCCCCCCGCCAGCGGCTCGTTCTGGCGGACTTCCCGCACCGGCAGCCGGCAAGTAGAGTTCAGCCGCTCGGCCAGCAGCCGCGTAAACAGCGGCGGCATATGCTGCACCACCAGGATCGGCAGCGGGAACCCCGCCGGAAACTCCGGCAGGATCGCCCCCAGAGCCGTTGGCCCGCCGGTGGAGACTCCGATCGCCACCACTTCCGGCCGCATCCCGGTCCCCCACTGGACCGCCGGCGCCGCGGGAATGTGCGCCACCTCCGGCCGGGGTCCGGCACTGTACTCCGTCGGGATGTGGAAGAACTGCTTGATCTTGGGGACCAGATCTTCCCGCAAGCTGGCCAGCGAGCGGTCCAGCGACCCTTCGTTGGATGCTTTGGCCACGTAGTCGTCGGCCCCCATGCTCAGCGCCTCGAAGGTCATCGCCGCGCCCCGCTCGGTCAGCGTGCTGAACATGATCACCCGCATCTGCGGATACTCGCGCCGCACCCGCCGCAGCGTTTCCAGGCCGTCCATCTCCGGCATCTCGATGTCCAGCGTCAGCACGTCCGGGTTCATCTGCGGAATCCGCTGCAACGCGATCGCTCCATTGGAGGCCGCCCCCACCGCTTCGATCGTCGCATCCTGCTCCAACGCGTGCGTGACCAGGCGGCGGATCACCACCGAGTCGTCCACCACCAGCACGCGAATCCGCTGCCCGGGCTGGAGCAGGCGTTTGCTCACCACGGCCATTTTCGTCCCTTAAAAGTGGATTCCCACAAGCTGGAGTTTCTCCACCAGGATGTCTCTGGTAAACGGCTTCATCACGTACTCGTTGGCGCCCGCCTCCAGCGCCGCCACCATCTGTCCCAGTTCGGTCTCGGTGGTGACCATGATCACCACCAGCGCGGACAGCGCCGGATCCTGGCGCAACCGCTTGAGCAAATCCAGCCCATTGATCTCCGGCATGTTCCAGTCCGCCAGAACCAGCGTCACCTCCGCCTTCTGGGCTTCGATCACCTCCAGGGCTTCTCTTCCGTTCGCCGCCTCGCAGACCTCGTACCCCAGTTCCCTCAAGATCTTGGCCAGGATTATCCGCACGGCCCTCGAATCGTCCACCACTAGCGCTTTGGCCATCGCCTCACCTGTATCCTCCGGCTAAAAGGCGGGGCGCGGCCCGGCGGATGAACAGCCGCCGCCCGGCCGCGCCCCGGGATGCCCTCAGAACGTGAACTTCGAGACGACCTTCTGGAGCGCAGCCGCCATCTGGCTCAGCTCGCGCGACGCCTTCTGCGTGTCGGTCGCGCCTTGCGTCGTGTTCTTCGCCGCCACCGCCACCCCGCCAATGTTCTTGGCGATGTCGTTGACGCCCTTGGCCGCTTCCGTCACGCTGCGGCCGATCTCGTTGGTGGTTACCGTCTGCTCTTCCACCGCCGAGGCGATGCTGTTGGAAATGTCGTTGATCTGATTGATGATCGTGCCAATCTCCTCGATCGCCTTGACGGCCCCCTTGGTGTCGCCCTGAATCGCGTCGATCTTCTGGCCGATATCCTCGGTCGCCTTGGCGGTCTGCTTGGCGAGTTCCTTCACCTCGTTCGCCACCACCGCGAACCCCTTGCCGGCTTCACCCGCGCGCGCCGCCTCGATGGTGGCGTTGAGGGCCAGCAGGTTGGTCTGCTGCGCGATCGAGGTAATCACCTTGATCACGTTGCCGATCTCCTGGCTGGATTCGCCCAGCTTCTTCACCGTTAGGTTGGTCGTCTGCGCCACGCTGACCGCGTTCTTCGCCACCCGAGCCGACTCGTTGGCGTTCTTGGCGATCTCGCGGATGGACGCCTGCATTTCTTCGGATGCCGAAGCCACCGAGGAGACGTTCTTAGAGACCTCCTCGCTGGCCGCCGACACCACGTTCGCCTGCGTCGCGGTTTCCTCGGCGTTGCCCGCCATCTGCTGGCTGACCGCCGTCAGTTCCTCCGAGGAAGATGCCAGCGTGGCCGCGTTCTGCGCGGTCACCTTCAACGGCTCAACGACGGCGTCCAGCGTCTGGTTAACGCCCTCGATGATCTTGCGGAACTCGCCCTGGTGCTTGGTGGCGTCCGCCCGGGTTCCCACCCGTCCTTCCGCGGCAGCCTTGGCCAGAGCCACCGCATCGGCTGCCAGCGCGTTGATGTTGCTCTTCAACAGCACCAGCCACTCGTGTATCTGGTCCAGCTCGGAAGCCTTGGCCACCGACGCCGTCATATCGCCGTTGGCGATCTTGGTTACGAATGCCACCAGATCCAGCAGCCAGTTATGCACCCCGTTGATCGCGTTCTTCATCTTCTCGTGATCGCCCTTGCAGGCAACCTCGACCTTCTGCCGCAGGTTGCCGCCGCTGACCTGCGCCAGAATGCGGTTGCCTTCTCCGATGGGCAGCAGGATGGCGTCCAGCATGTCGTTCACGCCCTTCACAATGCCCGCGTAAGCTCCTTGGAACTGCTCGGGCTTGCCGCGCTCCGACAGCAGCCCATCCCTGGAAGCGACGGTCAGCCGCGCCAACTCCTTCTGCAACCCTTGCAGAACGGTGGCCACGGTGTTAACCGCCACCTTCATCTTTTCGTGGTCGCCCTGGTAGGTCTGAGCGATCAATTCGTCGATCTTGCCCGCGCTGACCTGCGCCAGAATGCGGTTGCCTTCTCCGATGGGCAGCAGGATGGCGTCCAGCATTTCGTTGACGCCTGCGACAATCCTGCGGTAGTCGCCCTGGTGCTTGCTGGCGTCGGCCCGGGTGGAGAGCTTTCCTTCCGCAGAGGCCTTGCCCAGCAGCCCGGTCTCAGTCACCAACGCGTTGATGTTGTCGATGCAGTTGTTCAGATTGTTCTTGATCTCGTTGAAGTCGCCGTTATAGGTGTCGGTGATCTTGGGCGGGAGGTTGCCCTTCGAGATGCGGTCCACGTACTCCGCGGAGACGTTCAACGGCCCGATCACCGCATCCAGAGTCTGGTTCACCCCTTCGACGATTTTGCGATAATCGCCCTGGTGCTTGCTCGCGTCGGCGCGCGTGGCCAGTTTGCCCTCCACCGCCGCCTTCGCCAGCACGCCGGCGTCGGCCACCAGCCCGTTGATGTTGTCGATGCAGTTGTTCAGATTGTTCTTGATCTCGTTGAAGTCGCCGTTGTAATTGTCGGTGATCTTGGGCGGAAGGTTGCCCTTCGAAATGCGGTCCACGTACTCCGCGGACACGTTCAAAGGCCCGATCACCGCGTCCAGGGTCTGGTTCACGCCTTCCACGATCTTGCGGTATTCTCCCTGGTGCTTGGTCGCGTCGGCCCGGGTGGCGAGTTTGCCCTCCACCGCCGCTTTCACCAGCAGACTGGTGTCCTTCGCCATGTTCTGCAGTGCCACGGCAACCTTGTTCACGGCCTGCTTCATCTTCTCGTGGTCGCCCTTATAGGTCTGCGCGATCAGTTCGTCGATACTGCCGTTGGAGATCTGGGCCAGAACCCGGTTGCCTTCCCCGATGGGCAGCAAAATGGCGTTTAGCATTTCGTTGACGCCTTTCACGATGCCCGCGTAGGCGCCCTGGAACTGGTCGGGCTTGCCGCGTTGCGAGAGTTGCCCCTCTTGGGATGCTTCGACCAGCCGCCCCAACTCCTTCTGCAAGCCCTGCAGCACCGCGGCGACGTTGTTCACCGCCTGCTTCATCTTCTCGTGGTCGCCACTGTAGTTCTGGGTGATTAATTCGTCGATCTTGCCGGCACTGATTTGCGCCAGGACGCGATTGCCTTCCCCGATCGGCACCAGGATCGCATCCAACATCGTGTTCACGCCCTCGATCAGTTTGCGGTCGTTCCCTTCGAACAGCTCCAGCCTCCCGCGCTCGCCGAGGCGGCCTGCGCGCGAGGCTTCGACTAACCGGAGTATCTCCTCCTGAAGCCGGTTCGTGGTTTCCGTCTGCGAGGCACTTGGTTCCGGGTAGTCCAGCACCGCGGCGCCATGGGACGGGTTTCGGCCGGGGCCAGCGCGCCGGCCGTCGATTCCTTGTCTTGCCATCGTCGTTCTCCTTGAGTTCCTTCTGCGATCCTCACGCCGTCGGCGGCGCCCAAATCATGTTCCGTTCTTAGGTTGCGGCGGCCATCCTCCGCGATTCCCGCAATGTCTCGTTGCAGCGCTCGCCCAGCGGAGCGCCGTGCCCGAAGTAGATCCGCCGGACGTCGCGGGCGCACAGCTTGTCTAACGCCGCCAGGAATCCGGCCTCGTGTGTTTCCCCCGGCGACGCGATCAACAGGGGGGAGTCGCCGGCGAACAGCACGCCCTCCGCCGCGTTGTAAAGGCAGATCGAATCGCTGCTGTGCCCCGGCGTGTGGACGACCTCGAAATCCCGGTCGCCCATTTTGATCGTGTCGCCGTCGCGCAGCAGACAATCCACCCCCGGGGTGTTCGGCGAGAACGCGAACACTTTGGGGTGAAACGCCTTGCATATCAGCGGCAGCAGCGCGCAATGATCGGAATGGTTGTGCGTCAGCACCACCTGTTCCACGGGCCACTTGCCGACCCCCGTGGGCGCCCGCTCGATGCTCGCCAGGATGGCCGGATCCTGGCCCACGTCCACCAGCGTGTTCAGGTCTCCCAGCCGGCTCGCGCCGCCCAGCACCAGGTAAGCCTCCGAAGTGTAGAGTTGCCCGCTGTTTTCCAGCCTCAGGATACGCACGCGCCGTCCTCCACTTTGCGGAACAACTGCCCGTCGGCGATCACCCGCTGGAACAGCGGGGCCAGCTCCGCGGGCATCTCCTGGGTCTGCTCGGTGGCGAAGATGCCGCCCGGCGCCAGCGCCCGGTGAAACATCTTCAGCACTTCGATCCTCTCGGGCCCCTGGAAGTGAAGCAGCACGTTCTTGCACAGGACCAGCGAATACCCCTGGCCGATTTCCCGGAACGAGAGCAGATCGTGTCGCTGATAGACCACCCGCCGCCGGATCTTTTCGATCACCCGAAAGCGCCCCGGTTCGCCGTCCGGTTCGAAGTACTTCTCCAGGATGCCCTCGGGCAGCCGCGACAACTCGTCTTTCGGGTACACCGCCGCCTCGATCGTTTGCGCGAACTGGCCGGTGCTTTCCACGTCCGTCGCATCGATGCGCAGATTGTCGAAGGCGAAGTGGCCCATCCGTTCGGCGAAGATGATGGAAAGCGTGTAAGGCTCCTGCCCCATGGCCACGCCGGCGTCCCAGACCCGGGGACGGCTGCGGCCCGCCAGCACCGGCAGCAGATGTTCCACCACCCGTTCGAGCACCT
>Ga0326728_10006735_pt1 | contig 30558 bp, 22 predicted proteins | sample MB3enrmetagenome_FD_207602 | JGI IMG/M metagenome (GOLD analysis project Ga0326728, IMG submission 207602) | Lab enriched peat soil microbial communities from McLean, Ithaca, NY, United States - MB31MN | ecosystem: Environmental > Terrestrial > Soil > Wetlands > Peat | place: USA: New York...
CGGTAGCGGTTTCGCTGTAACCATCGGCTCCAATCGAGTTGGCGTATTCGCGGGTCACCGGGGCGCCACCCACCATGACCTTGACGCGGTCGCGCAGGCTGGCTTGCTTGAGCGCCTCAATGGTACTTTTCATCATCGGCATGGTAACGGTGAGAAGGGCGGAAAGAGCCACAATGTTGGCTTTGTGCTCCTGGATCGCCTGGATGAATTTATCGGGGGTCACGTCCGTGCCCAGATCCACCACCTCGAACCCGCCCCCTTCCAGCATGGAGCTGACCAGGTTCTTGCCGATATCGTGCAGATCGCCTTTGACTGTTCCGATAACCACGCGGGCCAGCGGCTGGGTGCCGCTCGCGGCCAGCAAGGGACGGAGCAACTCGAGCGACCCCTTCATGGCGCGCGCCGAAAGCAGCAGCTCAGGAACGTAATACTCTTCGCACTCGAAACGGCGGCCGACCTCGCCCATAGCCGGAATCATGTACTTGGTAATCAATTCCATGGGCGGCACCTTCTCTGCAATTGCCTCTTTGGTGACCGCCGTCGCCGTCTTGTTGTCGCCTTTTAGAATGGCATCGAATAGCTTGTTCAGTTCCGCCATGTTCTCCTCTGTCTTCTTCTTGGGCTCGCCCCAACCGGGCCGGGTTAGATCGCCATCCAGCTACGGTCTGGCCAGGTCCGAGGTTGCCGGAGTTAACTCATGATAAACCTTGGGAAAACTTTCTGATTGGCCCGCCCGTAGAACTCACTGACTGATTTCCTCCAGGATCTTGCCCTTCGTTTCCGGTCCCAATATCACGACCATGAATGCAGATATGCCAAAGATAGTGGCGGCAACCTTGAAGACAGCCGAAACCCCGTGGGATTGCAACACGGCGCCCAGAACGTAGGGACCAAGCAGCGCGCCGATGCGGCCAATCGACGAGGCGAGACCGCAACCGCCGGCCCGCATGCGCGTCGGGTACAGTTCGGGAGTGTAAGCATATACCGCCGACCACATGGCATAGGTGAAGAACTGCAGCAGCGATCCAAAGATATAAAGGGTAGTCAGATTGTCCGCCTGGCCATAGAAGTAGGCCGACACCGCCGTCAGGATAATCGAGGGGATAACGACAGCTTTTCTTCCAATCCGCTCCAGCAGGTAGATGGCTGCCAGGAATCCCGGAATGCCGCCCAGGGTAATAGTCATGACAAACGTAATGGATTTACTGACGGCAAATCCTTTCGCCACCAGCAGCGCACTCAACCAGGTAGTCAGCCCGTAGTAACTGAATAGCAGAGCCGGCCACAACACCCAAAGCATAAACGTCCGTGACGAGTAGGCTTTTGACCAGAGCTCCGAGAAGCGAAAGCCCCTGGTGCTCTTCTCCACCAGAACGAGATTTTGGACCGGCGGCAGCGGCTTGCCGTATCTGCTCTGCACCTCGTTTTCAATATGAGTCATCATGCTCTGCGCTTCTTCGTTCCGGCCCACGCTTTCCAGCCAGCGCGGCGAATCGGGCACCCTGCGGCGCACTACGACCAGCCATATCGCGGGAAGCGCCTCAACTACAAATACCCAGCGCCAACCCACCAGGGGCAACAGGAAATAGGTGATTAACCCCGCAGAAATAATCCCCACGGGCAACAAGCCTTCCATGAAGGCCACCCACTTCCCGCGAGATCTGGTCGGAAAGAACTCCGGCAACATCGCGTGGGCCGCAGGCAACTCCATCCCCAGGCCCATGCCCAACAGGAAACGGAAACAGAACAGGGACTGGATATTCCAGGAGATGGCGCAGAGGAGTCCCGCCAGCCCCCACAGGCACATCGCCCACAGCAGGATGGTTCTGCGGCCGATCTTGTCGGCGTATAAGCCGGTAAACAGCGTTCCCACCAGCATTCCGGCGAAACTCATCGAACCGAGATAGCCCATTTGAATGGGGTTCAGATGAAACTGTTGCGCCAGCGTGGAGAGCATGAACGTCATTCCGCCGAGATCTAAATCGTCCAAAAACCAGGAGAAACAAATAATCAAACCGATGGTCGTCTGGTAGGAAGTGACAGGCAGCCTTTCCAGCCGCTGCGGGATGACGAGCTGTCCTGCGGTATTGGGCAAAACCGTGCCCGTGGTGGACATTACCTCTGTGCTCATACCGGGGTCCTTTCTCCAGATTGAGGATTTTCCAGGCACTTCCCTGACCATGCTATGACTGAAGCACCTCTTCTCCGATCCGTATGGGATAGGTTCCGTACTTTCTGGTAGCTTCGATCATGGCTTTGTAATTCTCGAATTGGGCCCAATCGGGAACGGAGTTGCCGGACGAGAGGCAATATCCTCCTCCCGGCGCCATAGTCTTGATCAGTTCCTTCGTGCGCTCCGCCACCTGGGCGGGCGTTCCGTTCTGCAGCAGCTCGTTCGATACATTTCCTATTAACGTCAGCCGATCGCCATACTTTTTCTTGACCTCTACGATGTCCATGCAGGTTGGATCAATCGGGTGCAGGGCGTCGATCCCGACCCGGATGAGATCGTCGATCAACTGCCACATCACGCCATCGGAGTGGAAGAAAAAATAAAGACCATTTTCCCGGCAGATCTGCCCAAACCGCTCATACCAGGGGAAAATGTATCGGCGAAACATCTTTGGACTGATCATCGGTCCGGTCTTGAACGCCAGATCGTCCACCGCCCACACTGCCGCCACATTAGGAATTTTGACGATCTCGCTTAGGGCTCTGTACTGGATTTCGGCAACCTGCTGGAGCACCTTTTCAACAAACTCTGGATTGGCGGCCAGATTCAAACCGAAGTTCTCAAATCCCATCAACATCCACGTCAGGGTGAAAATCTTGCCCGACATGGCGACGATCTGCATGTTGTCCGGCAGATACTGCTGCACGGTATGGAACTTGGCAAAATCCAGGTCCCGGGCGGCCTGCTCCCAGGGAAAGGACTCGAAATCGCTTTCATCCAGAATAATGGCCTTTCTTTCCAGGTTCCAGGATTGATCTTTATCTTTTTGCTGGTCGACCGTGTCCCGCAGTACCACATCGCGCAGGAACTTTGAGATGGCTGAGTTCTCCGTAACCTTTCCCGGCTGCATCATGCCCACGGTCAAAGGTATGTGGTCGTACCCGGCCTTGGTCCAAAACTCAACCTGCAATTGCACATCCGCATCAGTCACTTTTTTGCCTAGAAACTGGCTCATGATCTCGTAGTCGACGACTGCCTCCAGCATGGGCACCTGATCCGGCTGGCGGTGTTTGAGCGTCGTGACAATCCGATCGAAGTCTGGTTTTCTGTTCGGCATACTATTTCTTCGCTTTCTTCACGACCGTTAACAGCGCGACTGGCGATGAACCAGCTACTTCAGGCCGTAACCCGAGCCGTCGCCCGGGGGATAGCAGTCCCGAGCGACCCCTTTCAGGCTTTGGCGGCCAGCGCACGGACCGCCCGGGCCAAGGCAGCAATGTGGGCCGGAGTCGTGCCACAGCACCCACCGATAATGTTGGCGCCGGCAGCGATCAGCTTGCCAACCTGGGCAGCCATATATTCGGGAGTTTCTTTGTACAAGGTCTGCCCATCTTCGAGCACAGGCAAGCCGGCGTTGGCATGGATCAGAATTGGTGTCCGCGGCGCGGCGGCGCGCATCTGCCGGGCGATCTCGACCATATTGGCGATGCCGTTGCCGCAATTGGCGCCAACGATATCGGCGCCCGCGGCCAGGCTCGCCATGGCGGCTCTTTCCGGGGTAACCCCCATGCCGGTACGGAACCCGGTGGGCTTGGCGTCAAAGGTAAAGGTGCAGATGATCGGCAGTTGGGTGTTTTCTTTGGCCGCACGGATGGCTTGCGTAGCTTCCACCACCGACCACTGGGTCTCGATGCAGATGGCGTCGGCGCCGCCGGCAGCGAGAGCCATTATCTGTTCTTTAAACGACTCGTAGAGTTCCGCGGCCGGAACCTCGCCGCCTTCCTCTTCCACAATCTGGCCGGTAGGGCCGACCGAGGCCGCTACATATCCCTTTCCGGCAATCGCCTGTTTGGCCAGCGCGGCCGCCGCCCGGTTGAATTCCGCCACCTTATCGGACAAGCCGTAAGATTTCATCTCGAAGGAATTGCCGCCGAACGAGTTGGTCTCCACCAGGTCGGCGCCGGCGTCAACGTAAGCCTGGGCAATTTCCCGCACCACATCCGGATGAGAGATGCACCACGATTCCGGACACTCGCCCGATCTGAGGCCCTTGGCGAACAAAAACGTGCCCATCGCTCCGTCCGAAATCAGGATCTGGCCTTGTTGAACACGTTCCAGAAAGGGTTTCATAGCGTCGCTCCTAACTTTCTGCCACCCACCACCTTTCGCTGTCATCCCGAGGAAGGCCGCGGTTTTTGCGGACTTCCGAGGGATCTATGCATTTCTTTTTGCATGCGCCGTGCACTTAGGAAATGCATAGATCCTTCACTCCGCGCCCGCCCCGACCCGCACAAAACGCGGGTCGGAGGAAGACGGCGGGCGCTGCGTTCAGGATGACAATCGTGGGTGACCAATAATCAAGACTACGGGACTCTTCTCGTTTGTCGCTTACCCAGGGCGACAGCTCATCTACCGCTTCCGTGTCACACTTCCCAAAAGCTTCGACTTCCCTGCTATTCCCAATTCACGCCAAAGCGTTGATCTTATCGCATAGGTACCGGATGCGATCCATTTCGGCATCGGCGGTAACCATGTCACTGACGGCCAGCACCAGCCGGTTCGCATGGCCATGACGCTTAAGCAATTCATCGGTGTAGCGGCGGAACTCCTCCTCGGTAGTGCTGCTGGGACAGAGCTGGGTGGAAGGAATGCCGCCCCAGACGGTGATCCGGTCTTTGAAGGCGGCCAGCACCTCTTCCAGCGTCATACGGGTCATCGGATAAGGACAGACCGAGTCGGCTATGTCCAGCCCCGACTCCAGATACATCGGGATCAATCTGCGGTTCTCGCCATCCGTGTGGGTAAGCAGGTACTTGCCGCGCTGGTGCAGACGCTGGGCGTAACGCTGCAGATCAGGCAGGATATGCTTGCGGAACACCGGGGGCGGCGTGATCGAATCGTCGTAGTTGCCGCCTATATAGGCAACTTCAGCTACCGAATCCAGCGCGCTCTGCCGTATGGCTTCGTAGAAGGGCTCCATCTGCTCCGCCAGCCGGTAAATCTTCTCCGGATAGTCGGACATCGCGTAGTAGAACTCCTCGGTAAACATCAGTTCTTTCATGATGTGGTGCATGGGACCGGCGGTGCCCAGAACAAAAGCCATGGCGATACCATGCTCCCCAACCGTCTTACGCAGCGCGAGGTAGCCTTCCTGGCGAGGAATGACCTTCATGTGCTCGAAGATGTACCCCACCGGTTCAAAATCCGCCGGCTTGCGGATCGGCACCTCGGAGACCCAGGAGATGGAGGCGCCGGCATCCAACATCTCTTCGGTAAAGAGAAATGCCGTTTGCACCGTGCCCACGGGAGTAACGTATTCGACTGCCGTTTCGATGCCATTCTTGGAGGGCCGCTTGGAGACCCGCCGCTCGACCCCTTGCAGCTCGAAATCGTAGGTAATGGTATCGATGTGCCAAAGTCCCAGGGCGCGATCGATTTGCCCGGTCACATCGGCGGAGTAATCCGGGTTGGTCGCATATATGCCGGCGCCGAGATCTACGGCGATCTGCTCCACCGTGAGTCCGCGCCACTTCTCGGGCATGGTTCCTTTGCGCAGAGCAGCGCGATACCAAAAATCAAGGCGCGGCACCCAGGGGGTCCGATCCGGAGTTTTGCCCTGGACAGCGGCTAAGGCCCTTTCCCGTTCCGTCATATCGCTCTCTCTTTCAGAAGGTCGCTCTAATTCCCGGCGCTTTACTTTGCTCCTACAAGAGTTGTCGGGTCAAGAACAAAGCAACAGGCCACAAGCTACAAGCCACAAGCCACAGGCCGCACTCCGGAAGTGATATCCTACTCCACTTAACACATCGGACAGTCCGCGAAAGCGGGCGAAAGGGCGTACCCCACGGCGTAAGCCGTAGGAAAATCTTCCGCCCGCTTTCGCGGGCTTCGCCAACCTGCTTCGCCGCGTTAGCAGAGCCGTTTCCGCTGGTAGCAATAAAAATGCCGCCCTTCGGGCGTTTCGCCCCTTTTGTTCCGCCACCTGGTTCTCCGGCTGTGTTCTCGCGCACATTCTTACCGCTTACGGCCTCTGGCTTGTGGCTTGTTGCTTGTGGCTTGTGGCTGTTCCGGAAATCCCAGGCACGCAATGAAGGTATCTTGAAAACTCGGATCGGAGGCCAGGCTTACATGCTCCACCTTGAGTTCCGGATCTTGGCCATCGGCCAGCATGATTAACTTGGCGCCGCGGAGAGCGGTATTCCCGGAGGCAATCACGCGGCTGGCCGGAACCTCCAGCAGACCGATTCCGATGGCGCTCTCAATCGCCACATAGTTGCCGAAGGCACCTGAGAGATAGACGGCTGCGAGATCTTCGGCCGTTGCTCCCCACCGGGCCAGCAGAATGCGCAAGCCAGCGGCAATTGCGCCCTTGGCCAGTTGCAGTTCGCGAATATCGCCCTGCGACACGATCACAGGCGCCGCCAGGGGAAACTCTTTCCCGCCATTGGCCAGCCTTCCGCTGGGCAGGATGGCGCCGCAGCGCAGTCCCGCCGCCACGGCGTCCACCAGTCCGCTGCCGCAAATGCCGCGGGGCGCAACATCGCCGATCACGTCGCATATCAGCCGGCCGTCGCGCAGCAAGACGCGAGAGATCGCGCCGGTAGCGGCGCGCATCCCCATGCGAATCGAACCGGCCTCAAACGCCGGACCGGCAGCGGTGGAAGCGCACAGAATACGCTCCCGGTTGCCGAGCGCAATCTCGCCATTAGTGCCGAGATCGATCAGAGCAGTCAGCTCGCTGCGGTTTGCGGTGCCGACCGCTACGATGCCGGCCAGAATATCGGAGCCGACGAAGCCGCCCAGACAAGAAAGAAAACGAATGCAACAAGCGGAGGGCAAGCTCCAATTCAGTTCCTGCGGCGTAAACCGCTGCTCGCCCAGGTTGGGGGAAGCGAAGGGCACATGCGACAGGGGTTCCACATCGAGGGCGGAGAACAAATGGTGCATGACGGCGTTGCCCACCAGCACTACCTCGACAACCTCGCCCTCCCGGGAGGCCGCCACCTCCTTGATCATGTTCCCCAGGACATCGCGAATAAGCAGGGTCAGAGCCGGGTTGGTCAGGGCAAAGCGGACCCGGGTCATCACATCGGCGCCGTGTGCGGTCTGCGGATTCAGGGCAGTTCGGACCGCAACCACGTCGCCGGTCGCCAGATCGATCATTTGGGCCACGATGGTCGTGGTTCCCAAGTCCACGGCAATGCCGAGACCGGTTCGCTGCGAACCTTTCAGGCGGGCCTGGTCGGTAAGAATGGGCAGCGTCCACTGTTCGACTTGCAGCCGGAGTGCATTCTCGGCGCGGGCCTGGCAGGCCAGACGCCATCCGGCAGTCAGCTCCGCCTCGGTAAACACCAGGCGGTCGTTGGGCGTGACCGGAAGCTCTCCTTGCAAGACCCGAACGCGGCAGCCGCCGCACACTTCGGCGCCGCCGCAGGGGAATTCCAGCCCGTATGCCGATAGCACATTGCCCAGCGCCGCGCCGCGCCGGACCTCGAGAGACACGCCCAAGGGGGCAAGTTCGACTCGTACGGTTTCGCTCAAAGCTAGCGATCGCCTCCAGCCTCAGCGCGAATATCGTCGTGATAAGTTTCAGGGCCACACCAGACCGCGAAAGCCGTGAGCCCCGACAACACGATGATATAGCAGGCCACCGGCCACCACGCCCCGCCCGCCCAGGCCACCAGTGCGGTCGCCAGAAACGGCGCCGGACCGCCAGCCAGAATCGAGCCCATTTCGCGGGCAAAGGCGAAGCCCGAGTAACGGCGGCTGGGGGCGAACAATTCCGCGAAGTAGGCGGCCTGCGGGCCGAACATCGCACCAATCACCACCGCACGGGACAGGACAAAGGCGAGGGCGATCCAGAAGAATTGCCTTGTGCCAACCATCAGGAAAAACGGAAATGCCAGCGCCACTCCGGCTAACCCGCCGAACATGTAGACGGGCCTGCGGCCAATGCGGTCGGAGAGCGCCGAGAACGCCGGCACGGCGAACAATTCGACAAAATAGGCGATAAAGAGCGCATTCAGTGCGAGGGTCTTGGGAACGTGTAAATTGCTCACTATATAAGTGAGTCCAAATACGGGAAAAAGGTACCCCAGTCCGTTCTCCGCCAGGCGCGCCCCGAGGACCACGAAGAAACTCCGCGGTTGCTGCCGGACGGAGGCAATTAAGGGGTTTTCCTGCTTCTTGCCAGCGCGGCGCGCCATGGTCTCGCGAAATACCGGCGTCTCCATCACCCGGTAGCGGATGTAGATGCCGACCAGAACCAGAATCAGGCTGAGCAGGAAAGGTATGCGCCATCCCCAGCTCATGAATTGCGTTTTCGGCAACCGGCTCACGAGGGCGAAGACGCCGGCCGCCAGCAGATTGCCGATCGAGACCCCAAGCGGCGCGAAGCTGGCCCAGAAGCCGCGCTTGCCGGCAGGCGCGTACTCGACGAGAAGAATTACCGCCCCGCCGTATTCTGCGCCCGCTCCCAGCCCCTGTATCACCCGCATGGCGACGAGCAGGATGGGCGCCGAAATTCCGATTTGGTTATAGGTTGGGAGGCAGCCGATCAACATGGTGCCAATGCCGACCAAAAGCAGGGTCGCCATCAGCACCGGTTTCCGTCCGTATTTGTCGCCGAGATATCCGAACAGCATGCCGCCGAATGGCCGGACGATGAAGCCCACGCCAAAGGTCACGAACGAAAGCAGGGTCCCAACCAGCGGATCGAATCTGGGAAAGAACAGTTCTCCGAACACCAGCGCGGCCGCCGTGCCGTAAAGAAAGAAGTCGTACCATTCCAGTGCCGAGCCGAGGCAGGCCGAGGCCAGGACGCCCACAGGGACGCGTTTCGGAGCTGGCGCCGGTGCGGAGGTGCTCATGGAAGAATTCTCCTGTGCCTCGGAGAAAGTAGCAGGTAACCAGTAACAGCCAACGGGTTAAACCTTGGTCTTCTTACTTGTTCCTTGGTACTTGTTACTAACTCCGCCGGACAAAGTAGCCGGATTATACTGTCCTTGCCAACGCCGAAGTATGTGATAGAGGTCACAACCAGGGGAAGGACATGACAGAACGCGAACGAGTTTTGGCGGCCATTCGGGGCGAAACCACGGATCGGGTGCCCTGGGTACCGCGGCTCGATTTCTGGTACCGGGCCGCCCTGCGCAAAGGTACCATGCCCGCAGAATGGCGCGGGCTTACGGTCGAAGAGATCGCCGTGCGCCTGGGAGCCGGCGTTTATGCCACTAACCCTAACTACGAAGTGGATGAGGCGCGCCGCATCGACCGCGGCCTGGGCCTGATGCATCTGCCTACCCTGACTTATGACTTCGAGTTCGAAGGGGTGGAACGCCGGATCTCCCACCGGCAAGCAAAGAATCGAACGGAGACGGTCGTGCAATATGTGACTCCCCTGGGCACGGTGCAGACCGCCTTCGGCTTTACGGAAGAGGCGTTGGACGCCGGCGCCTACACCGCCTGGGTCTCCGAGCCCCCCATCCTTAAGCCCGAAGATTTCGAACCGGTGGGATATCTGTTCGAGCACATCAAGGTCAAACCGCAGATGGACGGGTACCTGGCGCTGCGCCAGAAGGTGGGCGACCATGGCGTCGCCGTCGCGGCCACCCTGGGGTCCGCCGGCCCCATCCATCACATCATGAAACAACTGATGTTTACCGAACAGTTCTATTACGCCATGGCCGACTACCCGGAGAAGATTTACCGCCTGGCCGGGCAGATGGAACCGTTCTTCCAGGCGATGCAGAACACCGCCCTGGATTCCTCCGCCGAAGTGGTTTACCTGGGCGGGAATTATGACGATTCCCTAACCCCGCCCCCGCTGTTCCGGAAACATATTCTGCCGGTGCTCAAACAGTATGCCGCGCAGCTCCACGCGCGCGGCAAGTATCTGCTGACTCACACCGACGGAGAAAATCGCCGGCTTATGCCTTTATTTCTGGAAACCGGCTTCGACGTGGCCGACTCGATTTGTCCTTATCCGATGACGCAGGTACCACTGGAGCAGATCCACACAGCCTTTGCGGGCCGGATCACGATCTGGGGCGGCATCCCGGCAACCCAACTTTGCCCGGGGAGCACAGATGAAGAATCATTCCGCCGTTATGTCGCCGAGCTGGTCGAGCGTTATGGCCACGCCAAGCACCTGATTCTGGGCGTAAGCGATATGGTTACCGCTGACGCCGATATCAGCCGCCTGAAATACTTGAACGATAAGATTCTGGCCATTAACTGATCGGCAAGAGATCCCTCGCCCAGGCTCGGGATTTCGGCAGCGGGTTCCCGTCCGCCGCGGCGGACTCACGCCCGCTAAGCGCCTCAAGTTTCCTGTTTCCCGTTTCCAGCGGGCTGCACTAGCAGCAAGTATCTTCCGAGCTGATTGACGCCAGCAGAACTGGAACGAGTGTGCTTTCTGGGTTTACTTGCGCTTTCCCGCCTTTGAACTCTTCTTACTCTTATTGCCGGGCCGCTTCGCGGACGGCGGAGAGGCGGATTCCAGGCGCAGACTACCGTGATTCTCCAAGTCATCGGGAGTGATCACGCTCAAGAGAACACCGTCGATCCGATTATCGGCGGTACGGTAGGGGGTTAAGCGCAGTTCACACCGCCGGCCATCGGAATCGTGGACGCGGTACTGCTTCGCGCGCACCTCCGCAATCACGTCGAGCATCTTCTGCTCCAGGTCGTCGAATTCGATCGGCAGCTTGAGCCGGGTGATGGGCCGGCCCACATCGGTGGAAGTCAGGCCCAGCATCTTGGCCGCTTGCGGGGTGAAGCGGCGCACGCTGAGATCGGGACCCACCATCACCGTCGCCAGATTGACGCTGTTCAACAGGTTGGTCAGATCGTTGTTCAACTGGGTCAGCATCTCGTTGCGGTGCTGCATCTCCTCGTTGACCGTGTGCAGTTCTTCGTTGGCGGACTCGAGTTCCTCTTTCGAGGCCTGCAACTCCTCATTGGTGCTTTGCAGCTCCTCGTTGCCGGACTGGATCTCCTCGTTGGCGGATTGCAGCTCTTCGTTAGTGGATTCCAGCGTCTCGATAATGGATTGCAGGTATTCTTTGGTGGCCGCCAGTTCCTGGCGGAGTTGCGCGATTTGCTTATCCTTGATCGTCCGCTCCTCCTCGCTGAGCGGAGAAACCGGCAGTTCCACAGACCGCGCCATCCCTGCCTCAGGCGGGGGTTCGAATGTCACCAGGAAACTGGGCTTGTCCTGCACGGGGGTCTTGAACGGGGTGACGCGAATGTGCGTAATCGTAGTACTGCCGTTACTTTCCACCGGCACATTGGGCCGGGTAGCTTCCATCCCGGTCTTCTTCGCCTCCTCAATCGCATTCTGCAACTCAAAAAGCAGTCCGGGCCGGGCCATCTTCAGGAGGTTGAGGCTCGCCTTCCCGGCCGGCAGCTCCAGGAATGCGCCGGTATGCCCTTTGGTCTGGATGATATCCAACTGGTCGTTCACGGCAACGGAAGGAGGCGCGTATCGGGCCAGCAGCAACCGGTCTGCTTCACGCTGCAAGTCCATCTGGCCACGCGCCGATTCGCCGCCCTGGCTGACTGGTGGAACCGTAACTCCCTCGCGATGCGGTTCGGGCGCATGGGCCGAAAAGGTGAAGGTGAGCGGAGTGGGAACGGGTCTCTTCCGGTAGATTTTCTGTTTTTTATCCGCCATATCGAAAAGTTCAGCACCGCAGCCGAGCAGGCCTTCGGTGTTCCCGATCATCAGGAACCCGCCCGGGTTTAAGGCGTAATGGAAAATTGGAATTACCCGCTTTTGCAGCGACTGGCTCAGGTAGATCATGACGTTGCGGCAGCTCACCAGGTCGATACGCGAAAACGGCGGATCGCTGAAAACGTCTTGGGTGGAGAAGATGCACAGGTCACGAATCGATTTGCTGATCTGGTAGCCGCTGTCCACCTTGTGGAAGAAGCGGCGCAACCGCACCGGCGAGAGGTCCGCTTCGATGGTCTCCTTGTAGAGGCCGGTCCGGGCACGCTGGATGGCGGTTTCGCTGAGATCGGTACCGAAGATCTGAATAGGGATTTCGGTGCGCTCCTCTCCCAGCAGCTCCAGCAAGGAGATGGCGTGCGAATAGGCCTCCTCGCCCGTGGAGCAGCCCGGTACCCAGATGCGAATGGGAGACGCGCTATTGCCATGCTGCTTGAGCAGTTCGGCGTAAACCACCGACTTGAGCGTCTCGAACGCCTCCGGATCCCGGAAAAAGCTGGTCACGTTGATCAGTAGGTCCTGGTAAAGCGCCTTCACTTCGTTGCGGTCACGTTGCATCAGGGCAACGTAGTCGGGCAGTTTCTCGATCTTGTGCAGTGCCATCCGGCGGGCCACGCGCCGGCCAATCGTGGGAGGCTTATATTCGGAGAAATCCACCCGGGTGGTGCGGCGCAACAGGCCAAAGATCTGGGCCATCTGCGCTTCTTTGGTCTTGCCTACCGCTTCCAGCTCAATATCGGCGCCGAGCACATAGGGGTGGCGGGCAATCCGCGCCAGTTCCTTGGCGATGTCGGCAGGTGGCAGAACCAGGTCGACGCAGCCCGCCGCGATGGCGCTGGCGGGCATGCCATCGTACTTGGCGGAACTGTCCTGGGCGAAGGTAATGCCCCCCTCGCCCTTGATGGCCGCCAGGCCCATGGCGCCGTCCGACGCCGTGCCCGACAGAATAATGCCGATGGCGTTGTTGCCTTGATCGGTGGCCAGGGAGCGCAAGAAGATGTCGATGGTCATATTGACCGACCGCGGCTCTTCGCGATGGCAAAGATGAAGTACGCCCTGCGAAATCGTCATTTCGCAATTGCGCGGGATCACGTAGAGGTGGTCCGCCTGGAGGGGGGTCCCGTCCTCCACCTCCACGACCTGCATGGACGTGGCTCTAGCCAGGATTTCCGGGAACGCGCTCTCCCGCGAGCGATCCAGGTGGGGCACAATCACGAAGGCCATACCTAGATTGCCGGGAAGAGCCTTCAGCAAGGCGGTGCACGCCTCCAGGCCGCCCGCCGATGCTCCGACTCCCACAATCGGGAAACTCGCCCGGGCAGACACCCCGGAGGTGGCGGCGCCGCTGCGCGCTTTCCGCCGCCGCTCTTTATCGCTCATTCTTATCGCCTCAGGATATAGAAAAGGCCCGATTCATCGCAGGCGGCTTATTTTCCTTCTCGACCTGTCAGCCGCACTGTTTCCGATCGGACATAGCCACTTCCGTACGAAAATCGGGGGGGCGCCGCTCATCTAAAAGAGGAAATACAGGGTGCAATCTCAGGGCCTGGGCGCGCGATACATTAGACGCGAGTTTCCGGCATCGCTCCGCCAGCAACGTCACGGAACGGTGCGGTTCCTGCACGAGCTCGCGTTGCGCCATACGCAAATTCCGCGACGTCGTGATTTGCACCACCACCGGCGTCTTTACCGGACCATTGGCGGGCTGCGCTACGGTGAGTTTTCCCGGCCGGGGCGACCAGTGCAGGGCCAACCACTGGTCAAGTTCCTCGCGGGAGGCGTAAACTACCCCCTTAACCTTCTCATTGGGACGGCGTACCGGTAACCCGAACTGGCCTTCCCACCTCTGAACTGTGCGAACCCCTTTGCCCAGGTAGGCCGCTATCTCCTTCCAAGACGCGAGTACTGCCCTGTGAGATAGAGAAGGCATATTGCCTCCGGAAGTTGCAGCTATTATAGCTGACCGATGCAAATCGCGATTTTCGGGCAATTTACCGCAATTTGTGATTTGCGATTGGTAATTTGCAAAGTGAGACGCGGGGCATGGCAATACTTTACTAATTACAAATTGCCAATTACAAATTCCCTACCCTTCCAGCGGGGTGGCTTTGGCGTGGCGGATGCTGCGGTGTTCCACCAGGTGGACCAACTCCTCGGCGAGATTGGTGGCGTGATCGCCCGCCCGCTCGATGGCCTGCACCATGAAAAGGGCTTCTACGCTGGGCGTTCGGGACTTACGGCGGTTCACGTTCAGGTGCCGCTGGAAAGCGTCGCGGCGGAGGCGATCCATTTTGTGGTCCTGGCGCAGAACGGAACGGGCGAACTCCAAGTCGCGTTTGAGGAGTCCGTGGTGCACGGCTTCCAGCATGCGCTGGAGAATCGTAAGCATCTGGACTAGCGAGTCTTTGTCCTCGCGGGACAGATTCTTCAGCGCCGGGCGCTCCCCGACCCACAACAGCAGGTCGCTGATGCGCTCCAGGTCGGTAATGAAACGAACTGAGGCCAGCAGCTCCCGCGCCGTTTTCTCTCCTACCCGCACCATGGCTTCGGGCAGTTTTTCGTCCATTTCCCGCTCGGCGTGATCCAGCTCGCGTTCGCACTGCCGGACAGTCAGCAACGCCAAGCGCGAAGAGTTGGTGACAAATTCATGCAGGTTGCCGGCCGCGTCGCGGGCGATCAAACAGGCACGAGCCGCCAGGTCCACCAGGGGAGTACTGGAACGCCGTTCGCTTTCCGTCACGTTGGTTCTTCCGTCCACAAACCTCAAGGTTGGGCAGATTGTGTTATAAATTGTCTGCTTGGTAGGAATTGTAGAACTTGTCGGGCTCCTTGGCAGTTAATATCCGTGCGGCCACAGCTCGAACCCCGGATTTTCATATTGCTTTAACAATCCTGAAGCACACTAAGAAGGCTCGTCCATATGCCGCTTCCGTCACTGGAAAATCCCCACTATTACCTGAACCGCGAAGCGTCGTGGCTGGCTTTCAATCGCCGCGTGCTGGAGGAGGCGGAAGATGCAACCAATCCGCTGCTGGAGCGGGTGAAATTCCTGGCCATTACCGCCAGCAATCTGGACGAGTTCTTCGAGATCCGGGTTTCCGGCCTGGTGCAGCGGATTGAAGACGGCAATCTGGACGCCAGTGTGGACGGATTGATGCCGGCCGAACAGCGCGACCTGATCGCGCGCGAGACCCACGATTTCGTAGCCGCGCAGTACCGCTGCTGGAATCAGCAGCTCTGCCCTGCGCTGGCGGAAAATGGCATCCATGTGATGCGCCTCAGCGAGCTGGACGAAGCGCGGACGCGTTTCGTTTCCGAATACTGCGAGCGGGAAATGGATCCGCTGCTGACGCCGGTGACCATCGATCCGGCGCATCCCTTCCCGCGGGTGTTGAACAAGGCGCTCTGCCAGGCGTTGCTGTTGCGCCGCCGCCGGCGTTCGGCGATGACCTACCTGGGAGTGATTACCGTTCCACGCGCCCTGCCCCGGTTCGTGCAGTTGCCGCCGCGCAATGCGAGCATCGACTACGTTTTCCTGGCCGACCTGGTCGCATCCCATGCCACCGATATGTATCGCGGCTACGACATTCTTTCCGAGGCGGCCTTTCGCATCACCCGCAACAGCAATCTTTATCTCCAGGAAGAAGAGTCGCGCAGCCTGCTGGATTCGGTGCGCACCGAGCTGCACAACCGCCGCAAAGGCGCGGCCGTGCGTATGGAAATTGAATTCGAGGCCAGCCCGCAGATCGTGGAACGCCTGCAGACCAATTTCGAGGTCGAAGACTGGCAGGTTTTCCGCACCGAAGGCCCGGTGAACCTGTCGCGGCTCATGTACCTGTACAACCATACCGACCGGCCGGATTTGAAGTTCAAGCCCTTTGCGGCGCGGCAGATCAGCCTGAGCCCACGGCGCCGAGACGTTTTCGATGAACTTCGCCAGCACGACATCCTGTTGCACCACCCCTACGATTCCTATGCCCCGGTGGTGTCGCTCATCAGGGCCGCGGCGGACGATCCCAAAGTGCTCTCGATGAAGCAAACCTTATACCGCACCAGCGAGGACTCGCCCATTGTGCGGGCGCTGGTGGATGCCGCCAGCCAGAAAGAGGTCACGGTGGTGGTGGAAGTGAAGGCCCGCTTCGACGAGGCGCCCAACATTCGGTGGGCCCGGGACATGGAAGATGCCGGCGTACAGGTATTTTACGGCCTGGTTGGGCTGAAAACGCATTGCAAGCTGGCGCTCATCGTGCGCAAAGACGAGGACGGCGTGACCCGCCGCTACACGCATTTAGGCACCGGAAATTACAATCCCATCACGGCCGCCCTGTACACGGACCTGAGCCTGCTCACCGCCGACGAGGAAATGACCGGCGCCGTCAATGAGGTGTTCAACTTTTTGACCGCCTACGCCGAGCAGCCGCACTACGACGGGTTGCTGGTGGCCCCGGTCGATCTGGCGGAACGCACCCTGCAATTGATCCAGCGCGAGGCCGATCATGCCCGCCACGGCCGGCCCGCGCGCATCATCGCCAAGATGAATGGCCTGCTGGACCGCACCCTGATCGAGGAGCTGTATCGCGCTTCGCAGGCCGGGGTGCCCATCGACCTGATCGTTCGCGGGCGAAATTCTCTGCGGCCCGGCCTTCGCGGGGTCAGCGAGAATATCCGCCTGCGCAGCATCATAGGCCGGTTCCTGGAGCACAGCCGGATTTTCTATTTCCAGAACGGCGGGGCGGAGGAAATCTACCTGGGCAGCGCCGACTGGATGCAGCGCAACCTGTACGAGCGCGCGGAAGTGCAGTTTCCGGTCAAAGACCCGATGCTGCGCCAGCGCATTCGCGACGAGATCCTGGCCGCCTATCTGGCCGACGATGCCAAGGCGCGCATTCTGCAAAAAGACGGCAGCTACACTCATCCCAAACCGGCGGCACGGGGCGGGTTCAGCGCGCAAAGGTTCTTAATGGAAGTAGCGGAAGGGCGGGTCACCCTGGATGCCATACCCTCCGTACCCCTGCCGCGCCGCCGTGCTGCCAGGCTCAAGGCGACCAAAGTTAAGAAAGCAGGATATTCATGATCGTCTATTTTCTCCGGCACGCCAGCGCCGGACAGCCCAGATCCAATGCCACCCGGGATGCCAGGCGCCCGCTGGATAAGGAGGGAATCGAACAGTGCGGCTACATCGGGCGCAGCCTGGCCGGCATGGATACGCAGGTGGACGTAATGCTGTCCAGCCCGCTGAAGCGGGCCACGCAGACCGCTTCCCTGGTGGCCAATGAAATTGGCTATGAGGGCAAGCTGATTTTCAGTCCGGAACTCGCCGGCGATGCGATGTTCGCGGCCTTCCGCCCGTTATTGGACAAATACGCGAACCAGGAAGCCATCATGCTGGTGGGCCACAACCCCAGCCTGAGCCAGTTCGCAAGCCTCCTGGTCAGCGGCGGCGCCAGCGATAAGGCAGTTTATTTAAGAAAAGGCACGGTAGCCCGGGTCGAGTGGGACACTCGCAAATCGGCCAGCTTGCAGTGGTGCCTGACGCCGAAGCTGGTGCGGTCGATTTATGAGACGGCGGCGAAAAGTTCGCGGCCGAAGACGGCACGAAAATAAGGCCGCTCCTTATTCAGCGCCCACAACTCCAAATCGGCGCTGCCCCGCTTGGTGGCGAGCTGCAGGGACACGGTTTCCGCCTGAACCTTCACTCCCAGATCGGTTATCACGCCGCGCCGGCTCTGTTGCAGGGCCCGGGCCAACCGTAGCAGCACCACGGCCTTAGGCACGCATTGTTTTTCTTCGGCGCCCAGCGGCCGCATGGGGCGCACATCCGGCGAGGGACGTGATTTCCCCACATACCGCGCGATGGCCGCGATCAGCTGCCGCTGATGGACGGTATAGCCGAAGATCTCCGAATGCGAAATGATGTAATAGGTATGGCGCCGCCGCCCGGCACGGTTTAGGTAGGCGCCCACCTCGTGCAACATGGCAGCGGCGGCCAGCCACTCCTCGTATTCCGCGGGCAGTTGATGCACTTTTTTCATGCCCACAAACAATTTCAGCGCCAGGTCGCGGACGCGTTCCGCAAACTTGAGGTCGGCTTCGTAGTGCCGGGCCAGGGCGACTAAAGCATCGCGCCGCTGCGATTCGATCCGCTTTTGAAAACTGGTGTGCCGATCATAGTCGGCGGCCATCTGGGTGAGGACGCCGTCGCGCAGCCCGAGAGAGGAATAACGGAAACTGGGGAGTTTAAAGCGGGTAAGTAATTCGCTAAAGACCATGGCCCCGGCCACGATGATCTCCGCCCGCCGGGTACCGATGCCCGGCATGGTGGCGCGCGCGGCCACGGTGCGCTTGGCGAGCGTGCCGACCAATTTTGACACCGCCGGCGTGGGCACGGTGGTAGGTTTGCTCTCCACCCGCGAGGTATAAACCCCCGCCAAAGCGGCCGCGGTGCCCGAAGTCGCAATGGCGGTTTGTATCTGGGTGGCAGCGGCCCGGCCTTGAAAGCGGGCAATTTCTTCCACAATGAATTCCCGCAGCCGTTCCAGTTCTCGTTTCTTCGGGGGATCGTGCTTAAGGAATTCACGAGTCAACCGGACGGCCCCCAGTGGCAGGCTGACCATGTGCTGGATTTGGCCGTCAATCGAGGTAGTCAGCTCGCAACTGCCGCCCCCCAGATCGAACAGCAGCACCCGGCCCGAAGCCACTCCCCGGAGGTTGGCCATCACCGCCAGATGAATCAGCCGGCCTTCTTCCAGACCGGAAATGATGTCCATCTGCCAGCCCGTGGCCGATCGCACCCAATCGATAAAGGCCCGGGCATTGCGGGCGTCGCGCAGTGCGCTGGTCGCGACCACCCGGACGGCATTAACTCCGTGGCTTTGCGCGGCCCGATGGAAGCGCCGCAGCACCTGAATGGTGTTCGCCATGGCGTCCGAGGAGAGCAGTCCGAGCCGGAACACCGACTCCCCGAGGCGAGTAACTTCGCGATCGGCGTGGACTACATGTAATCGATGACGGTGGAGACGGGCAATCTCCAGGCGAACCGAGTTGGCGCCAATATCAACCGCAGCGAATGTGGGCATAACCGGGGCAGGTCACACGAATTCCGCCGACCGCCGAACTCCTGAGACGATTCTACATTCCCGGCCGCGGTTAAGAGCACCCCTTTAGCATTGCGGACAGCCAGAGCGGTTTCGAACCGCGGCGCCCCATAGAGAACAGCGGTGGGGAACGGTTATCTGATTAGGTTCCGTCCCCTATCTTTAATCGCCATTTAACATTTTGTTAACGCTCGCTCAATATTTTCTGAGTTACCTTTAGCGTGGAGGAGAGAGAGAAAACCGCAATGGGGACAACGTGTTCAGTTAGGATTGCGCAATTGCCACGGATCGTACCGTTGCCGGCGCCGTTCTATCAGGTTGCGGCTGTGTGTTACCGGCGCAAAGGCTCACAAGTTGAATTCTTGCTGGTCAACACCAGCAGCGGCCGTTGGACTTTTCCCAAGGGACATGTTGACCCGGGAATGAGTGAAAGCGCAGCCGCGGCGCAAGAAGCCCGGGAAGAGGCCGGCGCTGTCGGCCGGATTCACGACACGCACTTCCAGTCCTATTTGCACACCAGCCGGGACAACGAATATCCCATCTTCGCGTTCTTGCTGAAAGTGGAACAGCGGCAGGAACCGCTTGAGCGCTTTCGCAAGCCGAGCTGGTTCTCCCCGGCTGAGGCCAAGCAAAGGCTGAGCCGGATGAGACACAGCAAGTATGCAGCGGAACTGCACCGGGTGATTGATTCGGCGGTCGGCCTGCTGAATGACGATTCCCGCTAAGACCAAATCCACCTCCCCCCTTGAGCCGGACCAGACGAGTCCGGCTTTTCTTTCGCTGTCCCGGTAGTGTGAGCTGCAGGATTCGGCGGCTTCCCAAGCCTAATGTCACTACTTTCGTCGATCGCGTAGGATCTGGTCGCGTAACACGTGTCGGGGCACGACTTTAGTCGTGCCGAGAAACGCACTATAGGGCTGGGCTTCAGCCCCTGTGCGGCTTGGGATGCCAGAGGGACCGGGGCTAAAAGCCCAAAGTCAACTGGGGACCTTTGTGGCACGACTAAAAGTCGTGTCCTGACACGTATCGCGGTTCCCAACGGTTCCGAAAAGCAAGCGACCGTAGCTTCCCATGCCCAGCCGTGATTCCTGGCGCAGCTTCGCTTCGCCCGCGGCTTCCAAGAGTTTCGCCAGCAACGGAAGGACGGCATTCGAGTCGAAGCGCCCAATTTCTGAGGCAGCCCGGACAGGAAACCCGGCCGGAAGTTGCGCCAATTGGCGCCGCTTGCCGGGCAGCAAACCTGCGATCTCAACTCAACATCTTCCATTCGGAAGGTGGGGGAAAGAAAGGCCGTATGGCGGCCGGAACGCTTTCCGCCGGCTGCATCCCGCGGCCAAGCGCCAACCACCGGCAAGAGCGGTCTACAACTTGCAGAAAGTGAAAACCATGTCAGGGTTGCAAAAAGTTGTCTTGGTGGCGGTGCTCGCGCTTCCGCTTGTTTTGTACGCACAGAATGACGGTACGAATATGACGAAACAACCGCCGCCGCAGAGTACTACAGCCGAGTCGAATGCCGGCACGAGCCCTGCCTCGTCTGAGGTCAAACACGGCGTTTTTCACAAGATTCTGCATGGCATGAACCCCTCCGTTTGGTTCGCTTATCTGTCCAAGCGTGAACCTTGCGACTATGCCTACCAGCAGGCGTACGGGGTATGCCAGAGCCAGGCTCCGACCCGGTAATGCGGCGCTCAAAAAACCTGGCCTAGTAAAGACCGGGGGGCCTTCGCCGCGGAGCTTAGAGATTGGCGGCGCCGGCGTATCGGGTTGGGTCGGCGATACCGGCCTGTTGAAACCCCTTGCGGCGCAATTGGCAGGAATCGCAGGCGCCGCACGCAAGTCCGTTGGTGGGGTCGTAACAGCTCCACGTAAGGGAGTAATCCACGCCTAACTCTGTGCCGAGACGGATGATCTCCGCCTTGGTCAGGTGCAACAAAGGCGTGCAAAGGTGCACTTCCGCGCCCTCCGAACCGGCTTTGGTGGCCTGTTTCGCCATCTTTTCGAAGGCGCGGATATAGGGTTCGCGGCAGTCGGGATAGCCGCTGTAATCCAGCGCATTCACCCCGATATAAATTTCTGTGGCGCCGAGGACTTCGGCCCAAGCCAGCGCGAACGACAGAAAAATCGTATTGCGGGCGGGCACATAGGTCACGGGAATGCCGTGGCCCATGTCCGCGGCGCTGCGTCCCTTCGGCACCGCCAGACTGCCGGTCAACGCGGAACCGCCGATCTCGGTCAGGTCGAAACTGATCTTCAGGTGCTTGGCAACCCCCATCCCCTGCGCGACCCGCTCGGCCGCCTGCAATTCAATGGCATGGCGCTGTCCGTAGGCGAAACTCAAAGCATAAAGTTCACAGCCGTCCCGCTTGGCGCAGGCCAGCGTGGTGGTCGAATCGACTCCCCCGCTCAGCAGAACCACTGCTCTCTTTCCGGCTGGGGCTTCCTCTTGTCCTTGTCCTTCGTGCATAAGGGTGTTTCCCAAGAAGGGAGACAGCGCCCCGGTCGCAAGGCGTTGTCCGAAAACCGGTTCCGCGGACCTGCGGGCGCCTTTGATGATATCAGCTTCTCCGCCCTGATCTTTAAGCGCCCACTTGGATCGGCAGACTTTGCCGCCGATGACCCCGAAGGGGCAAGATTGCAGAGCTGGGCTAAAGTAACCCCCAAAAAACTCCGATTAAATGAAGGGGAGAGGCCATGCCTGCTTGCGCATCCGTGTCCGTAAAGCGTGAGACTTGAAGGCGTACGCTAGGGACAAACGGGCTGGGGAACAGGCATGCACGCCAGCCCTAGAGAGCTTCGTGTTCGGAATCGAGGGCGGCGTGAACAGTATGGAAGCTTAAATGGACCAGCGAAGAATGCTCGCGTGGCGGCCGGTTCGCTCGTGGTCTATTCGTAGGAAGCTGCTGCTGTTCCTGCTGCTGATCTTCCTGCCCGCGCTGGGAATCATTCTCACCTCCGGGTTAAGGCAGCGCCAGAATGAAATTGAGCAGGCCGGAAACAATGCCAAACTGATGGTCGAAAGCCTGGTCACCCAGCAGGAGCAATTCGCGGCGGCCACCAAAACGATGCTTAGCATCCTGGCGCAACTGCCAGACGTGCAGAAGCGCAATGCCCAAGGGTGCAATCGCCTGTTCCGGGAAATACAAAACCGCTATCCCTTTTACTCGAATATATCTGCGGCAACCCCGGATGGAGATTTATTTGCCATCTCGCTCCCTGTAAACCCAGACGGGGTTAACGTAAGTGACCGTAAGCACTTCAAAGACGCCGTCCGCACGCTGGATTTTGCGGTCGGAGAATACGTGGTTGGGCGACTAGCCAACTACACCGCATTTGCCTATGCCTTGCCGGTTCTGGATCGCAATCGCAAGCTGGTGGCGGTGCTTACCGCCGGATTCAACCTGAACGAATACGCCCGCTTTGTGTCGAAGGTCAGCCTGCCGCCGGGTTCCGTAGTTACGATCACCGATTGGAAGGGAGTCCGGTTGGTCCGTTTGCCGGACGATCCCAATGCCTTTCCCGGCAAACCGGTTTCGCACGGCGCTTTGGAACGGTTCTCCTCCAGTTTTGATGCGGGACCCGCGGAGAGGATGGGGCAGGATGGCGTGCCCAGGCTCTATACCTCCGAACAGGTGCGTCTTAACGAGTGGTCGCCGCCGTATATGTACATGGTAGTCGGTATTCCCAAGCATGTGCTGACCCAAAAAGCAGATCAGATCATGCTGCGCAATTTATCGATATTGGGGATCGCTGCCGCCACTGCAATGTCACTGGCGTGGGCCTTCGGAGACTTTGTTCTCACCCGGCCGATCAACCGCCTGGTCGCCGCCACGCAGCGGTTCCGCAACGGGGAGATGAACATCCGGACCGGGTTGACCCATACCCCCGATGAACTCGGCCGCCTGGCCAAGTCTTTCGATGACATGATGGCGCTATTGGAGGCGAGGGAAACGGAACGCCAGAGGGCGGATGAGGCGCTAAGTCACGCTAACCGGCAACTCGGCGATGCCCTCGAGAAGTCCGAAGCCCTGAACTCCCTGTTGAAGCAACATCAGGAAAATCTGGAATCGGAGGTCGCCATCCGCACCACCGAACTTCGCCAGACGAATGCGAGCCTGGCAGCAGCCAAGCAAGCGGCGGAAGCGGCCAACCTGGCAAAGAATCAATTTCTTGCCAACATGAGCCACGAAATCCGTACGCCGATGAATGGGATCATCGGTATGACGGAGTTGGCGCTCAACACGGAGCTGACGACCGAACAGCGCGAGTACCTGGAAATGGTCCAGAGTTCCGCCAGTTCCCTGCTCTCTTTGCTCAACGACATCCTCGACTTCTCTAAAATTGAGGCGCAGAAACTCGAACTGGAGTCCATCGATTTCCAACTGCGCGACAGCCTGGAGGACGCCATCAAGGCCTTGCGCTTTCGCGCCCAACAGAAGCACCTCACGCTGGCCTGCCAGATCCTGCCGGAGGTCCCGGATCAACTGCGCGGCGATCCGGGACGCCTGCGCCAATTGATTGTCAACCTGGTCGGCAATGCCATCAAGTTCACCAAGCAAGGCGAGGTGAGGGTCCGGGTGGCGAATGGGCCAAGCGCGCCGGCCGGGGAAACAGTGCTTCATTTTGCGGTAGCGGACACCGGAATTGGCATTCCGCCGGAGAAACAACGAGGCGTTTTCGAGGCGTTTACCCAAGCCGACAGTTCCATGACTCGCAAGTACGGCGGCACCGGCCTGGGTCTGGCCATCTCCTCCCGTCTGGTGACGCTGATGGGGGGCCGCATCTGGGTGGAGAGCGAACCCGGCCACGGCAGTACCTTCCATTTCACAGCCCGCTTCCTCTCGCCGAAAGAACAGGGCGACCGGCGCCAACTGGAAAGCCTGGCAGCCACCCTCCGCTCCCAAGCCCAGGAGCAGGTGGAGCGGAAGCTGCCGACCCTCCCTACGGCGGTTGGCAGCCGGCCGACTTTAAAGATTCTTTTGGCGGAAGATAATCGTGTAAACCAAGTGCTGATGACGCGCCTGTTGGAGAAGTACGGCCACACGGTTTTTGTCGCCGAAAGCGGCAAGGCCGTCCTCGACGCGGCGATGCAGCAAGCCTTCGACCTGGTTTTGATGGACGTGCAAATGCCGGATATGGACGGTCTAACGGCCACCGCGGCGATCCGCGAACATGAGAAAGTTAGCCGGAAACACGTTACGATTATCGCGCTCACGGCCCATGCCATGGCCTGCGATAAAGAGCGCTTCCTCGGTGCGGGCATGGACAGTTATCTGGCCAAGCCGCTCCGGCCGGAACAGCTTATGGCCGTGGTCAATGCAATTCGGCCTGTGCCCGCTTGACCGTTCCCCGTTGCCCGTTCCCCGTTTCCAGATGGCCCTTGAGGCCGACGATGGGGAGCGGGAGCCGGTAACCGGTCCAGTAGATTCGATCCGTGGCAATAGTGGAATAAGAGGACGGAAGTCCGCAGGGCAGCATTGGCTTTAGGCCTGTGGAGTAAGAACTGCAGGAAGCTTACAAGACGAGCGGTCGTCCGGCGGGCGCAGGCGTCTCCGCCATCAGGGCGGAGGCTGGCGCCGGCACATCGAGCATCTCGCGCAGCTTGCGGGCCAGAGCGCTGCGGGAAAACGGTTTCGGCAACAACTCCAAGCCTGCGGCCCGGATCTCGTCATACAGAACGCCTTCGGCATAGCCCGTAACCAGGAGTATTTTGAGGCCGGACCGCAAACGCCGCAGGTTTTCCGACAACTCCCGGCCGCCCATCTTGGGCATGATGGCATCGGTTACAACAATGTCGATCTGCTCAAGATTCTCCCTGGCCAAGGCGAGCGCCTGAGCGCCATCGGCTGCCTCCAGAACATGGTAACCAAGCTCCTCCAAGTGTTGCCGAATCAATATGCGTACGGCGCTCTCGTCTTCTGCCAGCAACACCGTCTCGGTGCCAGTGGGCAGGGTCTCCACCGGAGTCAGGTCTTCTTCGCGGGCCGCTTCCCGGCACAAGGGCAAGTAAATCCGGAAGGTGGACCCGGAAGCGACTTCGCTGTAGACGTGAATTCCGCCTCCGCTTTGGCGAACAATGCCGTAAACCGTGGCCAGACCCAGGCCAGTGCCCATGACTTTCGTGGTGAAGAACGGTTCGAAGATCCGTTCCCGAGTCGCGGCGTCCATGCCATGGCCCGAATCCGACACCGCCAGTAAGACATACTCGCCGGGAGCGAGATCACAGGCTTGCTGCGCCGTCAGGTCATCCAGATAATCGCAACGGGTCTCCAGCACAAGCCGCCCCCCGGCCGGCATGGCATCGCGGGCGTTGACCACCAAGTTCATGATCACCTGTTCCAATTGCACGGGAGCGATTTTAACGCGCGCCTGGCCGGCGTAGAGATTGGTGGTCAGTTCGATGTTTTCGGGAATAATGCGGCGCAACATCTTCTCGAACCCGGAGACCATTTGATCCAGTTCGAAGATCTTCGGCTCGCTCATCTGTTTGCGGCTGAAAGCCAGGAGATGGCTGGTAAGCTGGGCCGCGCGCCGGCCTGCCTGAAGGATCGCCTCCGCGTGATGGCGCACGGAATTGTCCAAGCTGGAACTTTCGCCGATGAGTTCGGAATGGCCATTGATGACCTGCAACAGATTGTTGAAGTCGTGCGCGATTCCGCCGGCCAGCCGGCCCACCGCTTCCATCTTTTGCGCATGGCGGAATTGTTCCTCCAGCAACCGCATCTTATCTTCGCTCTGTTTCCGTTGGGTAATATCCATGACCACACCGGTGCGGCGTACGGGCCGGCCAGACGCGTCGCGCAGGATGCTGCCTCGTACGTGGACCCAGCGCGTGGCGCCGGACACCTTAATGCGGTACTCGAGACTGAAGTTGCCGGAGTGGTTGTCTGGTTCTTGCAACTGCTGCGCTCGCATGAGCCGGGAGGCTTCACGATCCTCCGGTACGATGCACTCGAGCAGCTGTTCCTCGGTCAATTCCTCGGCGGTGGGCGCTACCCCGTAGATCTCCTTGGTCCGCTCGTCACAAACCAACTTTTCGGTGAGCAAATCGCGGCTCCAAACCCCCAATTTGGCCGCATCCAGGGCAGCCACAAGATGATGCCGGCTCTCGGCCAGCTCAGCTTCGGCCCGCTTGCGCTCAGTGACTTCGGCAATCAAGGCGGCATTGGCTTCCGACAGCTCGGCGGTCCGCTCGCGGACGCGCGTCTCCAGTGCGGCATTGGCTCGGCTCAGAGCCATTTCCGCACTCTGGGTTTCCAGGCTTCTCAATTCCAGCAGGGACGCCATGCTGTCGAACGACTTGGCCAGTTGCCCCAATTCGTCGGCGGAATGACGCAGGCCCGTCCGGACCGACATTTCTCCTTTGCCCAGGTGCTGGCTCGCCGCCACCAGACGGTTAATGGGCCGCACCAGCACAAGATCCCCGAAAGCCCACGCCAGCGACATCGCCAATGTGGCCGCAATCCCCAAAATCATGAGATTCGTCGCCATTTCCAGATTGGCTTGATGGAGAATCTCATGCCTCGGAATGCCGACCAATACATACATATAGGGGGCCGAAGTTTCCTTGAGTCGCAACTGCCGGAAGGCGTAGATCCGGTCTTTGCCATCCGCGCTCTTTCTCTCGAAAAACCCGAGTTCGGAACTGCCCGTCAGCACCAGGGAATCACGGGGGATGGGCACACCGGGAGCGGTATTGGCGTTCTCCGGGACGCGAAAAAGACGGACGCCGCTCCAGTCCGCTATGGTCACCGAGTAGTCCGCCGGCAGGTCGGCTTTGGCCACAAAGTGGGCAAATTCATCCAAGCTGAAGCCCGCAATTACGACCGCAATCAATTTCCTGTGGGCATCCAGCACGGGAAAGGTATAGTTCAGCGACTGGACCCCGCTGACCCTGCCGGTCATGTACTCCCCAACGGAAAAATCAAGGGTCCGAATAGCGTCTTTGAAATGCTTGCGGTCGGCCAGATTGACGGCCCCGGCAACGAAGGGTTTGGAAGCGGCAAACATCTTGCCATCCGGGGTGGCTACCGCCAGGACCGCGGAGTAGAGCGGAAAACGATATTGCAATTCCCGGAACAGCCGGTTGCAGCCTTTGGCATCCAGATGCTGCACCGCCGGCGACTGGGCCAGAATCGTAAGCAGAACCTTGGTGGAGGTGGCAATTTGTTCCTGCTGGGCCGCCAAGCTCTGGGTTAAAAGGGTGGCATTGTTTTGCGCCTTGACAATTTCATCGCGGCGCAATTTGAGTCCCGAGATAACAATAATTCCAAATGCGGGCAAGAAGATAAGCAGCAACAGGAGTAACAGCTTCCTGCGGATGGACCACGATTTGAGGATCCGATTGCTGTCCACCTTTGCCGTCCTTTCAGATCTCAGGCAGCAGCCAGGGGATAGAATCGTCGTCGCAGGATTCTTTGTGGCCCGGCAGTTCGCTGGGCGATTGTCCAGCCGCGTAGAGCAGCCTGCCAATCGAAACGCTGATCCCCAGAAACATAACCGCACCGATCCAAAGAATGTGCCCGCCTATTGCACTAATCGCGCAGACCCCCAGGATCAACGTCGCCGCCAGTTGGAGGCCTGTGGATAACTTCACTCGCCTAACGGGATTCATGGCGTAGGTTTCTCCAGTCTTATCGGCAATCAGGCACCAGCGGGCCACTTACGCCAACACGAGATGGAGCCTGCGGTAACACAATGAATGGTAAGGGTTAACAGGAAGGCCCACAAAGATTACCGATGTAATCTCACGTGGGAGGAGAGCCCCACTCGATACATCCTGAAAGTAACCGGGGCCGCGGTATCTGGCCTTGACGGATTTTCCGGCGGACGGTCGCGGCAACGTTGCCGCTTCGGTCCAGGCAGACAGCCTGACATGACGCCATCGGTTGGCGCAGCAGGCAGAGAAAAAATCAGCCTGCTGCGCAGCCGGTTATGCGGTGGCCGCTTGTTTGATCACAGCGGGTGGGGTAGAACCGGCAGTTTTCTTTATGCTTTCCAGGGTTGGCAAGAAGCCGGTCAGGAGCCCGATCAACGGTAAAAACGAACAAACGTGGTATACGAAGCTGATACTGGTAAGATCGGCCAATTTGCCCAGGACCGCCGCGCCCCGCCCCCCCCACCCAAAGGCAAAGCCGTAGAAAAGTCCGGAAATCATCCCTACGCTGCCGGGCATCAGTTCCTGCGCATAAACCACAATCGAGGAAAAAGCGGAGGCCAGAATCAGGCCAATCGCAATCGTCAGAATCCCGGTCCAGAATAAACTGGCGTAGGGCAAGGCCAAAGTAAACGGGAAAACGCCGAGAATCGAGAACCAGATGACATACTTCCGCCCGATCTTGTCCCCGAGCGGCCCGCCGATCAGGCCTCCAGCCGCCACCGAGCCCAGAAAGATGAAGAGGTGAATCTGGGCGTTTTGCACCGACACATGAAACCGGTTCATCAGGTAGAAGGTGTAGTAGCTGGTGAGGCTCGACAGATAAAAATACTTGGAGAACACCAAGGCCATCAGAATGGTGATGGAAAACGCGGTCTTTGCGCGGGAAAGTCCTGTGCGGTTCTCAGTCTCTTTCGTGGCCGACTTCCGCTGGGGAGTCCGGGTCCGCTTATACCAGCCGCCAATCACCGCGAGCACCACCATGGCCGCGAGCGCCTGCAACGAGAACCACGCAATGCTGTATTGCCCCCTGGGTACGACGATAAAGGCCGCCAGCAAGGGTCCCAGCGCCGACCCGGCGTTGCCTCCCACCAGGAAGACCGACTGCGCCAAGCCGTTCCTTCCGCCCGAAGCCATACGGGCCACCCGCGACGATTCCGGATGAAACACCGACGAACCCATCCCTACCATGGCCGCGGAGACCAGCAGGGTACCGAAGGTGCGGGACATCGAGATCGATATCAGCCCGACGAGGGTAAATCCCATCCCAATCGATAGAGAATAGGGCTTGGGATGGCGGTCGGTGTACATCCCAACCAGCGGCTGCAGGACCGATGCCGTCAGCTGATATGTCAAGGTAATCAGACCAACTTGACCAAAATTGAGACGAAAAGCACTCTTCAGGATAGGATACGTAGCCGGCAACAGCGATTGCAGCGAATCGTTGAGTAAATGGCAAACGCAAACGGCCGCCAGCACGGTAAAGGCGGTCTTGCTGCCCTGATGGCTTTCTCCCCTGTTCTCAGTTCCACCCATAGGTAAGCCTGAAGCCTTTCTATCTGGCAGTTCTGTCTTGAGTTAATCCATACCGGCACAATCCAGACGGGCTCGCACAGCCACACATACCCCTAGAGACAACTAGACCTGCACCGAAGAACAAGGCGAACTATGATAAGATCATCTGCGAAGCGGCAATTCAACGGGAAAAGACCCTAGGAATCCCTTTGGTAAATCCCTATTTCTGATTGCCTGCAACTGTCACAAACCCGCCAGGGCGCCCGTTTTGACTTCCGTCGAGGCCCCGAGTCGCACCTAGCGTTCAACCACCCGGTCCTCGTCAGGGCTCGCGCGCACACAATTTCTGCAGGCAGGCAGACCTCCTCAGCCACGGGACTCACGAGCACAGTGGTGGATATATAGGGTGTTTGCAATTTCGCGGCCAGCCATTCCGGAGTCCCAAAACTGGCTGCCAGGCGGGACTGGCGCCTTGGGAATCTCCAAGTTAGCGCCCTTGAAAAGGCCCGCCGCTAGCTGATCTTGCTGCCCAGTGTGCAACTTTTGCAAATGTTGGATTGGAAAAGTTCCGCAGGCCGTCCCCGCCGCGCGTGATGATGGGTGGATATTGCGGTGGAATCGCTTCGTAGGCCTTAACGACCTGGCGCCAGCGCTCCGGGATGGGCTTAGAGGTTTTGGCCTGGTAGTCGTAAGCGACCAGGTAGGAAACTCCGTGGGCCGCCCGTTGCCGGCGCGTTTCACTCCATACCTCATGGGCAACCTCGAGCGATTTGCGGCCCATACGCGCGACGCGGCAACCGATGGCAACCTCTTCCCGATAGTCGAGCGGAAGCTCATAGACAAAATCCAACCGCACCAGAATCACGCTATTGTTACCGCTCAGGTTCTCCTGGAGCACTTCGCTGAAGTAAGCACAGCGCGCCGTTTCCGCCCACTTGAGGTAAGTAAGGTTGTTCACGTGTTGCAGCATGTCTACTTCGCCAAAGGCCACCCGGAAACGGATAACATGACGAAAATCGGCCAGCGCCATACTGGATGACTCCTCTCACCGCGAATAGTGATAAAGCTCTTTTGGCGTCCCCCCCCCAAAATTTCAGTGTAGTTGCCCGTGACCTGAAGTGCAGCGGTTTTCTCGCTTCGCCCCAAGACCCGTTCCCCATTCCCCGTTCCCCATCTCCCGCTGCCCGTCCCAGCTGTGGGTAGTTCAGGGGAAACTGGTAACGGGCAACAGTAGTCACTTGGCCGCCGTAGTTTGGCTGAGTGCTGAGAAGCTATCTCATAAACGTTCCTCGTGAATAAAGCTTGAATCACGAGCCGATTTGAAGCAAATCAGGGGCATGGCTGATCTCAGCGAAACAGCGGGGCCGAACTGCAGATTCCTCCCCCTCGG
>Ga0326728_10006736_pt1 | contig 30555 bp, 20 predicted proteins | sample MB3enrmetagenome_FD_207602 | JGI IMG/M metagenome (GOLD analysis project Ga0326728, IMG submission 207602) | Lab enriched peat soil microbial communities from McLean, Ithaca, NY, United States - MB31MN | ecosystem: Environmental > Terrestrial > Soil > Wetlands > Peat | place: USA: New York...
ATCTGGCCCCCGGAACTCGTCTCTGCCTCCTTCATAAATGCCACCCTGAAGCCCTGGCTGGCTGCTTGATTGATGTCTTTCTCCAGTTGTGAAGTGTTGGTTGCAAAGACAAGGCGGTATTCATAGTTGTGCGTTGCTGCCGCAAGCCGGCAGGGAAACCCAAATGAAAGGATGAGCGCCAGGTAGAGGGTGATCGTTGCGATGAGATTTCTTGAATTTATGCTCACGTTGAAGTCCTCCTTTTGCGACTTATCCGGTATTCCTCCCCGGATTCCTGTGTCCCGCTGAATATACACCCGGCCGGGAACCATTCTCTGACGGAGGGTGGAGACCGGAATCTCCTTTTCGGTTCTGAATGGCTGGAATCATATGTTTCAGCGCTGCGGGCGGCGCTTCAGATCCTTCAATACCAGCACGCAAATTTCGTCAGCGAAGGGTTCGGTGAGGTTGGCGTGGCGGATTAGGAAGCGGAGATAGATGGGGCCGTAGAGGGAGTCGAGGATGAGGTCGAGGTCGCTGGAGGCGGGGAGTTCTCCGCGGTCGATGGCGCGCTGTAGAGTTCGATAGGCTTGCTTGCGGCGGGGCCACAAGAAGCGGTCGCGAAAGGCTTCGATCAATTCGGGGTCCGATTGGCCTCCGGCGATGAGGGCGGCGACAATTTTGCCGCGTTGGGAGCGGAAGATGCGAATCAGGCGGCGCATCTGTAGGCTCATGTCTTTTTGTACGGAGCCAGTGTTGGGGAATTGAAGCTCTTCGTCGGCGCTGGCGGAGAAAGCGTCGGCGACCAGGGCGGCTTTGGTCGGCCACCAACGGTAGACGGTTGTCTTGCTGACGTTGGCGTCGGCGGCGATGGCTTCAATGCTCAGCTCGGGGAATCCGCCATCCTGCTTGAGGAGTTTCAAAGTACTGCGCAAGATGGACTGCCGCGACTCCTCGCTGCGCGGGCGGCCGGGCGGGCGCTTGCCGTTGGCGCCGTTACTTCCGTTCTGTGCCCGGGCGTGTCCCGCGTGATTTTGACGCATGGCTAAAGTCTAATATAATTTAATTCCGAAACGTACTGTATTGAATCTAATTTGGAAGGCCGCGGACGAGCGGTTTTTGGTGAAGAGATTTTAGATGCCCAGCCCCTAAAGGGGCTTTTGAGCCCGAAGGAATTGCGGCATCGCTAAAGCGATGCCCTGATACGAATCCCACTTTAACCACGAACTGCTAAAGTGTGGGGCGCGGCTTCGGCAGTATCGGTTCCGCTAACATTGCATTTCAGCATTAGGGAGGTTCTGAATAAGTTTTCGCAGGCGATACGGGATGCGTTGAAAGCGCGGCCCTCAGCGGCTAAAGCCGCTTGTGTGGCGGGTTTGACAGCACGGCTGAAGCCGTGCCCTTTCAAAGCTCTCCGTGAACCGACTTCATCAGAGGTCCCTTAGCAGTACTTCCAGTCTTATGTGGATAGTCGCATTAGCGCTTCGCCGGCCTTATACGTTTGTGGTGATGGCACTGCTCATCATCATTCTTACGCCGATCACCATTCTGCGCACTCCGGTCGACATTTTCCCCGAAATCAACATACCCGTGGTCAGCGTGATATGGAACTTCGACGGGATGTCGCCGAGTGAGATGGCGAACCGGATCGTGACCAACACGGAGCGCGGGTTGACGGTCACGGTCAACGACATCGAACATCAGGAGTCGCAGTCGCTGAACGGAAAGGCCGTGATCAAGATTTTCTTCCGGCCTGGCGTCAACATTTCCATGGCGATGACGCAAGTGACGGCGATGTGCCAGACGGTGCTGCGCGGACTGCCTCCGGGCACAACTCCGCCGCTGATCATAACTTACTCGGCATCGACGACGCCGGTTGTGCAACTGGGCTTGAGCAGCAAGACGCTTGAGGAGCAGCAGGTGTTCGATCTGGCGCAGAATTTCCTGCGCAACCAATTGGTTACGATCCAGGGCGTGGCCACTCCCTATCCTTACGGCGGCAAGCCGCGCCAAATACAGGTGGACCTCGATTCCGCGAAGCTGCAGGCCTACGGTTTGGCGCCCATCGACATCGTCAATGCGGTGTCGGCGCAGAACTTGATTCTGCCGGCGGGTACGACGAAGATCGGGCCGACCGAGTACTACGTGGAGATGAACGGCACGCCGGGGACCATCGCCGAACTGAACGATCTGCCGGTAAAGACCTCCAATTCGTCCACGCTTTACCTGCGCGACGTGGCGCATGTGCGCGACGGATTTGCGGTGCAAACCAACATTGTGCGGCAGGACGGGGTGCGCGGCGTATTGATGTCGATGTATAAGCTGGGCGGCTCTTCCACGCTGACCGTGGTCGACGGCATCAAGGCGATGGTGCCGCAGGCAGCAAAGTCTCTGCCGCGCGATCTCAACATCAAGGCCTTGTTCGATCAGTCTCTGTTCGTGCGGGCGTCGATTCAGGGAGTGTTGCGGGAAGGCCTGACCGCCGCGTGTCTAACCGCCATCATGATCCTGGTTTTTCTGGGCGATTGGCGTCCGACGTTGATCATCGCGGTCTCGATTCCGTTGTCGATTTTCGTCTCGGTAATTTTGCTGAGCGCGCTGGGCGAGACCATCAACATTATGACGCTGGGAGGACTGGCGCTCGCGGTCGGCATACTGGTGGACGATGCGACGGTGGAGATCGAAAACATCGAGCGCAATCTGGCCATGGGCAAGGAGATGAAGAAGGCCATCCTGGACGGCGCGCAACAGGTCGCGGTGCCCGCGTTCGTATCGACGCTGAGCATCTGCATTGTGTTTGTGCCGATGTTCTTTCTGACGGGAGTCGCGAAGTTTCTTTTCGTTCCGCTGGCGGAAGCGGTGAGCTTTGCCATGCTGGCGTCGTACCTGCTGTCGCGGACGCTGATTCCGACGATGGTGATGTTTATCATGCGCGGGCATGAGCATCGCGCCGCCGAGCCGACCAATGTCTTGGCGAAATACCAACGGAAATTCGAGCGCTGGTTTGAAAGGTTCCGCGGCAGCTACCGGCAACTGCTGGAAACCACGCTCGAGCACAGGAAAATGTTTGCCCTCGGCTTTGCGGCTTTCTGTTTTCTGTCGCTGGGGCTGGTGTTTTTTCTGGGGCGGGATTTCTTCCCGCAAGTGGATGCGGGCCTGATTCGTTTGCACGTCCGCGCCCGTACCGGCCTGCGCGTGGAAGAGACGGCGCGCCTGTGCGATGAAGTGGAGCGCGTGCTGCGCAGCGAGATTCCGAAGGAAGAGTTGGAAACGGTGCTGGACAATGTCGGCGTTCCGTACTCCAGCATGAATCTTTCCTATAGCACCTCGGGTGTGATTGGGACGAGCGATGCGGAAATCCTGATTTCGCTGAATCCGGAACACCATCATGCGACGGCGCAGTATGTACGCCAGTTGCGCCGCGACCTTCCGGCGCGGTTTCCGGGCGTGGAGTTTTTCTTTCAGCCCGCCGATATTGTGTCGCAAATTCTGAATTTTGGATTGCCCGCGCCGGTCGATATACAGGTAGTGGGCGCGGATATGCGCGGGAGCTACGACATCGGGCAGAAAATCGCAAACCGGCTGCGCCAGATTCCCGGCACGGCCGACGTGCATGTGCAACAGATGATGGGTTTGCCCACGCTTTACCTCGGGATGGACCGCACGCGCATCAATCAAGTCGGACTGAATGCCCAAGAAGTCGCACAGAGTGTGCTGATCAGCTTGAGCGGAAGTTTCCAGACGGCCCCCAATTTCTGGCTCGATCCAAAGAATGGTGTTACCTATCCCATCGCCATACAGTCGCCGCAGTACCGCATGACATCGTTGCAGGACTTGATGAACACGCCGGTGAACGCCACGAGCGCCGAGGCCCCACAAGTGCTGGGCAATTTGGCGCAACTGACGCCGGTGGCGCGTCCGGCCGTGGTCAACCATTACAACGTGCAGCCGGTCATCGATGTGTATGCCAGCACGCAGGGGCGCGATCTGGGCGGGGTGGCGACGGACATCATGAAAGCGCTCAAACCATTCCAGGACCATTTGCCGCGCGGAACCAGCATTGTGGTTCGCGGGCAGATCGAGACCATGCGGTCGTCTTTCTTCGGCCTGGGCGTTGGCCTGCTGGGGGCGATCGTGCTGGTCTATTTGCTGATCGTGGTGAACTTTCAGTCGTGGCTCGATCCCTTTATCATTATTACGGCGTTGCCGGGGGCGCTGGCGGGGATCTGCTGGTTTTTGCTGATTACGCGCACCACGCTGAGTGTTCCGTCGCTGACGGGCGCGGTCATGTGCATGGGAGTGGCGACCGCGAATTCGATTCTGCTGGTTTCGTTTTCCCGCGATCGCATGAACGCGGGAGCGCCGGCGCGGCAAGCGGCGCTGGAAGCGGGCCACACGCGCATACGTCCGGTGATCATGACGGCGCTGGCCATGATTATCGGCATGGTGCCGATGGCGTTGGGCTTCGGAGAAGGCGGCGAGCAGAACGCGCCGCTGGGCCGCGCCGTGATTGGCGGTCTGCTCTTCGCTACCGTGGCCACGTTATTTTTCGTGCCCAGTGTGTTTACGATCATTCACGGACGCCGCGAGGCACAGCAGCAGAGGGAGCGCAGTTAAGGGAACTCCGATTAAATGGCCGAGGAAAAACATGAACCACAGGGTCCACGGGGTCTCACGGGGGAAATCGGTGACTTAATCGGAGTTGCTTAAGATAAGGCCATAATTCCAGAGTATGTTGGAGACGTCATGATGCCAGTGCCACCGCAGCCAGTAACGACCGAGCAGAACGAGACGGAGGCTGTGCGCCCAGATAGTTATCAGCCTTCCGATCAGGGGCCGGCTACGGTAGGCCGGGCAAAGCTACTGATTGGCGCCGCGCTGCTGGTGCTGATAACAGCGGGCGCAGTTACGTTTCTGAATAAGAAGAGCGAAACCGACGCGCTGGCGAAAGAGACGGAAGCCGTCTCGATTCCGACCGTCGCGGTGGTGCAACCGCAGGCCGAGGCTGGAAACGATGAACTGGTGTTGCCGGGGAATTTGCAGGCCTTTGAAGAGTCTCCAATTTTTGCCCGCACCAACGGCTACCTCCTGCGCTGGTATAAGGACATAGGAAGCAAGATTGAGAAGGGAGAACTGCTGGCGGCGATCGATACTCCGGAAGTCGATCAGGAGCTATCGCAAGCCCGGGCCAGCCGCGAGCAGATCAAGGCGGCGCTGGAATTGGCGAAGATTTCCGCCGACCGCTGGGCGAATCTGCGCAAGTCCGACTCGGTATCGCAGCAGGAAGCCGACCAACAGGCGAGCGGGTATCAGCAGGCGCTGGCCAATCTGGCGGCGGCGGACGCGAACGTTCGGCGCCTGGAAGAACTCGAATCTTTCAAAAACGTGTACGCTCCGTTTTCCGGCGTGCTGACGAAGCGCAATGTCGATCCGGGCGCGCTCATCAACTCCGGGGCGCAAGCGACGGGCAAAGAATTGTTCGATATGGCGCGCGTCGATCCGCTGCGCGTTTACGTGAGTGTTCCGCAGGCGTATGCGCCGAACATGAAAGTTGGGATGAAGGCCAACGTTACGCTGCAGGAATTTCCCGGCCAGAAATTTTTAGGAACGGTAGCTCGCACCGCCGATGCCATCGATCCCGCGACGCGCACTTTGAATACGGAAGTGGATGTTCCCAACAAAAATGGCAAGCTGCTGCCGGGTTCGTTCGGCCAAGTGCATTTTGCGGCCGGGACTTCCGTTCCGCGGATTACGATTCCGGTGAACGCGATGCTGTTCCGCGCCGAGGGAGCGCAGGTTGCGGTCGTCGATAAGGACGGCAAGGTGCATTTGCGTCCGATCAGCATAGGGCGCGACTTCGGCGCTACGCTCGAAATACTTGGCGGGCTTGACGTCAGCGAGCAGATCGTCATCAACCCCTCCGACTCGCTTGAGGAAGGGCAGCAAGTACGCGTCGCCAAGCCGAGCACAGGAGATGGCCGCTCGTGAAATTAAGCTGCGAGCTACAAGCTGCGAGCTTCGAGCTTCGAACTAGTAACGAGCCGAAATCTCACCGCGGAGGCACCCTCCGTGGTGGATTGTGCATTTTGCTGACTACCGCATTGCTCGCCGGCTGTAGCTTGTTGTGTACTTTGGGCTGCAGCGTGGGGCCGGGATATAAGCGCCCGGTTGCGCAGGTCCCCGACACGTGGAAGGGCGAAGGGCCGTGGCAAACGGCGGCTCCGAAAGACGCGATTCCCAAGGGCGCGTGGTGGCAACTATTTCATGAGGCGGAGCTCGACCGGCTGGAGCGGGAACTGCTTCAGGCAAATCAGTCTTTGGATGCGGCGCGGGACCGCCTTTTGCAGGCACGGTCGCAGGCGCGGATCGCGTCCTCGGCGTACTTTCCCGCGCTCAGCGCCGATCCCAGCGGGCAGCGCGAACTTCTCCCCGCCAACCGCCCGCTCTCCGGCAGCACAGTCCCACTTACATCTGTCACGCAGAACATTTTTACCGTCCCGTTTTCCGTGAGCTATGAGCTTGATTTATTCGGACGGGTGCGCCGCAATCTGGAAGCGGCCAACGCTTCGCTGCAAGGGAGCGCGGCCGACCTGGAAAATGTGCGCCTGGTGTTGACCGCCGAGCTCGCCGCCGATTATTTCAACCTGCGGGAACTTGACCGCGAAGCTGGAGTGGTACGGCAGTCGGTCGAAATCCAGCAAAAGGGATTGAACCTAGTCAACCATCGTCACGAAGGCGGAGTGGCGAATGGGCTGGAAGTGGCGCAGCAGGCGGCGTTGCTGGATTCGACGGCGACGCAGCTTCAGCTCGTTCTGCAACAGCGGGCGCAATACGAACATGCCATCGCAGTGCTGACGGGCAAGTCCGCCTCGGCTTTCAGCCTGGCTGAGGCGCCGCTCGATGGCACCCCGCCAGCGATTCCCACCGGAGTGCCATCGGAGATTCTGGAGCGCCGTCCCGATGTTGCAACCAGCGAACGGCAGATGGCGTTTGAAAATGCGCAGGTCGGGTTAGCGAAGGCTGCGTTTTATCCGCATATCACGCTGGGTGGAAGCGGCGGATGGCAAAGCCGCGACATCGCCACGTTGTTCAACGCACCCAGCGCTTTGTGGTCGGTGGGCGGGGATCTGCTGCAGCCGATTTTCAATGGCGGGCGCAATCGGGCCACGCTGGCCGCCAGCCGAGCTGCATACGACGAATCGGTCGCCAACTATCGCGAGTCCGTGCTCGGGGCAATGCAGCAGGTGGAGGATGGGCTCTCCGGTCTGGCGCTGCTGAATCAGTCTGCGAAAACACAGCAGGCAGCGGTCGCCGACTCGCGCCGCGCGCTCGACCTGGCCAATGACCGATACGTCGGCGGCGTCACCACGTACCTCGATGTGATTACCGCGCAATCCACGCTGCTGAACAACGAACGCCTGGCCACGCAACTGCTGGGCCAGCAAATGGTCACTTCCGTTTATCTGGTGAAGGCCCTGGGCGGCGGGTGGGACGCATCCGAAATTCAGCGCGAAAAGGTGAGGCCGGCGCTGGGCCAGGCCGTACAGCAGTGACTCCGCAGCGACTCCATCGACCGCCTGGGAGTGCGGAGGGCAGGCATACGTGCTTAGAGCGGTTCGCGTGATGGTATAGAGTGCGCGCCCCCAGCGGCTAAAGCCGCTATCCGTTATAGCTCTATGCGGCACGAGTCAACTCGTGCCCTTCCCGTCGTGCCTTCCCTCTACAGCAAAGCGAGAAATGCTCTAGTCTCGTACGGGCTTGACCGCCGCTGGGAGCGCGTGCGGCGCAGAGCTATCCTGCTGTTGTCCTCAGCACTGGGGAAAATTCCAGCGCGCGGTTTCCCGCCGCGCAGCTATGCTGTGTGGCGTTTCCGGCTGCCGTAGCGCGCACGGATCTCGCGCTCGGCAAGCAGCCAATCCTGATTCTGTAAATTCTGATTCTCATCGCCGCTGACGTTCTCATTACCCGCAGCCGCTCTGCGCTGCAGGTAGAGTTCATAGGCGCGACGGCGGATCTCTTCTTCGAGATCGATATCCATAAGAACCACGTTGGCCGGCTTCCCATTCTGGGAAACCAAGTACGCACCCTGAACAGCGGGAGGCGGAACCGGCGCTCCGGTTTTCTTGCTGCGATTGGCCGTTGTGTTTCCAATTGTGTTTCCAATTTTCTTGCGAGCCATACGGTACTCCTTACAGATACCCAACTCCAGGAATGGCCTTACGTAATGAATTAGCGACATACGCGTACCCCGATAGCCGCCATCCGACACTTTGCGATGAATGGTATATCCCAATATACACGCGAACGGGTGTGGAGTTCTGGCGCAAGACGAAGAAGATTTTTCCGTACAAGTGAACGCGCCCTTTTGCGGTGGGCGCTAAAAAACTGCCGTTGTGCAAAAGTTAGGATTGGTTTCATAAATGCTCTTTCGCTACGGGGAGCCATGCCCCAGGGGCTAAAGCCCGCACTCAAAATAATGCACTTACCGCAGCGCTGAAGCGCTGCGCCACCCAATATCAAGTGCAACGTCGAATATTTCCGCAGCCTGTAAAGGCGTGCCCTTCCCAAAATCGATTTATGAAACCAGTTCTAGCAAAAGTACTCTGGTAACTTGTCGAAATATTTTTGGGGCCGCAGGATGGAAGAGCAAGACTTAATGGCCACAACAATGTCATCGATCGGCAATCATGAAGTTGCAGTCAAGACCGGAGTAGGCGAACTGGAGAGCATGATCTCGCAATCGCCCAGTCCGGATAGAGTTTGTCTGAAGCTCGCCCAGGTTCTGCATGTGAGCCGCAACGAAGTAGCGCTGCTCAGGTTAGAAAAGAACAGCCTGCGATTTATATTTCCGCCCGAGCTGCGCTCCGCGGGCGTAATACCGCTCACGGGATCGGCGGTTGCGGCGCGGACTGCGGCGACGCGAACTCCGCTGCTGTCGAATACCTTCACGCGCGTAAAACACGTCAGCCTGTTTGAAGCGGTCAAGCTCGCACCCGGGGAAGAGGACCGAAGCCAGGACCAAGTGCCGATTCAGAAAATCATGTCCGTTCCCGTGGTGGGCCCCGAAAGAAAGGTGTTGGGAGTGGTGCAGATTTCGCGCAAAGGGCTCGATGCATCGGTCGCAGGCGCGGACTTCACCGGCGACGACCTCAAGCAACTGGAGCATGTCGCGGAAATTCTCGCCCGCATGCCGTTCATGGAAGAAGGCGCGAAAGTTTAGTCAGCGTGTTTTAAAAACGCCGTTTAGGGAAGCTCCGATTCAGTCATCGCTGGCGAGACGGGATGCGTTGAGAGTGCGGCCGCAGCGGTTGAAGAGGCTGCGGAAAAAGTCGAATTTCTTGCCACGGCCCCTAAAGGGGCATCTGGTTTCAAAGAGTTTATGTCATCGCTAAAGCGATGACCTGATACGAAACTGGAGTATTTCCGCAACCTGTAAAGCCGCATATATAGCGGGTTCCGATGGCATGGCTAAAGCTGCGGAAAAATTCTCCACGATGCAAAAAGCTCACCTCAGGCGCGGACACATTTTCAACGACTTACGGCACGAGTAAACTCGTGCCCTTCCCGAAAACCGGCGTGAATCAGAGTTTTTCCGCAGCTTGTGAAGCCGTGCCCTTGCAAAACTCTTCATGAGCGGACTTAATCAGAGGTTCCCTGCGCCGCCGGCGCGTCTACCCTGATAAGCTGATTTCTGCGTGGACCGGAAATACGACGTCATCATTCTCGGAGCGGGCGCTGCCGGCCTGATGTGTGCGATGGAGGCGGGCAAGCGGGGGCGGCGCGTCATGGTGCTCGAACGCGCGGATCGAGCCGGCAAAAAAATTCTGATCTCCGGCGGCGGCCGCTGCAATTTCACCAACCTGCACACCGGCCCGGAGAATTTTCTTTCCGCCAATCCACACTTCGCCAAGTCGGCGCTGGCCCGCTACCGTCCGTCCGACTTCGTGCGTCTCGTGGAAAAGCACGGCATTCCTTATCACGAGAAAAAGCTCGGCCAGATGTTTTGCGATCGAGCTGCGAGCGACATTCTTGCGATGCTGGAGCGGGAATGCCGCGACGCCGGAGTGGAAATCCGGTGCAACACGAAAGTGAAAAAGGTACGCAAGAACGATCTGCATGAGGGCGAGGCGCAAGAGAACGATGCGTTCACCGTGCAAGCCGAGGACGGCAGTTTCAGCGCGCCTCGGCTGGTGGCCGCCACCGGAGGGTTGTCGATCGCGAAAATCGGCGCCACTTCATTTGGATACGATCTGGCGCGGCAATTCGGACTGAAGATGGTGCCCACGCGCGCCGCGCTGGTCCCTTTGGTATTCGGCGAACGCGACCGCAAGCGCTGGCGCGATCTGGCGGGAGTCTCGACGGAGGTGGTTGCTTCCACGCGTGGCACGAATTTCGGCGAAAACCGTATTGCGAAACATACATTTCGCGAAAATATGCTTTTCACTCATCACGGCATCAGCGGGCCCGCGATTCTCCAGATCTCTTCTTACTGGGACGGCAAGGGGGCGATCGATCTCGATCTTGCGCCGGACCGCAATCTTAACGCCGAGCTGCGAACGCGGGGCCAGCGCGACCCGGCGAGCTGGAAATTGCTGCTGCGAGAAATTCTGCCGCGCCGATTCGCAGACCGTTGGCTCGAGATTTATCCTTTAGCGGGCAACTCCGAACGCGCCTTTGCCGACGCCGAACGCCAACTGCATGCGTGGGAAGTCAAGCCGGAAGGAACCGAGGGATACGGGAAAGCCGAAGTAACCGCGGGCGGCGTCGATAGCAGCGAACTTTCCGCCAAGACGATGGAAGCGCGGAAAGTGCCGGGGCTTTTTTTCATCGGAGAAGTGGCCGATGTCACCGGCCAACTCGGCGGCTTCAACTTCCAGTGGGCGTGGGCGTCCGGCTTTTGCGCTGGGCAGGCGGTGTGAGGATTGGTTTCGGGGTTGAGGAAGCTCCGATTATATCGTTTTCACAAATATATGTAGATATCGCCAACAGCAATCCCTCATGGGCTAAAGCCCGCATTTCTGGCGACCGTTAGCGGCACGACTGAAGTCGTGCCCTTCCCGATTCCAGCTATGGCTTACAGCAATTCTGAAAATGCTGTAAAGGTGGGCGAACACATTGGGCGATCAGGTTAGGTCCGGTAGGGGCTGACGCCCAGCTTCTGCACTTGCTCGGTGAACTCGCGGACAACCTGCGCAAACCTGGGGCCTTCGGCCGCGGAAACCCATTCCAGGCGAAAGCGCTCTTCCTCGATACCGAAATCGGCGAGCATCAGCTTGATGGCTTCCGCGCGTTTTTCGGTTTTAAGATTGCCCTCCTGATAGTGACAATCCCCAATATGGCAGCCGCAGATGAGGACGCCATCCGCGCCCTTGGTGAAGGCATCAATGACCAAGTTGGGATGCACCATTCCCGAGCACATGACGCGGACGATGCGGATGCTGGGCGGGTATTGGGAGCGGGAGACGCCGGCCAAGTCGGCTCCGGCATAGGAGCACCAGTTGCAACACAAAGCGACGATTAAGGGCTGAAAGTTGTCTTCCATTACTCCACTCCCAAAGCAGCATGGATCTGGGCCTCGATCTGCCCGAGGGTAAATCCACGGATGAATATGCCGTTCTTTGGACACGTGGCCTGGCAGCAGCCACAGCCCTTGCAGGTGGAGTCGCTGGTCTCGACGACTTTCTTGATCGACCCCTGCCACTTGTATTCGAGCAGTGTGATCGCTTTGTAGGGGCAGGTATCGACGCAGTAGGCGCAACCGTCGCAGCTCTCGTCCACCACCTGCGAGATATTGGCCCCCAGTTCGAGGCTATCCTGGACGAGGATGGATGCGGCTCGGGCGGATGCTGCCTGGGCCTGGAGGATGGATTCGTCGATGCTCTTCGGCGAATGGGCGAGGCCGCACAAAAAGACGCCGTCGGTCATGAAGTCGACGGGGCGGAGTTTCATGTGGGCTTCGAGGAAGAATCCCTCGCTGTTGAGCGGGACTTTGAGGAACTGCGCGATGGTGCGGTTGTCCTCATGGGGATGAATGCCGGCGGAGAGGACGACCAAGTCGGCGGAGATCCTAAACGGCATCCCGAGAGTCTGGTCGTAGACGGTGACTTGCAGGCCGTTGCCATTTCGCGACGCTTCATTATTTGAATCTTGGTTGCGTGAAACCTCGGGCATACGGCGTTCGTCGTAGCGGACAAAGACGACGCCTTGCTGGCGGGCCTTGGTGTAGTAGCTCTCCTTGAAGCCGTAGGTACGGATGTCGCGGTAGAGGACGTACACGTTGGTTTCGGGAGAGAGCGCCTTAATCTTCAGGGTGTTCTTGATGGCGCCAGCGCAGCACACGCGGGAACAGTAGGGGTGGTCGGCATCGCGTGAGCCCACGCATTGGATCATGACGACCGTCTTTATTTTAATTTTTGCGGATCCATTGCCATTCCGCGCCAGGAAGCCATCACCGGAAGCGAGGTGTGCTTCGAGGTCACGCTGCGTGAGGACGTTGTCGTCCTGTCCATACAAATATTCTTTGGGCTGGTACTGTTGCGCACCCGTGGCCACGATTACGACTCCGTGAGTGACCTCGATGGTATTGCCGTGGGCCGAGATGGTTGTCTTGAAATTGCCGATTGTGCCGTCGATTTTTTCGATGGCCGCGCCGGTGAATAGATGGATTCTGCCGTTCTGTGCGATCTCGCCGCGCAGGCGCGCTAATTCGTCCTGTGGCCGATCTCCGTTGAGTACGTAGTGGAGGTGGCGCAGATTTCCACCAAGCTCATTTTCCTTTTCCACCAGATAGGCATCAAAGCCCTGACGTGCCAGCGATAGCGCAGCGGTCATACCGGACAAGCCTCCGCCGATGACCAGGGCGGCCTTTTCGATCCTGACCGTCTGGCGATGGAGCGGCTGCAATAGCCGGGACTTGGCCAACGCCATGCGAACCAAGTCCTTGGATTTCTGGGTCGCCTTCTCGGGCTCGCGCATGTGCACCCAGGAGCATTGGTCGCGGATGTTGGCCATCTCAAACAGGTAGGGATTGAGTCCGGCCTCGGCCATGGTGTTGCGGAACAGGGGCTCGTGGGTGCGCGGGGTGCAGGAGGCGACGACTACGCGATTCAGATGGTGTTCGGCAATCTTTTCCTTGATTCGATCCTGGGTATCGTTGGAGCAGGTATAAAGATTGTTCTCCACGTACACGACGTTGGGCAGGGTCTTGGAATATTCCACAACGTCGGGGACATTGACGACGCCGCCGATATTGGTTCCGCAATGGCAGACAAAGACTCCGACGCGCGGGTCTTCTCCGGTCACATCTCTTTCGGGCGGATAGACTTTGGGAGTGATTAACGTGCCCCGGGCTTCGCGCAAGAGCGAGAGCACTTGGGAGGCGGCGGCCGAGGCCTGCATGACAGTTTCGGGGATGTCTTTAGGCTCGGCAAAGGGGCCAGCGACAAAGATCCCTTCGCGCGAAGATTGTGCAGGACGGAAGGTGGGCGTCTGGCAGAAGTTGAAGGTGTTCAGCGCCACGCCGAAACGTTCGGCCAGCACTTTGACGTCTTTGGGCGGCTGCATGCCCACCGATAGGACGACGAGGTCGTATTCCTGGGAAATCTTGTGGTCGTTCTCGGCGAGATACTGGACGATCAGGTTGCGCGTGCCAGGGACTTCGTCGATTTTCGGCACGCGAGAACGGATATAGCGGACGCCGAGTTCTTGCGCGCGGTGGTAATACTGCTCGAAGCCCTTGCTGAAGGCGCGCAGGTCCATGAAGAAGATGTCGCATTGCAGACCTTCGCCGAGATGCTCCTTGGCGATGATGGCTTCCTTGGTGGCATACATGCAGCAGACGGAGGAACAGTAGTCGGTGTCGAAATCTCGCGAACCAACGCACTGCAGGAAGGCAATGCGCTTGGGCTGCTTGCGGTCGACGGGGCGGAGCACATGGCCGGAGTAGGGGCCGGAAGCGGAGAGGATGCGCTCGAACTCGAGGGCCGAGAGCACATTCGGGAAGCGGCCATAACCGAGGTCCTGCTTGAGCCGGGCGTCGAAGATCTCGTATCCCGGTGCGAGGACGATGGCGCCGACCTTGAGCTCGCGAGTCTCCGCCTTCTGTGCATAGTCGATGGCATTGGCCTGGCAAGCGGTTGCGCAGAGATGACAATCGCAGCAGATGCCGCAGTCGAGGCAGCGCTTGGCCTCGGCGATGGCTTCTTCGGGCGTGTAGCCGACGTGGACTTCGGCAAACGTTCTGCCACGAGTGGCGGGGTCGAGGGCTTGCATGTGTACCTGGCGCTGCATGAGGACGCCAGAGGTGTCCACAACGTACTGGGTGTGATAGGGGCCTTCCAGTTCGCGTCCGATGCGGAGGTCCTGGCGATTGAGCCAGCGATCGATCGATGTTGCAGCCTTCTTGCCGGCGAGCATGGCTGTCACCACGACGTCGGGACCGGTGACGCAATCCCCGCCAGCGAACACGCCGGGCAATTCGGTCTCGAGCGTGAGCGGATCGGCATGGAGCGTTCCGGATTTTGTGGTAGCGAGACCGAGCCGATCACCCAGGGCATTCACGTCAGGGACTTGGCCAATGGTGGCCACGACAGCGTCGCAAGGAATGACGAACTCCGAGCCTGGAATCGGCTCGGGAGCCGGGCGGCCGCTGGCATCGGGCTTGCCGAGCTTCATCTTCAGGCACTCCAGGCCGGCTACGCGCCCGTCGTGGCCGGGATGAAACGACTTGGGTGCGGCGAGGAACATGAGCTTGACGCCTTCGCGTTCAGCGTCTTCGACCTCACGATGGTCGGCGGGCATTTCCGCGCGGGTACGGCGGTAGACGATGGTGACATCGGCAGCGCCGCAACGGAGGGCGGCGCGAGCGGCGTCGAGCGCGGAGTTGCCTCCGCCCACGACGAGCACGTGGCGGCCAGGGAGTTGCGGGCCGTTGAGGTTGAGGCGGCGCAGGAACTCGACGCCGCCGGTGACGCCCGGCATGCTTTCACCGGGGACGCCAAGCTTCCGTTCCACGTGAGCGCCGATGGCGACGAAAACCGCCGCGTAGCTCTTGCGCAATTCTTCGAACGTGATGCTGCGGCCGACCGGTGTATCGAGCAGGATTTCGATCCCGATGGCGCGCAGCCTGTCCAACTCGGCATTCAACACGGGCCGGGGCAAGCGAAAGGAAGGAATGCCGACGGCCAGCATTCCGCCTGCAACCGGGAGTGCCTCGAAGATCGTCGTGCCATAGCCTTTCTGGCGGAGTTGATAGGCACAGAGGAGGCCGGCTGGGCCGGAGCCGACGATGGCAATCTTCTCCGGACGTTCGGGCACGGCCGGTTGCGGCAGCTTGTAATTGGGGAGATGGTCGGTAATGAAGCGCTTCAACGCCGGAATATTCACCGGATCGTCGAGGTTGGTGCGGGTGCAGGCGGAGGTGCAGGGATGGGTGCAGATGCGGCCACAGATCGAGGGAATCGGGTTGTCGCGCAGAATGACCTTGGCTGCCTCGTCGAAGCGTCCTTGCGCGATCAGAGTTACATAGCCCTGCGCGCTCTGATGGATGGGGCATCCTGCTTCGCAGGGAGAGATACCGCGGCGCGAAATGGTGAAGATGTTGGGGACGGCTTGCGGGAACGGCCGGTAGATCGCCTTGCGCTCACCCAGCCCGCGATCGAACTCGGAGGGCAGCGATACTGGACACTCTTCGGTGCAGGCGCCGCAACCGGTGCATTTCGACGCATCCACAAAACGCGGCTGGAGCTTGATACCGACCGTGAAATTTCCCGGCTGGCCAAGGACGCGTTCTACCTCAGTCATGGTGAGGATTTCGATGTCCTTGTGGCGGCCGATCTCGACCAGGCGCGGCGCCATGGTGCACATGGCGCAATCGTTGGTGGGAAAAGTTTTGTCGAGCTGGGCCATGACCCCGCCGATGGCAGGGCCGCATTCGGCCAAGTACACTTTGATGCCGCCGTTGGCGAGATCGAGGGCCGCCTGCATGCCGCCGATCCCGCCACCCACGACCAGGGCAGCGCCGACGGTTGGGGTATGGGAATCGTCAGACCGCATGGGGAACGACCTCCGCCGCGGGCGCCTGGCGCGCGGCCCTTTCTTTGACAGCCTGGAAATACAAGGCCAGAGGCCGATAGATCATGTGCGCCCAGGTGCCGAACGGCATCTCCACCAGCAGCATGGGCGTGGCGACGATCACGTGCAGGGAGTAGGCGAAATGAGTACAGAGCGCCATGCCTGAACACCTGAAGATGTTTGCGGCCAGTCCGGTGATCGCCGTGAGCAGAAGCAGGATGGGAAAGATCAGGTCCTCCAGCCGCGTCTCCTTGTAGACTTCCTTCTTCGCCTGCACCCGTCTAATGAGGATCTCGCCGATGCCGTAGAAGATGAAGCAGGTGGCGAGGTATCCCAGCCAGCGCTGCGGGTGGTACAAGGGATAAACATTGTCGGTTTGAAACCAGCGCAGCGCGAAGGTCTTGATGGTCAGCATCATGGTCGTACCCAGGGCGAGGATCCAATGCCCCAGCCACCGGCCTTTTTCCGGACACTTCCTCAACCCCGAGTGCGACACCGATTGGTACAGGTACCTCCACGCTTCATCGACATAGATGAAAAATGAGACGGAAGGCCGTTGCGCACTGCCCATGGTGAGCCGCCAGACGCGGTGGACGCGGGAGAACAGAAGAAGCAGCGGAAAGAGCAGCACGGTGAGCGTGTAATAGGTGATGATGGGGAACATGTGCTCCAACCCCATCGGAGTGGTTAGGCCGGCAAGGGGCAGACCCACATACCACAGGTGATAGCAGAGGATCAGTACAGTCACGAACACGGCAGAGAAGGCGAGCGCGCTCAGGTGCCACGTCCGGGAGCGGAGGAGCTTGCCCGCTAACCCCGTCCACTCATACTGCGCGCTGAGGAAGCGGCGCAGAGTTTTCATGGAAATCCTGGGCTCCGACTGGCGCGGGCAGGCGGTGGAACATTCGCCGCAGTCGTGGCAGATCCAGGGCTCGAGGGTTCCCAGGAGCGGCGCTCTCAGCCCCATAAGAGAGAAGCGGATGCTCATTCGGGGAAAGTTTGCGAAGTCCGACGCCAGCTCACAGGAGAGAGTACAGCTTCCGCACTGATAACATCCGGTGGGGTCGAACTTGCCATAGCGCCGAATATCGGCCAGCAGTGTTGGATCGCTTAGAACCGGCAATGTGCTTGCTGCCATTTGCCACCTCTATCGAAAGTGCATGCCCGCTACTGCGTAGTGGCTACCCATTCCTTGACAGTCCTCCTGGTGTACACCAGGAACATTCCGTCTTCTTCCATCGTCTGGGTCTCAAAATTTTCGTTGCGATAGGATTCCGCTACGCGCGATGCCTCTTCTTGGTTGCCGTAGAGCTGCCCATCCCACATGAATTTTTTACCATCGCCGATCATCGCGAGATTCGGGCTCATACGATGCCTCCAGCCTGTACATACGGTGCTGCAAAATTGTTTGCCACTCGCGGCGCTATGGCGCGGGGGAAATATTCGTGGACCAGCCACTCCGCCGCTTGCGGCACGGCGGCGGCGACTGCTTTCGACAAACCCTGGGAGATCTCTTCTGGCAATGGCCCGGTTTGGCAGGCCAGCACACGCACCTCGACGCCGCAGGTTTCCTGCAACTCGCGCAGCAGGTTGGAGGTGGGCAACTGGTGCATGGAGAAATCGTCGAGTTTGACTGGGGGAATCTCGGCGGGATCGATCTCGAAGATCTCGCCGGGAGTGCGTCCGGCATCGATCGCGTCGAGGATGAGCAAGCGTTCGGGACGCGCGGCGCTCAGGCAGAGAGTGAATAAGAGCTTACGCACACTGGTGCCGGCGTCGAGCAAGCAGACGGCTTCGGGAACGGGGTAGTGTGCCTCGACATAGTCGACTACCGCGCACCCGAAGCCGTCGTCTCCAAACAGAATATTCCCAACGCCGAGCACCAGGGCCGGCTTCCGGCAGAAGCCGGGGAGATCGGATTGATCCAATAGATCGGATTGACCCAATGAATCGGATTGGTCGATCTCGCTCATACCGCCCCTCCTATTCGCCGCCGATCAATTGGCGAGCGAGTCGAGCAACTTGCCATCCGCGTCGAAAATATCCAGCTTGACCGACAGCTTCCCGTCCAGGCGGTGGGTGGCGCAGGAGAAGCATGGATCGTAGGCACGGATTGACATTTCCACTGTGTTCAGCACTCCCTGGTCGTATTTGCCGTCATGGATCAAACTCTTGGCGGCCTGAGTGACCGACATATTGATGGGAGCGTTGTTGTGGGTGGTGCCGACGATCAGGTTGACGTTAGTGATCAGGCCGTTGGCATCGGTCGAGTAGTCGTGGATGAGGGTGCCGCGGGGCGCTTCGGTGCATCCCACGCCTCGCGCTGCCCGCGGTGTAACCTTCACCCGGGTTTCGGTGCTGGTGATTTCGGGATCGTCCAGCAAACGGATGGCGTTTTCGGCGTTATAAAGCAGTTCGATCAGCCGCGCCCAGTGATAGAGCAGGGTGAGCTGTGCGGGGCGCCCGAACTTGGCGCGAAACTCCACCAGTTCGGCCTGGGCCAGCGGTGTGTCGATAAAGTCGCAGACGTTGATGCGCGCCAGGGTATTGGAACGATACACGCCCTTGGGATTTTCGACATCCATGGAGAACCCTTCGCCCCACTGTTTGGCGTAGGGGAACTTCAGGTAGCTCCACGATTCAATGTGCTCGGAGATGAACTCGGTATAGCGGTCGTACGGAAAATCCTGGCAGGAGCCACTGGGCGCCATCAGGCGAAGCTTTCCGTCGTAGAGGTTGAGTGCGCCGTTCTCCTTGACGGTGCCGATGAAGCCGGTAGTGATTACTCCCAGCGACTTCACCACGTCGAGGTATTTGGGGAAGACGTTCTCTTTGGCGAAAGCAATGGAGAACTTGGCGAGATCGAGCGCGTCATCGGCCTGCTTGCGCAGTAGGTCGCGATCGGCGGGAGCCAGTGGCTTACTGAATCCGCCGGGAACGGCGGCCTGGGGATGGATGGCCTTGCCCGCCAGGACTTCCAGCATGTGGGCGCACATGTGGCGCACTTTCACCACTTTTCTGGCAATGTCGGGCGCCGCTTGCAGCACGCCGATGACATTGCGGATGGAATAGTCGGCATCGGGACCGAGCAGGAAATCGGCGCCCGCGAGGAAGTAGAAGTGCAAGATGTGCTCTTCCATGAAGGCGACGCTGTTGCAGAGCTCGCGCAACTTTTTTCCCGCCGGGGGCGGCTCGACTCCAAAGACCGCGTCGCAAGCCTTGGCCGAGGCGAGGTGATGCGACCACGGGCACACACCGCAAATGCGCGGCATGATGCGAGGGAGGTCTTCCACGGGGCGTCCGAGGCAGAACTTCTCGAAGCCGCGCAGTTCAATAACGTTCACCCTGGCGGTATCCACGTTGCCAGCATCGTTGAGCTGAATGGTCACCTTGGCGTGGCCTTCGATGCGGGTGACAGGTTGAATAACGAGTGTCTTTGCCATGGATCACCTCCGGGGCATGGGCCGCAGACGGCCAGCGCCAGCAAAACGGTTGAAGGTTGCGGACCGATCCGGAATCTGCTTGGGATCGAGACCGATGGAAGAAAGCGCGCCCATCATGTCGACCATGGGATTGGCTTTCTCCGAGAGCGGGCCAAAGCAACCCTCGCAGGGCATGTAGGCGCGGATGCAGCGCGGGTTGCCGTCGCTGCCACCGCAGCCGGCACGGGTCGCCGGCCCCAGGCACAGGATGCCCTGCTCCATGAGGCAGCGCATTTCGCTGAGGGGCGCTCCAAACTTGAATTCCGGCGGGTCGAGATGGCCCTTCAGGTTGGAGACCGCTTTCTTTTCACGCTTGGTGGGACACTCGTCGCAAACGCTCTTGGCCGCCAGCGTGGGCAGGGGCTTGCCTTCAATGAGAGCGAGCAGCGCTCCGGCCACCATCTCTGGCGTGGTTGGACATCCGGGCAGATAGGCATCGACCTTTACAACTTCGTGGAGGGCGTAGACCCGGTCGGTCAGAGCGGGAATCTGCTCGTGGGGCAAGCCGTTTTTCTCGGTGGTCACGCTGTCACGGTAGACCTTCTCCAACATTTCTTCCGTGCTGTACTGATTCGCCAGCGCCGGAATACCACCGAAGCAGGCGCAAGAACCTAGAGAGATCAGGATCTTGCACTTCTTACGCATCTCCAGCGCCAGTTTTTTATTTTCTTCGTTGCGGATTCCTCCCGATACCAGCCCGACATCCGCCGCGGGGATTTCCATCTCTGTACCTTCGCCAGTCTGACCAAAGAGCTTGTGGTCCATGAGGACCGGCATGTGCACGATTTCCACTTTTTTGAGTACGTCGAGGAGCGGTTCACCGATATCGAGGATGGTGACCTCGCAACCTCCGCATATAGCGAACCATTCTTCGGCAAGTCGAGCTGCCATGTTGCACCTCCTACCGGAGTTGAATTAGTGGTGCGTGGTTCTCGTCCCCAACAATTGGTTGTTACAGCGTTCGATACGTGCTTGGAGCGCGCTTCCTTGCCTGCTCCAGCACCGCGGCGATCGCTTCGGCAAAGCGCGAGGCTTCGGGCGCTGCGATCCATCCCAGCCGGAACTCCGGCTGCGATTCGAAATCCTCCAGCATCAGGTTGACAGCATGGGCACGCGAGTGGGCCCGCAGGTTGTCCTCGAGGTCATGGAAGCCGCCGGTATGACAACCCAGAGCTGGTGAGTCTTTCCAGGCGGCGGTCAGGGGAACTTCCACGGCCCACCTCTCGGCATCTTCGACATGCGTCCGCAAACGAAGGACGCCGGATTCTTGCGGCGAGCTACAGTTGCTGACGTGCCGGCGATTTTGGTCGAATCGGCGCGCGCGCGCTGTGATTCAAATCACACATGAATGTGACCGGAGTGCGTCCCTGTTTTGGCGCGAACTTACGAACGGTCTAGCGCGGCGGTGATGATCGTCAAAGCTGCGAGTGTGCTGCAACCCGACAAAAAGCGATGGGTGAATTGGGGAGAAAGTTTCGCGTGATGCAAAAGAAAAGCCGCCCAGACAATCAGGCGGCTTCTTTTGTATTGGATGAACGGGTGGAATCTTAGCGTGGAAGGCATGCCCCAGCCCCTAAAGGGGCATCTGATTTCAAAGAGTTTATGTCATCGCTAAAGCGATGACCCGATACGAAACTGGGGTTTTTCCGCAAGCTGTGAAGCTGTGTCCTACCCAGAGCCTATTATTGAAACACGCTTTAAATCGGCGGGGCTCGGGCATGACTCAGGTAATAGTTACTAGAACTGGTTTCATAAATGCCTTTTCGTTCTAAAAGTACGTTCCTCAGGGGCTAAAGCCCGCATTTTTCAAGGTTCTGAACGGCACAGTTAAAAAGGCTGCGGAAAAAGTCGAATTTCGCGCCACGGCCCCTAAAGGGGCATCTGATTACAAAGAGTTTATGTCATCGCTAAAGCGATGACCTGATACGAAACTGGGGTTTTTTCCGCAAGCTGTGAAGCTGTGCCCTACCCAAAACCGATTTATGAAAGCAGCTCTAGCCACGAGAGACGACAGATATTAGCTTCTCAGAGCGTCGTAGGTAACCTTCACCTACGACAAGGGCACTCTTACCGGAAGGCCATGCAGCCTACGATATTGGGCCATGTACAACCGTGTTTATCCGACTTATTCTGAGCCTGCCAATTGTAAGGCTACCAAAGCCAATCAGCGAAGAAAACCAAAATGAAATCCCTCCTCTCGATACTCATACTGAGCGCGGCGATGCAGGCACAGAATCTCGCGGTGAGCAAATTTGCACTTCCCGACGCACCCAGCCAGCGGCATCCTTTCTGGACGCTTCAGAACAAGGTGAACGTGGGCATTCTGGCGGGCCTGATCGCCGCCGATGCCATTACCACCCAGCGCGGCCTGAACCAGGGCCTGCACGAAACCAATCCCATCATGCGTCCCTTCGTGACGCGCGGTGCGGCCGGAGAGGCTGCTGGGTCCGCGCTAGGATTTGGCGTGAGCGTTGGCGTGGTCTATCTAATGCACCGGACCCACCACTACAAAGCGGAACGCTTCACGATGCGAATGATGGTCGCCGGTGAAAGTGGCTTCGTCGCCAACAACATCGTTGCGATTCGCTGATTGTTCCTGCTGCACGTGCATTCATCACGCCTAGCGGGCTGTCCCATTCATTCGCGACATAAATTCGGCCTGTGGTTCTGGGCAATTCCGAGCGACAGGAAATATTTTCTGTATAGCGAATTCAAATACATAGGTCCTTCGATTCGCTCAGGATGACAGTGCTTATTTATGCCATGAATTTCCGGGACGGCATACTAGCGCATGGCCGGGGCCGCAGCCTCCCGATTTCGTTGGGTCATCCACTACGACGCTACACAAACTTTCTGCATGGTACAAAAAAGCGGCCAGGCCAAGGCCAGCCGCCGGTGGTCTTTAGTCGGCGGCATGTGGGACGGGGTGCAAGACGCGATCCACGGCAGCACAAAGCCGCTCCTGTTCGACCGGTTTGTGCAGAAAGGCCACCGCGCCGAGACTGAGCACCATCGCTTCGGTCGCGGGATTCTGTTCGCCGCTGACCACGATCACAGGAATGTGCTGTGTTTTACTGGACATCCGCAGCCTCTTCAGCACCTCGATACCGGTGCCGCCGGGCATGTTGATATCGAGCAGGATCAACTGAGGAACGGAACGGAGCGCAAACATCCAGGTCTGGAGCGCGTCCACTGCAAAGACTATCTCAAAGCTCTTAGGAGCAAAGAACGAGGCCAGCATTTCTCTTTGGAAGCGAGAATCGTCGGCGATCATAATCGTAGGCATAGGGAACGGAGGCCCGGACGGGAACCGGACGAGGTCTGGCCCTCTAGAACGTTCTATCGGCACCAACGGGGATAAAGTTTAGGGTGGATTTCGAAAATCGCAAGCGCCCGCGTAAGACGAACCTGCATGAGGCATCGCTGGGATTATTGAGCATTGGACGCGCTCTCGGAGAAAGGGATGCGGAGATGGAGAATTTCATCCACTTTTCTCATGAGATCGCTTTGCGATACCGGCTTCTGCAGCAGAATGGCTCCTTTCTCAATGAGCTTATGAGCTGCGGGGACCTCCCCGTATCCAGAAACGAATAAAACTTTCGTTTCGGGGTGCAAAGCTTGCATTCGCGCCACAGTTGAGGGGCCACTCATGTCGGGCAGTACTACATCGCTAATGATCAGATGGATTGGCCCCTTGTATTGCTGGGCCACCTCGAGGGCCTGGCCACCTCGACTGGCTTGCAAAACGCAGTAGCCTCCGGCGGTGAGTTGCTCGCAGATCACTGCCCGCAGAGGTTCTTCGTCTTCCAACAGCAGAATAGTTTCTGTACCTTTCGTAAATTCTTCTAGCCCCTCCAGTCCGTCAAGTTGGGCAGGCGCTGCTTTGTTCACGCGCGGGAGATAGATGTCGAAAGTGGTACCCGACCCCAAGGCGCTGGAAATCCAGACATAGCCGCCATTCTGCTTAACGATTGTGTCAATCGTTGCCAATCCCAGTCCCGTGCCACGGCCCTGTGGTTTCGTGGTGAAGAAAGGCTCAAAAACGTGAGATCGTATCTCTTCGCTCATTCCCTCTCCCGTGTCACTTACCGAGAGGCGAACGTAACGTCCAGGTTTAACGTAGGGATGGCGGGCCACATCTTCCGGCCCCAGCTCGGCATTTTCAGTTCGGATGGTGAACTTACCACCGTTGGGCATGGCATCCCGCGAATTAGTGGCCAAGTTCATCAGGATTTGCTCAACCTGTCCGTGATCGGCTCGAATGGAGGCCAGATTGGTCTCAGCTTCGATCACAATCTGCACGTCCTCGCCGATTAGGCGTCGAAGGATCTTAACAACATCGCGCACCACGGCATTCAGGTCCAGGAGCGCTGGATGAAGCACTTGTTTGCGGCTAAAGGCCAGCAGTTGCCGCGTCAATTGGACCGCGTGCCGGGCCGCTTCCTTGATATCTTCCGCGTAGTGCTGCAGTTTGTCCGATTGTATTTTTGAGAGCAACAGGTCGGCGTTCCCGAGGATTACGCCCAGGTAGTTATTGAAGTCGTGCGAAATTCCATCCGCCAGTAGACCCACGGCTTCCATCTTCTGCGCTTGACGGAGTTGCGCCTCCAGGTTCCGCCGCTCCGTGATATCTTCCACGATGACTTCGAAGTGTTTGACTTGTCCATCCTTTCCGCGGACCTGTCGTCCGCTTACCCACACAGAAATAATCCTACCGTCTTTGCGCTTCCAGTTGACTTCGGCGCTTTCGACCCGCCCGCTCGTTGCACACATCTCAAGGGTTGAGAGGCGGTCGGCTGGATTCTCGTAGATGTCGCTGTTCAAGTTGTGCGTCATCAGTTCCGCTTTCGAGCTGTAGCCCAACATGGCTACCAATGCCGGGTTTACGTCCAGGAAATTTCCATCCCGGTCCGACCGATAAATTCCGCAAGTCGCGTTCTCGACCAGCTCCCGGTATTTCTCTTCGGACTCTCGTAGCGCTTGTTCCGCGCGCCTCTGCTCCGAGATGTCGAGAAAACTGACCACTGCGCCGACGGGGACCCCCGCCTTGTACATTGGATAAGACCAATACATGGCCAAGAAGCTCGTCCCATCCGCCCGCCACTGCAATGCCTCGGCGACGTGGCTGGCCTGACCTGTGCGGACGGCTGTATAGATCTGGCTGTCCTCCTCGGAGTACGGAGTCTCATCCGCCCGCGTGTGATGCACGAGCGCGTGCATGTTCTTGCCGAGCAAATCTTCAGGGGATCGATAGCCAAGGAGGCGCAGGCAGGCAGGATTGCAGAACGTGCAACGCCCCTCTAGATCGAGGCCATAAATCCCCTGTGCTGTCGAATTCAAGAGCAGCAGATACTTTTCTTCGCTTTCCCGGCCGGACTGTTGGGCTTTCTTGAGCTTGGTAACATCAATACCCATGCCAAGCATGTGGGCCGCCGAATTGCTACGGACAACTACGCCGTAGGCTTCGATCCAGCAGATAGTTCCATCCGGCCGCACAAGCCGATACTGCGCTGCATAGCCGGTACCCCCCGCCAGCACCTGTTGGATTGCCTCCACCACCCTGGCTCGGTCTTCGGGGTGAATCCTGGCAATGGCATCATCCATCCGGCCGGAAAAAGTGCCGCGAGCAAGTCCCGTCTGGCGGTAAGTCTCGTCCGACCAAGTCACGGTGTTGGCCACTACATCCCAATCCCAAAGACCGATCCTGAGGCCGGCTTTTTGTGCCAAGTCAAACCACTGCTGCCATTCCACCATCTGCTGTTGTGGCCAATCCGGACATGCCATTGCGTTCCTCCTGGTGGAGCGAGCAAGTCACCACTACAGTGTTCGTTGGTTCAAGGGGAGGGTCAGCGTTCATCGTATATAGTTCTGGATGCTTATGGATCGCTAATCGTTGCGGTAGATGGACGACGAACAGCGTTGTGGTTCCATTTCAGGAACGAAGTGCACTTAAAGCCTGTCCACTAGAACGAGAACCGATCATTTTTCCCTTGCGAAAAAGTCTCAATATTCTCAAACCGCAAGCTTCTGTCACCGCTAAAAAGAGACGAAAAGGAACCAGAAAATCCGCTTGCGTACCGTAATGATCTACAACGCATAGCAAGCCAGTGACCTAAGAGGCTGCGGAAAAAGTCGTTCCGGGGCAAGAGTTGTGACCTCAGCGGCTAAACAGGTTGCGGAAAAAGTCGAATTTCGCGACCCAGCCCCTAAAGAAACTCTGAATAAGTCTCCGAAAAGTATGCGCGATGCTTTGAAAGCGCGGCCCGCAGCGGCTAAAGCCGCTTGTAGAGCTGGTTCTGACGGCATGGCTAAAGCCATGCCCTTTCAAAACTCCCCGTGAAAGGACTTAATCAGAGATTCCCTAAAGGGGCATCTGATTTCAAAGAGTTTAGTCATCGCTCAAGCGATGACCCGATACGAAACTGGGATTTTTCCGCAGGCTGCTAAAGGACCAGAATGCTGTATGTTGATATTTCATGCAGCAAGTCAGGTTATCAAATGAGGATTTGGAGTTTTCATGAAGCCGATAGTTTGGCGACAGTGCCGACATTTCGATAACGTGGGTGGTTCTTCGGCAGTCCCAAGGAAGACGATTTTCGATGCCCACCCCCCAAAAGACATGGTTCGCGACCACAGTCTAACCTGTCTAAGGAAACTCCGATTCAGTTTTTGCTGGCGGCGTGGAACGTTTTGAGAGTGTGGCCCGCAGCGGCTAGAGCGGTTCGCGTGATGGTGTAGAGTGCGCGCCCCCAGCGGCTAAAGCCGCTATCCGTTATAGCACTAAGCGGCACGAGTAAACTCGTGCCCTTCCAGTTCGTGCCTTCCCTCTACGGCAAAGCGAGAAATGTCTAAAGAGGCTGCGGAAAAAGTCGAATTTCGCGCCACAGCCCCTAAAGGGGCATCTGATTTCAAAGATTTTATGTCATCGCTCAAGCGATGACCTGATACGAAACTGGAGTTTTTCCGCAAGCATGTAAAGCCATGCCTTTGCAAAACTCCCCGTGAGCGGACTTAATCCGAGGTTCCCTAAGCCTGTTGGACATGAGCGCAGATGACGTGTCCTTCAATCCGACAGTTTTCTCTCGCAGCGATAGCTTTCTCCAAGCCAAAGCGCGGCTTGCAGTTTGAATCCTGTCCACCTTCTGGACACTTATCTCTATTCCAAGACAGGCTTCCGCTCAACATGATCGTCTTTTCATGAACTTGCAATGGTGGTTCGCTTGCAACCCTATCCTGCTGGGAGGCTGCGGAAAAAGTCGAATTTCGCGCCACAGCCCCTAAAGGGGCATCTGATTTCAAAGATTTTATGTCCTCGCTCAAGCGATGACCTGATACGAAACTGGGGTTTTTCCGCAGGCTGGTAGAGAACCGATGTACCCGGTTGCCGTCCCTGAGGAGTTGATCGGAAAGACGGAGCTAGGAGAAAGCCGAAGATGGAAGCTCAGAATCAGCCCGCGACCGGCCCCGTGCAAGAGATTTTCGACGCCCGTTGCCACCCCCGGTACAAAATTGAAGTCGATATCCATATCCTTTCCCGGACGTGCGGTGTGGTTAAGGGCAAAACCGTGGACATCAGCGAATCGGGAATCTCAGCCATGCTGAGAATGATAGAAGTTCCCCTCGGCGAGGTCGTGAAGTTGGACTTTACGCTTCCGTTCGGCCCCGTGACGATCTATGCAGTGGTCCGCCAAAGGAACGCTTTTCGCTACGGCTTCCAGTTTCTTGAATCAGACTTAATGAGCGAAGTCATTCGGTCCACCTGCCGCCAGCTTGCCTTTGAACAATCCTGATATCGCCCGATCGCCAATGACGCGAATACTTTTCGCGGACCGGCGGTTTCTCCGGCAGCTCGACCCCAGCAGCAGGATTGGGTCTGGAGTGGCAGACCTACTTATTTGCAGTTTGGAATATTTTTGAGAGGAGATTGCGGCAGCGATCCGCGCACTCCCAGCTCAGTAATTTCTGAAGCGTGTTTCAAAAACACCTTTTAACTTTGAAGGCGCGTCCCTCAGGGGCTAAAGAGAGTGTGTGAGAACTGGGCCGCCCCTCCGGGACTTAGGGAAGCTCTGATTAAGTGTCAGCAAAAAGCATAAACCACAGGGAACACGGGGGTGCACGGAGGAACCCAGGGGCTTAATCAGAACTTCCTTAGATCATTTTTGCCACTTTACCCACCGCTGAAGCGGTGGGCTAAGCTGGGGCGCCCCTCCGGGGCTGGATTGTGGAATCATGCGTTCCGCCGATTTGCTCGAAAATGAGTTCTCACACAGTCTCTAAAGCCCGCATTTTTCCAGGCTCTAAACGGCAAGGTTGAAGATGCTGCGGAAAAAGTCATTCCGGGGGCAAGAGTAGTGACCGCAGCGGCTAAAGCCGCACTCATATAAATAATGCACTGACCGCAGCGCTGAAGCGCTGCGCCACCCAAAAACTAGTACAAAGTCGAGTTTTTACGCAAGCTGTAAATCCATGCTTTTTCAGAACTCCCCATGAAAGGACTTAATCAGAGGGGCCTTAGTGTTGTGGGCCACAAGCTGCGGAGCTTCGCTCCGCTGGGCGGACGAATGCGTCCGCCCCTACGCGAGCGCACTACAGAAACACGAAAATGCTCTAACTAGCGGCGGACGCGGCATGAGTTTTGTGATTGTCTTTCAGCAGTTTCAACATAGTCTGGCCGTCAGCGGGCCGGGAGAAAAAGTGTCCCTGTGCCATCTCGCAATCGAGCTGTTTGAGCAAATTTATGTGCTCTTCCGTCTCGGCCCCCTCGGCGACGACCTTCAAGCCGAGGTTGTGGGCAAGCACAATGATGGCCCGCACGACCTCGCGGTTTTCGCGGTCGCGCTCCATGTTCGAAATGAAGGCCCGGTCGATTTTCAAGGTATCCACAGGAATCCGGCGCAAGCGGCTGAGCGACGAATAGCCGGTGCCAAAATCATCGATGCTCAAGCGCGCGCCGAGCGCCTTCAATTGAGAGAGGACGAGGCCGCAATTTTCCGCATCCCCCATGGCAATGGTTTCCGTGATTTCGAGTTGCAAGCAGCCGGGATCAAGGCCGGTCTGCTTCAGGGTGTTGCCAATCTCGCTGACTAGATCGGGCTGGGCGAACTCCCTGGACGTCATATTGACGCTCATGGTCAGAGGCGGCGTAGAAGGGAATTCAGACTGCCAGGAGCGGAGATGCTGGCAGGCTTCGAGCAACAGTTGCCGATTCATGGGGACGATGAGTCCAATTTTCTCAGCAACCCCGATGAACTCGAGCGGAAGAAGTATGCCCTGCGGACGTTGCCACCGCGTCAGGGCCTCAAAGCCGGTGATCTTGCCGGTAAGCAAGGACACAATGGGCTGGTAGTAAACGCGGAACTCACCCTGGTCGAGGGCCTTGCGCAGGTCCGTCTCCAGCTGCAAACGTTTCAAGGCATGCGCGTGCATGGCCGTGTCCGATACCTCACAACGGGCTTTCCCCGCGCACTTGGCACGGTACATGGCGATATCCGCGTCGCGCACCAGGTCCTCCGCCCGGGTGTGAGAGCTGGAGCTGGAAGCGATCCCGATGCTCGCCGAAATTACTATTTCCTGTTGGTCCACTACAAAAGGAACCGCCAGTTCCGCTTGCACTCGTTCCGCAACGCGCACGGCTTCGATTGGATCTCGAATGTCGTCCAAAAGGATGGCGAATTCATCACCACCGAGTCTGGCCAGCGTATCGTCGTTGCCAGGCGTGCCAGGCACTTCGCACACGCGCGGACGCGAGACGGTGTCGGCCCGCCGCACAGATTTTTTCAGTCTTTGGCCAATTTGAATCAGCAACTCATCACCGGCCGTGTGTCCCAGACTGTCGTTGACGATCTTGAATTCGTCGATATCAATGAGCAATACCGCGAATTTGTAGTTCGATTGTCTTTTGGAAAGCGCCAGCGAGTGTTGCAACCGGTCAAGAAACAGAGCGCGATTGGGCAAGTTCGTGAGTCCGTCGTGAAACGCATTATGCGCGAGTAAATCCTGGGCCCGTTTCCGCTCAGTGATGTCGCGGTTCACGATTACCAGTTTGCCGGTCTGTCCCGCTGCATTCTGGATCGCGCACGCGGTCGACTCCAGAGTGCGCCAGGAGCCGTCTTTGTGACGTATCCGGTATTCCACCCGTTCTCCCTGGCCGCTCAAGCGGGCATTTTCTGCCGCTTGCAATACTTTCGGGCGATCGTCGGGATGAATTTGCTCAGTTGACGAAGTCGCTTGCAGTTCCTCGGGAGAATACCCGAGGACCTTCTGATAGGCGGGGCTGTTGTACAGCCGGCGGCCGTCGCTATCGACGAGCGCGATCATATCGGCGGCATTTTCACTGATGAGTTGAAAGAGCCGATCGCGCTCGGCCAGTTGGCGCCGAATGCGGTGGAGTTGCAGATTCCGATAAACCGCGTAAAAGTCGAAAAGCAATATAAGAGCTGTCAGTCCACGTACCCATTCCCTGAGATCAAACCAGTAGGAAGCGTCGGTCTCGCGATTGAACCAGGGAAAAGTGAACGAGACGATCCCCAAGGTCAAAGCGAGTGTTACCGCAATGGCAACACCCCACAGCCACCATTCACGACCTTCGATGCGACGCATCTCGGTGGAGATGGCCTGGGAGCTGTTGCCGCCCACTGGTTGGAACGATTGCCGATTCATGCCGTCCGACTATTCTCCTGCAACCTCTGCAGGTCTTAGCCCGCAAAGGAACTTTGGAAAAATTACGAAAGCAGGGCCATGCGTGCTGGTCCAGCGTCTGGCACAGAAACTGTCTAGAACTGGTTTCATAAATACCTTTCCGTTCTAAAAGTACGTTCCTCAGGGGCTAAAGCCCGCATTTTTCTTGGCCCTAAACGGCACGGCTGAAGCCGTGCCCTTTCAAAACTCCCCGTAAAAGGACTTAATTAGAGGTTCCCTAAAGTCCACAAAAAGAGTCGAGAACGATTTTGAAAAGCGACTGTCAATCCGCAACAAACTCCTGACGTTCTGCTTCTCTACGGCACAGTAACGTCGATCTGAACCG
>Ga0326728_10006738_pt1 | contig 30544 bp, 36 predicted proteins | sample MB3enrmetagenome_FD_207602 | JGI IMG/M metagenome (GOLD analysis project Ga0326728, IMG submission 207602) | Lab enriched peat soil microbial communities from McLean, Ithaca, NY, United States - MB31MN | ecosystem: Environmental > Terrestrial > Soil > Wetlands > Peat | place: USA: New York...
TCCTCTGCCATCGCCAACAACTTCTCCCGGGTTACATCGGAACGCTCGATGCTCAGCGCTTTCATGACCCGAGAGTGTAACAGAATTAGGTTTGAATGTCACTTTATTTAGTTCGTTTACATTAGTTGTGATCACTCCTGCGATAATGGGTCCGGCATATTTCCGCGAAGCTGCGGAAGTAATCGGTGCTGCGGCCGGCGGCCCACCCGACCGTGCAAAGATGATGGAGGTCTTCCGGCGTCATGGCATGACGGTGGCGGCGTCCCCAACTGCCATGTAACACCGAACGAATTACGAGTTCAACGACTACTCTGAAAACGAGGTGTGCCATGCTGAAGATCTTTAAGATCGGTGCATTGGCAGTCGTGGGCCTTGTTGTTTTGCTTTCAATTGCCGTTAGCCTGACGATCGGCTGGCGCCCCTTCATCGGCCCGCGCGCCCGTCCCTTGACCCATCGCACCTTCGAGCGCACGGCGGAGCGTTGGGCCCGCGGCCGGTATTTGGCCCAGAATCTCGACTGCTTCGATTGTCACGCGGAACATGACTGGACGAAGCACGACGCGCCGCTGATCGAGGGCACACTGGGCGCCGGCTACGCCGACTTCCCCTTGGCCGGGCTTCCGGGCCGCGTCATTCCGCCTAACATCACGCCTGACCCAGAAACCGGAGCCGGCAACTGGACCGATGACATGCTGGCGCGCGCCATCCGCGAGGGTATCGCTCATGATGGGCACGCCATGTTTCCTTTTATGTCCTATCCCGACTTCCGTCATATGTCCGACGAAGACCTGGCCTCGGTTATCGTGTATCTACGCTCCATCCCGCCCATTCGAAAAGCCTTGCCGCAGACGGAGATTATCTTCCCTGTGAAGTATCTCATCCGCAGCGTGCCTCAGCCCATTACCGAGCCGGTGCCTCAACCTGATCTCTCAACACCCGTCAAGCGTGGCCAATATTTGGTGACCATCGTGGGCTGTACGGATTGCCACACGCCGCAGGCGAAGGGCCAGCCGATTCGCGGCCTCGAATTCGCTGGTGGCTTTATCCTGGACGGGCCGTGGGGTCGAGTGGCGAGCGCCAATATCACCCCCGATCCCTCAGGCATCCCGTATTACGACGAAGCGCTTTTCCTGGAAATGATTCGCACTGGATTCGTTAAAGCGCGGAAGATCAACCAGATCATGCCTTGGTGGGACTACCGGAATCTTACCGACGAAGACCTGAAAGGCATCTTTGCTTACATCCGGACGCTCAAGCCCGTGAAGCATCGCGTCGACAACACCGAACCGCCCACCTTCTGCAAGCTCTGTGGCTCCAGTCACGGGGCGGGGAACCAGAATTAATGTTCCCATCCCCTCACTAGGCCTTGTCTCACGGGTCATTTATGACGGCGTACGGGCATGGCAATGTTGTGCTTGTCCGACGAGTTCCCAAAACCCAACAACCCCTCTAATCTTTCTCGGAGTGTCGCCAGCCTACTTTAAACTGGCGTCGCGGAGAGTTACTGCCCTCTATTTCACTCCTTCCTGTAAGTCCCTTCCAAAAGGAGCACTCAACATGATTCGATCTATGGAAGAGTTTGTGTCGGCATTTCGCGCTGCTCGCTGTGTCTCGACTCCGCTTGTGGCAGTGCGCACAGCAGACCCTGCCAGCACGATACAGTTGCTCGTTGAGACTTTGAAGCAATGCCGTGAGCTTCCGCCCTTGCTTGGGTGGGACGTGATCCGCGGCCTCTATGCCATCGGCAAGGACAGCGGCGAGGATCTGGCCCGCGTGTTGGGTGATCGTGAGGCTGCGACTGTTGGCCCAGCCGATGCCCTGTCTCTGACCCAGCAGCTTGGCGAGAACGGACTCCTGCTCTACTCCAATGCCCACCGCTTCTGGGACGAGCCGGGAGTTATGCAGGGGATCTGGAATCTGCGCGACTCGTTCAAGGCAACAGGACGAATGTTGGTTCTCTTGGCCGTGCCAGGCGCGACCTTGCCGGCAGAGTTGGGGCAGGATGTGCTGGTTCTTGACGAACCTCTGCCTTCCGCGAGCCACCTGGAGCAGATCGTCCGGGAAACCTTCCATGCTGCCAACTTGGCTGAGCCTGAGCGCCCAATGATCGACAGAGCAGTCGATGCCCTGATCGGCCTGGCTGCCTTCCCGGCAGAGCAGGCGCTAGCGATCTCGCTGGTCAAGCGGGAGCTGGACACGGAAGATCTCTGGGAACGCAAGCGGCAGATTATCGAGCAGACGCCAGGCCTGTCAGTGTGGCGAGGCGGTGAGACCTTTGACGATCTAGGCGGCTTGAGCAACGTGATAAGTTTCCTGCAGGCAGTCCTCGCAGGCGTCGATCCTCCGCGCGTCATCGTGTTTATCGACGAGATCGAGAAAGCCTTCGCAGGGACAGGCACCGACCTCTCTGGTGTGAAGACAGAGATGACGGGGACCATCCTGACGTACATGCAGGACCGCGAAGCCGATGGCATCGTGCTCACGGGGCCACCCGGAGCGGCGAAATCGGCCGTAGCTAAAGCCACGGGCAACACTGCCGGCATTCCAACCATTGCTTTCGATCTGGCCGCCATGGAGAGTTCCTTAGTGGGCGCCTCCACCGACCGGCTCCGCACGGCGCTCAAGATCATTGATGCCGTCTCACAAGGTCGCATGCTCTTCATCGCCACGTGTAATTCGATCGCAAGTCTTCCCCCGGAACTGCACCGGCGATTCACACTGGGCACGTTCTTCTTTGATCTGCCAACGACGGACGAGCGCGAGACCATCTGGGAAATCTATCTTAAGAAGTACAACGTGTCAGGCGAGCTGCCAAACGACGAAGGCTGGACAGGCGCTGAAATCAAAGAGTGCTGCCGGAAGGCTCATCGGTTGAGAATAACTCTCATGCAGGCCGCACACTACATCGTCGACGTCCAGTAAACAAAAACCTACTTCCCAAAGCGCAAACGGAGAGACAGACGCATGCAAACTGTCTATCGCCCTACCGCCCGCCGGGCGCGGAGGAGAAAAGCGTGCTCTTCTTCCGGGTGTGGCGAGGCGAATTGCGCGGTCCCGTGCCGCTTTCGCTGGACGAGAATGTGCCTTCGCCTCTTCCCCTTGACCGGCAACTCCACAACCTGTTTGACTCTCTGGCGGGCGGCGCGTCGCCTCCGGCTTCGGCCGGCCGTACCCATGTAGGGGCGCACGGCCATGCGCCCGCGCAACCCTCTCCTTCGCCGACTCCGCAATCCGTTCCCGGCGTTCCGCCCTGGGAACACTTGTCCCTGCTGGCACGTTGGTATTACAGCAGCTTCCGCGAGGATAAATTGGTGATGCTGAATGCTGAACGGACGATCCCCACACCCGCCTTATCCGCATGTGCCGCAGAATCCTTGCCGTGTAGTGGACCGTGGCCGTAAGCGCGATGGTCGCGAACGAGGGAGTCGTAAATCGGAGGTATCCCTTCGGGACAGCGCAGACCCCGCAAGACCGGGGATCTGCGCCAGCGCCCAGAGCCGTCTTTTCCCGATTTTTTCTTGAGAAATTGCCCGTTCGGTACTTCTCGTGGTAGGCTCTCTCTCGTCCGTTTGCATTGTTAATAATCTACGATGCTGGAATCAGAGATGAAGCAAAGGAACCTAGCGGGCAATAGCTTTACGGGGCATGGAGCTCGGATCTCGATGAGTGTGATGGAATTGCGCTTGCTCGTGCGCATCCTCACAAGAGATTCGGCGGGCGTTGCACGCTGTCTTGAAGGCAGGCCGGAGCTGGTAGGCAAGTTGGCCGAAACCTGTAACCGGTCCGGTCTATCGGTCGTCTTGTTGCGCGCGCTGGAGGAGTTACCGCTTCGCTTGGCGCTGACGCCCCATCGAATTGAGAGACTGAATGAGGCGTTGAACCGGCAGAAGGAGCGGCAGCGGGCTTTGGGGCAGGCGTTGCTTTCTCTAACAGAACGCTTTGAATCCAAAAGGCAGACTTTTATTCTGCTCAAGGGGGCGTACCTTGCCCGCCGCTTCTACGGGGGCATACTCGGGCGAGAGTTTGTGGATATCGACCTGCTGGTTCCTCGCGCAGATCGATCCAAAGCTTGCACGCTGCTGAGGGAAGCGGATTTTCATCGCTGCTCGCAGATCCTGCTGGGAGAAGGTCTGACAAGCTTTTTCGTGCACGGCTTCGATTTTCGCTCGGACGCAGTTAATGTTGATCTGCACTGGGGTCTTTCTCGCCATCCCTCCCTGCGCCTCGACGAGAGGCGACTTTGGGCGCTACGGGGATCCTTCGAAATAGAGGGACGATCCTACGATGTGCTGAGCGATGAACACGAGGTGATCTTTGCTGCCTTGTCCTTGCTGCGCGACATCGAGCGGGGGCGGCCCAAACCGAAAAACGTCATCGACTTAATCCAGATTGTGACGGCTACCGATTCACGCCTCGACTGGGACGTCATGTTCTCCGCCCGTGACGGCACTGCCGGACCCCTAGTGAATGTGCTCGGGCAATGTCTGGAGATAGCCGAGGCGCGCGATCTTGCCCCGAATCTGACCGCCGCACTGGATCGTCACAGGAGAAGCCGCGTGCCTGCTGCGACGGGCATCGGCGATTCGCCTCTCCAGTTCCGGCCCGTCCGTTTCAGTCTTGGGAATAAGCTATGGGCTGCGCGCGTGTACGAAACCAACTTGCCTGCCTGGGTATCCTGGTGGACGATCTCGCTTCCTTTCCGGCTGGCAGTCCATAGGAAGCCCCCTCAACAGCTCCGTCACCCACATCGTGGGTGAAGCTGCGCATGAAGGTCAATCATCATGGCCAGGTAGGGTTCGCACCATACGAGATCCGAAGGTGCGGGCCGACGATAGAGTCTCGAATAGCGCCGGTGTTTTCGCATCAGAATCGCACGCGAAGGGCGTGAACGTAACTGGGTAGTAGAGGCCAGGGTGCGGTTCATGAGACTAAGTGGCTGCCCTATATGGATCACAGCCGAAGGATGGGCGAGAAACCAGTGCGAGGCCCGGACGTGGCTATTGAGCAAGTCCGCAGTCTTGGGACCATACACAATGGCGTAGTTATTGGTCGTGCACAACCAGCGGGGCTTCGTGGAGGGAAACAGAGTTCTCCGGATCTGGCCAAGCCGATGGAGTAACGAGATGGGCACCTCGAGAAAGCGGCTGGGCCAATAACAGCCTAAATGATCGCCCATGCTTCTCTCGAGCGTCTGCGCAAGCCCTGGCGCGAACCAATCATCGTCGTCTACCGGCACGGCCACAGCGCCCTCAGGGATTTCGTTTTGTGAAACGCATGCCGCGCCCTGGATACGTGCCAGGTTGAGTTGCGCAATACGCCTCAACTCGCTGCGGTACTGGTGGTACGGCATGTTGAAAGTTGCATTCCACAACCCGATGGCGGCGCGCATCTCTTCCGGGATCTGGGCGCGAAAGGCGGATTCATTCGCCCAGTCCAGCGTTTTGCGAATCACGATGTAGATCATGGAATCAGGTCTAGGATGCGCTGGATCGCCGCGCTGCGTCCGGCGATCACATCCAACTCCCATTGGCGCGCCTCGCCCAACCGTTCCCGCATGGACTCACGTTGGGCGGCAAGGCGGGACAGGGCTGCGTGTACGTCGGCCGCTGAAATCTGACCGCGCAACTCGGTCCCCAGCGGAACCGCCAGGCCTAGCTCCTGGCTGAGTTTCGCCATGCCTGGCTGATCGGAAAAAAACGGGTAGGAGATCATGGGCACCCCTTGGAACGCCGCCTCGTGGGTCGAGTTGAGGCCATGATGAGTGATGTAGACCGACGATGCGCCGAGCACGCTCCATTGGTCGACGTAGCTCTGGACGCGAAAGTTGGGCAGCTTCACGCGCCGGGGCCAGTCACCTTGCTGTGCGCCTCCCAGGCTGACCAGCGCGATCGATTCAGGCAGCTCCGCCACGGCATCTCTGATCGCCTCCAGTGCCCGGCGAGCCACGTCCGCGTAATAGCGCCAAATCATAGTGCCGAAAGAGACGTAAATTCGCTGCTTACCGGCCGCACCCTCCCCGTAGGGCGATAGGGCCAACGCCGCGCGGCCGATCGTCTGCTCGGAGAGCGAGCCCATGAAAACGACGGGCTGGAAGGGTTGGCGCTGGTCCTCGGGCAGGTACTGGGGCGGCTCGCCATAGAGGTTTAGATCCCTGCTCATTCCCGTAGCGTACGAGAACGGCGACGCATCCGGCATGCCGTGGTTTTCACGCAGCTTTTTCACAGCTTGCCAACAAGCCTCCGAGATATTGACGCGCGCATCGTGGCTCAGTGCCTCCAGCGCAGTCTTAGGCGGGTAATTATGACCCATGCAAACGTTCACGCGGGGAACTCCCAGATGATTGGCGACGACTTCTCCGATGACGGTGAAGGCGTCGCACAAAACCAGGGAGGGTTTTAGGGCCGCCGCCTCACTCACGACCTGTTCGGCAAAGTGAGCGGCAAAACTTACATTGCGGCAGGGAATCGGGATGGAAAAGGCATCCGCCTCATCCATCGGGCGTCCGCGGAACAGATCGATAAAAACGCCGCCGGCGTTCTCGATTTCGGCCTGAAAACAAGGCTGCGTGAATACATGATTGTGAACCCCGCCGCGCGTGAGTCCTGAAATGACGGGCAGAAGGCGCTTGATGTGCCCGTGCCCTTCCATGCAGAAACCCACCGTCGAAGCTCCCGGTTTCATACCGTGTCCTCTGCCGCCAGAGCGCGCAGGAACCTGACAGGCACACAGGCTTTTTCCGGATAGGCGTGCAGGCGTAGCTCCGCGGATTGGGCTGCCGCCGTAATTTTCCAGAAATGAAGCGAATCCAGCGAACTGGGAAACGGCAACCGTGAGCTGTAGGCGAGGCAGAAAGCTTCCCATTCCGGCGCTGGAAGCGCCCAACGATACCAGGTCCGTGCAAGGTCGTAGCCGAGTGCATCCAGACGCAGGCGGTCGTTGTCCACGACGCGAAGCCGCCCGGTTCGATCGATCACCATATTCTCTCCGCAGAAGTCAAGGTGGACCAGACCAAAGGTGGCCCGAAGGGGATCCCGGCGCTCGAGGGCACGCTCGAGCCGCGCGGCTTCTTCTTCCCCAAGCGCTCCGGCGGCCACTACAAGGCGCAGCCTTTTTTGGGCGAGTAGACGGTGATCGGCAGTGGAGCGTACTTCGTGCAGCATCCGATCTCCGAGTCTGGAGGTGGCATGCAATTCGCCCAGCAGACCTCCCGCCGTTGCCAGGTGGTGAGGTTCAGGTACATCAGGCAGCGCCTCACCGTCGATCCAGGATTCGATTAGAACCCGTCCTTGCCGGAAGATGACGGGCGCGAAAGCGTCGGGCAACTCGCTCCTGAATGCAGCGAGGTCCCGCGCCGTCGCCTCATCTTCCAAACGCCGTGCTTTGACAGTGCCCCGATCGTGGTCGATTCGATAGGTGCAGCGTCCAGTATCCGCTGGCCTGAGGTTTGAGATTCGGACGAAAGACCGGGGTTCTATGCCGGCTTGTTCTAAGGCTGCCAGTATTTCCGGTTCCATCGGCGTATTCATAGCGGCGCCACTGCGTCGTCCATAGGCAGAGCCTTCAGCCATTCGTCGGCGCTTCCGCTATAAGCGCGCTGGCCCAAAAGGCAACGGATCATCGGCACCGTAGTAGCCAAACGATCCACCAGGGAATCCCGCTCAGTAGTGCTGGGGAGCGCACTCGTGACTTTCTGGAAGATGGTATCGGTGCAGGGAGCCAAAGTGCTGCCGTAGATGTTTCTGCGCAGGCGCGCGGCACCTTCGGAAGGATCCATGGGACTCAGTGACCAGCTTGCTGCAGAGGGAGAAATTTCCGGGAACAGAATCGCCCCGAGCGGCGCCGACGGCTCGAGGCGCGAGTTCAACTGCCTTGCGAACTGTGCCGGGGAAAGGGAGAGGATCGAGGTTTGTCCGGTGATTGGCCGTGCAGAATCCGCCGATGCCAACTCGCCCTTGTGGAGCAGGACAGCGCGCCTGGGGAATATACGGCCCAGCGCGGGAAATGCCCGTTCCGTTTCGTCGCGCACTGACACTACGGTCGGCACACCGCGCGCCTGCAAGCGGCCGTCGACAATGACGCGGTCATTGGCCATGAGGGCCGTGTGGGGAGAGGTTAACGCGTGCGCCAGGAGCGTTGTCTTACCCGCATTCTTGTCTCCTGACAGGACTATCGCGCACCCGCGGAATACCAATGCGGCGGCATGGAGATCGAGCGTCTCCTTCTGTGGGGATGTCCGCAGCATGGCCAATTCCCGCACCACCCGCATCAGCCCGATGCGTGCCGGCCGATCCTGCGGCCGGGAGACAACCTCGACCTGATTGCTCTGAACCTGGTAGTAACAGCCGAATTCTTTGTCCGCGGCGAGGGTGGTTCCATCGGGCTCGATCCAGCCGGGGCAAGAAACCAGCATCCTGTCGAGCCTGAAACATGGCAAAGGCTGCGGATGGTTCTGTGCCTCAACACGGGCCAAGGCCGAAAACCGTTCTCCCAGGCTCGTCATTCGTACGCGCAGCCCGATCCCTTCCGTAGCTTCGGTCGAGAACCAGGGAGAGAGAAACTCCTCCAGCCAGCGTGCCACCTCGGGATCGTCAATATTGACCTCTGTCGCGAACGTCCCGAAACGATACGTCGCCTGGCTGCTCGAAGCCTCTGCCTGCGGGGCTGGCGCCCATTCCCCTCTGCCGGGATTAATCTTTGACCTCGCTCCGCAACTGCCACATGAAAAGGTGTTCCGACGTCATTGGAATGCGGTATCAATATTATTCCAATCCCTGCGCGGAGTATATGGATTTATGAAAAGAAACCCTGCCTTGCCGGCCTGACACACCCGCTGCCGGCCAATGTGCGGATCGGCCTTGGTTCGTTGCCGAAAACCAGGGCTTGTGCCGCCGGTTGGAGTCTTACGCTAGCCGGTCAATACTGGAACTTGATGTAGCGCGGTCCTTCAGTTGGGCAAGCGCAGGCCTACGGGCCAGCCCCGTTCGGCACTCCTCAGGCTAGGCCGCACACATTGCAAGGGTGGCGCAGACATCGAAGTCAATGTCTGCGCCACCCCCGGGCCCATTGGAAAGTCCTAAGTGGGACAGGACACTAGAGCCGTGTACCTGGAAGGCGCATCGGGGCTTGCTACTTAAACGTATACCGGACATTCACGCTCACTCGGATGGGAACCTCGTCCATCGACGAGGAGAAATACTCGTACGGAACGTCGTCGAGGGGGCTGGCCGGCATGCCGGTGATTACGCGGGTGCGACCGCTGGACGTCGTGAACGTTGATTCAATCCCGGTAATTTGAACCTTCATGTGGGCCGCAATTTCGTCGGCGTCAGAGCGTGCCTTTTCGAGCGCCTGAAGCATGGCCTGTTTTTCGTAAGGGGCGGGATCCTTAACCGCAAAGGCAACGATCGAAGCTCCCCCCATCGACATGCTCGAAATCGGCACGTTATCGGGAGTCGCGCCCGCTTTCGAGATCTCGTCCAGTAAGGTGCCGACCCGGGCGTTGAATTGGGCAATATCATTCAGCAGGGCGGGATCAATGTAGACGTAGAAGTTGTTATACACATCAAAGCCGGTGGGCCGCTGGCCTCCCGGATACATAATTCCGCCGCCCGAAGGAGCGAAACGGTTTCCAGTGAACTTGACTTGTTCATCTTTATAGCCCAGCGCGGTCAATCGGGCCTTGACGTCCTGAACTTTCTTGTTGTTCTGGTCGAGGGCATCGGCGGCGAGGGGAGAAGTCGAGCGTACGCTCAGGAAGACGATGGCCACGTCCGGCTTGGCGCTGGCCTTCCCCGTCGCATTGACGCCAATGGTAGGCTTCGGGTTCACCGGAGTTTGTTGAGCGCACAGGGTCCGCGTACCCAGACCGGCGATGATCAAGACCAGCCAGATGCACTTTTTTATCATAATGAGTCCTCCTTCAAAACGGCTGGCGGCTACCGCCACCGGTACGTCGCAGAAATTCGCACCGAAACCTCAACCGCCTGGGGGCGCGAAGATTTGGGATTGTCGGGTAATTCTTCGATCACAGATTCTCCCGGGAGGGGATCATAGCTGACCTCCAGGAGCTCCGGCTCTTTGCCCGGAGCCGAGGCCTTCAATTCCCGCAAGCGCGCCTCAACGCCCGCCCAGGCTTTCGCCAGAGCCCGCCGGTACAAGTCATGCGCTTCTCGCACGGAGAAGACCACGCCTTCCGCGTGGCTCGCTCAACCACTTCCAATGCACGTGACGCAGTGGGAATTGTAGCGGGCGCCCAAATCCTCCAGCTTGGCGACCAGGGCGTCGCGGGCCGAAAGCGGCTCACCCGAGTGCGGGCTCATCAGCGTGAACACGATGTTCCGGGTGTAAACGTATCCCGCGGTTTCCACGCCATTCGGTGGCGCGAAGAGGTTGTTGCAGATTCGATAGGAGAGGTTGGGGATCTTCAATGCGTCCACGGCTGCAAGAAAGTCGTGGAGCCGCTGTTCACCCTTGGTTGTGGCGTCGGTGGCCAGACCGGATTCGAACTCCATCTTCATCAGGAGGTAGTAAACGTCCGGGGTGGCGGTCTCGGTGCCGACGCTTTCCAGAGTCCATTCTCCGGCGCGCATCGGGACCGCCGATTCCTGGCAACTCAGCTTACAAGGGCCGCCCCAGCAGAGGGCCAGCGCTCCCAGGCAACAGATCGTCTTCACCATACGGGTCCTCATGCGGTCAACTCCTTTCGTGCACTCGCTTCAGTGTTTCCTCCAAGGCCGAGGGAAGGTTTTTCAGCGTCTCGCGGCCGGCGCCTTCGGCGCGGAGGAGAACCTTGTCTTGGGGAGAGATCAGAATGACCACTGGAATCTGGCGGATTTCCCATCGAGCTACTTCCTCCGGAGAGTGGTCGAAGTCAATGGCGACCAGCCGCACCTCCCCGGAGTGCTTCCGCGCGAATTTCTGAAGGATCGACTCCACTGCATGGCAGGGCTCGCACCAGGCGGCGGTGAAGAACAGAATCGTTACATTGTGAGCAGGTTGAGGTGTGGTGGCGGGGGGAATGGCCGCAACTGTGATCGGACGCGGTGCGCACAGAAAGATCGCTAATAAGGCTGCGGCGATCATCGTTCGGTTTTTTTCTCCTACCGAAAGGCCGAACCAGCCTCCGCTCGCTGAGTTAACAGGCATCCCCTCATGCCCTCTGCCAAAGAGTTGAAGCATCGCAGTTACTTGTAGGTATAGGTGATATTCACGTGCACCTGCACCGGAACCGCGTCAACGGAGGAAGAGAAATAATCGTACGGAATCTCGTCGAGCGTGGCAACGGGAACGCCCGCCGCGGCGCGGCCCGCGGGAGTTACCGACAACGAGAAGACTCCCGTAATGCTCACCTTCATGCGTCCGGCGACTTCATCGGCGAGAGGCCGGGCCTTGTCCAAAGCCTGTTGGGTCGCTTGCTTCTCGTAGGGGGAGGGATCTCTGATGGCAAATAGGACTTCCGAACCGCCTCCCAGGGTGATGTTCACATTGGACAGATTGCTGGCCGTCGCTCCCTCCTTGCTGAGCTCGTCGAGTAACGTGCTCACCCGCTTGCTGAATTGGGCAGTATCGTTGATCTCCGGGCCCTCAATGTAAATATAAAGGCTGTTATACGCGTCGAATCCGGGGGGGCGCTGGCCTCCGCCGTAGTACGCACCTCCGCCGGAAGGGCCAAAGCGTGCATCGCCGAGTTTTACCTGTTCGTCCTTGTAACCCAGCGCCTTCAAACGTGCCTTAATGCCGTCCAACTTCTTGTTGTTCTCCTCCAACGCGTCGGCGGCGAGGGGAGCCGTGGACCGAACGGTCATGAAGACGATCGCAAGATCGGCCTTGGCGTACACTTTCCCCTGCACGCCGACGCTCAAGTGATTCTCATCGCTGGCAGGCTTCTTGGCGTACAAGGGCAGCGTCGAGAGGCCGGTGACCATCAAGAGCCCCAAGATCCAGGTTCTTTTCATAAGACCTCCGAGTACGTTATCTCAATCAACTATTGAGGCATGCGTCGCGTTCACGCTACATCACCTTCGTGTGCATGTCGGCCGCTTTCAAACGAGCATCCAGAGTAGAAATCAACGCGTTGGCTCCGTCCGTCACATCGATGGACAGCTCATCGTGGATTTGGGCTAGGGCGGGATAGCTCAACGCCAGCACTGCAAGTGCGGCTGCAACTGCTCTGGATTTCAGGAACAATGAGCGTCGCACCGACCGTACCTCCTGGCGCCAAGCCAAATGGAGCTACTCTGAATACCGATTAACAGGTGCTCGACTGCAAGCTGTGATTCCCGAAAAAACCGTGTGGTTGCCCGTACATTGCGTGTAGTTATAAGGTGACAGATTGTCACCGCACGAATTACTCGCCGCTAGACGACAAGGCAGGACCTATTTCCTCGAACGTTGTGGGGAGCCAGTGCACCATCCGGGGCGTCGGGGATCCTACCGGTGCCGTAGAAATGAAAACCGAGATGAACATTCATAAGTTCGCGTTCAGGGAAGGGGACTGGAAGAGGGAAGGCGGAGTTGTGAAATAGATCAAAACGCCAGCGAGGAGGCCACCCGCTAGAGAGGAAAGGATAATCCCGAAGAGTACCCCAATGGGGCCGGTTTGAGGCGGCCCTCCCCCATGCAGCCACATGAATCCCAAGCCCAGTGGGAAAGCAACCGGTGCTAAGACTATAGCGCCCGCGTACCACCGTCGGTCGCAGAGTATTTTCCAGTGAAGGTAAGTTCGGGAAACTAGGCTCGTGGTCAAGGCGCTTGAGGCCTTGCCAAGGGCGGCTCCCACGCCGGCCAGGTAGGGGATGAGAAGTGCGCTTGTTCCCGCCACAACTCCTGCACTTATTCCGGAAAACAAACTGTTCAGCCGAACGTGTCCAGTTCCATTCAAGAAATAGTAGGGAACGATGCTCGTAGCTATAAGCGCGTACGCAAAGGCTAAAACCTGCAAGATTGGGGCCGCGTGACGGCTGAAGTCTGCTCCCATCCACATAGAGAGGATAGGACGCGCAAAAAGAATTAGAGGCAGTGCCATGGCTGTGGCTGAAACTTGCACGGCGCTCAGGGCGCGGAAATAGGTTGAGCGCAAACGCGCCATGTCACCCTGTTCCATGGCGGCGCTCGAATGAGGGAAAAGGAACCCCATGGCGGACGACAAAACCGCATAGACCTGCATCGCTACCCGCTGGCATACGCTGTAGTAGGTGAGCGGGGAAGTTCCTAGGAGGGCGCCGATTAGCAGTCGGTCAGCCTGACCAACCAGGACTCCGGCCATGCCTTGGAACCAACTGTAAATTCCAAAACCGAAGATCTCGCTTAGGCTGCATCGGTCGAGGGCCGGCCAGAAAGTAATTGCTGGGACCAAGTCCTTGACAATCCTCGCTTGTGCCCACGCGCTCAGGCCAGTCAAGAGCGCCGTGGCCCACAGAATCCCAACAACGCCATATCCGAGCGCAACAACCGCAACGGTGGCGGCCGTGGTCAAAAACTTCACAGCGATCGTAACCCTTGCGGAAAGGTCGTAGCGCTCGAGGCCGCGCAAAGCAGAAAGAAACACGCTGTCCAGGAAGCGGGCAGCCAACCCTACCCCGCCAACCCGCATAGCCAAGACTGCGAGTTCCTGATTGGCCAGCCCGACCTTGAAGACATGTTTGACCAAGAAAGACGCCAAGAGAAAGGTGACGCTGGCTGCGGCGAGTCCCAACAGACTGTACAACGCCAGGGTGCAACGCACAACGCGTATGACGCTGCCCACATCCTTTCGGGCGTTGTGGGAGGACACATATTTGATGGTGGCGTCGCCCAGACCCAGGCTGAAAATCCCCATAGCCCCCGTTACCGCGCTCACGAGCATCCAAATGCCAAATCGCTCCACGCCCAGTCGAAAAACCAGGAAGGGCGTAACCAGGACCAGCAGGATGGGGTGGAAAAGGTAATCCACCAGGCTCCAGGAGGAGTTGCGCAGACTTCTCCGAAACTCATCGGAACGATGACGAGGATCAAGCCACGCCAGGATGTCTTTTAGGCTTCTCATTTCCTCAGAATAGAACGGGAATTTCCCTTTTAGCTCCCAACAGCCCCACACTATACACTCCTCGAGGGGTTCTAGCGCGCTGTTTTTCTTTGGCTGAGTCCAGGGGCTCGGGACAGGGCCCTGTCTACCCCAGCGCGAGTCCCGAAACTGCTGAGTGCGGTCTTCCCATCCGCTTTTGTCAGACACCCCCTCCGTCCCTGGTGACTCCAGAACGATTTCCCGGCTGCCACAGCCTCGGCTATCCCGCCGGAAGGGACAGCCCGGCTATCCGCAGGAGCATACTGCCAAACAACCGTGGTCTACCGTGGCCTGCCCCTGGATGAGGTCGAGGATCTGCTCCCGCAGTCAGCGGCCTATCGCCAGGCGGGCCGCATCCTCTTCGCTGAGCCTGTGTCTACAACCGGCAGGCCCCTCACACCCTTGCATGCCGGCCATGTAGGCCTCCTGGCGTGTTCAGGACTTCTTAATGGTATCTTCGGACATAATGATGAACGTCATATATCCTTCTGGCAGGCAGTGAAGGTGGTGGACAAGACAGAAGAAGAGGATGGCGTGATCACAGTGAGAGAAAAGGAAAGATTCTCTAACGAGTTGACAGTCGTCTTCAGCACGGGCCAGGTCGCGATACTGAAGTAACCCTTCCAAGTCTTCCCCAAAGGTTCCCACCACAGCCATATCTCACGACTCACAAGAGGAAACCATGAAGAATGCCCACGAGCGCTTCGGGGTGTTGGAATACACGAAGCGAATGAAGGACACCACCACGCGCATCCGGCTTCGATTGGATCGCTTTATTGGTGAGGTTGAAAGCGAGGGGACTTGTAAGGCTCACCTCATCTCGGTCCTGGGTGGCGACTCCGACGTTGGCACCATCTGGGCAGCCGTCGTCGAGCAGAACCTCTTCACCGTGGAAGCTCCGGGGATTGATTCAATCACTGTCAGCCTCGGTGAAGGCGCGCAGTGCTTCCGGGGAACAATCAATATTGCCGGACGCAGACCCGTCAGGCACCTGGTTGCCATCTCGACTGAACTGGCCAAGACACGTCCAGGAACGGACCCGGAAGGCAAGCGGACCGTCCTGTGTGATAGCGATCCGACCTTCGTGCTTTATCGCATCGCGCAGCGGTATGAGTTGCCCGTAGTGCCAGAGTGGGCGACTTGGTTCAACGAGGAACTCACCCGGCGTGGCATGATCCAAGCGATCGTGGGCTTGGGATGTTCGCCTGTGCTGGTCAGAGGGTCGAAGAAAGTGTTCCTGAAATGGATTGGCAGGGGGCTAAGGCAGAACCGGATCGCTTTTCCCGTGAGCAATGGACCGGTCTGCTGGAGCTTGGCAAGCAGCTTCTTCCGAGTTGACGAGAGTGATCACGAGGAGGGAAGCAGCCCGGATGGGATTCGGCCCGCGTGCCCGATCTCTAACGGAGGAATAACGACAGGCGGAAGCTGAGCACCTTTGGCCGGAGAAATGTGGGCGCTTAAGGGAGAGGTTTCATGCGCGCGCGGCTGACCTGTTTCCTCCTGGCCAGTGCATGACAGGGGGAAGATCATTGACAGCAGGAGGACTAGCGCGACCGTTAGCTGACTCGTGCTTATCGGTAAAGTTCGTACTAAAACCCACTTTACCGACCAGCAAGCCAACGGAACAATCCTGCCGCCGGCCGCGTATCTAAACCCAAGGATGGGAATCCTCGTGCAAGAACTCCTTCAAGATTGGCTCTCTGTCTGGAAACAGGACTCGCAGCCGCTTCCGGCTCTCGACAGCACCTTCACCCCTGACGAGCAAGCCACCCGCGAAGCTCACCTCGGCCGCTTTTTGCAGTCGGTAGAAAAGGAGTTGCGTGATAGTCCCAGCACTAGATCAGAACGCCGCGCCGCGCAAAACCGCATCACCTTTGCTTTCACCTGTTTTGCGAAAACTTGTCTGGACCTTGGAGATTCCCATCTCGAACTCCTGCTGGACCATGGATTCTCCGGTGTCGCAACGCAACTTGCCCGGGAAGCGCGCCATCTGGATCCCGCCATAAGCGCCGCGGACATTTGTCAGGCCTACCGAAATGCGTGGACCGCGTGTGCTCTGCAAGCTCTCATGGGACAACCGATGCGCCTCACGCCGTCGATTTTCGCTTACAGCATGCTTTACCCGTACACCGACAATTATCTCGACGACCCGTCCACCTCTCTGGCGGCCAAGCTCGCGTTCAGTGGCCGCTTTCGCCAGCGCCTCGAAGGACACGCGAGCACCGCGCTCAATGAGCAGGAAGCCACCATTTGGCGCCTTGTCGAGATTATTGAGGAGGAATATCCCCGCGATGCCTGGCCGGAAGTCTATGCCAGGCTGCTGGCGATTCACAAGGCGCAAGAAAACAGCGTTCGCATGCTGCGTTTCAGCTCCTCGCCGGAGAATGTCGACATCCTCCCACTGAGTTTCGAGAAGGGTGGCACATCCGTGGCGGCGGACGCCTGCTTGGTTGCAGGCTCGCTGTCGCCCGAGGAGGCTCGGGTCGCTTTTGGTTGGGGAGTGCTGTTGCAGTTGGAGGACGACTTACAGGATCTACAGCAGGATCTACGCGAAGGCAACCGCACGATTTTCACGCAGGCCGTTGTGGACGCGCGTTCCTGTGCGTGGAGCAGCGCTTCACTGGACGAACTCACGACGCGCATGCTGCATTTTGGCAGCCGGGTCATGCGGCAGATTGAGCGCATGCCCACGAATCGCCCGTCTCTCCGCGGCACAGCCCTCAATCACAGACCTTTGAAAGAGATGATCCGCATGAGTTGTTCGCTGCTGCCGGTCTGGTCCGCGGGTCATTCCGCCAGGCACTTCACCTGCGACTATCTCGCGCACCTGGAATCTCACTCGCCCTTCCGCTTCGCCGCTCTCGCCAAGAGGCGCAAGAAGTTGGCCCATTGGACGACGCCCTTGACGCGGATGTTCGAGTCGTTCATTGAAGAGGAAGAGGACGCCGCGGCACCTCTCCTGCTCGCAAACTTTCTGTTGCCGCGCGCGGCCTTACCGTAAATTCTGGATTGGTTTTGTGTGACAGATACGCTGGCACCGATCGGCCTCGTCGACCGGCTCCGCAGTCTTCGAGTCCCACGGCATCGTGCCGGGGGCGTTAATGCGCGAAGGCCGGGCATTGGGCCGGCAATGTTCCGTCCCAGGCGCTGCTCAACTTGCGACCGAGTCACCTTGCAAGCAGGATAGATCCCCTGTAGCGGCATAGTATTTACCTCGCACGAGTCCACTTTGACGGTTATGTCGGCATATCGGAAACTGAGCCCCGTAGCGCGTGCGGATCTCGACTGCAAACACAGGTTTTGCCTTACCATCAAGCATTCTATCGAGTACAGCTGATCCCACCAACTACATAGAATGACTGAGCCCCAACCAGGCATACCAACTGCCGCCAAGCCCTGAACTTTCACTGAAAGGAGGAAATCGTGCCCCTGCCCGCCAGCATCGCCGACTACTTGCGCGGCAACGCCAATGAACTCGCCGCAAGAATACTTCAATCCTTCCCACCCCTGCACGCTATCGACGACCCTCCATCACCCCTGATTGCACAGCTCCTGCGAAAACCGTACCCGGCCCAGACGTTAGCCATTATGGGTTTGCTCCGGCTTTGGCAGCAGGCACGCGCAGGTGCAGTGATCGCAGAGTGCGGCACCGGCAAGACGCTGATCTCTCTCGGAGCAGTTCAGACCCACGCAGAGGACCGGCGGTTTACGCTGGGCGCATCATCCACGAGTCGAGTCGAAGCCAAAGCTTGGCCATCGCGCGTGACGCCGAGAAACAGCGCCGCCGCCAGCTTGAAGAACAATGGAATAGAATCGAGAAAAAGAAGCTTCCTCCCACCTTCGAGCAGGCGAGTGCCGAATGGCTCCGCAAGCGGGCTGCCCTTAAAGAGAGCACGCGAGAGACGTATAAGCACGCAATAAAACATTTGAACGCATTCTTTCGGAAGCGGCTGATTTGCGATATTGAAGCGCCCGAAGTGGCCGCATACCAGAAAGCGCGTGGCGCTGCGAATGCGGCGGGCGCCACCGTGAACAAGGAATTCACAGTGTTTGCCTCCGTGATGGCAGATCATGGTCTTTGGAACGGCATCCGCCGTGACGTCAAGAGGCTTGACGAAAACGACAGTGCAGGCAGAGCCTTGCTTCCTGACGACGAAGCTCGACTCTTGCGCGCCGCTTCACAGGTGGGTGCGAAGCAAGGACATTGGAGTCCGATCTATACCGTCACGGTGCTGGGGCTGAATACGGGTTTGCGGCACGAGGAAGTCCGCAAACTGCGCTGGGTAGACATTGACTTCGAAAAGCGGGTGCGGGTGGTGGGCCGCACAAAGACGGAAGCAGGCAGCGGACGGCCAGTGCCGCTGACTGCCCCCCGCGAGGGCTGCTTTAGACATGTGGGCATCACACTTTCCGAACCGGAAGCCCGATGACGATGTTTTTCCTGCTTGCGAGAACGGCCACATTGACCCGACTCGGCCCATTGCGAACTGGCGGACAGCTTGGCACAATGCTACATGCAACGTAGAATGTCGGAAGTGCGGGAAGCCTCAACCCCCAACAGATTACTGCCAAAATTCAGAGTGCAAAACCGACATGCGTGATATCATTAATCCTTTAGCAGGACTGCGATATCACGATTTACGACACTCGGCGGCTACGAAGATGCTCGAAAAGGGAGTCCCTATCGCGACGGTTGCTCAGGTGCTCGGTTGGTCTGCTTCGACGGCCATCCGCATGGCCAAACGTTACGGCCACATTCGGCCGGAAGCTCAACGGCGAGTGCTGGAATCAATCGCCACAGCCCTGCCAGAACCCCGGCCAAGCACTCGGCAAGGGGGCGATCTTGGGGCAGTGCCGTCCCAAATTCCGTCCCAAGCGCGAAGTGTCAATTAGCTAAGTCCTTACAGGCCCGTAGCTCAGCCTGGTTAGAGCGCTACCTTGACACGGTAGAGGTCTGGGGTTCGAGTCCCCACGGGCCTACCAGCCTTACTCCATAGACTGCCTAGGGTTAGGCGGAAGTGATCAGCTCAGGATCGCGCCGTGCAAGTCGCTATAGGCAACTCATAGCTTGAGAATGTCCACTTATTGAACGAGAACCTTCTATGAGCTACATCTGTTTTGAGGCAATCCCCAGTAAGTTTCTTTTCGACAGGCTTACGGAGAAGACCCATAAAAGCTAATGCCTGGCGAAGAGTCGTTTTGGCTAAGCTACGGAGTTCCGCCGCTGCGCGGCGGGGATTTTCAAGGCATGGGGGGTTTATCGTTCGATGAGGCCAGTGCAGCGAGCTGGGAAGCGGGAGCATGGAGGCGTGCGGCCCCGACGCCCCCCACCTCATCGACACGATGAGCCCACCGGGTCATCCCTCGGCACGGTTGCGTCCCCGCCGAGCCGGCTTCCGTTTCACCCGGCAAGATCATTGTAGCTCCACCCCGTCCATCGATCTCAACTTTCCGATGTCCCGTCACTCGACCGCGCGGCACTGGCCTGCTCCTTCCATCGTTGAACGTTCACACCCATCACGATGAGCCATAGCTCCAGTGGTATCTCCCCGAGGGCCGACGCAGCTGCAATGAAGGGGTACACACGGTGTGCGAGCGGCGGTGACAGGTAGGTCACCCAACCCAAACCACTGATCGTGAACAGCACTCCCAGAACTCTAGGCAGGAAGGTTGACCTGAAAATGAGGTAGCCGGTCAGGACGCACCAGAATCCGAAGAACACTAGATAAATGTCGAAGGCGTAAGCATTCAATTTGAGAAACATGAGCGCCAGCGCCTGCAACTGTTCCGGCGTAAATGCGCTAAAGGAGCCACCGCCTTGCAGGATGGGCAAAGGAGCGAGGTACAACAGGCTGGTAAGAGCCTGAATAGCGCATCCCACAAGAATGACGAACGCTGCGAGTAAAGAGACGCTTCTGTTCACAGGTTTAAGCAACTCATACATGAGAAGCGCCCAAGCGATATGGAACGCAACCCCGATGAGCGAGGAGGCGAACCCCAACCAAAATAACCGCTCGTGTCCCAGGATATTGGCCGCTGTAGCTGCGGCGTTGCCAGCGACAAAGAGCTTGCCGAGAATGAGCACCTCGCCGGATGCTGCCGTCACGGCTTCGAGCAGCTGGCAGGCACCGGCCATCCTGGCCTTGAAACGCGGCGACGCTTCTTTGACCCGCTGCATGATTACGCTTGTGCTCATATTCGTTCCCCCGATGGCGAGCGCGAGATCGTTCGTCGAGTTGCAACTCTCCTCAGGATACAACGATCGGAGCCCGAAGGGTCCGCTTTCCTTTCGGGGTGCAAGTTGGGTAGCGGCCCACCTGGAGCGATGAGTTCGAGCGGCTACTGGCGGTTCCCCAGGTGTCCGAGAGCTGGAGGAGATGGGCGAATGATTTTCTTCAAAGGACAAAAGGCCGTTCTCCGGACGCGGACAAACCGGGATGTTGTTAACCCGGATCTCTCCGACATGCCGCAAACGGCCAGGCGCGCCTTTTGCCAATCGCCGCGAAGCGGCTGTGGACGCCTGCCCGAAATGGCTAGCCTGGGTGCGCGAAAAGCAGCCGTTGGAGACGACCTTGTTGCGAGAGATGGACCCTGCTGATACAACGCGGTCGAATCGTCTCCTGTCGAGTCTTGAGCTTTTGGCTCTAGTGCTTAGTTGCGGTCTTTAACCAGAGGATTTACCGATCCCCTTGAAGCCATGGCCCGAACCCTTCGCCTGAATTCGCTCGATTTCTGACTGGGCGCGAAATGCAGATGGGCCTTCCACCCGTCGAAAGTAATCGACTGCCAAGCCAATATCGCCGCGTTGCTCGGCGATGTACCCAAGAACCAGATTCCTCTCACTCTGAGAAGGCAGGTTCGGTTACCCACGGCTCAGAAGGTATCAAAAAATCACGATGTAGGGGCGGCCCTAGTGGCCGCCCTCAGGCAACCACAAGCGTTGCCCCTACAACATCTCGCCAAAACGTGATTCTTTCACACCTTCTCACGCCATGGGCTAAACTCTGCCGCGCCTGGTGGGGCTGCATAGGCCGCATCACGGACGGCGTTCATTGAAGGAACGTCACTCACGGGAGGCTAGCTGCCGGCTTTCAAAGCGAACTCGCCCAAATAGCCGTTGATGCTCGGCATCAAGTCCTGCCACTGGTGCTGGAAGTCCATGCCCGAGTATTCATAATTGATGGCAGTCACCAGGGACGAGCTCCGCAGCGGCACGAAGGGTTTGTACCAGAGATATGAACCCGGATGGGCATCCTCGCGCAAGCGGGCCTTGCGCGCCTGCACCTCGACCAGCTTGGGAATGCTCAGCCGGACGGCATCGCCTTGCTGCGTGAAGCTGATCGGGGCCCGATGAACGGCGGCGATCTTGCCTAGCGCTTGGGAATACTCCCGCTGCCACAGAGCCACGACGGCATGCACTTGGGCGTCGGAGGCGCTTTCATCGAGATAGAGCGCGGTGCGGCGTGGGCCGTCGTAGGCGCCGAGATTGGCGTCACCCACTACGACCGCAGCCACCTTGAGGCCCGCCAGCGGCGTACCTTGATAATCGCCGCGCGTGATGCGCCAAGCGAGGATGGCTTCCCGGCCTGCCGTCGTCATCTGTCCCGAATAGAGACAGCCGCACGTGTACACTTCGTTGGAGCGCGCTTCCACGTAGTCTCCGCTTACCGCGGGAGCGTCGTCCGCGACTAGCGGCAAGGCGCACAATAAGCTGACCAAAATCGCTGTGGCCAAAGGTTTCATTGGGAATCACCTCCAGGATAAAGCGTTCAGGCTTTCTGCCTCGCTCGGGGAAAGGAACAATAATGCGGCGGAACCTGCGCCCGTATTTTATTCTCCTAGCTAATCCTCATATACACCTTATCGCCTCCGGTTGCAATGGGGGGTGTCGGCGTCACCGGCAGGCAGGAAGTCCACAGAAGAAAAAAAGACGAAGCAAGAGGAGCGGGCAGACACGAGGGAAAGATTCAGGAGTTCTTTACAAGGAGACAAATTATCATCCCATAATGCACTGATTCTGCGCTGGTATGGCATGAGCAAAAGGCCGCCCACTCCAAGAGAGCCGCTGATATATGCGAGCGAAGATGTGGGGGCGTGTCCCCCCAGTAGACGCGAAGAACTCCCTGGCTGGAGACGAACGGTGGCAGGTCGTCGAGCGCATTGCTGCCAGCCTAGGTTTTCAAAAATCTGCGCGCCTAGCCGAGCGGCAGCAACTCCGGCGGGAACACCCAGCGCACTTCCCATTGCCCCGCTTCATCTCGGTCGAGCCGCACAACACCGGCCATCTGGAACCGCACGATGGCACGGTTCCTTTCGAGGCCGAGCAGCCGCGATACCAGATGACTGAGATGAGGCAAATGCCCTACCAGCATAAGATTCTTCGACTCCTGTTGCAGGCGGACGCACACCGGCTCCACATCATCATGCGGGGCGAGCCCTGCGATCCCGTGGGTGCCCTCGGCGGGCTGCAGGTGGGCCGCGAGGATTACGGCTGTCTGGCGGGCGCGTAGCTTCTCGCTATGCTCGATGCGGTCGAGACTGAGCCGCAGCGGGGCGAGGAATTTCGCTATTCGCTCCACGTCCCGCCGCCCTTCATTGGTCAGACCCCGATGCGGGTCTTCTGCCTCGCTCTTGGCTGCTCCATGCTGAACCAGATAGAGATGCATGATGGACCCCCTTTGTCCGAATTCTCACCATGCAACGATTCTATCCGATTCAGGATTGGACCAGTGAGCAGGGTCCCCGATTACCTGCCCGTTGCCAAAACTCGTCCTCACCGATTAAAGTTGAGGGGTCACCGGAAAGACAGGAGCGAGAGTAACGATGCCCGACAATGCCTTCTTCAGCCCAGAACTGTTCGATTTCCTGCGGCAGCTCAAGCGCCACAACAACCGGGATTGGTTCGCCAGGAACAAGGCACAGTACGAGGAGGTGGTCCAGGACCCGGCGCTGATGTTCATCAGCAGCTTCGGGCCGCATCTTCACAGGCTCAGCCCACATTTCGTCGCCGACGCCCGCCCCTCACGCGGCTCGCTCTTCAGGATATACCGCGACACGCGGTTCTCGCCGGACAAGCGCCCCTACAAGACGCACGTCGGCATCCACTTCTCCCACGCCAGTGGCAAGGACGCCCATGCGCCCGTGTTCTACCTCCACCTGGAGCCGGACAACTGCTTCGCAGCGGCAGGAGTCTGGCATCCTGACAATAGCGCCTTGACGAAAATCCGCATGGCAATTGTCGCCAACCCCGACCAATGGGCTAAGGTCAGGGGCAAGCTTGAGCTTGAGGGCGACAGCCTCACACGGCCGCCGCGAGGGTTCGACCCAAACCACCAGTTCATCGAGGATATCAAGCGGAAGGACTTTGTGGCGTCGGTTGGGCTGACCGAGGCGAAGGTGTGCGGCCCCAAGTTCATGCGAGATTTCGTCTCGGCGTGCCGGGAGATGCTGCCGCTGGTCGAGTTCACGACGAGGGCGCTGGGGCTGGAGCCTCAAGCGCTGCCGCCTGCCGCTCACGCAATGTTGCACTGATGTTCCACCGCTTTCGGCCCCAGCGCCGAACTCCGCCAGACATGTGGGTTCCCGGGGCTAGACGGGATTTCTCACGACGGTTTGATGTTGCGGGAAGGGCGGGGCTTCAGCCCCGCCGAAATCGCGGCTTTCCTGGTATGCCGGTCCCGTGTCGCGCGCAGCTTGTGGCCGCAAGCTGCGCGCGGCACGGGAAACGGGAGAAATCATCAAGACCTTGTGACGGCGGGGCTGAAGCCCCGCCCTTGCCTGCTCGACTCGAGAAATCCCGGCTGGACGGTCGTGAGCCTGCGCGGGTGCACCATGGTGCCATTCTGGTATCGAAGGATTTCTCATCCCCATTGCCTCTTGGCGACAATCAAGCTCCTCCACACTGCCATATGGGCAGTGTTGGCTTGCTCCATTCTGGCCTTGCCCTTTGCGGCCTTCACGCGGCACTTCGGGTGGGCGCTCGGCTTGACGGCATTCGTCGTCTGCGAATGCGGGGTGCTCGCCGCGAACCATGGCCGGTGTCCGCTGACAGGCTGGGCAGCTCGCTTCACCCAGGACCGCGCAGATAACTTCGACATTTACCTGCCCAACTGGCTGGCTCGGAACAACAAGGCGATATTCGGCACCCTGTTCGTGGTGAATGAACTGATTGTGCTTTGGCGCTGGCTGGTTCAGCCGTGAAGCGGGCCTCACAACCTACCCAGCACATCCGCCAGTTCGCCGGGGCGCGATATATGAGGGCAATGCGCGTCTGCGCGAACTCCTGCTCTACATCACCGAACAAACTCTCCGTGGCCGCGCCAACCTACTAACCGAGCATGAAATAGGCCACGCCATTTTCGGCAAGCCTGCCGATTACAGCCCGCTGGAAGATAGCTCGGTGCGCGCGCAGGCCGTCAATATGAGGCCCCACCCTTACGAGTTCACGCGGGCGGGAACGTAGGGGCGAGGCGCCGCCTCGCCCCTACCATTTGTTTCGATCCACGCCCCCGCGCGTGAAGGGACAACGGATACCACTCGCCTAGTACCGCCTTTCCGCGCGATTCATCCCCACCCGCGTGGGGACAACGCCATTGCCGCCCGTTCTTGTCAGTAATCTTGTCCCTGCCAAGGACTCCGCTCGTCATCTTGAGCGGCGGAGATTCGCGCCGGTCGATACCTGCCGCATCCACGGCACTGGCAGGTTCTCGCGCGTATGGTGGGGGTTTCGCCCGAGGGACGAAGCTGTTAAGCAACCGTACCAGACCTTCATCCGCGGCCACTTGAAAAACTGAATACCATGCATGATAATCCGACATGTTGAGATGCTGTTCCCTAGTCTCGTTGACTTGGCGGGGTCCCAACAGATTTCGCTTGACACAAGAAACCAGAATCCGAAAGCGGAGTTCTGGGAACCAAAGGGCCATTAGAGCGAACCCGGGCTATCCATGAGTGAAACGCCGAGTTCAATCTCGAAGCACCGGCTGGAGCTTGCTCGGGAGCTCCTCGATGATATCGAACTCTCGAGGCTGGCTCCTGAGCAACTCCTCCTTAAGACCACTCGTCTCGCACGCTTGAGCGACAACAGCGAAATCCGAACATGGTTGACGTTCGAGTTGGTCGGATACACCGACAGCGAGGAAGGCCGGACGTGCATGGCCCAAATGGGCCGTTACACTGATGAGGCTAAAAACGTTGGGTACTGGACCCCGCTTGCGGCGATCAGCAGTTGCATCGCGGCGATGCAGCTCCAGATTCAGCAGCTTCATCCGCCGGACGTCCAACTGTCCGTCTCCAGCGCGAACCCGCACGAATATGTTGCTGGTTTCGGGGGACTGAACCTTGCAGGAGTCTCCTCTTCGACGACCAACGTCCTCGCTAGGCTTCAGGCACTGACATCGTCGATTACGGACTTAGCTGGCATCCGGTCGCGAGTTCTGGCCCGGGTTCATGATTTCGTCTCCAAGACGTACTACGCGTTGGCGTTCTCTGGTGCCGCAGAGTCGATCTTTCAGCGCCATCAGGTCGCGATAGACAACATGCTGCGCGACGCTGCGCCCGATGTCTTAGAGAAGATTCCGTCTGTGAGTGAACGCCTCGCGGTCGGCGACGCCGAGGCGGTTAGCCAGGCGATGAACAGCTGCCGACGTATGATTAAGGCGTTTGCAGATGCCGTATTCCCGCCTAGTGAATTACCCGTGACGCTGGAGGGACAGCAATACCAAATCGGTTCGGACAAAGTGCTGAACCGCATCTATCTGTTTCTACGGGACTGCTGCACAAGCGAGTCCCGGCGTGAACGGTTGAATCAAACCTTACATAGGATTTATGACAGGGCCTCTGCGGGAAGTCACAGCGACGTATCTCCGGATGAGGCTAGGTCACTCTTCCTTGGCACCTACCTCGTATTAGGAGAGATTCTTGCGGCATCAAAGGGTAGAAGACATCATCAACAGTCGGCGCAGGCGGTCGAGGAATAGACAAACATGAAGCTTCCGAACTGGTTCAAAATCGTATGGTGGCTTGTTGTTACTGGACTGGTGACGGTGTACCTTGTCGGTCGGTTCGCTGAGCTTTCGGCGGGGAAGGCGGTTGCACTAGACATTATCGTATTCCTTGTCTGGGTAGGTCTTCTTCTTGCTCCAATCTTTCAGGAAGTAGAGTTTCTCGGCTTCAAGTTTCATCAAGAAGTGCAGAAGCTTAAGGAGGACTTCAAGTCGGAGATTCAGTTAGTTCGAACTGAAATTCGGAATGCTGTCGACGTCAGAACGACGATCAGCCCTCAAATCAGTTTGCCAGCGCCGCCACCAGATTCCCAACTACCTGAACTGGAGCGGCGTATCAAATCCCTGCTGGCCGAAGTATTGGAGTCTCACGGCATACGTCAGCCGCCACCAATCCCCACAGACTTTCAAGTCTCAGGTGACGTCGCATTTCTTTTTGGCGTTCGCTACGCGATTGAGCGCGAATTGCGGCGTCTCGCCCGCGAACGTCAATTAGGAGTTCCATTCAACAGAATGGGCGTTTCTCAACTGTCCCGTGCTCTCGCTCAGGCGGAGGTTATCGAGCTTCCACTTGACCACGCGATTCGTGAAGTCTATGCAGTCTCTTCGGCTGCAATCCATGCAGAACAGGTGGACCAGCCCCAGATAAGCTTTGTCCGGGAGGTCGGTCCGGAGCTGGTTGCGGCACTTCGTGCCGTTAGTGGACCCTCCCTTTGACCGGCGGAGCTTACCGAGAACACTATTGTTCCTGTCGTGTCTCAGCCCCCCGAAAATTCGCTATTCATAGCGTCGGCACCACACCCGCGCGATCCGCGACGCGACGAATGGGAAACGAAAATTCGTCCTGCGTTAAAGAACGTGACGCTATCGCGGCTCGTGAAAATGAGCGGATTGTCGCGGAGGACGATTATTGATGCGCGAACTGGACACAGAAGACCGTATCCAAGAAACCAAAAGCTGCTGGCGTTATTCCTTAAGCAATTCGGAGTGATCTAAGAACTTCATCCATTTCCTGTGGGGTTCAAGGGAGGACTTGACCGGGATTTGCGCTTAGTGCGACGCACAACGCTCTCAGCTGGGAATTCAATACCCTACTTTTACTCGACCGAATCGCGGTATAATGTCAGTAATATGTGTGCGAGCCCGATCTATCTTTCTGCCTCTACCGACGCTGTTGACGCCAGCCTCGTGACCAAAGATTTCGCGATCAAGAGCTCTGCCTTGGGCAAGGGTATTCCCCTGTCGCGCGTAGCAGGGATCGGGGATAGCGCAAATGACTTGCCGTTTCTCCGAATTTCTGGTCTAGGGTTGGTTGGTGCGCCCAGCAACGCCCAAACTGCAGTTAAGCAGGCTCTGAAGGCAATCAGGGGAGCCTACCTTTCCCCAAAGAGCTTTTTCGAAGGGTTCCTCGACTTTTACTCCCGCTGTACTGATCAAGGGATCGAGTTGGTCTTCACTGATCGCGATGGCGTTCTGATCTGGAATGAAAATGGTGCAGCAAAAGCAGTGTTAAGGCCGCTTCTTGAGCTCATGGGGCAAGACGGTCGGCCTTTTATTATCATTCTCACAGGCTCATCGTATGAACAAAATGTGGACTTCATGCGGCACTACCAGTTGAACGCGGGCCTAGGTGTAAACCCAAGAATTCGTGAAAATCCTTACATAATATATGCCGAGAATGGGGCAGTGCAGATAGACATTCTCGGTGGCAGCTCTCGCAATTACGCGGCTGACCTGGACAGCACCTTGCTTGGGACGCTCACGCATGCTTTCCTTCATTCCCTTCTGCACCGTATTCGGGAGAAAGTACTCCCCGCCTTCCAGCTAGGCTTGAGCGAAGATCGTTCTGATCAACATTCGAAGTTATATCTTCCCCCAAAGAGGACCATGGTGACCGTGAATTTGCCACGATCTCACCTGCGTCTCGAGGACTACCGCCAGAGCCCAGAATCCGATACTCTTAGACAGGCTCTTTTGCAGGAAATGGTGCTGACCGCGCAAGAACTTCATCTCCCGTACGAAGTCCTGACATAGAGGAGGTCTATGGTGTGCTGGATACCCTGCAACTGGCAAGACTGGGCAGCCTTGGCTACCATAGTTCAGGCTTTGGTCGTTCTCATCGCACTCCCATTTGCGTTATTCCAATTGCGCGAGGCGACACGTTCCAGAGAGCTTACCGCTACCACGCAGCTATTGACAGAAATCGGGTCCCCCAAAATTCGCGAAGCCCGAAGATATGTCCTTTTCGACCTCCAGCCCGATTTTATTGTCTCCTCGCTGACCAAAGAACAGCTGGATATGGTTGGGTCGATTGCGGTTGCGTACGACCGAGTCGGGTACATGATTTTCGAGAACCTATTGCCGCCGAAGGCGTTGTTCGAATTTCACGGCGACGACATTGGGCTTGTGTGGGACAAGATCCAGCCACTCGTACGGCACTACCGGAAAGAAGTAAAACCCGAGAGGCGCAACTATTGCAAACATTTCAAGAAACTTGCAACCGAGTGGCTCCCCGACATGAGACAGAAGTACGAAGGCAAACGTCCTCCCCCGGACAGCTCCCTTGATCCCCAGGCCGTAGGCTAGACACATCCGGCCTTGCCCCACACGGGACCCATCGCGTTCGCCCGGTCCTCGCCCACGACCCACGCCCGATCCCACGCGCATAACTGCACCCTCGCATTGCCCCCGTGCTCGCAACTCTCTTGACAACGGCAAGCGAAACTGGACTAGGACGCCTACGTAGGCAAACGGGCCGCATGCCTAAACCCACCCGCAAAACCTACATGAACACCTCGACGCCGTGGTGATCCGGGTCTCCTTGCGGGGTTTCACAAATAAGGTAATACCGTGCATCGTGTGTTAATCAATCTATAGACAACAGCGGAGGCGTGGCGGGGGGGATCGCGGTCGAAAGAGGGCGGGGGTGGTCCCTTTTTCGCGTCTGTATCCGCTATCCCCTGATTGCATTGACCTGTCTTGAAGTGCGGCCTAAGATGCCCCCACTCGCAGGCAATAGTGTCGCGGCGGAGGGCACCGTTTCCGGCGAACCCCAGGGGCCTCCACGGCCTGCTTAGCGCGCGCCTCCCGCTCTCGGGGTGTCAGCGATTGGCTGTTATCTGAGCGCATTTCCTCTCCTGCCTTCCAGTGCTATAATAGCTGCATTGTGGTCTCCGTTCGTGATATAGAATCCGCAAGGCTCTGTATGCTGGAAGCGCGAAGGGCGCTTGAGGACTACGAAACGATTAAGGGCTTTGCTTTGTCTAGCGAACACAAAAGGCTGACTCAGGTATTCGCCAAAGCCACAGAGACCTACCTAAGGCTTTCAAAGAACCAGCGATGAACCTGGCTATGGCACAGCGGCACACGGCCGCCTGCCCTTTATTTCCCCACCAACACACATTTGGGACACCACCAAGATTTTGGATGGAAACTTCCACTCCGAAAATTCCCTTGGTTCCAAGAGGGGATACCGTTTTCAGTGAACCCCAGAGGACTCTCCCTGCCTGCTTAGCTCGTCCTTCTCACCACAAAGCTTGTGGGACATCTTGCCATTTCCCCAAATAGACTGACCTTCTGATTGACGGTATCTATTCCGGGTATTACTATCTGGACATCGAGTTGAAACTCGCTTGGTAAGACATTCATGAATGCCATCGCCACAAGCTTACATCCCAACGAAACGAGGTGTTCCCGTGAATATCAGCATTGGTGGGTTAGATGCGTTACTGGACTTAGTCAAGCCCTTGGATGACTTACCGGGAGATGACACAGGCCGCGAGAAGTTTCGCCGCTTCCTGAAGAACAATGTGAGAGAAGTGGGCCAAATACGGGATTTTGTGGAGGAATGTCTCCGAAAATCAGGCGACCAATACAGCCGCGCGTTCCAAGATTTGGTCAACTATGTGGGGCAACTCTTGGGCTTCGAGGTCACCTTTGGCCGCTATAAGGGGACACCAGGTAAGTCGGGGTTTGATGGCTACTGGAGGTCCCCCAGCGACAATGGACTCCATGTTGTGGTGGAAGTCAAAACCACGGAAGTTTATGCGATCAAGACCGCTACTCTCATGGGCTACATTCACGACCTGGTTTCTGAAAAAAAGATACCTGATGCGGATTCTGCTATCGGACTCTATGTGGTAGGACGCCCTGACCCGGAAGTGAGCCAGCTGGAGAACAACATTATTGCTGAGAAGAAAACCAACGTCTTACGGATAATCTCTGCCGACTCTTTGCTATCGCTCGCGGAGATGATGAAGGGGGAGTTTGATTTTAGCCACGAAGATGCGCTCGCAATATTGCGCCCATCAAGCCCCACGATTGATCCTGTCGTTGATCTCATGGGACGGCTCGTCGCTGCGCGTCATCCTGAGGGTGGCTTTGTCAACATGGTTTGGCCCCTTTTGATCATCTGATTTGGCCCCACCTAAGTTGTTGATTCTGTGTGTTGACGCTTTTCCCTTCCTTTTTCCTTTGTTCTCCCAGATTGTGTTCTTGCTCT
>Ga0326728_10006740_pt1 | contig 30526 bp, 23 predicted proteins | sample MB3enrmetagenome_FD_207602 | JGI IMG/M metagenome (GOLD analysis project Ga0326728, IMG submission 207602) | Lab enriched peat soil microbial communities from McLean, Ithaca, NY, United States - MB31MN | ecosystem: Environmental > Terrestrial > Soil > Wetlands > Peat | place: USA: New York...
CGAAGAGTGCGCCCCCCATAGTCAATGCCAACGCCCCGAAAGACGCGGGGTATAGCGTGCCTCGCGTGGTGGCGGACCTGGTGGCGGCGCGGCCCGTACATCTGGCCGTCATCGATGGAATCCACTCGATGGCAGGTGGCGAAGGCCCCTGGTGCGATCACGTGCGCCATGTCCAACCCGGCCTGCTGGTGGCGGGAACGAACTGCGTGGCCACCGATGCGGTCTGCACGGCGCTCATGGGATTCGACCCCATGGCGGACCGCGGCGCCCCTCCCTTCGAAACTTGCGATAGCACGCTGCGGCTGGCGGAACAACTAGGTGTGGGATCTCGCGACCTTAACCAGATCGAGGTGGTGGGTACGCCCATCGCGAAGGCACGTTTCAACTTTCGCAGCGCTTGATTTGCGTCCACGCCTCTGGACGTAGCGGCGATTTTGCATCGCCCAACGCGGTGGGGACATTATGTCGCAATCGCAGGAACAATGTGTCGACATCGGAAAAACAGCGCCATTATGTCATTCCGAGCGCAGCGAGGAATCTCGCTCTGAACGTGCGTGACCTGCGACGTCCCTCGTCAAGCTTGATGCACGCCTCGCGCAGAATAGCAAGCCAGCACATATGGGCAGAGGGCGGAGTTCGCGCTTGAGAGGGTCCAGCATTAAACCTAGAGCTTGGCGCTCAGGGCCGTGAGTACAGGTCAATAATCTCCTCGATGGCGTGTTGGCAAACGGCGCAGTACGCATCTCCGGAAAGCATGATGCAGCGCTGCTGCGGCCGGTAGTACCCTTTGGTTTCGTACATGGCGCCTTCGAATGCTCCTACCTTATTGGCGTAGGGACCATCGGACAGGCAATGCTCCGTGGTTTCGCGCGCCTGGCGGCGATATGCGGCGATCTCGTCGGCGGTGCGGCCGTCGGCGCGCATCTGCCGGATGTGGATCGGGGCATCCCGGATACTATTCTCGTAACACTCCTTGGGCCAGGGAGTGGGAATCGGCGTGTCGGGAAGCACCAGAGCTCTCCACTTCAAATGCTGGGGGTCCAGGAGGGCGGTAATGTTCGGCTCCCACGGCTCGACGCGGGCGGTGGCCGGCGCATAAGCGACATTGGCGTTGAAGTAGTACTCATCCCCGAGGTCCGCGAAGTGGTGTCCGAATTCGTGGGCGAAGACGCGAACGGCCGCCGGAAAATCGATGCTGACGGAGGCGTAAAGCCCAAAGATGCCTCCGTTGCCATACTCCTTTGAGTTCATCACAATCCCCATCACATCATAGGGGGCAAACGATGCGACGCTGCGGATAGCGCGATTATCGAAGGACAGGGCGTAACGTTCGGTGCCGAAAACATCGAACTGCGAGCCAAAGAGGGTGTTGCGGTAGAGGCCTTGAGAGGGATGCGACACGCCTGAGTCAGGAGAAGGCGAGCAGATCGCCCAAATGTTGAAGTCCTTGCGGCGCTCTTTGAAGGGCGAGTAGGTGAAGACGCCATCGGCGAGCCGGCGCACATCTTTCTCGCATTTATCCTGCTCCGCCGCCGTATAGCCGTCGCCCATCAGCAGCAGGTCCACTTTATCCGCAGGGTCGCCGTTCTGTTCCAGGGTGAGCACGCGCCCCGGTGAGGGCGGCTTCGACGTGTCGATGCGCTTATCATGCGGATCGATGTTGGTCGACCAGACCTCGCGGAAAGCGTTCTGCGCGTCGCGCTTCTTGACCACAACTTGAACCGGCGCCTCCGGCGCGGGGAAGCGAACGGACTCGTGAAAAGTGCGGTTCGCCTTCTTCGCTTCGTCCGTTGTCACCCATTCGCCATAGATGGAGGCGAACCCGCGTGAGTACAAAACGCGCTGGCTGCTGAGGTCCCTCACTTCGAAGAAGTACGTGCCGCGGTTGGTGGTGTCGATGGGCTTAGCGGGATTCCCGGGCCAAGGCAGAGGTTCGATAACTATGCGGTCCACGCTGAACAGCTCCTGAGCGGCGCTGCCGGTGTGGAAATAGTCCAGGCGCATGGTCCGCGGGGCTATGGCCAGCGCGTCCAGCACAGCCACGATGACGAGAAGTACTGTGATGGGAAGATTCCTCAAACGCATTTACGCCTCCGACGATCCTGGGTGGTTGAGAGTATACGTCAACGGGGCTGAGGGCAGGAAGAACAAGTCAAAAGGCAAAGCGCAAGACGCGAATGGCAAAGCCAAGGCAAGGTCAGCAATGATCCATGATAGTCGTCTTGGGGTTTCTACTTTGCGTTTTGCGCTTTGCCTTTTGACTTGTTCTTCCGTTCGGTGGAGTTGATCTTTGCCACACTGCACTGAAGGTTGTACAATTTGTACGAAGGAGATGGCTTACATGGCTCGACACCTCGATGCCAGCCAAGTAAGGGCCGGGTTCGCAGAGGCGGTCAACCGGGCGAGCTTCGGCGGAGAACGTACCGTCATCCGACGTTACGGCAAAGACGTTGCCGCCGTCGTCTCACTCGAGGACTTGAAAACACTGGAGGCTCTTGAGGACCGCCTGGACTTGGAGGAGGCACGGCAAATAATGAGGAAGCCCGGGCGCCTTATCGCCTGGGAAAAAGTGAAGTCGGAGCTGGGCCTTTAAGGCGTCTCCGCCATGCCCTATTCCATTCGGTTTACGCCGCGCGCTTATGCACCTTCACCCTCAGGTTTGATCTTTTTCCCTGTGACTTTAAGATTTGCCCGGGGCGGGAGCGACACGCCCGCGCTATGCCGGGGCGTCGATCGTATCGGCGGGTATCTCTACTTCGTCCGTGTGCCGCCAAGCCAACTCGTAGCTGACGGCAATCTCATCACAACACGAATATTTGGGGCAACCCAGGCAGTCCTGAAAGACCTTGATCGGAAACTTCTCGCGCTCTGCCCTTTGGAAACCCAGCTTTTCAAAAAAGCCCGGGACGACTGTAAGGGCGAAAACCGTTTTCAGCCCGCAGCGTTCTGCCTCATCCATCAGCGCCTCGGTGAGCATCCTGCCCACGCCATTTGACTTGAGCGCTGCATCCACACAGAGCGAACGTATCTCGGCAAGCTCCTGATTGTAGAACTTGAGCGCGCCACAGCCGAGAATCTCTCCATCTTCTTCTGCGACGGTAAACTCCCACACGTCTTCGTAGAGATTCGTGATTGGCCGGGGAAGCAGGATCTGTTCGGCCGCGTAACGGTTAATGATCTTGTACATCGCCGGCACATCCCGCAACTCAGCTTTACGGATGGTCAATGTCTCAGTTCCTTTCTTCGGCTGGACGATCGCTCGATTCCGACCCTTAGGCACTGCTCTTCTCCAAATTCCAGATTCAAGGTTCAGCATCTAACCGCGCGTATCCTGCATAAGCAGAATCAACAGGGCCTTTTGAACGTGCAGGCGGTTTTCCGCCTGATCGAAGACCACCGAGCGCGGGGAATCAATGACCTCGTTGGCAACCTCATGGCCGCGATGCGCCGGCAGACAATGCATAAACACCGCCGCTTGGTCGGCAGTGGCCATCAAGTCTTCCGTAACACGATACGGCGCGAAGACCTGCGCGCGCAGATGCACGGCGTGCTCCTGGCCCATACTCGCCCAGACGTCGGTGTAAATCGCCTGCACGCCCGCCACGGCCTCGAGCGGGTTATTGAAAAGCTCGACCGTCGCCCCCATCGCCGCCGCCAGCGCTTTCGCTTCGCCGACAATTTCGGGCTTGGGCTCGTAGCCGGGAGGCGTGGCCACGCGCACCGAGACGCCCAGCTTCGCGCCGGTGATCATCAGGGAATGGCACACATTGTTTCCGTCGCCTACGAAAGCCAGTTTCAACCCGGCAAGTGTGCCAAACTTCTCCCGCAGCGTAAAGAGATCGGCCAGAGCCTGGCAGGGATGGAAGAGGTCGGTAAGCGCGTTCACAACGGGAATCGAGGAGTTGTGCGCCAGTTCCAGCACCGACTCATGCGAGAAGGTACGGGCCACAATCCCATCTACCCAGCGCTCGAGGTTACGGGCAATGTCCTTCACCGCTTCGCGTTCACCTAGCCGCGGCTTGGCGTGATCCAGGTAAACGCCAAAGCCGCCCATGCTCGTCATCCCCACTTCGAAAGTGACGCGAGTGCGCAGGGAGGGCTTCTCAAAGATGAGCGCCAGTTGCTTGCCTGGAAGCGCCTGGGCGTAGGCTCGAGGCGAAGCCTTGACACGTTCCGCCAACTCGAAGATCAGGCTCAGGTCGCGCGGCAACAGGTCAGTATCCGCCAGCAAATCTCTCACGCTTAGTTTCTCTTGTTTTTCCACCATACCCAGGCTCGAGCTCATAGTCACTTCCTTGCCCAACTGATGTTCCCGAAATAACCGGACTGTGCGTTCCAGTGGCGCTCGCGATTCCCTCACCCGGCGCTACGAGCTTCCACAGGCTTCAGCGCCGCCAGAATCGGCTTTAGCACTCCAACAAGTTCATCCACGTGGTGGCGCTCGATGATCAGCGGCGGGAGGAATCGCAGCACCTTTTCCTGGGTGCAATTGAAAATCACTCCCCCTTCGAGCGCCTGCCGGACCACGCTCTTGCCGGGAACGGAGAGCTGGGCAGCCAACATCAAGCCATCGCCGCGGACTTCCTCAACTACCGGGAATTCGTCCTCGAGGGCCTCGAGCTGTGCCCGGAAATAGGCGCCAACCTCACGAACGTGCTCGAGAAATCCGGGACGCTCGAGGATTTCGAGAACTTTCAGCGCCAGTCGGCATTGGAGCGGCCCGCCCCCAAACGTCGTGCCGTGCATACCGGGAGAGAAAGCCTGCGCCACTTCTTCGCGAGCCAGGATGGCGGCCAGGGGTAGACCCGCCGCCAGGGGCTTGGCCACCACCACGATATCGGGCCGAAGTCCGAACTTGGAGAACGCAAAGAAGCGCCCGGTGCGTCCCAGGCCGCACTGGATTTCATCACAAATCAACAGGGCGCCGTGTGCCCGGCAAAGCTCCGCCGCGGTCTCGAGGAATTCCTGGCTGAGCTCCACCACCCCGCCCTCGCCCTGGATCACTTCCAGCAGCACGGCTCCCACGCGCGGCGTGAAGCTCTCGCGTAAGTGGCCGGAGTCGTTCAGGCGGACGAACCGGACGCCCGGAAGCAAGGGCTCAAACGGCTTCCGATACTTTTCGGGCCAACTCGCGGCCAGCGCCCCAAAAGTCCTTCCATGAAAGGAGTTCTCGATCGCCAAGACTTCGTCTCGCAGGGATGATCCCTGGCGCCGGCGAGCGTAAGCACGAACCAGCTTCAGAGTGCCTTCAATGGCTTCCGTGCCGGAATTGGCAAAGAAGGCCCGATCCATTCCTGACAAGGCGGTGAGTTTCTTTGCAAGCGGCGCCTGGTAAGAGTGGTAAAGCAAATTGGAAGTGTGCAGGAGCGTTTCGGCTTGGTCGCGGAGCACCGCGAGGATTTCGGGATGCGCGTAACCGAGAGAATTGACGGCAAGCCCGCCCAGGAAATCAAGATGCTTCCTGCCCCGATCATCGTAGAGATAGCAGCCTTCGCCCCGCACCGCCAGGACCGGCAAACGGTCGTAGGTGGAGATAAGGAACTGCTTCTCGAGCTGTGCAATCTCGTCGAATTTCATGCGCTTTTCACAATCCGGGTCCCGCCATGCTGCCCGTTCTCCACGGCGCGTACGAGAGCCCGCGATCGATCGGCGGGGAGGATGTCAACTTCTCCCACGCTCTTGCGGAGCAGGCGCGCGCAGGAAAGGAGTTTTGGAATCATGCCGTCACGCACCACGCCCTTCCTGATCAGGTTGGGAATCTCGCCCAGCTTCACCAGCGGCAGCAAGCGGCGCTCTGCGTCCCAGACTCCGCCCGATTCAGTAAGATAAAAGAGCCGGTCGGCCCCGAGAGCCATGGCAAGAGCCGCCGCCAAGTCATCGGCATTGATGTTCAGGAATTCCCCCCGCGCCCCCAGCCCCAGGCTTGCGACCACCGGAACAAGGCCTTCCCGTAAGGCCATCTCGAGAACAGTGGTCTGGATTTTACGGGGCCGCCCGACGTAACCCAGATCTTTCTTCTGGCCGTTGGACCCGAACGACAGCTTCTTTGCCTGGACCAACCCTGCGTCGCCGCCGGAAATGCCCAGGGCCGGCTGGCCCAGCGCTGCGAACTCCGCCACCCACTGCTTATTGACCATGCCCGCCAGAACCATCAGGGCAACGTCGCGCGTAGCGGCGTCAGTTACGCGCAGCCCCTGGTGGAATTCCGTGGCGATGCCCAAGCGCTCGAGGGTCCGGGTGAGAGTTCGGCCGCCGCCGTGCACAACCACCACGGAGTGTCCGGCGTGCCGCAGTTCCACAATTTGCCGGGCCAGCCTCCTCCGCCCTTTGGCGTCCTCCGCCGCTTGTCCGCCGATTTTGATCACTAACTTCACACCAGCCCCAATTCCTGCGGCAAGCCGAACATGATGTTCATGTTCTGAACTGCTTGTCCCGCCGCGCCTTTGCCGAGGTTGTCCAGGGCAGAGACAACGATGAGACGCCGCGTACCTTCATCCAGCGCGAAACCGAGATCCGCATACTGCGTGTTGGCCACCGCCTGGATTTCAGGCAGCGCTCCCGCTTCGTAAACCCGGACCAGGGGTGAAGGCGCGTAAAACTGCCTGAAAAGGTGAACCACCTCGTCGCGGGTCCGGCGCGCCTTCAGGCGCACGTAAACCGTACTCAGAATGCCGCGCGTGATCGGCAACAGGTGAGGAGTGAAAATGAAGTCCTTTTCGCCGATTTCCAAGGCTTGCAGCATCTCCGGGACGTGCCGATGAGCGAACATGCCATAAGCCCGGCAATTCTCGTTGACCTCTGGAAAGTGAAGTTTCCCGCTGGGAGTCCGTCCGGCGCCGCTGGCGCCGGATTTCGAGTCCGAAATGATGCCAGCCTCCACTTCCACCCACCCGGACCTCAGGAGTGGGGCGAGAGCCAGAATTACGGAAGTGGCGTAACAGCCTGGGTTGGAAAGCAGTTTAGCCTGTGCAATGGCTGCTTGGCCAAGTTCGGGCAGGCCATAGACTGCCTGGGCAAGCGCCTGCAAAGTGCGGTGCTCAAAACCGTACCAGCGCGGATAGGCGGCAGAGTCCTTGAGGCGGAAGGCTCCGCTCAAGTCGATAACGCGCAAGCCCGAGTCCAACAATACGGGCACGATATCGCGGGAAGTTTCGTGCGGCGTGGCGAGAAACACCACGTCGACCTCGAGCGCCGCTACGGCCGCCGGCACTTCCGAGGCAGCCAGCCGCTCGAGGTCAAGGGGCAGGCAAGGAACCGCGAAGCGCCCGCGCAGCGCGGGATGGACCTGCTCGATGGGGAAAGGCTGTTTGCCGTCCAGCGGGGAGGAAATCAGGCGCGCGACTGCGGCGTGAGGATGGCGCGCCAGGATCGTCAAAAGCTCGCGCCCCACGTAGCCGCTGGCGCCGAGCACGGCCGCGCGCACCGGCGGCGCGGGCCTGCTCTTGCGGTCCGCGGCCTTTCCTTTTTCCGCGCCCGAGGCCCGGAAGTCAATTTCAGTTTTAACGGTTCCATCCAATGTCTTCCAAGCCCCGCCTTCCTGCCACAGAATATTTATGCACTTAATGCATAAATATACTTTCTTATACCGCAAAGGTTTCCGGCCTGTCAAGAAAAAACGCTCGCTGGCATTATATTGCCTGACAGGCTAGAATCACGTGGGGAGCGCTCTCATGCCGGAGACCAAAGCCGAGATTACTCGCGGGGGGGCCACGCTCAGCGCCAAGATCATCGCCCTCGCGGTGCTTTGCGGGTGCATTTACTATGCCAGCTCGGTTGTCATCACTTTGATTTTCTCCATCCTCATCGCCGCGGTGCTGGAGCCCGGCGCCGGCTTTTTGGAACGGCTGCGGTTGCCGCGATGGCTGAGCTCGCTGATCATGGTGCTGCTGATGCTCACCGTCAGCTATCTGGCGGTCTACGGGGTTTATGGGCGCGCGGCGGACTTCGTCGATAATGCCCCCAAGCTGGCGGCCAAGCTCCGGCAACTCACCGCGCATCTGGATTTGGCCGCCCAGAATTTTCAGCAGAGCACGCGCAACATCATGCCTGTCGGCTCGGACAGCAACCTGCCTACCGTGCGCCTTCAGCAGGAATCCCCCTGGGCGCAGTTTTTGCTCCGCGGCATGGGGTCGGTTTACGCCTTCACCGTCACGGTGATGTTCATTCCCTTCCTCGTCTTCTTCATGCTCAACTCCAAGGACCACTTGTGGGCGGCCACGCTGAACCTTTTCCCCCGCGAAAAGCGGCAGCAGGCAGAGGACGTCATCCACTACATCAGCACCATGCTTCGCCAGTTTGCGCTCGGAAACCTGCTCGTGGCTCTAATCACGGCGGTTCCGATTTGCCTGGTGTTTGCCGCCCTGCATCTTCAGTACGCCCTCGTGTTGGGACTCCTGGCGGCGATAGTGGGCCTTATCCCTTATATCGGAGTGGCCCTGGCGCTGGTGCCGCCTTTGCTGGTTGCCCTCTTGCAGTACGACTCGGTTCAGCCTTTTCTCATTTTGGCGGCTACGGTTGCCGGCGCACATTTCATTGCCGTTAATATCTTGACTCCGAAGCTTGTGGGACACCGTCTGAACCTGAACGCACTGGCGGTCACTATCGGCATGATGTTCTGGGCCTGGTTGTGGGGTGGGTTCGGGCTGGTCCTGGCCGTGCCGATTACCGCCGCCATCAAAGCCGTGTGCGACAATGTTGAAAGGCTGAAGCCGTTTGGGGCGTGGATGGGGGAAGGGTGAGACTAGTCGAGAGTCGAGGAGTTGGAAACACGAATACTCCTTGACCTCGACTATGGAATTCTTGACCCGCTCGACCCTCGACTATCAGCTTCCTGACGCCTTGACTCCTCGACTCTCGACCCTCAACTCCTCGACTACCATTGCGCGCGCAATGCGCGCACCCGTTCTCCGATGGACCCGCAATCCTGGAAGATGCGGATTCCGGCAATGCCGGAGGCTCCCGCTTCCAGACAAGGCCGGACGCGCTCCAGGGTGATTCCGCCCAGAGCCAAAAGCGGTATTTTTGTTTGTAAGGCTACTTTCCGCAGTTCCTCCAAACCCAGCGGCGGCCCGTAGGCGAGTTTGGAAGGCGTTTCGAAGATCGGTCCCAGCACCAGGTAATCCGCTCCGCCTGATTCGGCGGCCATGGCCTCGCGCAGCGAATGGCAGGAGGCCCCGAGAAGGAAAGGGCGAGGCGCCACCTGGCGCACAACCTGCACGGGCATTGAATGAACCCCCAGATGCACCCCGTCTGCTCCCGCCCCCAAGGCCACGTCCAGACGGTCATTTACCACAACGCAGGCGTGGGCGGGCAGCGAGGACGGCCAGTTTTTGGGTCCGCGGCCTTTGCCGAGCGGAGCGAAGGGATGCTCGTCACACAGGCTCGGGACGTGAGACGCCCGCGCCACGGATGGAAATTCCCTCGCGGCGCTCAAGGCTTCTTCCACAAGGGTTGTCAACTCACGGCTCGCGAGGTCCTTCTCTCGAATTTGCACCATGTCCACGCCGGCGCGCAGCGTCCGGCGGATCACAGGCGCGAGGGGTCCTGACCCCAGCTGGCGGCGGTCGGTGATGTAGCAGAGGAGAAAACTCTTCATTTGGTTGTGGGCGGCTCAGAGATTCGAAGATGGTGGAGGAGATCCCAGATCTCGTGAACTGCTAGCCAGATATCAGCCAATCCCAGGCCGGAAATCGCACCCCGAAGGAAATGGTTGCGCGCGAGTCCCGCCACCAGCCAGTAATGGTCAACGAAGTAGTTCTTACTCCAATACGACGCCCAGGGAAGGATGAAGAGGAAAATCCCCAGCTCCAGACAAAATACGATGTAAATTATGGTCAACAGTTTGCGCATGTCTTGGGAATGACAGGTGACGCGAGCCTTATGAGCCTTTCTGCTGAAAAGTGCGGACCTTCTCGGCGATATCCCGAAAACCGACGTTGCGGCCGTAAACCTCGGTGAAGTTCTCCCATGCGCGCGACAGATCACCTGCCCGCTCGTAGGCGACGCCAAGATCATAATGGAGAGCGAGCCAAGCCGCTTCGTCCAGATTGGGCGTCTCCAGCGCTCGGCAGTACCACTTGACGGCAAGCGGAGCCATGCCCTTGCCCAGGAAGCAAGTGGCAAGCAAATTACATGCCTGCATGTAGTTTGGCGGGAGACGTTTGTTTTCGGCGCCTTTTACCACTTTTTGAAATTCTCCTATCGCCTCGTCCAGGCGGTTCATCTCCCAATAGGCCACGCCCAAGTTGTAATGGGCCTCGAGGTCATCCTCAAGGCCAGGTTCGGAAATGGAAAGCTCACCTGTTTCCGCTCGTTGCTCGCTCAGCGGAGAATCCGGTGACGGCGTGGGCACGGCAACTTTCGCGGCGGGCCCTGGTGCAGGCGCTGAAGAAACTGTGGGCACTTCCAGCCTTTCCATCGCAGACTCAAACCCCTCCGCAAAGTCCCCCAGAAGATCGGCCGATGTCTCGACGCTCACGCCGAGGGCCGGCTGGGTGGGAGTCTCTTCCTCACCGGCAAGCCCTGGCCCTGCCGTGGGTGCAGAAAGGGGCACAGGCGGAGCGATGTCCTTCACGGAGGCAGTTTCCATTGCCTCCGCCGCCCGCTTTTCCGCGGCTTCTGTCGTAGGCGCACCCGCAGGCGTGCCTACGAGAGCTCGCAGTTCCGCGATTCTGGGATCGCCCGGCAGCGTCTTTTCCAATTCCCTGACGGCCGTGTTCGCTTCCTCAAAGAACCCGTGCTCGAGATAGAAGTTAATCTCGACGCGGCTGTCATCATAGTTGAAGGAGGCGGCCTGTGGAGGAGATTCCGGGACCGGGATAACTTTGGCCATCTGAGCTAGAAAGTATTCCAAATCCCCCGAAAGGTCGATCTCCTGAACTGCGGAGGAGGACGCAGGCGGAGAAAGGGATAGTCCGAGCGCAGCAGGTTCGAGTGGCGACTCCAAAAGAGCCGACGGCGGCGCTGGAGAGGCGACCGGGAGGGAGGGATCCAGGGGCATCTCCGACTCATGTTGGACCGGTGTGAGCAAGGATTCGAAAGCGAGGTCTATATCCTCGGCAGCGGTGGCCGCGGACGGTCCCCGAAGGGACGGTAATGGTTCCAGCCTCGCTGCTTCGCCGCGTGGCTCAGGGGGTAACTCGTCCACTGCGGCCACACCTTCCGGCTCGGCAACCATTTGCGCAAATCGCTTGGCCCCCTCGGCATCGCCCTGCTGCGCATAGATCTTCGCCAGTGCCTGCGCCGCCTGCTCAGCTCGTTCAGGCAAGTCCTTCCAGCACAACCCGACCAGGCGTTTATGGATCTCGGTTTCGTCGGGATAGACTTCCAGAACCCTCTCGAGCTCCTCCACCGCCCTGCTCAGCAAATGGAAACGCGAATAAAGCTCGCTGTTCTCGAGCGCCTCCTTAACCACCGCTGCCCGGTCGTCAACGCGCAACGTCGGGGCAGACGGAGACGGCACTTCTTCAGGAGTAGGCGCGGAGGAGGAGGGTGGACCGGCAATGGGGGCATCGACGAATCCCTCGCGCTCCTTCCGGGGGACCTGCCCCAGCAGAGCCTGGTAACGTTCGCTGTCGGGTTCGCGCTCGACGAGCTTTTGGAATAACTGCTCGGCCTTCTCGAATTGCCCACACTCAAAATAAGCCTGACCAAGCGCCTCCTGAATTTCCGCAAGCGCGTCGGCGTCACCGTTTTTGTCGCAAATCCTGAAGATCAGTTCGAGCGTGGGAAGGTGCTGCGGAGATTTACTCCGGATCAGGCGCAGCGACTCCAGTAAAGGGCTCGTGTTCCCTTGCTCAATAAGTTCGTCGGCCACCGCCGATAAGGCTCTTGACGGCGCATCGAGTTGCCCTTCCTCCACGCACGCGGACACCAAGCAAGCAAGTGGCGAGAAGTCCGACGGCGCGGCGCGAAAGCGGTCCAGTGCCAGCGTTTCCGCTTTTTCGAATTGCCGCATGGCAACCAGAGACTCAATCAAGAGCGAATTCCCGGCGGGATTTTCCTTCAACCCGGGAGCTCCGCTCAGGATCGCCTCGACTTCTTCCGGGTGCTTCAGGACTAAGGCCTGGCGAGCCCTGAGCAAATATATTCCGGGGTCGTCCGAATTCAATTCCTGTGCTTTTTTCAGAGCCAGCTCGGCAACTTCTGTGTCTTGCCGGCGCAGCGCAAGCTCGGCGGTTTCCAGGTGGACTTTCAGGGCTTCGTCCTTACGCCCGATCTCTTCACAAAACGCGGCGAGCCGCGCCCTCGCGGTAGCGTTCTCGACATCGAGCTGAACAACTTTGCGCAGGGTTTCCAGCGCTTTGTCGTTCTGGTCTTTCTTCTTGTAGAAGTCCGCGATCTGGTAATAGAGTTCGCGGGTCTCGCGCACGAGCCTCTGTGCCTGGTAGAGCTCGCCAAGCTTCAGCAAAGGCCCGACCGAGTCCGGCTCCAGTTTGGAGATCTTCTTATAAATAGCAATGGCCTTGAGAGTGTGTCCGCCCTGGACGTAGGCTTCGGCAAGCCTGTAAAACTGTTTTAGACCTTCGGCGACATTCCTGTCGCGAACATAAAGGTCGCCAATCGTATTCAGCAGGATTAGTTCGGAAGGGTCCTTCTCGAAGATGTTGAAGTATCGGTTGATCGCCTGACTGATTTTGCCTTGGCTGGCGAGGTAGTCCGCCTCTTGCAGCACCTTGGCTTTGTTAAAAGCCATTCGTACGCTCCGCGTCCCTGCACCAATAACAGACCATGGGCTACCGTAACACACGCTCCTGCTCTAGTCAACGAAGTGGCCGGGGCGGTATCCACATACGAACGACGTCATTTTTCCACCGGCAAATCAGCTCGGCCACTCCAGTCCTCCCAGGATCCGTCGTACACGCGGACCCGCTCGTAACCGAGCAGGCGCAACGCGAAGTAGACCTCGGCGGCCCGGATCCCGACTTGGCAGTAAGTCACGACATCCTGGCTGGGGGAAACTTGGGCATCGGAGAAGAGCTTGGCGAGCGACGGCGCATCCAGAAACGTCTTAATCTCGCCGGAATCAATCACCCGCGTCCATTCGAGGTTGATGGCGCCCGGGATATGGCCGCCGCGCGGGCCCCGAACAGCCTCTCCGTTGAATTCCGCCGCCGATCGGGCATCCAGCAGCTTGACGTGGGGATCGTTTAGATGCGCGTCCACCCACTCGGAGGTAGCAATGAGGGCTGAGTTCGCGTGTGGCTTGAAGTCGCCATCGGCGACGCGAGGAGACTCTGTGGTAAGAGGCAGTCCTTCCCTTTGCCACTTCTTCAAGCCACCGTTTAAGATTTGCACATGCGAATTTCCGAAAAACTCGAGAACATAAAAGACGCGGGCGGCAAATCGGTTGCCTTGGTCGTCATAAATCACAACTTGAGAGTTGGAGCTGATTCCCGCCTCTCGAAAGAGGCGCTCAGCCCGATCCGAAGGTATTGGGAGCCCGTGACGGTTCGCGTCCAGGTCATCGATTTCGAGGGCGGGAAGGTTCACCGCTCCGGGCAGATGCCCAAGCTGATACTCTTCTCGCGGGCGAGCATCCAAAATACGCAACTGCGGGCTTGGAAGCGCTTGCGCGAGCTTCTGCGTGTCAATCAGGAGTTGTGAGCGACGGTACGACGGGACTTGACCCCGGAGTCCGCCACTGGTCAAGAGTAGCAAGGCCAAAAGGCACTCAGTTAGCTTCATCGGGACCCTCCTGCTGTGGCCAGCTTGCAGATGCCGGTAGCCGATTTATAAAACGTTGTGGTTAACTGTTGCACTGGCAATCGACAATCGGCAATCGGCAATCGACAATCCCTTAGGCCGTCGGTGGCTTCGGGGTAGGTGGGGGAAGCGCATGGGCTTTCACTTCGGATTGGAATTCGATCTGCCGGTGAGTCCCGTCGCAAAAGGGTTTATCCCCCGAATGGCCGCAACGGCAAAGCGAGGTTGAGGTCCGCCCCGCCAGGTCGAATGCTTTCCCCTCCGCATCGTAGATTGTGAATTCCCCTTCCACCCGAAGTGAGCCGTTCTTGTTTACCGTGATCTTCATCAAGTGTTCCTCCCCATGGAGCGGCGAGTTTACCTCGCCAAATTGCGGCGTAAAGCCGCCTCCACACTGAAATGCGACGCGGACCGCAGGCGGGGCGAGCCCCCCACGCCGAACGGCTTGAGCATTACGAGTATCAGAATGCCGAAAAACACCAACGAAATTGCGCCGTGCAGGGCCATGCATTCACGACGCCGCAGTTCTGCTCTTCCCGCCAAGTGCGCGGTGGCGCGAAAATAGACTCTCAAATCCAGCACGATCATAACTGCCACAAGCAGCAACTTTGCGTGTAGCCAATGCTCGCGCAAGTAATGAGGGTTTTCACCAATCAGGATTACTCCTGTAATCACCATCAATGCCGCCCCGGGATGAGCAAAACCCTTGAATAGCTTCATCTCCAATCGCCCCAGCGCCGCTCGGGCTTCCGTGGAAGATTCTTCAGAATGAACGGCCAGGACGTGCGTTACGGCCAGTAAGCTGCCGATCCAGAAAACCAGTCCGATCAGGTGAAATACCAAGACCCAGGCGACCATTTCACTCCCCCACCCAAAGTAGTTTCGACTATTTCCCCTTAACCCGCAACCCGTGTCAAGCCATTTTGCGAATAGTACTTATGCGCCTTGACTTTTCCTAAAGAAGTGACTCATTATGCGCAAGGTCGAACGAGGTCAGATAGGGAGCATAAATTGGAAACCAAAACTGTGGGTGTATTAGGCGCGGGAACCATGGGCCACGGGATCGCCCAAATACTGATCCGAAGCGGCTACACCGTATATCTTCACGATCTCTCGCAACAGTTCATCGAGGCGGGCGCGGGGAGAATTGGCAAGGGCCTGAACCGGGACGTCGAGAAGAAGCGTCTGACCGCTGAAGAACGCGAGCAGGCGCTCCGCCGCCTGAAGACCACAACGCGAGTCTCTGACCTCGGAGGGACGGATTTCATCGTCGAGGCAGTGACCGAGAATTTCGAGGTGAAGGCAGGCGCGATCCGCGCCATCGAGCCCTATTGCCGGCCGGAAGTCATCATTGCCTCCAATACTTCCTCCATTTCCATCACGCGCCTCGCGGCCACGACCGGCCGCCCGGACCGCTTCATCGGCTTGCACTTTTTCAATCCTGTGCCGGTGATGAAGTTGGTGGAAGTCGTTCCGGGTCTCCAGACGTCGCCCGAAACTGCCGATAAAACCATGAGGCTTGCCGAGTCGGTCGGCAAGACGCCGGTGCGTGTGAATGACGGTCCGGGGTTTGTCTCGAATCGCCTCCTGATGCCCATGATTAACGAAGCCGTTTACTGCTTGATGGAGAGCGTTGCGGACGCCAAGGGGATTGATGACGTAATGAAGCTTGGAATGAACCACCCCATGGGGCCGCTCGAGCTCGCCGACCTGATCGGGTTGGACGTTTGCCTGGACATCATGAAAGTCCTGTACGAGGGTTTCCGCGATTCCAAGTACCGCCCCTGCCCCTTGCTTGAAAGAATGGTGAGCGCCGGACGTCTGGGCCGGAAGACAAGGCGAGGGTTCTACGAGTATGCCGGGGCCTAATCCTTCGATCATAGTACAATGGCAGCTCTAGACAGGAGGTTAGGATCATGCGGAGCATCTTGATAAGATCCCGGGTCGGTGCTGATGGCATTTTGCACCTGGATGTACATTCCGACTTGGCGGAAACCGACGTGGAGGTTATGGTGATTCTCCAGCCGGTCAGTCAATCCGATCTCGGCCGCACCGAAGAGCTCGCTTGGTCTACTGGATTTTTTGAAAGTGTGGTCGGAAGCTGGCAGGGTGAACGCCTGACACGCGAGTGCGAGGAGAGTACGAGAAGTGCGAAGAGGTATATGGAGTGATCAGGGCCCAGCTTGCCTCGGCAGGCACGCCGATTGGCCCCAACGATCTTCTGATCGCTGCCGTTGCGCTTGCCAATGAGGCTACCATCGTCACGCATAACACGGCCGAATTCGGGCGTGTAAGAGGCTTACGAATCGAAGACTGGGAAAGCACTTCGTAACCAGAAAAATCATCCCAGAAGGAAGGAATGTTCAAATGCCTGGAGAGCAAAGCGAGAAAAGCAAGGCGATCGATCTGGCGCTGACGCAGATTGAGAAGCAATTTGGCAAAGGTTCGATCATGCGATTGGGGAGCAAGGACGCCTTTGTCCCGGTGGAAGTAATCCCAACCGGGTCGGTCTCCTTTGATACGGCGCTGGGAGTGGGTGGGATGCCGCGGGGAAGGGTGGTCGAAATCTTTGGGCCGGAGTCCAGCGGCAAGACGACCATCGCGTTGCACGTAGTTGCGCAGGCTCAACAGCGCGGCGGAATGGCCGCCTTCGTGGACGCCGAGCACGCCTTGGATGCCCCTTACGCCAAAAGGTTGGGCGTGGATGTGGACAACCTGCTGGTTTCGCAGCCGGACTATGGCGAGCAGGCCTTGGAGATCGCCGAAGCCCTGGTTCGCTCCAATGCCATTGACGTTCTGGTGATCGATTCTGTCGCCGCGCTGGTCCCCAAGGCCGAACTGGACGGTGACATGGGAGACTCCTTGCCTGGTCTCCAGGCGCGGTTGATGTCCCAAGCCCTCAGAAAGCTTGCCGGCATCGTCGCCAAATCCAAAACCTGCCTGATATTCATTAACCAGATCCGGGAGAAGATCGGTGTTATGTTTGGGAACCCGGAGACCACCACCGGTGGCCGGGCGTTGAAGTTCTATGCCTCCGTACGCGTGGACATCCGCCGTATTGCCTCGATCAAGGATGGTGAGCGCGTTGTAGGCAACAGAACCAAGGTAAAAATCGTCAAAAATAAGATTGCCGCTCCCTTTCGAGAGGCAGAATTTGATATTCTATATGGTGAGGGGATTTCCAAGGAAGGTGACCTGATCGACGTGGCCGCCGAGCGTAACATCCTCGAGAAAAGTGGGGCGTGGTTCTCCTACGGGGGTGAGCGCATCGGGCAGGGCCGCGAGAACGCCAAGCAGTTCTTGCGCGAGAACCCGGACGTCCGTAAGAAACTGGATATGGAAGTCCGTAAAGCGCTAGGCCTGCCGGCGCCGCCTGATGCGGCGGCAGCGGCCGAAAGCGCCGCTGCCGCGAAAGGCAAGAAGTAGGCGTGCGGACAGGGGGCTTGGCATGATGCCGGCTTATAACCATCGTTTTGGCCGGCGGTTTGTTCAAAGTGAAAGTCCCGTACGAAAGAGATTAACGTGAGTAGCGAGCGCCTGCTTTTCAAGGTCTGTTGCTTTGGGGGGGGAACCCGAGGAAGAGTTGCAGACCTAAAAAGCAGGTTAGCGCTACCAGCGAAGCGAATTTTCTCCCCGCCGGCAGTCGCCAGCTCCGGCGTGGGAGCGGAACCAACTCGACCCAAACCAAGGAGGTCTTGATTACAACCTTGTCTAAGAGACTAGCCATTCTGGCCGTGGCCATTATTTGCCTGCTCGGGATGAATACCTACTCTGGGACCGCACCTTACTCGGGGATGCCGACATCGACGACGCCCCCAGTTGCGCGCTCCTCCTCCAAGAACCCATCAACTTCAAAGCTCCACACCGCCAAGAGACATAGCTCTCTACTGCGAATGTCCGCCAGCCGGAGACACAGCCGACGCCGCCTGCGCGGTAACGGCGCTTACCGTTACAGCTCGTTTGGCGATCCTGCGGCGGAAGATAATCCGGCCGGCGACGATCCTGCCGTGCGCCAAGCGGCCCTCACAGCATTAGGAAACTGGAACGGCAGCATGGTGATCGTGAATCCGAACAATGGGCGTGTTCTCTCCATCGTGAATCAAAAGCTGGCGCTTACCAGCGGCTTTACACCTTGCTCAACCTTTAAACCTGTGGTGGCATTGGCCGCCCTGCGGGAAGGCATCATCACCCCAACCACCAAGCTCTACGTCGGCAGCCGCCAACGGATGGACCTGACTGAGGCGCTGGCCCGCTCTAATAACATTTTCTTCCACAAATTGGGTGAGATGTTGGGATTCCCGCGATTGGCCCAGTACGCGCATGAGTTCAGCCTGGGCGAAAAGACCAGCGATGACATTCCTGGAGAATCACCGGGGCGATTTCCCGCCACTGCCCCCAAGGAAGGCGGCGTGGGTTATCTGGCTTATTACGGAATGGACATGGAAGTCACGCCCCTTCAGATGGCCGCTGTGATTTCAGCCGTCGCCAATGGGGGCACTCTCTACGAATTGCAGTACCCACGCACCGCCGATGAACTTTCCGAATTCGAGCCCAGAATTCGGCGCCAGTTGGATGATCTGGTCCAGTACATGCCGCAGGTCAAGGCGGGCCTCGAGGCCGCAGTCCTTTACGGAACAGCCCGCTCAGCTTACGACCCTGAATTGCAGATCTACGGAAAGACGGGAACGTGCAGCGAAGACGGAGCGCGCCTGGGCTGGTTCGTCTCTTACGCCCAGGAGCAACAACCAAAGTATGTAGCCGTGGTCCTCCTGCGCGGCGGGCGTATGATGTTCGGTCCCCACGCCGCAGAAATCGCCGGGCGCTTCTACCGTGAAGTGCTCCGCAAAGAGCGTGTCGCCACGCAAGCCAGTGTGGTGGTGGGGAAGTAACTGAACGCAGCTTTCAGCCTTCAGCTATCAGCCGTCAGCTCGGAACCTCGTCTGGGTCTTTGCTCAGTGCTCGGCGAAGTGTCGCGAATAGGGGCTTGTCGCTACTGACGACAGTCAGACAACTGTAGCCGTCAGCGATGTAAGACTCCGGCTGGATCCATGCGAGTTGCGTCCAGAACAAATTCGTCAGGGGTTGCCACGCAGGGTCGAGGTCATCCACCCTGAAGCCACGAAAATTCACGAAGACCGCGACCCGCCCCGGTTCTAAATTTGCTTCGAAGATATTGCCGAACGAGATTTCTCCCAAATCTGCAGGGGAATTGAAGACGTACCACTCGTCAAAGCCGGCGCACCTGCCAACACCGAGCTGCAGTACACCCTCCACGGATTCTATCTGAGGGCTATAGGCGATCCCCCCACGGCTTATCCAACCAGCACCCCTCTCGCTGTCGGTTATGTGCAGGGGGCCGCTGTCCCTTGAGGTAACAGCCAAATACTTGCCTAGCACCAATTCGGGGCAGAGCCTAAGCAGCTCCCCAAGGTCCCGTTGAGTCGTCAACCAGTCATAATTTCCGTGCGAACCCGTGGCCCGGGGTAGAGGAGACGGGCCAGTCTCGAAGTGCATATCTGCCATGGCGGTTCACGCCTGCCTACTGCCCACTGCCTACCTGCCTTCTACCTATACCTTCTCCAGCGCAAGCTCCAGATCGCGAATGATGTCGTGCCAGTCTTCGAGGCCGAGGGAAATTCGGATGCCCTCAGGATGCATGCCGAAAGCGCGTTTCTGGTCGTCGGGCAGCGCTGAATGCGTCATCGAAAAGGGATGTTCGATCAGGGTCTTGATTTGGCCGAGGCTGACGGCCAGCGTGATAGAATAAGCGTGCTCCGCAAGGTAATCCACCAGCTTCTCAGCTTGGCTTTGCTTGGAACCACTTCCCTTGAGAACGAAATAGAGCATGCTGCCGGGAGCGAACTTTCCATCCGGGCTGATCATTTGCCGATGAGCCAACTCCTTCTGCGGAAAGCACTCCGCGCCGGGGTACCTGACGCTCGCCACTTTGGGATGCTTGCTGAGGAACTCCGCCACGTGTTGCGCGGTCTTCTGCATATTGGACATGCGAGTGGCCAGCGTGGGCAGGCCGTAAACCAGGATTCCCCAGGCGGCGCGCGGCGAAAGCACTCCCCCGAAATCCTTGCGGAAGAGCATGAGGTGGTTGTACCACTCCGCCGGGGCGGCGACCGCTCCGCCCATGTCCGTCCCAAACCCTCCCAGTCCCTTGGTCAGGCTTTCCACAACGATGTGGGCCCCGAGTTTCAAAGGCCGCTGGCAGTACGGCGTGGCGAAGGTGTTGTCCACGATCACCAGGACTCGCTCACGCTCCTCGCGGCTTACATTCACCTGGTCAGCGAGGCGGCGTAGCGCTGTGATGTCAATCAATTCCATGGTGGGATTGGTCGGGGTCTCAAAGTAGAGGACGCGAGTGGCAGGCGTTACCTGATCGAAAAGGGATTCAGTCTTCAGGAAGTTGGTAAAACGGGCCTGCATGCCGAACCTGGGCAGCCAATTGGTCATCAGACTGTACGTGCAGCCGTATAAAACTTGATGCGCCAGAACTTCCTGCCCCTGGCGAAGCACCGAACCCAGAACCCCGCTGATCGCCGCCATGCCGCTGGCAAACGTCACGCAGATGTCGCCGCCCTCGGCGTAGGCCAGGTTTTCTTCCAGCATGGCCCGGGTGGGTTCGTCCAGCCGATCGTAGATGTAGATCGGAATGTGGCCGCTCAACGCTTCGTCAGCGGAGGCAAATTGCACGAACCCCTTGGCGCCCCGCTCGAGAGAAGTCAGGCGGAAAGCCGTAGAATGGGAGACGGGCGGGACGACGTGGTGGTTGTAGTCCCACTTCTTGCTGTCAAAGCTCCCGTGGATCATGTGAGTACGCAGCTTGTAGTCCTCTTTCTTGCGATGATGCTTCCGAACCTCCATAGCTCACCCCCCTAACGTGTCCTTTCAGACCGTGAGAATAGTAGCACTCCTGCGTGCTGTAGGGTAGGGTTTGCCCTACCTTGCGGAATACCTGAAATTGCATCTGGGTGACGGCAAGCCATCCCCCTTCCCTGGTTGATGAAGGTGGGCTGGTCAGTGGTGTGCCTTCACAAGCCTTCGAGGATTCTCTGCAGTTCAGGAAGCGATGAGATTCTCGGGCAGGCGGCGTCAGGGTAAGCCCCTACACTGTCCATCAGTACGCCGGTTAACCCCGCGAGTTGCGCGCCGCCCACGTCCGTCGCGTACGTGTCGCCCACAAATACGGATTCCCAACCCTCCACGGCCAGTCGCTGAAGCGCCAGCTTAAAGATGCCAGAGTGTGGCTTTTGAATGCCCACGATAGCAGAGTCCAAAATGGCCTGGAAATATCGTGCCAGGTCCAAACGAACGAGCTGGCGCTCCAGAGTTCCGACGGAATTTGAAACCACTCCCAGGAGATAGCCCTGCGCCAACAGCCACTCGAGAAAGGGCGCCGTGTCGGGCATCACGCGGGACCAGAGCTGGATGTTCTGGAAGTTCTCAATCAAGCGCCGGGCAAGCTCGCCCCGTTCGCTCTCCGGAGCGCCCAGCCGGCGCGTGAGCTCGCGCAAATATTCGGACCAGTAGTAGTAGTCGATCTGGTCTGGCACCTTGCCGGCCCGGATCTGCGGCCATAGCCAATCATCCAGCTTTTGCTTCGCCAAACGCTCCGCAGCATAGAAGTCCTCGAGCGTCGCCGCGTGGCCATGTTCTTCGAGATCCGCAATGATCACCTCGAGCCTCGGGAACAGCAGCGTGTTGCCCGCATCCAGGAAGACAGCGCGAATTCGCCTCATTTCAGCTCCTCGAAAAAGTAGCATTATATCAGCATGTCTCTATTTGCCTTGACCTGCTCTTTGCTTCACTTTAGATTTAGCAGGATGGGGAAAACACACATTCTTGGCGCCGCGGTCAGCGGTCACTCGTCACTCGTCACTCGTCACTGTCTTTTCATGTTGATGCTTGTCGCCGTTTCTCTCGAACCTGTGCATGCCGCCGCAGGTCCCACTGCCCACCCTGCCGCGCCACCGCAGGCCGCACAGGAATCGCAGGAAATGCAGGAATCGCAGGCGCTTCAGGACGCGGTTCGTTCCGCCGAAGACAACCCCCAGGAAGTGATCAAGAACCTGGAAGGCTTTCTCGAGCGCTTTCCGGAAAGCAAGCGACGCGAGCAGATTGTCGAGGCTATTTACAAGTCTGCCTTTCGCGCCAACGATCCTCAAACCGCGATCGAGTATGGCGAAAAACTACTGGTCTTCAGGCCGGATGACCCCGCGCTGCTTTCTTCGCTGGTGGACGCGCTCGAGCGGCAGGGCGGCGCCGCGAACGACGCCAAAGCCCTTCAATACGCCACTCGGCTCGTCGATCACGCCGAGACGCAATATCAGGAAGCAGGCCGGTCCGCGGCAGGAGAGCAGAAGGCCCCGGACTCGTCGGCTATCATGCTTGCCCAGGCTTGCCTGTTGCGGGGTAAGCTTTACGCCGAGTCCGACAACTTGGATAAGGCGGAAGCGGACTATGAGAAGAGCTATGCCGTCTACCCCTCGCGAGAGCTTGCCGAGCGGATGGGTGACCTGGCCGTGAAGAGGAACGACCTGCAACGATCCGTGAATGAGTATGCCACGGCGTTCGCCTTTCCCGGCCCCGGGCTCGATCCGGCGCAGCACGAAGAATTGCGCCGCAAGTTGGGCAGTTGTTATTTGGCGCTGCACCGATCCGAAAAAGGCCTGGGCGACCTGGTCCTCGCCCGCTATGACGAGCTTGCCATCACGCTCGCTCCACGGTTCCAGAACTCAGGCCAGCCCAACGCCGATGTCCGAGACCCGTTCGCTTTTGTGCTCAAGCGCACCGACGGCTCGGCACTGCCCCTTGCGGATTACCGAGGCAAAGTCCTGGTGCTGGAGTTCTGGGCCACTTGGTGCGGTCCTTGCCGCCTGGAGGGGAGCCTGCTCGAGCGCGTCACCCAGGACTTCCGCAACCAGCCCGCCGCCGTGTTCTTGGCCGTAAACGTGGACGAGAACCGGGCCGGCGTTCCGGCCTATCTCAAGCAAGAGCACTGGACTACTCAAGTTGCCTATGCCGAGGGACTGGACCGGCTTATGGCGGTCGTCTCTCTGCCTACCCTGGTAGTCTTCGATCGCAATGGGGGCGTGGTCTTTCGCCAGGAAGGATTGTCCGTGCCCACCTTCGTGGATACGGTGGAGAAGAAGGTGCGGGCGGCGCTAGGACAATCTGTCGCAGGGGGCTCGCGCTAGCGTGGCTGGGAGTCGAGGAGTCGAGAGTCCAGAGTCGAGGAGTTAACAACGCCCCAGGCTGCCGCTCGACTTTGCTCTCGCATTCGGCTCTCAACTCCTCGACTTCTTGACCCTGTCATTTGTTTTCATAGACATTCCCGGTTTGTTCCTTCAATTTAGAGAGCCGAGGAGGCAAGGAGTCGAGCAGTCGAGGAGTTAACAACCGCTGCCCGCCGCAAGTCGAGGGGTGTGCGAGTTGTCGAATCTCGACTTCTTGACTCCTCAACTTCTTGACTCCTCGACTTCTTGAATGTTTCTTTTGTTTTCATAGACATTCCCGGTTTGTTCCTTCGTTTTTGTAGCGCAGACCCCCCGCTGTTGGGGTCTGCGGTTCGTGCATGGGCGTGGGAAGAGCCGCTGATCGCAAAGGCGAAAGTTCGCGCTACGTCGATTCTCGACATTTTGACCCGTTCCTTTGTTTTCTATAACATTCCCGGTTTGTTCCTTTATTTTTCATTCCTGCCACCGCCGGCGACCGGGTAGCGTGGCAGCGTAATTCCTGCAACCTCGCCGTTCCGGGCGAACCGACTGCCACCCCGTTCTAGGCTATCGGATTAGGCATAGATTGTCAAGGGGTTTTTGGGGAACGGGGCGCTTGGCCGCGGCAGCGGCGATTCTGGGTCCCCGAATGGCGGCGCAATGCCACGCCTAAACTCCTCACCTTAGGTGGCTGAATCCGTTATATGGCGCCCGGTTTAGGCCTTTTGGGATGTGTGACTGGAAACTACGCCGGTATTTCGCTCTACCCTTTGTTGTTACGCGTGATCAATCCCAGCGATTGCACACCACGGCCGACTTCCCCGAAGCGGACTTCCGGGGAGTCAGGGGTTGCACTTCTAAGAGTAGTCCGCTACAGGGCCACGTGGACACCCACGAAACGCAGACCTTCGCTGTCCGTCAGCCGTGACTACCGAGGCGACCAAAAACCATCTGGGATGTTGCGGGCCCGATACACAACATCCCCAAGCAGAGTTGTGCGCCGCTGGCGTTTTGTGCCTCAGTAGTTGTTCACACAGTCGATATAATCCAACTCGTCAATGTCGCCGATGGTGCAGGAAAAGATCGGCCAATTCCCTTGGTTAATGGGATGTATGACGAGGCTTCCCGAAACATAGTACTGGATGTACGATTCGCGCTGCGTTTCGTTGCTTAGCAACTGCGCATATGCCTGTTGCAACGAATTGTTGAGATCGCCCGGCGTGGGGTAAGCGGTGGAGAATGTGTAGAGGCTTTGGAAGTGCGTGGGCGCCGGTTTGGCCAACAGGTTCAAATCGAACGATTCGTAATCCACGGGGATATACGTGCCCGGCATCATGCTCAAGACTTTATAGGCAGGGTTGTTGCCAAAACACGGACTGATGCCCGGCAGTTGCTCCAGAACATCGCCGGACGGCAGGATGCGATACTCGTCCATGTGCGTATGTCCGGCGAGCATCAGCGTGACCAGGCCCGGGTGTTTACTAAGCTTGTCCATGAACTTCGCCTGGAGGTCCTGGTCCCAATTCATGGAGACCTGGTCTTCGTCCAGCTTACCCGGTGTGTCGCCCGCCATCGCTTGGGAATTTGCGCCCGGCGGCACATGCATCAGGATCCAGACCTGCTTTCCGGCAGTCTGAGCGATGCCGAGCTGTATATCCAGCCATTCCAGTTCCCTGGCAGCCTGCCAGTAGGTAGGCGCTCCAGGCACAAACGAATTGCTGTTCAATCCTATTATGTTTAACTTCGATCCCACGTGCGCCGCGTAGTACCCGCCAATCGCGAACGTGCTGAACATCGGGCGGTCTACGCTGCCGTTCAAAAGCTTGTTGAAGACGGTGGCGGAATTGTTGGTCAGGAAGTTGTTGTCGGGTCCGTACCCGGCCAAGTCGTAAGTGTCGATATTCCCCGGAACGTAGAACACCGGCGCGTCGCCCACGTATTCCCGGATCTCGCCGGCCACAAACGCAAACGTCTTGTCGATGAACTGCTGCATCGCCGCGGCAGCGGCAAGGCCGGGAGCGAAGGTAGCGAAGTTAAGGGTGCAGGCCGACATCGGCACATGTTGATAGTACTCGCAGTAGAAGTTCTCCGGTATGTAGTGCCCCAGCATATCGCCGGTAAAAAGAACTACAGGGCTGGCTCCCATGTGCTGCCTCATGTCAGCCAATGTGAGCACCAACAAAGGATAGTTCGTATCCGCTCCGTACATCGGTAACGCCCCTGCCCCGTCCTCCTGAAAGATGGCAGCCCACTGGCTGGGATCGTTTGCTATAAGCCTGGAATACAACGATGGATCGTAGAACGGATTAAAGTGAAGGTCCGAGACAGTCACCACTTCATAGTCAGAAGGAACAACTGCACCGTTCGGCAGAGCGTTCGAATCGCCGCGCCCCAACACCGGCAAAACGCTGCACAACGCGAAAAGTAACCCGAAGTACCGTGAGATCTTGACCATAGACTCTTCTCCTTTTGAGGGGACTGGGAACAGCCGGCGCGCCTTGCAAAAGGGCAACGATTCAGGCCAGCCCTACTGAAATACCCGCCCCCGCTGCGTTGATCGGCTGATCCGTGAGCGAGCTTGATCTTCTTCGTCGAATACTCGACCCAACGTCAGCGCCCCCTGTCCGCCCACCCCGCAGGCAACGTACGGAAAGAGCGCCACGGCCAGGGAGGGCCCGGCCGTGGCCATTCACTCAGTCGGAGTCCGGCTTCGACGCCGGGGTGTTTTTTTGCTGCGGCGATGGCCGGTCGTCATCATCCCAGTCCGGCCGATGGCGGCGAAGATTGGATGCGCGGAGCGCCGCAGGGTAGGGCCGGCTAGCCATCATTCCTTTCCAAAGAATGCGGTTGTAGAGCACGGGATCGACCTGGTCGGCATCCGAGAAGTCCAACCCACGGGTGACCCGCGCCCAATACTTGGCGTCGTGCGTGGACTTGGGTACGACCAGTCCGGCCGCCTTGGCAGGCAGGGGCAGGCTCGTATTGTAGAGATACGCTGAGGGCGTGGCCGTAAAGCTCCAATTGGCCGGTGCCGTGTTGAAGACGTCGGCCATGGGCGCGGCCAGCGCGTCGTTCAGATTCATCGGCGGAAGGCCCAGAACCTCTTCCATGGTACGTAGAAAGTTGATGGTATTGTACGCTTTGGAAACGACGGCTTGTTGTTTTACGTAGGCGCCCGCCAGGAAGGCAATGGTGCGGTGGGAATCGACGTGGTCGCCGCCGTCTTGCGCGTCGTCTTCAATAACAAAGATCAAGGTATTGTTCGCGTAGATGCTGTTCGCGATCTTCTCGACCAGCAAGCCCACCGCGTAGTCGTTGTCAGCTTGTTGCGTCTCGGGAGTATTCACGAGGTCAATGGCAGTGCCGAAGCTTCCGGTGTGATCGTGCATGAAGCGCACCAGACTCAACGAGGGAAGTCCGCCTTTGGCGTAATTGGAATCGAACTCTCGCTCCCACTCCGCGTAGCGGTAATAATCCGGAAAATTGTTATCAAAGCCGCGGAAATATGGATCGGTGTACGGAAAGAGAGAGACACTCGCAGGGGTCGCTACGACCGTGCCGGTAGCCGCCGGGTCGTGCGCCAAGGGGATCGCGCAGGTAGGCTCGTTGTAGCACGTCGTGTCGACATAGAAACCGTAATTGCGAACCGTCAGGCCAGCCCGCAGAGCGGAGTCCCACAAGTAGCCGGTATTCACTTCATCGTTCGGGCCGTCCGGGGCGGCTACGTCGGTCTGGCCCGCCATCACATCCGGATCGTTTGGGGTGCGAGGGTCGGCGGCGATGCGCTGGGCGAGGGTCGGAAGCGCCACGTTCACATTGCGATTTAAACCCTCCGTATCCAGGCTGAGGCCGCGCCCAGCGTAAGACAGGGGGTAACTGTGTTCGACCACGTCGGGGGCGCGAGCCGAGGTGCTCCACGGCCAGCCGTCATTGCTCACTTCCGAGGTGGCCATCAAGTTGTCGAGGGTGACGAAGTTCTGCGCCAGCTTATGCTGATTCGGCGTAATGGCGCTTCCCCACTGAACCAGGCTCAGATCGCCATTGCCGACCGGGAGGTCCCCGAGAACCTGGTCGTAGGTCCGGTTTTCCTTGAGGATGAAGATCACGTGCTGGATCCCCTGGCGCACAGCCGCCATCACCGCCAGGTCGTCAGCGCTCTCAGTGGCGGAGAAGCGATCATTGGTCAGCACCTGCGCCGTCAACGCGGGAAGCTGCGACCCGAGGTTAGCGGTCGGGAAGCTCTGCAACCCGGCTTTGGTCATCTGCGGATTCCACTCATTCATGGTCTCGCAACTTGGGTATCCCGGCGGACCATAACCATAGCACCAGGTGGGATCTGCTCCGGTCGGCGATTTGCCATTGACCACGTAGGCCCATTTGCCATCGGGGCTGAAGCTCACGGAGTTCGGGTACCAGCCAGTGGGAATCAAACCCACCACCTGATCGTTCTGGTCTGTTCCGGTCAGCGCCACGACGGCAATGCTGTTCAGATTGCCATTGGTCACCCATAGCTGGGTTCCATCAGGCGTGAGGGTCACGCTATTGGTATTGGCGCCCGTCAATTTCTGCTGCAAGGCGGGAACGGTGGATACGAGAGCCGGGGGAACAATGACCGGGATGGTTTCCAGCACGGTGTTCCACTTCCCCTTGTCGCCCGGGTTCGTGTCGATTACGTCTACCGTATCGGATTCATCCTCGGCGACGTAGAGGCGCGTCTGGGCCGCGTTGAGTGTCATTTTGTTGGGTTGGCCCTTGACCGGAATCCGGGCAATTACTGCCGGCGTGCCTCCGTCCAGGTTCACTACGTCGATTTCGCGGTCCCGCAGGCTGGAGATGTAAGCCCAGGTGGTTGTCGTGCCGCCTTCGGGAAGTGAGGGCTGGGCGATGACGACCCAAAACGGGTACTCGCCTCCTGGCGTGCCCGGCGCCGGCGAACCGGCGGACTTGCCAGGGCGCAGGTCCAGTTCCCCTGGGTTCGTTATCCCACGCGGTTCCTCGGCCGTGAGACTACTTAGTGGGGCCCAGTTGCCCAAGCCCCCAGTGAACACCGTAATCGAGTCGTTGTAGTAATTTGCCACTACCAGTTTCTGACCATCTGTTGAAACCGCCACGCCGGCGGCGCACGGCTGCACGTAAATCGAGCTGTTTACCAAAGGTGTTGGCTCCGAGGCAGCCACGGCGAGGCCAATGCCGCCTGTACTGTGGCTCAGAAGCAGCTCAGGTCCCGGCGCGAGCGTGGACGGGGCCGGCGCCCAGGTTTGGTTCGAGTTCAGCGTCAATACGTGGACGTTGTCGTATTGGGGATTGGCCGGGTCGGGATATCCGTTGCTGCCAAAGGGGAAGTCTCCCATGCCGCCGGATACATAGAAGGCATTCTGTGACGGATCGAAGGCGATGCCGTGGTAGGAATTGGGGATCATCACAGCTTGCTTGTAGACCGGCGCACCCCCGGAAATGTCATATACGAACACGTACTCGCTCGAGGGAGAATTAGCGGGCAGACCACCGGCTGCCGGAGATTGCCCCGGCGCCACCTCGACGATAGGCGGTTCGGGGACAAAAGCCATGTTGCTGAGGGCCGGGCCGGAGAAGATGCGGTTGAACCCGCTGGTCAAAACCAGCAGGGTGCTGCCGCTCACTGTGCTCGAGACCGCTTGCCCCGCCAGCCAGGGTTTACCGTTTACCAACCATGGGGTAACCAGGGATTGGAACTGAGCAGCTTGGGGCGCCAGCGGCGTGATCCACTGATTCATGTTGGGAATATATTGGACACCCGCAGCCGCGGCATTCACGGTAATCGCGAGGGTTGCGGTGGCGTTGCCGGTGGTGTTGGAGGCGGTCACGGTATAGTTGGCCTTCGCGGTTACAGCCGTGGGGGTTCCGGTGATGGTCCCTCTGTCGTTGTCCAGACTCAACCCTGCAGGCAGGTCGGGGCTCACGCTGTACGCGGTCACTGCCCCACCGCTGCTGGTGGGGCTGTTGGCAGGAATTGGCGTCCCCACACTGTAGACTGCAGTGGCGGCCGTGTAAGCCAAGCCCGCCGGGGCCGCGACCTGCACCGTGATGCTCAGGGTTGCTGTGGTGCTGCCGGCCGAATTGGAAGCCGTTACCGCGTAACTGGCCGTCGCCGTCACGGCAGTGGGCGTTCCGCTGATGAAACCCGTGGCGGGGTTCAGGACCAGGCCCGCCGGAAGCGCCGGGCTTACACTGTACCCTGTCACCGGTCCGCCGCTGCTCGTGGGACTGTTCGGGGGGATCGCTGTACCTTGGGTGTAGACGGCCACACCGCTCGTGTAAGTGAGGCCAAAGGGAGGCTGGACGGGCGCGGGGCCCGATCCTCCCCCGCAGTCGCTAAGAAGAAGTGATATAGCAGTTAGGAAAAGACCAACTAATTTATTAGTAGTGCGCACGAGTCCTCTTTCTCATATGTCCGGCGTTTCTTTTGGGGTTTGCCGGATAGGGGAAGTGTGCCAAAGAAGACCTTCAGCGTCCATGACACCGAAGTACCGTATTGAACCCACCCTATGGGACGAGGTCGGCAGGAGAGCGCAGAGGCCCGGCTGTAACGGCGCCTCGGACCCCGCCACACGCGCACTGATGCAGTAATAATACCGTTAGAAGAAAACCAAGCCATCTAACGCAATGCATCCGAAAGTCTTTTCCACATGTCACCGGCGCGGTGGGTCCCCACGGGCTTCGGCAGAGGCCTACGGATAGGGTTCAGCTAAAGCGGAATGACCCTGACGGCGCTGCCGGCCTTCCAGTCTTTTATCGGCGGATGCGAAACGAATGCTGAACGAAGCTTGACCCTCTCTCAGGTGGCCGGCGATCAAGATGCGGAGAGTTCGTCCGTTTAGTTCACGGGTGTCAGAGAGAAAGTCAGCAGGATCTATGAGGCAGCGCGTGTTTCCACAAAATATCGGATCTTCCTCACTTTTGGTGCAGGAGTCGGCTTGCGGTGCGGGCTGAGAAAATGATTCCTGATATCTCCCCGGTTTGCCGGGTGCTAGTAAAATCCGCGCAGCTTACTTTCGACAATATCCAGTGCTCTGGATCTGTCAGCACTTGTCGATAACTGACGAGCTCTTTCGACCAACAATCAGTCTAGAGCACGGGTACGAGGGAAAGGCTGGCATGCGCCATTTGGCGTAGGGACGGCTGTCCACTCTGAACTTGGGGTCCCCGCCTCACGGTTTACCCCTGCCCTAGTCGGGTAGCGCTTCCTAATAACTGTTGGTAACAGCCCTTCTCACCAACGATCATGCAAACTCCCCAGATACGGGGTTCGAGGACATGACTCCTCGCTAGTCGCCTTGTGTTTGTCGACGAGCCTGCTGACTTCGAACATTCGGGGTGGATGGCGGGTACTCGGAAATGACCTTCAGACCAATCGAACTTGTTCCATCCGGCAAAGTAGCAGCCGACAGGAAACTGAGATCGGAACTGAGGGCCTTACGCACTGGATTCCCGCCTTCGCGGGAATGACGTGAGGAAATCGCAAAGCGCGGAATGCGCGAGCTAATGCGCACGACCGGATTGAGCCAGCACGCCTGTCTATCGATCCCGGGCGAGTTGGCAGCCCGGGCAGCCTTCTTGGC
>Ga0326728_10006741_pt1 | contig 30525 bp, 29 predicted proteins | sample MB3enrmetagenome_FD_207602 | JGI IMG/M metagenome (GOLD analysis project Ga0326728, IMG submission 207602) | Lab enriched peat soil microbial communities from McLean, Ithaca, NY, United States - MB31MN | ecosystem: Environmental > Terrestrial > Soil > Wetlands > Peat | place: USA: New York...
ATCGTCAAGCGATACACTGACGATGTGATCAAGAGCTTCGCGCACAAGGGGCTGGAAAAGTTCTTCCGCACCGGCTCCAAGGCGGGAATCCAGGCTCAACACGCCGTGCGGTTGCGTCTCCAATTGGCTATGCTCGACAATGTCGGCGTGCCCGAAGATATGAACGCGCCTGGATGGAAGCTTCATCCCTTGAAAGGCGACCTCAAAGGGCACTGGTCGGTCACGGTGAGCGGAAACTGGCGTCTCACCTTCCGATTTGAGGGCGAAGACGCGATTCTTGTGGATTATCAGGACTATCACTGAGAGGAGAGAGCACCATGCGCATGCACAACCCGCCGCATCCCGGCGAAGTGATTCGGGAGTATCTCGGCGAGATGACCGTTTCGGCGGCAGCCGAGCATTTGGGCGTGGGGCGGGTCACTTTCTCGCGTGTCCTCAACGGCAAAGCCGCCGTCTCGCCGGAAATGGCCGTGCGTCTTGCCGCCGCCTTCGGCACCTCCTCGCCTGAAGTCTGGCTGCGTATGCAGGCCCAATACGACCTTTGGCAGGTCCGCAAGCGCAACAGAATTCGAGTCGAGCCGCTCACCCACCACCAGCATTCCTGAAACTGCGGATTAATGGGGAAATGCGGTCAACTGTCCTGGCGGTAGAGCAGGTCGCGGATGGCGCGGCGGCGGGCTTCGTTAATTTCGCTCTGGGCTTTGCGGCCGCCTAGCTTGAGGATGGGGACGGAAGCGGATTCGATGGACTCGGGGGCGCTGCACTCCGGACAGCGGTTGGCGAATCCGGGCTTGTCCGGCTTCAACTCGAACTCCTGCGCGCAGATCACGCAGGTCTTGATGGGAAACGGCATTTCACAGACATGATAAGACAGGGCGTCGAGCGATGTTTAACCGGACTGCCGGCTCGATGTTCCGATGGTTTGTTCGCCAGGCATAAAGGTAATGAGCGCTTCGGAGGCCGGCAGGCCGGTTCCGGGAGGGTTTCCTGTTTCTTTGTTTGCGGTGGTTGGTATACTGGGCAATGTGACCACAACACTGCTTGAATCCATCCCATACGGTAGCCATGCCGGGACTTCCCCCAGTCAAAAGAGGGTGTTGTTGCTAAAGCCGCGGGGCTTTTGCGCCGGAGTGGTGCGCGCGATCGACATTGTGAAGATCGCACTGGAAACCTTCGGCGCGCCGATTTACGTGCGCCGGGAGATTGTGCACAACCGCTATGTGGTGAACGAGTTGGCGGAAAAGGGCGCGATCTTTGTGCACGAGATCGACGACGTGCCGGACGGCGAGCGGGTGATCTACTCGGCGCACGGTGTTTCGCCGGCGGTGCGGGAGTTGAGCAAGGGGCGCAATCTGCGGGTAATCGACGCGACCTGCCCGCTGGTGACCAAGGTACACATCGAGGCGGTGAAGTTCGCCAAGCAGGGCTACTCGCTGGTGCTCATCGGTCACCGGGACCACGACGAGATCGAGGGAACCCTGGGCGAGGCGCCGGATGCGACCCAGGTGGTCTCGAATGTGGCCGAGGTTGCCGCGCTCAAGGTGCCCGATCCCAACCGGGTGGCTTACCTGACCCAGACCACGCTGAGTCTGGACGAGGCGCGGGATATCATTCACGCGCTGAAGGAGAAGTTTCCGAATATCGTGGGGCCGCACTCGCAGGACATCTGCTATGCGACGGAGAACCGGCAGGTGGCGGTGCGCAACGTGGCGCACGATGCGGGGCTGGTGTTGGTGGTGGGGTCGACGAACAGCTCGAACTCCAATCGATTAGTCGAGGTTTCCAGGAACCTGGGGACGATTGGTTATTTGATTGACAACTCGCAGGCGATCGACCCGAAGTGGCTGGAAGGCGTGAGCACGGTGGCGGTGACGGCAGGGGCTTCGGCTCCGGAGGTGCTAGTCGAGGACGTGCTGAATTATTTGTGTCAGAACGGCTTCGACAGCGTCGAAGAGGTGGAAGTGATGCCGGAGAATGTGCGCTTCGGGCTGCCGCCGGAAATTGTGCAGGCGATTGGCGGAGCGGGCGGGGCCGAGGCCGTGGCGGTGCGGTGATGACAGATTACAGGTGACAGGTTGTAGATGACAGTGGACAGATACTGAGGCGTACAAGGCAGATGAGTTTAAAGCAGGACAAGACGCCAGCCGCAGAGCCTATTTCGACTGCGCCTAGGCAGGTTGCGCCGCGCTTTGGGCGGCTCGATGCGGATTTGGGCGAAGTGGAGTCGGCGGTCGCGCGTTCGCGTGCGTACCTTCTCTCCCGGCAGCATCCTGAAGGCTATTGGTGCGGAGAGCTCGAGGGCGACTCGATGCTCGAAGCCGATTACATCTATCTGCACACGCAACTTGAGAGCGGCGATCCGGGGCGGCTGAGGCGGGCGCTGACCGAGATGATGCGCTACCAGAATGAGGACGGGAGCTGGAGTCTTTATCCCGGCGGTCCGGGCAATATCTCGCTTTCGGTGAAGTGCTATTTCTCCGCCAAGCTGATGGGGATTGGCGCGGACGACCCGCGGCTAAGCAAGTGCCGGGAGTGGGTTCTGGCGCATGGCGGGGTGGTCGCGTGCAACACCTTTACCAAGATGTATCTGTGCGGGTTGGGGCAGTACGACTACGATGCGGTGCCGGCGATTCCGCCGGAGATCGTGCTGTTTCCTAATTGGTTCTACTTCAATATCTACGAGATCTCTTCGTGGTCGCGGTCGATTCTTGTGCCGCTGGCGATCATCTACGCCAAGAAGCCATACAAGAAGATTCCGCGCGAGCAAGGGATCGACGAGTTGTTTGCAGGCGGACGGGCCAACGCGATTCTGCGGTTGCGCAGGGACCGCAAGTCGCTGTTCTCGTGGCGCAATTTTTTTATTGTGCTAGACAGGCTCATGCACTGGGCCGAGGCGGTTCACCTTCGTCCTGTGCGCACGCTGTCGCTGCGCAAGGCGGAAAAGTGGCTGCTGGCGCGCCTGGAGATGTCCGACGGTCTGGGCGCAATTTACCCGGCCATGTTGAATGCGATCATCGCGCTGCGCTGCCTGGGCTACTCGGAGGACGATCCGCAGGTGATCCGGGCGCGGGACGAGTTCGAGAAGCTGGGAATCGAAGAGCCGGCCAGTGCGGAGATGCCGGAGCCGACCTTCCGCATGCAACCGGCCATGTCGCCGGTGTGGGATACGGCGCAGGCGGTGTATGCGCTGGGCGAGGCAGGCGTGGCGCGCAACGATCCGCGCATGATCAAGGCTGCTGACTGGATGCTCTCGAAAGAGGTTCGCCACAAGGGTGACTGGACGGTGAAGGTTCCCCGGACTGAGCCGGGGGGATGGTACTTCGAGTACAACAACGAGTTCTATCCCGACACCGACGACACTGCGCAGGTTCTGCTGGCGCTGAACAAAGTGGACAATCCGCGCGAAGGCTACCAGCACAAAGTGGCGCAGCGGGCGATCGCGTGGGAGTTTGCCATGCAGTGCCGGAGCGGCGGCTGGGGCAGCTTCGACAAAGACAACACCAAGATGATCTTCCAGTACATTCCGTTTGCGGATCACAACGCGATGCTGGACCCGCCGACGGTGGACATCACGGGGAGAATCCTGGAGATGCTGGCAATTTATGGCTATTCGCGCGAGGACAAGCGCGTGCAGAGGGCCATCAAATTCATCTTCAGCCGGCAGGAGCCGGATGGAAGCTGGTTTGGGCGCTGGGGCGTGAACTATATCTACGGGACGTTTTTGGTGCTGAGAGGGTTGGACGCGATTGGGGTGGATCATCTGGAGCCGCAGATTCAGCAGGCAGCGGAGTGGATACGTATGGTGCAAAATCCGGACGGCGGCTGGGGCGAAACCTGCGGAAGCTACGACGACCCGAATACGCGCGGAGTAGGACCGAGTACTCCCTCGCAGACGGCTTGGGCGCTGCTGGGATTGCTGGCCGCGGGAGACGACCGCTCCGACTCGGTTGCCAAAGGTGTTCGCTGGTTGCTGGCCCGGCAGCAGGCCGACGGCGGTTGGGACGAGACGACGGGCCACGGGCCAACGCGCCAGGCCCTGTACACTGGAACGGGCTTCCCCAGAGTCTTTTACCTGTCCTATGAGATGTACCGTCAATACTTCCCGCTTCTGGCGCTGACCGGCTATAAGCGGGCCATGGAACGGAAAAGCAGCTTATAGCTTCTAGCTCTTGGCTGGTTGTTCAAGAACTTCGCCGGTTCTTCGATCTTAGGCAAAAAGCTGGCAGCTAGGAGCTGCACTCTAGGAATGCGTTTTATTAGAGAGCGCTGGAGGTTAAGCAAACGATGGCAGTTCCGATCTCCCAAATGGCTACGGTGGCCAGCTATGTGCTGAAAAAGCGGCTGGGCGGCAACAAGCGCTATCCGCTGGTGCTGATGCTGGAGCCGCTCTTCCGCTGCAACCTGGCCTGCGCCGGATGCGGCAAGGTGCAGTATCCGCCGCACATTCTGAAGAAGCAGCTCACACCCGAGGAGTGTTTTGCCGCGGTGGAAGAGTGCGGGGCGCCGATGGTGTCGATTCCTGGCGGCGAACCGCTGTTGCACCCGCAGATCGTGGAGATCGTCAACGGGCTGGTGGAGCGCAAGAAGTATGTCTACCTGTGCACCAACGCGCTCGAACTCAAGCGGCGGCTGCCTGAGTTCACGCCGTCGAAGTATCTGACCTTCTCGGTTCACCTGGACGGACAGCGCGAGCATCACGATTTTTCAGTCTGCCGCGAGGGCGGCTACGACATCGCGATCGAGGGGATCAAGGAGGCCGTAAAGCGCGGCTTCCGCGTCACCACCAACGCGACGTTCTTCGACGGAACCGATCCGAACCAGGTGCGGGGATTCTTCGATGATGTGATGGACATGGGGGTGGAGGGGATTGTGCTTTCGCCCGGATACAGCTACGACAAGGCGCCGGATCAGAACCGGTTTCTGGGCAGGGCGCGGGTGAGGAGGCTGTTCAGGGCGATCCTTTCCAATCGCAAACCGACGTGGAAATTCAATATGTCGCCGCTGTTTCTGGAATTCCTGATGGGCGACAGGAAGTACGAGTGCACGCCGTGGGGATCGCCCGCGTACAACATCTTCGGCTGGCAGAGGCCCTGCTACCTGCTGCAGGAGGGCTACGCGGAGACGTTCAAGGAGCTGCTGGAGACCACGAAGTGGGAAGAGTATGGGGTGGCGAGCGGGAATCCGAAGTGCGCCAACTGCATGGTGAGCTGCGGCTATGAGCCGACGGCGGTGATGGACGGATTTGGAAGCCTGAAGGGCTTCTGGTCGATGGTGCGGGGGAACTTCAGCCTGTACCGCGACAGTCACGCGCTGAAGCTGCTCAACGAGCCGGCGCCGCAAGGGCCGGCAAAGCTGGTAAAGATCGAGAGCCCTGTCCACGCGCTTGAGGAGACCAGGGCATGACCGCGGAAGTGGCCAAATACACGATGGAGCAGGTGGAGGCGCTGGAACTGGCTCCGGGCACGGAGCACGAGAATCTGGAAGGCTGGGTTCCGGCGCTGGCCAGTGACGAAGACCTGCGCCAAGCCCTCGATAAGGCTCTCGACTATCGCGGCGACGTGACGCTGACCTTGAAGAACGGCGAGCGCATCGAGGCCTACATCTTCAACTGCCAGACCGGACCCACGCTGGCCGATTCGTTTGTGCAATACTTCACCCCCAATTCCCCGGAGAAGCGGAAGGTCCACTACGCCGACATTGCCCGCGTGGAGTTCACCGGCAAGGATCGCGCCGCCGGCAAGCACTGGGAAGACTGGGTGAGGAAGTACAACGAGAAGAAGGCGGCGGGGGAGAAGAATATCGCGCTAGTTCCGGAGGCGCTGGAGTAGGCGGCATCAATCGGCGGTGATCATGAGAGCCTGGCCCGCAGTTGTTCTTATGTCTTTATTCGGCGCTGTCATAAACGCACAACAGTCCTTCCCGGATGCGCAGAAGCGCATCGTCTCTGCAAATGTTTTCGTGTTTGGAGGGATCGGTCGTGCTGGAGCAACCTCACAAGGAGAAGTTGATTTCCGAGTCATCATGGCGCAGCCTCCAAAGGTAGCGCTCGATGCTTTTGAAAAACTCTACCTATCCGACAATCCTCAGACCAAGGCTTATGCGCTGGCAGGAATCCGGAAACTAGATAAGGACAGATTCAATCGGCTGAAGCTGTCATTGCACTCGTCCGCGCCGAAAGTTCAAATAGAGGAGGGCTGCATCGTCTCGATGCTCTCCCTTGAGGATATTGCCGATCGGCTCGATTCCGGCAAATATGATTTTTGGATAAAGTGACGGCGCCGTCGAACTTTCACGTTCAACGATCTATCAATTTGACCGACAAGGGCGGAAAGGCCAGTTGGTCACCCCAGCACCCTGGCCTTTTGTCCCTGCTTTTCCAGCGCCGCCACCGCCTTCTTGTCGAACGAGACAAACTCTTCCCCGCTCAGCCACACACCCTCGTGCGCGATGATTCCGTCTGCAAAGTCAGCTCCAGATCGCATAGCTGCCAGCCCCGCCTCTACAGCAGTCGCGTCTACGACGACGTTCTGAACGTCGCGCAAATTCCCAATCGCTTGGGCGATCTGCGCCTTTGAGAAGCGATACCGTGCTCTGAGTACCCACACCATCTCGGAAATCGCGAGGTTGCCCACGATCACAGCCTCGGCTTCTTTGACTGTTTTGGCAGCGAGGCGCATATGGCCGGGTTCGTCGGAGACGGCCAGGCGCACCAGCAAGTTGGTATCGGCGACGATCTTCATGGCTTCAGACCGGCTTCATAAGCTTCAACGACGCCTTGGCCGATACCTTCGTGGATCTCATCGATTGTCAAGCGGACATTCGTCTTGCCAGCCAGACTACCAATGAAATCGTCCCAACTTCCTTTGGGCCTCGCGCGCTCCAGGGTCAACTTGCCGTTGGCTGTCTTGTGCAAGGCGATCTGGTCTCCGGGCCGCACGCCAATATGCTCCAGAAAATCCTTCCGTAGAGTGACTTGTCCCCGCGATGTAACCGTCAGTGTAGCCATAACGATGCCCTCAACTATTCCATTTCATTGTAATGCATTTTTGCATTATGCGCCCAATCTCCGCTGGAAATTGGGGCTTGCTGCCTCCCCGTTTAAGATGGGTGCTGGGATCGAGCCATGAAAGTCTTCCTTACAGGCGCGACTGGGTTTGTGGGCCATCATGTGGCGCGGGCGCTCGCTGGCGAGGGCGCCAAGCTGCGCATGCTGGTGCGCAAGACCAGCAGCCTCAAGAATCTCGAAGGCATCAAGGGCGAGACACATGTGGGCGACCTGAGCGAGCCGGAATCGCTCAGGCCAGCGCTTGAGGGTTGCGATGCGGTGATGCATGTGGCCGCCGACTACCGGCTGTGGATTCGCGACCCGGAAGCCATGTACAAGGCGAATGTGGAGGGGACGCGGGAGCTGCTTCGGATGGCGCGCGAGACCGGCGTGCCGCGCTTCGTTTACACCTCCAGCGTGGCGACGATGCACTTCAGGACCGACGGGCTGGTCATCAATGAAGACACGCGGGTTTCGCTCAAAGATATGGTCGGCCATTACAAGCGCTCTAAATTCCTCGCCGAGCAGGAAGCCATCAAGGCGGCGGAAGCAGGGCAGAAGGTGGTGATTCTGAATCCCACGACGCCCATCGGGCCAAACGATCGCAAGCCCACGCCCACGGGGCGCATCTTCGTGGACTTCCTAAACAGGAAGTTCCCCGCGTACATGGACACTGGACTGAATTTGGTGGACGTGGCGGAGGTAGCGCGGACGCACGCGGCGGCGCTCAAAGTGGGGACGCCGGGCAGAAGGTACATTCTGGGCGGGGAGAATCTGACGCTGAAGCAGATTCTGGACAAGATGTCGGCGATTACCGGGATTCCTTCGCCGACGGTGAGGATTCCGTTTGCGGTCGCGGCGACCTACGCGTTTTTCGAAGAGTGGATCACGGGGCGGATTCGCGGACGCGAGCCGAGGGCCACGCTCGAAGAGGTGCGGATGGGGCGCAAGAAGATGTATGCCTCGAGCGCCCACGCGCAGCAGGAACTGGGGTTCCGGATTGTGCCGGTGTATCCTGCGATGCGGGCGGCGATCGAGTGGTTTAGGGCGAACGGGTACGCGCCGTGACGCGCGTCGCGATCATCGCCGCCATGGCGGGCGAGTTGAAGCCGCTGGTGCGGAGCTGGCAGCGTGAGCGGCGCAACGGGGTGGAGTTGTGGCGCTGGCGGTTCGACGAGGGCGAGTGGGTGGCGGCTTGCGCGGGTGCGGGCGTGGGGGCTGCGACGCGGGCCTTTGCCGAGATCGAGAAGGATGGGGCTATCGATCTGGTGTTTTCGGTGGGCTGGGCGGGGGCTCTGAGCGAGGAGCTTGAAGCCGGACGGGCTTACTGGGTCTCCGGGGTCATCGATGTACGGACCGGGGAACGGTTTGCGACAGGGATCAGGGATCAGGGATCAGGGATCTGTGGGCCAGTTGGAAATGGCGAGTTTGGCGATCCCCACCCTAGCGACAACAACAAAGACGTCGCGAGGGTGGGGCACCCGGCTCAAGCAGACTTGCCTCCCAGGTCTCAAAATCGAGACCTGGGGCACCCGGATATTCTGCTTGTGACCAGTCCCAGGGTTGCGGACGAGGCAGAGAAGCGAAGGCTCGCGGCTGCCTACGGGGCCGGTCTGGTGGACATGGAGGCGGCGGGGGTGGCGCGACTGGCGGCGATGCGCGGGATTCCGTTTTATTGCGTGAAGGGGGTCAGCGACGGGTTCCGGGAAAAACTGCCTGATTTCAATCGGTTTATCTTGCCGGAGGGACGGTTTCAACTCGGCCGGTTTGCGGTTTTTTGTATTTTGAGGCCCTGGTACTGGCCCAGCCTGATTCGAATGGGCGAGAATAGCAGCAAGGCTTCCCAGAGCGTCAGGGAGTCCCTGCTCGATTTCCTCGACGAAAGGGCAACTATCAGAGAGCGCAATGGCTACCCAGGTCTCAAACGCTAATTTCAAAACCGAGACGAAGACTCCCGCAACCATGCGGGCCGTGGTCTATCGCGGCGTGAACGATATGCGCGTGGAGACCGTTCCTGTGCCCGAGATCGGTCCAGGGGAGCTGCTGATTAAAGTGGCTACCTGCGGTGTCTGCGGCACGGATCTGAAGAAGATCCGCACCGGGTCGCACTCCGCGCCGCGCATCTTCGGCCATGAGATGGCGGGGACCGTGGTGGGGGTGGGCCACGGGGTGACGCGCTTCCGGGTGGGCGAGCGGGTGATGACGTTTCATCACGTTCCGTGCGGGGATTGCTACTACTGCCGCAAGCAGACGCCCGCGCAGTGCCCGCTCTACAAGCAGACCGGGGTGACGGCCGGCTTTGCGCCTTCCGGCGGCGGGTTTGCCGAGTATATCCGGGTATTGGACTTTGTGGTGGCCAACCGCGGCGTGGTGCGGATTCCCGACGGCGTGCCGTTCGAGCAGGCAGCCTTTGTGGAGCCGGTGAACACGGTTCTGAAGGCCGTCAAGCTGCTGAATCTAGCCGCGGACGATACGGTGCTGGTGATTGGGCAGGGACCGATCGGCCTGATGCATGCGGTTTTGGCGGGGCGCACGGGAGCGCGGGTGCTGACTTCCGATCTGTTTCCCGAGCGTCATGCCATTGCCGCCGGATATGGGCTCAAGTATCCCATCCAGGCGGGCACGGAAAACGTGGTCGAGCGGGTGTTCGCGGAGACCGAGGGCCGGGGTGCGGACGCGGTGATTCTGGCCGTGGGCGGGAATGCTCTGATCAAGACGGCGATGGACGCGGTGAGGCCCGGGGGCAAGGTGATGCTCTTTGCCCAGACGCAGCACAGCGAAGCCACTTTCGACCCCGGCGCGGTTTGTGTGGACGAGAAGACACTGCTCGGCTCATACTCATCCTCGTTTCCGATTCTGGACGAGGTAACCGATCTGGTCTTCGGCGGCTACCGCAATGGGTTCGATCTGACGCGATTGATTTCGCACCGCTTCTCTCTGGAACAGGCGGTGGAAGCGATCGATGTGGCTTCGCACCCCAAGGCCGACTCGATGAAGATTATGATTGAGCCTGTTCTTGGTGCAGGGGCAAACTGATGGTTCCTTTCCCAGGCGCCCATTGGCGCGCCTGCCGCAGGCTCCTTCTCACGGATCGTGCCTCTCAACTCCGGAGCCGCTGCAGGAGGAATCGATGCCAAACACGGTAAAGGGCGCCATCAAACGCGGCCGCGCTACGGTCGAAGACGTCCTTGAAGTTGGCCGCAACACCGTCGAAGACGTCCTCCAGGTGGGCCGCAACACCGTCGAAGAAGTCCTTCATGTCGGCCGTACCACCGTTGAAGAGGTCATTCAGGTGGGCCGCAATACAGTCGAGTCGGCCCGCTGGGTGGGCAAGGGAACCATGCAGGCCGCAGTCCTCCACGGCCGTGAAGATATCCGCATTGAGGACGTTCCCATTCCCGAGGCCGCGCCCGGTGAGTTGATTGTGCGGGTTGGCGCAGCCCTTACCTGCGGCACAGATCTCAAGGTCTTCCGCCGCGGATATCACGCCCGCATGATTGTTCCGCCGGCTCTCTTTGGGCACGAGCAGGCAGGCACGGTTGTTCAAGCAGGCGAGGGTGTCGCGGGCTTCGCAACCGGCGAGCGGGTGGTGGCGCTGAACTCCTCCCCCTGCGGTGCTTGTTACTTCTGCGAGCGCGGGCAGGAAAACCTGTGTGACGACCTGCTGTTCAACAATGGCGCGTATGCCGAGTTCATCCGCATTCCGGCGCGGATCGTGGCCAAGAACACGCTTCATGTTCCGGATCACGTGGCGCTGGAGCACGCGGCGCTGACCGAGCCGCTGGCCTGCGCGGTGCACGGATTTGAGGACTCTCGCCCGCGCCCTGGGGACACGGTGGCGGTGATCGGCGGGGGCCCGTTGGGGCTGATGATTCTGCACGTGGCGGCGCTGGCGGGCTGCGAAACGATCGCCCTAGTGAGGCACGACGGCCAGGTGGAGGCGGCGCGGCAACTGGGCGCGGCGCACGTGGTGCAGACGACCAGCATTCGCAAGGCCATCCGCGAAACGCGGGAGCTGACGCCGGGGAATCGGGGAGTGGATATCGCGATTGAGGCGGTAGGCGTGCCGGAGGCGTGGCAGGAAGCTCTTGAGCTGGTGCGCAAGGGAGGGACCGTGAATTTCTTCGGCGGTTGCGCCGTGGGGACGCACGTGATCCTGGATACCAATCGCATTCACTATAGCGACATCACGCTGAGGGCCACTTTCCATCACACCCCGGCCATCTGCCGCAAGGCGCTGGAATTGATTGCCGGCGGACGCTTTCAGGCGGGTGCTTTCATCACCGGCCACGCCCATCTCTACGAACTCAACCGCGTCTTTGAGAAGCTGATGAAACGGAGCAGCGAGATCAAGACGGCCATTGTGCCGTGAGGCGAAGCGATGACGACGACGGAGATGAATGCGGACCGGGAAGAAAGCCTGGAAACGCTTCGTGGAGACGGGTTTCCGGGCGGGGCGCAGGACAGCGGGGCGCATGACCAGGAAACGCTGATTGCGCGCGGCTGGGCGGCGCTGCCGCAGAGCTATCGCACGCCCGAGGTTGCGCCGACCGTGGCCGAGGCGCGCGCATGGTGCCGGCGGCTGGCCGAATCGCACTACGAGAATTTCCACGTGGCGACGTGGTTCCTTCCCAAGGCGCTGCGGCCGCATTTTCACGCGATCTACGCCTACTGCCGGGTCTCGGACGACTTGGGCGACGAGGTGGGCGACACGTCGGTTGCGCTGGCTCTGCTGGATCATTGGGGCCGGGAACTGGATGCGTGCTACCAGGGCGTGGCGCGGCATCCGGTGTTTGTGGCGCTCAAAGAGACGATCCGCGCCTGCGCGATTCCCAAGGAGCCGTTTGCAGACCTGCTGACGGCATTTCGCCAGGACCAGACGGTTGCGCGCTACACATCGATGCGGGAGGTACTTGGCTACTGCCGCTACTCGGCAAACCCGGTGGGGCGGCTGGTGCTGCATGCGTGCGGCGAGGCGGGCGAAGAGGTGGAAGAGCGGTTCCGCCTATCGGACGCGACCTGCACGGCGCTACAGTTGGCGAACTTCTGGCAGGATGTGAACGCGGACTACGCCAAGGGACGGGTGTATCTGCCGCTCGACGATATGGCGCGGTTTGGGGTGAGCGAGGAGACGATCGCCAGGAGAACGGCCACGCCGGAGTTTCGCGAGCTGCTGGCTTACGAGGTTCGCTACGCGCGTGGACTGTTCGAGGAAGGGCTGCCGCTGATTGGGATGGTGAAGCGCGATCTGGCGGTGGATCTGGATCTGTTCAGTCGCGGCGGGTTGGAGATTCTGCGGGCCATCGAGCGGCGGCACTATGACGTGCTGAGCGCGCGGCCGGCGATCTCAAAGAGCGCCAAGGCCGGACTGGCGGCCAGGGCCGTTGGCGCCAAGCTGTTGCCCTTTTGGGGCCTTGGCCGGAACGCAAGGCGCAAGAAGAAGGCGGATTGAAGCGCGATTACCCATTGGACGAGGCCGCGTTGGAAGGGGCGTACGCCGCATGCCGGGCCATAGCGAGGCGCGAGGCGAAGAACTTCTATTACGCTTTTGTGGCGCTTCCGAGGTCCAGGCGCAATGCTATCTGCGCCGTCTACGCGTTTATGCGCCACGCCGACGACCTTGCCGACGACGAGAGCTTGTCCAGGGAAGAGCGGCGGCGGCGGCTGGATGCGTGGCTCGCGGATTGGCGCGGCGCGTGCCACGGCGGCGACTCATCCAATCCGGTCTTTCTTGCGGTGCGGGATGCGGTTGAGCGCTTCGGGATTCCGCTGCATCTGCTCGACGAGCTGGTGGCCGGCACCACCATGGACTTGAGAGCGGCCCCGAGCGATGCGGCCGGCGCGGGTGGCGGGCCGGGCACCTATGCCACCTTTGCCGATCTGTATCGCTACTGCTACCTGGTGGCCTCGGTGGTGGGGCTGGTCTGCATTCGGATCTTCGGCTACAGGGACCCCAGGGCGGAGAAGCTGGCCGAGGAGACGGGGATCGCGTTTCAGTTGACAAATATTCTGCGCGATGTGGCCGAGGATGCGGGGCGGAAGCGGGTTTATCTTCCACTGCAGGATCTGGCGGCGCACGGGGTAGAACTAGATTCGCTGCTGAACCGCGGGCCGGACGCGGCGCCGACGGCGAACGAGCGGGCGCTGCTTGCAGAGATTGGGCGGCGCGCGGAGGGGTACTACGAATCGGCGCAGGCTCTGCTGCCGCTGATCGACAGGGAGAGCCGGCCGGCGCTGTGGGTGCTGGTGCGGATCTATCATGCGCTGCTGAAGCGGATTCGGCGCGCGGACTACGATGTTTTCTCGAGGCGGGCAAGCGTGCCGATGGCAGAGAAGCTGGGGATTCTGGCGGTGGGGATGGTGAGGATGGCGTTGGCGCGGGTGGTGGGGTGATTGATGGGAGTTCAGAAGCACCGGAATGGCCGCACCATTGAAGGGCACGACTCTTTAGCCTGTCCATCTACAAGGCTTATCACTGTGAGCATTAATGCGCACACAGAGATGGTGCGAGGATCCGAGAATCGTACCAGGCCGTCGCTTCTTCCAACCAGCAACGAAGACCTGCCGCCTGCGGTTCGGCACTTGAGGTTCATCCGGCTCGAATGTGCTGGTTTAACCCCTCAGTTTCTCTGAAAATGCGTCAGCCCCGGAAGGAATAGAGTGCATCCCACGCAAGAACCAATACGAATCAGCGAATCCGCCCACTTCTTCTCCACGCAGACAGAGGGCCGCAAGCCATTCTTTCGTCAAGAGCCGTGGGCCCGGTCATTGCTTTCCACTGTGAACCAGTATGACGGAGTGGAATACAAACTCCATGCCTTTGTGGTCATGCCCGATCATCTGCATATGCTAATCACCCCATTCGGGGCGGTGGAGAGGGCGGTGCAGACGATCAAGGACGAGTTTTCACAGCGCGCCAAGAGCGAATTGGAGTGGACCAGGGCGATCTGGGAGCGGGGCTTTACCGATCACCGCATCCACGATGAAGAGGACTGGCTGCGGCACATGGAATATATTCGAGTGAATCCGATTGAGGCAAGACTATCGGCTGCTACGGTTCTATATGAGTTCATGGGGTTCCCAGGCAGGGAGATGCCCGAGGGACTGAAGCCCCTGGCGCTGAGTGCTGCCGACGTGCGTGCCAGGGCCCGTACACTTCACAACTGAGGGTGGGGGGAGAGCCTGTATGCTTCGGTCTTGAGAGGCTTTTCGTTGGGCAGTGTGCGGCAAAACCTGGAGAGAACCGTAACGGTGGTGGGCGGGGGCGTGGCGGGGATGAGCGCGGCGTGCGCGCTGGCCGAGGCTGGGTTGCGCGTGCGGCTTGTGGAGCGGCGCGGCTACCTTGGCGGGCGTGCTTCCTCCTATCTGCATCCGGGCGTGGGCGAGGTCATCGACAACTGCCAACATGTGCTCTTCGGCTGCTGCACCAATCTGCAGGGGTTCTACCGGCGGATCGGGGTCGCGGACCGGATTCATTGGACCAGTGAGATGACGATGATCGAGCCGGGGGGAAGGCGCTCCGCGCTTGGACCTTCGTGGCTGCCGGCACCCTTGCACGGGCTGCCGAAACTAATGGCGGCCAAGGCGTTTACACTGGCCGACAAGATTGCGCTGGGACGGGCGTTTGCGGCGTTGATACGGCCGGTTTCGAGCGATTCAACGGAGAGCCTGGCGGCGTGGCTCAAACGGAATGGGCAGACCTTGGGAGCGATCGATCGCTTCTGGCGGCTGGTGATTGCCAGCGCTTTGAATGCGGAGATCGACGAGATTGCGTTGCCGTATGCGGCCAAGGTGATCCGCGAGCTGTTCATGAATTCGGCCTTCGCGGGCAGCATGGGGATGAGCACGGTGCCGCTGAGCCAGTTGTATGCGCGGGTGACGCCGTTCTTGGAGGAGCGCGGCGGTAGCGTGCTGTTCAACGCGCACGTGGAAGGCGCGGAGTGGGATGAGGAGACTTTGCAGTGGACGGTGAGGACGCGCAATGAGGAATTGTTATCCGACTTTGTAGTGGTGGCGCTGCCGTTTGAGGGGATGGCGAAGCTGCTGCCGGGACTGCCTCCGGCGCAGGGAGTGGACGAACTGGCGGGGAAGATCGAGCGCCACGAGCACTGGCCGATCTGCAGCGTGCACCTGTGGTTCGACCGGGAGATCACGGAACTGGAGCACGCGGTGCTGCTGGATCGCGAGATTCACTGGATGTATAACCAGTCGCGGTTGCAGACAGGCCGGGGCGGACACTATATCGAGCTGGTGGTGAGCGCGACGCGGGCGTTTGCGGCGTTGAGCCGCGAAGACGCGATTGGGCGGGCGCTGCGCGAGCTGGCTGAGTTCTTTCCGCTGGTGAAGGAGGCGAAGCTCGAGAAGGTTGCACTGGTGAAGGAGATGCGGGCGACGTTCGGTGTGCCTCCGGGGATCGACACGGCGCGGCCCAGCGCGGTATCGCCGTGGCCGAGTCTTTTTCTGGCTGGGGACTGGGTGCAGACCCTGTGGCCTTCGACGATGGAGAGCGCCGCGCGCAGCGGACATCTGGCGGCGGAGGCGGTTTGCGCGGCGATGAGGGAGACGCGAACGATTCTGGAGGCAGATTTGCAGCCGCGGGGATTGATGCGATTCGTTGGTTGAAGACAATCGATCGGGAGCAGGGTGATTTGTCTCCCCAAAGAGTGAACGAGGGGAGTGCCGGAATGACGGGTGCGAATCCGCAGGATGGGATCGCAAAGGGTCAGAGAGTGGACGCGCTAAGAGCAACCGCATCGGCATTCGGTGTGTATGCGGGGATTCTGGGAATGGAACACGGGTTCTTTGAGACACTGCAGGGGAATGTTGCGCCGAAGGGCCCGAGGATCATGGCCGCGGGGTTCGAACTGCCGTTCCCATTCGGGCACGAACCGGCGATGACCCTCATTTCCAACTTTCTCATCACGGGCATCGCGGCGATGCTGGTTGGCCTGGCGATCGTCGTGTGGTCGGCCGCATTTGTGCAGAGAAGACAAGGCGCCCCAGCCTTGCTTCCGCTCTCCATCCTGCTTCTGCTGGTTGGCGGAGGATTCGGGCCGATTTCACTGCTCATTGTGGCTTGCATAGCAGCCACCGGGATCGGCAAACCGCTGACGTGGTGGTGGACGCGTATGCCGTCCGGAGCACGGCGCTTCCTTGCCAGGTCATGGCTGTGGTTTCTCATCGCCGCTCTGTTGTGGGTGCCGGGAGAGTTTGTCGCCGGGCAAATCTTCCAATTAAAGAACGACCACAGACAGATTCCGACGAACCTGAATCTGATGCTTTCTTACCCAATGCTGGGGCTGTTTGCCTTGACGCTCATCGCAGGATTTGCGCATGAGGCCGAGCGGGGCAGGGAATAGGGAAAAGATGTGGATCGGCCGGCTGCTCAGTTTGTCGCCGGACTCACCCGTTGAGCTGAGAGAGCGCCGACTTGCATTCGTCGATTTGCTTTGCGTGGCGGAGGGGATGCATGGCAATCGTGAGGAGATTCTCGTAGCAGTTCACGGTTCCGACGATCGGATGTGTCGTGATTCTGGAACGAAGGTCTGCTTCACAGCTTTCGACAAAGCGAAGCGTGCGTTCGCGGGCGTCGAGGAAATGGTCGAGTGCCTGAGCAAGGGTAGAAAACCGTCCGACAGGTCTCGCCATCTGCGGGGATTCTACGGCCTTGGTGCGGTCCAGGCTTTGGGACAGGATCAGGGCTTCCCGCTTTTCGTTCACCATGGGAGCTTCAGAAGAACGCGCAGCCAGGATTTGCATGAAGAGGTAATCCTCGGAGGCGGCTAGATGTTCCAGGCATTGAAGAATCGACCACCTGCCCGAAGCCGGGTTGCGCGCGGCTTCATCTTCAGTGACCCCGTTCAGCACCTCCAGCATGGCTCTCTTGCCGGCCTCAAGTCGGGTGAGGAGCGTTGCCTTTTCCTGCGCGTCCATGCGGGTTCTATCCTCGTTCCGCCGCGGTTCACTTAATGCGCCAGCAAATAGACGCCTATGCAGACCAGGATAGCGGCTGTCCAGCGGCGGCGGTCCACGTTTTCCTTGAGGAAGATTTTGCCTGCGATGGCGTTGGTGACCAGGGTGAGCGAGGCGGAGGCGGGGGCGACGAGGCTCAGGTTGAGGTGGTTCAAGGCCAGCAGTAGCGAGAAGAAGGCGAGGGCAAGAAACCCGACGCCCAGAAAGAAAAGCGGAGAGGTGAGGACGGCGCGAATGGCTCCTTTGAGGCCGGAACGGGCGCGAATCAAGTCAAGGTCGCCGATGGATTTCATGGCGGCGGCGGTAAAGACCTCTCCGGCTGTGGAGCAAAGGACGATGGCAGCGATCATGGCTGCGGCCGCGAGAGGTCCGGGATGGGGGGCCGAGTTGGGGAGATTCATCGCGGCTGGCCCTCTGGGACGGCAGACGCAGGCCGTTCGGTGAGCGACGGGCCTTGCGCGACGAAGCTAACGCCGAGGGTGATGAGGACAATACCGGCCCAGCGTTCGACAGAGATGGCGTCATGAAGCCAGAAGCGAGCGAGCAGGGCGACGATGACGTTGCCGAAAGCGGTGGCGGGAAGAACATAGGTGAGGTCGGCCCAGGAGAGGGCGGTGAGATAGCTGGCGAAGAAGGCGATAAGGAGCGCGATGCCAAGGGCGATCCACGGCGTGAAGACGGCCCCGATGAGGGTGGCGGGGTTGGCTAGGGATATGGGCTCAAGGTGGGTCATGCCGCGGGAGAGGCAGGAATCGCCGAGGGGGGCGCAGACAGCGACCAGTAACAGGATCAGGTATTGGCGCGGCGCTAGTTTGTGGTGAGCCATCTGTATTTGGATCTTTCCCTTCCTCATCGAATGCAGGCGGCGCGAGAAGTTATTCCTCAGGGGTAAAGCCCGACGTTGGTTTTGCGCATTAGGGCACGACTGAAGTAGTGCCCTGACATTTCTAGCAACCCCGAGAGAGTTCTTCGGCAAGCTGTGAAGCCATGCCGCGACACGGCGTAGAAATCGAACCTCCTCATGCAGAACTCATGTCCTCGACATGGGAGCAAGAAAAGAGGGCGGTCGCTCTGCGCCGCCCCCGGTGGAAACTGCTCCATTGCAACTACGCGCCGGCCTTAGCAGGGGTGGCGGGTTCGGGCCGATGGCTGCGCGCGACTTTGACCATCTTGTTGCGCTGGGCGCGGAGCTTGAGGAAGGACTTGGCCTCGATGTAGAGCCGCGGCACGTCGCGGTTGACGATGGCCTTCCAGACCACGCGGAAGGCTGCCTTGGGACGGAAGTAGTACTCGTCGTAAAAGCGGTGAACCATTTCGAGAACGTAATCGGTGGGCAGGCCGGGGTACTCGATGTGGGCCATCTGGTGGCCGCCCTCGTCGCTCATGGCGGCGGAGTTGACGATGAAGCCGTTGGCCTTGGCGTAATCGTAAAACTCGGTGCCGGGGTAGGCGTGGGCGATGGAAACCTGGATGGTCTCGCAATCGAGGGTCTTGGCGAAGTTGATGGTGTTGCGGATGGACTCCCTGGTCTCGCCGGGCAGGCCGAGGATGAAGTCGGCGTGGATAGTGAGACCGAGCGAGTGGCAGTCGCGGGCAAACTGGCGGGCGCGCTCGACGGTGGCGCCTTTCTTGATGTTCTTGAGGATCTGCGGATCGCCTGACTCGAAGCCTACGATGAGCAGCCGGCAGCCTGCCACGCGCATGGCCTTGAGGGTGTCGTAGTCGGTGGTGACGCGCGAGGTGCAGGACCAGGTGAGGTTGAGGGGCTTCAGCTTCTCGCAGAGCTCGATGGTGCGGACCTTCTGGATGTTGAAGGTGTCGTCGTCGAAAAAGAACTCTTTGACATCGGGGAAGTTCTGCTTGGCCCAGGCCAGTTCGGCGGCAACGTCGTCAGTTGACCGCTTGCGCCAGGCATGGCCGCTCAGTGTTTGCGGCCAAAGGCAGAAGGTGCACTGCGCCGGGCATCCGCGCGTGGAGTAGAGCGCGATGTAGGGGTGGAGCAGGAAGGGGACGTTGTAGCGGGTGACATCCATGTCGCGCTTGTAGATCTTGGTGGCCCAAGGCATGGCGTCCAGATCCTCGACCTGCGGCCGGTCGGGGTTGTGGACGACCTTGCCGTCGAGCTTGTAGCTGATGCCGAGGATCTCGTTCAGGGGCTTGCCCTGGGCAAACTCGACGACGGAGTAATCGAACTCGCGGCGGCAGATGAAGTCCAGAGCCGAGCACTCGTTGAGGGCGCGGTCCGGGTCGGTGGTCACCGGAGGTCCGACGAAGGCGATACGTATGGCCGGATTGGCGGCCTTGATGGCTTCAGCCAGGCGCTGGTCGCCCTCCCAGCCGACGGTCGAGGTAAAGAGAACCAGAAACCCGTAGTCCTTGCAGATCTCGATGGTCTGCTGCGCCGAGACATGGTGCGGCGGGGCATCGAGCAGGCGGGAGCCCTCGAGCATTCCTGCGGGGTAAGTGAGCCAGACCGGATACCAGTAGGACTCGATCTCCCTGGTTGCGGGCCAGCGCGAGCTTGCGCCCCCGTCGAAGTTCTCGAAGGAGGGCGGATTCAGGAGAAGTGTTTTCAGGGGTATAGACATCTGCTCAATTCTAACATTGTCGAAGATTCGGGGAGATTTGGGCCGGTTTCTCGGAGAAGACTCAGTTCGGCTGGATTCGGCAGGCTGTCGGATGCTCGCGCGGGTGAGATGGGCGACCCGGATTCCGCCTCAAAAAGGGGATCAAGAAGGCCGTCTTTGGGGGCAAAAAGGCGTCTTCTGAGGCATAAGAGGCCTCTTGTTGGGGATCAGTGCTTACTGGTTCGATACTATGGTGGTCTTGGAATTGATTCTTTAAGTATTTGATTCACAGTAGCTTACATTCAGTTTTTGTCCGAGAGCGCGCCCGAAAAACAGGCATTCACAGGGAGGGGGGTACAGCTGTTTTTGGGGTACAGACCGGAGGCAACCGGGGAAGTCGGGCGTCAGGCTCTCCGGAGCATTCAGCGCCTTGACATCGAGCCGGAAAAGGGCGTCTACTGAACCGTTGGTTGTGGTGAAGGAGTTCACCCTTAACCGCTGTCCATTCCATTAGGCCGGACAGATGATGACTCCTGACAGGGAATCCTGTTGCGGAGTTGTGTCCCGGCCGAGTTCCCTGAACGACAATTAGGAGTTCGTGCTCATGACGAACACTTGGGCTCTTTGTGCGCTCTGGGTGGGTCTGGCTTTGGCGGCGACGCTGTTGGCGATCTGGTTCAAGATCTCGACGGCGCTATCTGAGATTGTGGTCGGCACGGTGGCCCAACTGGTCATCGGCGTGTTTCTTACCGGGCTCTTCGGTTTTGCGCAGGGAGGGCTGGCCGGAAACACGCAGTGGATAACATTCCTGGCTGGAACCGGTGCAATCGTCCTGACGTTTCTTGCCGGCGCGGAACTCGATCCCGCCATCTTCAAAACCAAGTGGCGTGAAGCGTCGGTCATTGGTCTGGCAGGGTTCTTCGGTCCTTTTCTCGGTTGCACCGCGATCGCCCATTACGTGCTGCATTGGGCCATCATGCCCAGTTGGCTGTGCGGTGTCGCTCTTTCGACAACGTCCGTCGCCGTTGTGTACGCGGTGATGTTGGAACTTGGTTTTAACGTCACGGAGTACGGGAAGGCGACCTTCGCCTATCAGATGGATTTAGGCGAACCCCTTCACTCTGCGCACCATGTCGAAACGATGAACATCTAACCTGAATTTCTCACAGAAGGCGCTACAACTCAGAATTTGACCTCTCAAGGAGCCTCCGAGGGCCGGGAGGCCCTCGGGACAGCCGGTCTGGAGACCGGCGTTACAACTTTTGGCGAGCTGTGAGAAATGCGCGGCTAAGTGTACCAGCTTCCCTCGTTGCGTCCCACCGCGACCAGCGGCTCTTCAACTCCACCTGGAATATGCAGTATGTTTATCCGAGCCAGAGCCGGGCAATTCTCTTATATACAAAACCTAAGCGGCACTTCGCGAGGCCAATAACGGAAAGTCCAGCGTCCGCCGATCTTCCGGGGGATGATTCTGGGTCGACGACTATAGCCCACAGCGCAATCCCAGACCAAATGCGCAATACAGTTAGAGGTTCCCCCTGCGGGCGCTACGCCGTGGCGCGCTGCTGTTCGCGGCCGCCCAGGCGCATGCTGACTACCTTAGAGACGCCCGGTTCCTGCATGGTGACGCCGTAGATCATGTCGGCGGAGTGCATCATGCGCTTGGAGTGGGTGACCAGCAGGAACTGCGTGTCCAGGCTCAGGGAGTGGAGCAAATCCGCCAGGCGGCCTACGTTGGTTTCGTCCAAGGCGGCGTCCACTTCGTCGAGGGCACAGAAGGGACTGGGCTGGAATTGGAAGATGGCCACCAGCAGGGCCAAGGCGGTGAGCGACTTTTCGCCGCCAGAGAGCAACAACACATTCTGCAACTTCTTACCCGGCGGCGAGACCACGATCTCCAGCCCGCTCTCGGCCTGGTTTTCCTGGTCGGTAAGGCGCAGGAAGGCCTGCCCGCCCTGGAAGAGCCGCGCGAATACTTGGGCGAAGTTCTCGTTGATGCGGACAAAAGCCTCATCGAATTTGGTGCGCGAAATCCGATCGATCTCCTTGATCGTCTCCTGCGTGTTTTCGATCGACTCGATAAGGTCCTTGCGTTGCGCCTCGAGGAAGCCGTGCCGCTCGGCCGTCTCCTTGTACTCATCGAGGGCCATCATGTTCACCGGTCCCATCTGCTCCATCCTCTGGCGCAAGGCCCGGCAGCTTTCCTCCTCGGCGGCCAAGGCCTGGTCCGCCAGGCGCGCGATGGTCATATCGGCGCGCAGCATCGCGGCCTCGGCGTTGACTTCGGCCAAGCAGCCTGCTTCGAGGTGTTCGAGATCGGCGCGGAGCTTGGCTAGCTCGCTTGAGCGGCTGGCGCGGTCCTCGCGCACCTGGTCCAGCGCGGCTCGACCGCTCTTCAGTTGCGTCTCCAGCGTCGCCAATTGCTGGCGCAGGGCCTGGGCCTGGCCTGCCAGCGACTGCGCCACCGCCAGCGCCTCGGCGCGCACAGCGGCAAGTTCATTCTGCCTTTGGGCCAGCGCGGCGCTCTCCGCGATGCGCTGTTCGCGCTCCGCTGCCGCTGCCATTTGCTGCTGTTCGATGGAGAGAGCGCGGCGGTCCAGGTCGGCATGGAGCCTGTCGATGCGCTGGAAGGCGGCTTCGGCGCCCCGCCGCCGCTCCTCCAGGCCAGCCAATTCCGCGGTCAATTGAGCGGCTTCCTCTTGCAGGCCTTCGCGCTTCTGGCGCAGGGAGGCCAGTTGCGCCTGCAATTCGTCGAGCGCGGCCTCAGCCGCGGCATGCTCGGTCTCCAAGCGCACAGCCTCCTCGCGCTTCTGGGCAATGAAAGTGTGCTTGGCCTCGCGGGCTTCGTTGTTGCGCGCGGCCTGCGCGGTCCACTCCTCAAGCCTGCGCTCGACGCGCTGCGTCTCGCCCTCCATTTGCTTGAGCGCCGCGCCCTGGTTGGCGGACTCGGTCTCGGCCTGACGCCGCTGCTCGCCGCGCGCTTCAAGTTGCGCCGTCAGCTCCTCAATGGCGCGGGTCAGCGCGGCCGCTTCCATCTCCGCCTGGGCCAAGCCGGTATCCAGCTTGGCCAGACGGCTCTCGGCCTCGCGCAACTCGCGCTTGAGAGCCAGCGGGCCCTCGCTGGCCGGCTTGCCTCCGGTCACGGTCGCATTGTGGAAGCACTCTCCCTCCGGGGTGAGGAAAAAGGCGTGGGTGTGCAAAGCGGCCAAGCGCAGAGCTTCCCCAGGGTCCTCGACCAGATAGCCGTCGCGGAGCTTAGGCAAGATCGACTCCAGCGAGCGCCCAAAGCCGTTCTGCACCCGGATCGAGTCCTTGAGCGGGGTGATGCCAGGGCCAGCGATGGTTCCACTGCCCACCTCCAAAGTCTCGCCCTGCGCGGCAGGATGGATGAGGAAGGTGGCGCGGCCATCCACGCCGGACTTGAGCAGGCGGACGCCTTCCTCGGCAGCCACCCAGCTTTCCACCACCACGTAATTGAGTTCTTCGCGCAGAAACTCGTCAACCACAGCCTCATGCGCGCCGCTGACCTCGAGGAAATCCGCCAGGGTGCCGATCGGCGCCGCGCTTGCGCTGAGCGCTCCGGGCTTGAGCAGCCGCCGCACGGTGTCGGTGGAGTAGCTGTGATCGCGAATCAAGGCCTCGAGCGAATTGCGTCGTCCAGCCAGGGCGGCCTGCTCGCTGCGCATTTGGTTGGCGCGCGCGCGCAGGCTGTTGTCCTCAGTCCGCCGCTCCTGAAGGGTTGCGCGCAGCGCCGCAATCTCGCCTTCCAGCCGCTTGAACGCCTGGGCAGCGGTTTCAAAACGCAGCCTGGCCTGCCCGGTTTGGACCCCTAGGGTTTCATGCTCATTCCGCGCCTGGCCCATTTCGGATTCAAGCCGCTCGGCCTCGCGTTCCAGCGCCGCCAGGCTCTCTTCGCTTTGGGCCGTGTGGTTGCGCGCGTTGCCGGCCAGGGTAAGCAGGTGCATGGCATGACGGCGGCTTATTTCCAACTGCCGCTCCGCGGCAAAGACTTCTTCGGCAGCGGAGCGCGCCTCCTGTTGCCGCGCCTCGACCTGGTGGCGGAACGTTCTGGCCTCGCCCGCGGCGGACTCGAGAAAGGCGTGCTGCTGCGCCCGCTCTTCCGCAATGCCGCCCAACTGCGTCCGGGTAGCCTCGAGCTCCGCGCCGGCCGAGGCCATCCGCGCCTCGAGCTCGCCCACGCGCTCGGTGTTCGAGCGCTCCCGCGCCGTGGCCCGCTCCAACTCGACGGCTGCCTCGTTGGCGCGGTTTTGCGCTTCCTGGCCCTCGCGGTCCAACTCGTAGCCGCGCTCCGTGAGGGTGTGCTGGCTGCTTTCCATCGCGGCGATCTCCGCGGCCGAAGCATCGATTTGCCCGGTCAGGGCGGCAATCTCATGCTCCAGACGGAGTTGCTCCGCATCCATCAGAGCCATCCGGCTGGTGAGCACCACGCGCAGCCGCATCCGCAATTCGTCGCGAACCGCCGCAAAGCGTTCCGCTTTCGCTGCCTGCCGCTTCAGGCTGTTCATCTGCCGCGCGACCTCTTCAAAGATGTCGTCCACGCGGGCCAGATTCTGCTTCGCGCTCTCCAGGCGCAACTCGGCCAGACGCTTCCTGGTCTTGAAGCGCGTAATGCCGGCGGCCTCCTCGATGATGGCCCGGCGGTCGTGCGGCTTGGAGCTAAGCAGTTGACCGATGCGCTCCTGCCCGATGATGGCGTAGCTCTCCGGTCCCAGCCCGGTCCCCATGAAGATGTCCTGAATATCCCGCAGGCGGCACAGCTTGCCATTCAGCAAATACTCGCTCTCCCCGGTCCGGAACAGCCGCCGGGCGATCACGATCTCGCCCTTCTGCGGGGTGCGCTGGAACTTGCGACGCCGAATCTTCAGGACTACGGGCTGCGGCCCTTCACCAGCTACCTGCGCTGGGCCAGACTCTTGCACGAAATCCTCGTCGAGAATCTGGCCCGGCTGCTCCTGTGCGACGATCTCTTCGGCTTCGGCGGCGCGCTGGCGGCGGAGTTCGTCTTCGTCCCAGTCCGACGGGCCGTGATGGTCGACGTGTACCTCGGGCTCTACCGGGATCGGCCCCTCGTAGGCCTCGGGATCGACCATGGTCAGCGTGACCTCGGCCATGCCCAGGGGCTTGCGCTCGCGCGTTCCGGCAAAGATGACGTCCTGCATATTCGAGCCCCGCAGGCTCTTGGCGCTTTGCTCGCCCAGCACCCAGCTCACCCCGTCCAGGATGTTCGACTTTCCGCAACCGTTCGGCCCCACCACCACGGCAATGCCCGCGCCCGGTACGGTAAGCTCCGTGCGGTCGCAAAAGCTCTTGAAGCCGAGGATATGAATCTTCTTTAGTTTCAGCATCTTCACTCCGAAGTCATGGGACCGTTCGCGGTTGCTGTGGAAAAACTGGCGGCAGCCATCGAGCGCCGCCGGGGTAGGGGAAATATTGCTGCCCGATTACAGACTGTACGGAGCGGGGGGGCTGGGTCAACGGCGGCGGGTGGGGTTTTTGTGGATAAGGGAGGCCGGAATTCCTGTTCTTGGAAAATACCAACAACGCTGTGCAAAATGGGAATTTTCAAAGGATTTTCGATGGGCTTTTGCACAGAGGGAAGTTGGCGAGGGGAAGGAAATTGGCGGCCTGTTGGGCTGATTGGAAGCGGGCCGGGTTTCTGGGGTACTGTGTCGCTTGGCTTCGGAACATTATATTCCGGTATAATTCCCGGTAGAGGGCCTGATGCTGACAACAACCTTGCGTAAAGTCGGGGGGTCTGTGATGCTGGCGGTCCCTCGCTCGATCCTGGACATGATGCGCCTGGAAGCCGGGGCTGCGGTTCAGCTTGCATTGGAGGGCGACAAGCTCGTCATCCAGCCGCAACACAAGCCTCGCTATACGCTGGATGAGCTGCTGGCGCAATGCGATGCCGGAGCGCCCCTTGCGGAGGAGGAACGCGCCTGGCAGGATGCGCCGCCCGTGGGCCGGGAGCTGGTGTGAAGCGAGGAGAGATCTATCTTGTCAGTCTTGACCCAACCGCGGGACATGAGCAACAGGGAACGCGGCCGGTACTCATCGTTTCGCCGGACCAGTTCAACACGGTGACAGGCGTCCCGCTGGTAGTTCCCATCACTTCAGGTGGAGCGTTTGCGCGCACCCGGGGGTTTGCGGTTTCGCTGGCGGGAGCCGGAACCGAGACCACGGGAATTGTACGCTGCGACCAGCTCCGTTCGCTCGATCTCGTAGCACGGAACGCCCGTCAACTTGAGACGATTCCAGCGCCCATCATGGACGAAGTTCTGGCCAAGCTAGCGCCGATCTTCGCTTGAACTGTCCGGAATTCGCTTGCTTTGAAAGCGAGACCATTTTCGGTCCTCTCGTCGCGGACGAAAGCGACAATGTCCTCAAGGTGAATGAATCTCATTGGAACAGGGGTCTGCCGCGGAACATGCTGGTTTTCCTTAGCGGCGTGTGCCTTTCGGTTTCATTCGTTGATCGCCGTCGGCATCGCAACCGGCTTCTCTCACTGAGGCCGGGCTCTTACCATGTTCAGCACTGGTTTGACACATTTAACGGCTGGTACCAGATGACACTTCGTTCCCAGTATGCGGGGCGATACGATTTGAACACGAATTGGGTGCTAATTAATCGACTCAATACAGTGCGAGCCATGCTGGTTTGCGAATTAAGCGAAACAGCGAACCTGCGAACCCGGTAATGGGATTCACAGTCGGTAAGCGATATTGATCCCATTCACACGACTTTTTTGATCGACCGGCGCGCAAACTCTACACTGGATCGTGCGGCAAGTTGCAAAGAGCCCAAGGAGGAACCATGTCAGACGAAGCAAAGTGCCCGTTCACGAGCGGTGCTCTGAAACACACAGCGGCGGGAAGCCCAACGAACGCAAACTGGTGGCCCAATCAACTGAACCTGAAGATCCTGCACCAGCACTCGCAACTGTCCAATCCCATGGGCGAGGCATTCAATTATGCCGAGGGGTTCAAGAGCCTGGACCTGGATGCCGTGATCAAGGACCTGCATGCCTTGATGACCACCTCGCAGGAGTGGTGGCCCGCGGACTACGGCCACTATGGACCGTTCTTCATCCGCATGGCGTGGCACAGCGCGGGGACCTATCGGATCGCGGACGGCCGCGGCGGCGCAGGCCACGGAGCGCAGCGATTTGCTCCGCTCAATAGCTGGCCGGACAACGTGAGCCTGGACAAGGCGCGCCGGCTGCTCTGGCCCATCAAGCAGAAGTACGGGCGGAAGATCTCCTGGGCCGACCTGATGATTCTGGTTGGGAACGTGGCGCTGGATTCGATGGGATTGAAGACCTTTGGTTTCGGCGGTGGGCGCGTGGACATCTGGGAGCCGGAAGAGGACATTTACTGGGGACCTGAGGGCAAGTGGCTTGCGGACGAGCGCTACAGCGGCGACCGGCAGCTCGAGAATCCTCTCGGCGCGGTGCAAATGGGCCTGATCTATGTGAATCCGGAAGGGCCGAACGGCAAGCCGGATCCGCTAGCTGCGGCAATCGACATCCGGGAGACGTTCGCTCGCATGGCGATGAACGACGAGGAGACCGTAGCGCTCATCGCCGGCGGACACACCTTCGGCAAAGCGCATGGCGCTGCCGATCCCCTCAAGCATGTCGGTCCGGAGCCAGAGGGCGCCGGCATCGAAGAACAAGGCCTGGGCTGGAAAAACAGCTTTGGCAGCGGCAAAGGCGTTGACACGATTTCGAGCGGCTTAGAGGGCGCATGGACCGACAACCCGGTGAAGTGGGACAACGATTACCTGGAGAACCTCTTCGCCTATGAATGGGAGCTGACGAAGAGCCCTGCCGGCGCCCAGCAGTGGGTACCCAAGAACGGAGCTGCTGCGGATACCGTGCCGGATGCGCACGATCCCAAGAAGAAGCACGCTCCGATCATGTTCACGACGGATTTGTCTCTGCGCATGGACCCGATCTATGGGAAGATTTCGCGGCGATATCTAGAGCATCCGCAGGAGCTTGCAGACGCCTTCTCTAAAGCCTGGTTCAAGCTGACGCACCGCGACATGGGGCCTGTTTCGCGGTATCTTGGCCCGCTGGTTCCCAAGGAGCAGCTTCTCTGGCAGGACCCCATTCCCGCGGTGGATCATCCATTGATCGGGGAGAAGGAGATTGCCGCGCTGAAGGCGAAGATCCTCGCATCCGGGCTGTCCATCCCCCAACTTGTGACGACGGCGTGGGCGTCGGCAGCGACGTTCCGCGGCAGCGACAAGCGCGGAGGGGCCAACGGGGCGCGGATTCGCCTGGCGCCGCAAAAGGATTGGGAAGTCAACCAGCCAGCCGAGTTGGCGAAGGTTCTTCAAACCATGAAAGCGATTCAGAAGGATTTCAACGGCGCGCAAACTGGCGGCAAGAAGGTTTCGCTTGCCGATCTGATCGTGCTCGCCGGCTGCGCGGCCGTCGAAGAAGCTGCCAAGAAGGCCGGCCACGAGGTCAAGGTAGGCTTCTCGCCAGGGCGCACCGATGCGTCGCAGGAACAGACCGACGTGGCCTCGTTCGCCGTACTCGAACCCACTGCGGACGGCTTCCGCAACTACATCCGGAAAGGACACGAGGACGCCGCGGCCGAGTTGCTTGTGGACAAGGCGAACTTGCTCACGCTGACTGCCCCCGAGATGACGGTCCTGATCGGCGGCCTGCGCGCGCTCGATGCAAACTTCGGGCATTCCGCGCATGGCGTTTTCACCAAACGTCCCGGAACCTTGACCAACGATTTCTTTGTGAACCTGCTCGACATGAGCACGAAGTGGGAGAAGTCCGCTGACTCGGGAGGAGTATTGGAAGGGCGCGATCGAGCGACCGGCGAGCCCAAATGGACGGGCACCGTAGTCGATCTGGTCTTCGGCTCGAACTCGCAGCTCCGCGCCCTCGCGGAGGTCTATGCGTCCAGCGACGGGCATCAGGAGTTCGTGCAGGACTTTGCGGCGGCCTGGAGCAAGGTGATGAACCTGGATCGTTTCGACCTGAAGTAATTGAAGGTAGGGCTCCGGTCGCGTGAGGGTGTGGGTCTGTGGTCTCCCAGGGTCTCTCTGACGAGGCCTGGGAGGCCATTTGTCACTGGATGGTCTTGGCTGGCGCATCCGCCCGTTTTCTCAGTCGGATACGCCTTGATAAAGCGAATGAACGAGTTTGATAAGACCGGTATTTCCTTTCCAGCGGCCCGCTGCGACGGTGAGAAATGCAAGAGTAATGAGCAACTCGGGCGAGAAGAATTTCGCGATTGCGATGTTGTTAAACGGATTGAAATTGAAAGCGTTCTCGCCTAGCGATATGTTGCTGAGGCACAGGACGATGAGATTGATCCACATTAGTGCCGTCGCCCAACGAAGCGAGCCCAGCGAGATAAGGCAGACAGGGAGCGGAAAGAAAAACACGCAATCCCAGGCAAGATACTGCATGGAATGCATTTCCCCACCGAATCCCAAGCCGAAAGCGCCAATGATTCCAAGCAGCACACACAGTATTCCGCTGATTATCACGAGTATTAATGCTGTAACGATACGGACGGGCGTCAATGACATACATTCTCTTGATCGGGACCAAGGTAAAGGAATTATAGACTGACCAAGCCGCAGTTGTGTTAACACCTCCCAGAGCTCCCTTTGGACTTGCATCCGGGCGCCCCAAGTCTCAAATACCGGACCTGGGGCACCACTGACCCACCTGGTCCACTTATAGCCGAAGAAACCTATCTGCGCCGTAGACGAGGCCGAGGGTCACCAGCGCGATGAAGACTTCGCCGATGGCGCCGACGGCGAACGGACGCCAGCCTTGCTTGCCTAACTCGCGGAGGTTGGTGCGGAGGCCTACTCCGGCGAAGGTCAGCAGAAACGCCCAGCGCGACAGGTTTGCCAGGCTCGTCAATTGCGGCTTGGTGAAGAAGGCGAGCGTGGCAAGCAGGGAGATCAACAGGAATCCCAGGACGAATTTGGGAAACTTGCGCCACAGGAACGCTGCCTTGTTGCCGACCGCATGGGCCTGGCCCTTCGACGCCCAATAGAGCGCGTAGGCCAACACGATGAAGCCGATGAGGGCGTTGCGCGTGGTCTTGGCCAGCACGGCGACCTTCTGCGCGGCGTCGGAGTAGAGCGCTCCGGCAGCAGTGGCCTCGGCGGTGTTGTCGACGGCGAGACCGGCCCACAGTCCGTAGGCCTTGTCGCTCAAATGCAGCGAGTGGCCGATCAGGGGAAAGGTGAAGAGCGAGATTGCGCCGAGGGCGAGGATGGCGGCGATGGCGTAGGAGGCGTCTTCGTCGTCGGCGTCGATAGCCGGCTTGGCGGCGATGATGGCCGAAACGCCGCAGATGGCCGAGCCAATGGCCAGCAGCGAGGTCAGCTTGGGCTTGAGCTTGAAGGCGCGGCCGATCAGGTGCATGAAGGTGAGCGAGAGCGTGAGCGCGATGGCGACCAGAACCAGCGAGATGCCGCCCAGGTGCAGCACGTCTCCCAGGAGAAAGCGCGAGCCGAGCAGCACGATGCCGGCCTTCAGCCAGAACTCGTAAGTGGCTACGCCGGCCTGGAAGATGCGTGGGATGCCGATGGTGTTGGCGATGACCAGGCCAAGGACGATGGCCCAGAGGACGTATTCGATATTGGGGAAGGTGAGGTGGTGAGATCTGGTGTAGGCGGCGATCGATTGCTCGATGAGCTTTCCCGCATAGCCGACGGCGGCCAGCAACAGCAGGCCGGGAATTAGAGCCGCGAAACGACGGACGAGGTTGGATGGTCCTGCCAGGTTGAGGGTGCGGGTTTGCGCGACGGTGGTGGCCATGCGTTCCTCCTGATTCGTTTTCGGAATTCGCTCTCAATGGGTGGGCGAGCGCGGGTTAGATTGCCAGCGTCGGACCAAGGTCACCATTTGATGGCGGGGATGAGATTGAA
>Ga0326728_10006742_pt1 | contig 30520 bp, 32 predicted proteins | sample MB3enrmetagenome_FD_207602 | JGI IMG/M metagenome (GOLD analysis project Ga0326728, IMG submission 207602) | Lab enriched peat soil microbial communities from McLean, Ithaca, NY, United States - MB31MN | ecosystem: Environmental > Terrestrial > Soil > Wetlands > Peat | place: USA: New York...
TCGGGGGTGTAGGGGGGCGGCCGCGGTGGCGCGCAAATCGGTTTCTCAGTCGCCGACAATACGTCCCTTTTAGACTCCTTCGGAGCGACCGACGGTCCGTTCAGTATCGCCCCGGCGATTTTGCGCCGCTCAGATGCATCTGAGCTCGTAGCACTTTACGTACCTCCCAAGATTTTCCTCGAACCAGAGCTTGCCTCGCTCCGCCACGAGGACAAAATGGACCTGTCCATTTGTTGTTGCTGCCCGAATGACATCGGCCCCGTTCCAGGATTTGACCTCAAAGTAATAGTTTTGAAACGTGCTGCGCCAGAGGCGTTGCTCCTGATAGCTACTGTGCTCCACGTCTGGGACAACCCCAATGTTGGCCGTGTCGGGAACGACCAGTTCCCACAAGTCCCCCATCTGCTGCGAAACCCGAGCGTTCGGACGTCTCATGTCTAGATAGTCCTCGGGCTCGCCTGATTTTGGATACTCCCGTGGTACACGCGCCTTGAGGTCCCACTCGTGCCAGGGTAGATTGACGATCTGCGTCTTCTTGACTGCCTGGAACGCGAAGCCGTTCAGGCCCGATGCCTCCAACCGCTCTCGCGTGGTCGTCGTTAGGACGACTTCGTCGCTGGAGCTATAACAAGGGAATGTGATTGGCGGTATGAACGGCCCAGTGCGGCGCAGTTCAAGGAGGCCCCGATCTCCCCTCCAGGACAGGCCGTGCTGCAATATGTCCCCATAATCGCCCCAAGAAGTCAGCGGGCGCCCATCAAGCTTGTAGAATCTCGGGGAGGCCGAGTTCGCTTTCGGCCTGCCGCTGCGAACGGAAGCCGAACTCTTCCCCAATTGGGACGACCTTGCGCTCACCATCCATGATGATAGCTCTCCCATCCGGTTCGCGCCGGAAGCCGGTGTCCGGGCGACGGGCCCAACTCGGGTTTTGTGCGAGATTGACCGGCCCGGCGGGCCGCCGACGCCCGACTCGGGGACCACCCGCTCCGGAAAACCTCAACACCCATCCCCGAATACCTGCGCCTGGAACACGGATAGGCGTGCCTTGGGGTCCTGGTACGCGTCAGGGCGGAGACCGGCTTTTCGGGATAGGGTCTCGAGGAAGCTGGTCTGGGTGAATCTGCCGTCACTGGCGACCTGCGGCAGCAGCAGCCCGCTGCGGGCGCCGGACTCGAGATACGCGCCGTGCCGTCCGAGCTGGAACGATTTCCAGTCGCGGATTCGCTTCATCGGCGTCAGCACGGAGACCTCAATACTCAGTCCGTCCGGCACGCTGGCACGCCGCGCGAAGCGTGGGTCGTCGAGCGCCGCTTCCAGTGTCAGGTTGGGCACCGATTCCGCCAGCGGCGTTTCCGCGGTCACCAGGCCAATGCATCCGAATAACTCACGACCCTGGTGCAGACTTACGAAGACGCCCGCCCGCCGCATCAGCAACGGGCTGGCTGCTGGCGGAATGGCCCGCCGCTCGCCGGTCGCGGAAAGACGCCGGAGGGTCTCCCGCGCGCTCAAGAGCAGGGCTCCCTGGGCTTTTTCATCCAAGCGAAAGGAATCGGCGCGAAAGTAGCCGAGAGAACCGTAGCTGACCACGTGCTCGAAATCGCCGGTGATTTCGGCGGAGGTCTGGTAGTCCAACGTCTGCTGAAACACTTCTTCGCCCCTCAATAAACCGAGGGTTTCGAGCAGCAGGGCGACCGGTTGATAGCCGCAAACCGTGGAGTCGAGTTCGCGCAACGTGTCGAGGAACAGCGTGGGGGCAAGACTGCCGGCCGCATCGATGACGCGGGAATCGAGCTGGAACAGCCGCCGGCTCACGTCCGGACCGGCGGGAAACGGCTGGTAGCCGAAACTCTTGCCATAGTGGGTCAGGTCGGAGCTGGCCAATAAGACGTCGTCTGGCCGGACCCGTTGCGCCAGCGCCTGCGCCGCCGCATGCCGTTCGGTGTCACCAAGATGGCCCACATACAGCGGAACTACCGGCACGCCGCGCACGGCCTTTTCGAGCAGGGGGAGTTGGATCTCCACCGAGTGATCGCACACCTGGGCTTCGGCGACCATGGCGAATTGCCCGCCGGATGCCATCTCCCGCGCGGCGGCGCGATCGACTGTGACCTCACCCAGCGGAGTCCGAAACGCGCCGATGTCGGGAATCGAGACTGCCGGCCTGCCACCGCTATGGGTGAATCCGAGGATGAAGACTCGTTCGGGTTTCGCGGCCTGCAAATGGCGGTAGGCCGAGGCGGCCACCGTTCCCGAGTATTCCAGGCCCGCATGAGGCACAACAAATGCGAGCGGGCGCGGCAGCAGGTTGGGGCCGGTCCTCTTCAGCGAACAATCGAAGAGCCGGTCGAGCAGCGCCTCCAGATCGGCGGGCCGCCCTGGATACCACGAACCAGCAAATGGCGTTGTGTGTGAGGAAGCCATCTTATCAACCGCACTGTTTCTGGATCGTCGCGAAATTCTCGCGGTCCCGCTGCAGGCCGGCGTGCCAGAAGCCCGGAATCGCCGATTGGCAATCAGGGCACCTGCCGTCCGCCGTCATTCTGTTCTGGAGGATTTCGAAGCCGCGCCGTTCCACCAGCAACGCCCGGCATTTCGGGCAATGCGTGTTTTCGAGTCCGTCGACGCGGCCTGGAAGGTTCCCCGCATAAACGTAGCGCAGGCCGGCCGCGCGCCCGATGGATGCTGCGCGCTCCAGCGTGCGAGCCGGAGTAGCGCCCGGCCCGGTCATCTTGTAGGTCGGGTAGAATGCGGTGACGTGCCAGGGAATGTCCGGAGAAATGCCGGCCAGGAAACCCGCGATCGCTTCCAGTTCCGCCTGCGAATCGTTGAACCCCGGCACAACGAGCGTGACGACTTCCAGCCAGAACCCCATGCTGTGGATGCGCGCGATGGAATCGAGGATCGGCTGCAACCGCCCGCCTAACTCGTGATACCGGCGGTCGTCGAAGCTCTTGAGATCCACTTTGTAGAGGTCGACCCAGGGGCGCAGATACTCGAGCACCTGAGGAGTGGCGTTCCCGTTGGAGACGTATCCGGTAATGAGGCCGGCCTGGCGGGCTTCGCGGAAAACGGCCACAGCCCATTCGCTGGTGATCAGCGGCTCATTGTAGGTGCTGACGATCGATGACGCGTTCTGCCGCAGAGCCAGCCGGACAATCTCCGCCGGCGAGATCTCACGGAAATCCAGCGAGGAGCGGACGTCGCGCAGCGCCTGCGAACTCACCCAGTTCTGGCAGTAGCCGCAATGCAGGTCGCAGCCGAGCAAGCCGAAACTGAGCGCGCGCGTTCCGGGCAGCGCGTGAAAGAAGGGCTTTTTCTCGATTGGATCGCAGTGCAGGGCGTTGACGTATCCGTAGGGGACCATCAGCTTGCCGCCGCGATTGAACCTCACTTTGCAGACGCCGGCAAACCCGGAAAGGATCGGGCAGCAGTGGCCGCAAGCGTAGCAGCGAATGCGGTTGCCCTCCAGCGATTCCCATAAATCGCCTTCGCGGGTGTGAGAAGCGAGCTGATCGGCCAGCGTCATGTTCGCGATCCACCTTCATTCTAGGCGCGATCGCGAACGGGCGGGAGCAACGTCGAAAAACACCGGCGGCAAGTGGCTGCCGGCGTCAGCGAGCGGAGGCGCAGAATCCTTCTCTCAGTAACCACCGGCCGACATCGTTTTCGGAGGCGCGGCGGTCTCCGTGGGGACAAGATCGGGACGGTCCTCCACACCCAGCTTCTTCATCTTGTACAGCAGCGCCTTATAGTCGATTTTCAGCAGCGCCGCGGCCTGTTTCCGGTTCCAGCGAGTGGAATTGAGAGCCGCCAGGATGGCGTCCGTTTCGGCCTGTTTCCTGGCTTGCGTCACCTGCTCCAAAATCGGAGAATCCTGGATCCGCTCGGCTGGCTGGGAAAGGGCGTCGGCAATCGGAATCGGGCGCATCGGTTTGATCGCCTTGGCATGGAGTTCGCTCGCGAGCGACTCGGGATCGCCGAGGATAATGAACTTCCGAACGTAGTTCTCCAGCTCGCGCACGTTCCCGGGCCAGTGATACGCCATCAAGGCATGTTTCAGGCCGACCGGGATGGCCGGCGCGGCCAGCCCTCCGGAGGTGTGTTTCTTGATCAGAAACTCGGCCAGCGGCACGATATCTTCCTTGCGGTCGCGCAGCGGCGGAACCTTCAGGTTGATCACATTCAGGCGGTAATAAAGGTCCTCGCGGAAGGAGCCTTCGACGATGGCCTTCTCCAGATCGCGGTGCGTCGCCGCCATGATGCGCACATCCACCCGGATGGTTTCCTTGCCGCCGATCCGTTGAAACTCGTGGTCTTGCAGCACCTGCAATAGCTTGGCCTGGAGCCGCACGTCCATGTCCCCGATTTCATCGAGCAGGATGGTGCCTCCTTCGGCGATCTCGAACTTGCCCGCCTTCCTTTGGAAAGCGCCGGTGAACGCTCCGCGCTCGTAGCCGAACAGCTCGCTCTCGACCAGTTCCGAGGGCAGCGCCGCGCAGTTGAGCTTCAGAAACGGCCTGGCCGCGCGAGGAGATTGTGCATGCAGTTCCCGTGCGAGCACCTCTTTTCCGCTGCCGGTCTCGCCCTGAATCAGCACCGGAACCTCCGACCAGCCGATCTGGCCCACCACAACCTGGAGCTCTTTCATCCGGGGATTCGTTCCCAACAAGATGTCGGGGAAGGGCTTCGTTGTGCGCGGCGGCGCCGCATTCGCCGCGCCTTTGGCCTCGATCGCCCGCCGGATCACTTCGCGCAGGTCCTCATGCGCCACCGGCTTGGCGAGAAAATCCGTCGCCCCTCGCTTCATCGCGGTGACTACGTTCAGAGTGGACGATGCGCCGGACAGCATGATGACCGGCAACTGGCGATCCAGGTTACGGATCTCGCGCAAAGTGTCCAGGCCGTCCCGATTCAGCATCACGATGTCGAGCAGCACGGCCGCTATTTCGGACCCGCCCGATCGCAGGCAAGCCAGCACCTCGTCTCCGTCTTGAGCCGATTCCACGGAATAACCCATGCACTTCAGGGCGGTCTCGAGATAACTCAAGACCTCCGGCTCATCTTCCCCCACCAGAATCGTGCATTTGCGGTCAGACATCAGCATTAACGTTTAACCTCCGTAGTTCATCGAATGGCACATCCTCTTCCGCATCCCCCATCATTAACCGAGATCGGTCGAGCGGAAGAACAAATGAGAACCTGGGGCCCAAATCGGTGTTTTCGGCCCAAATACATCCCTCGTGCTGCGTAACGATCAAGCGGCAAATCGCCAGGCCGAGGCCTCCGCCGGAGCGGTCGCGCCCGCCTGAGTACGTCGCGTACTCCTCGAAAATACTCTTCAAATGCTCTTTCGGTATCGCCGCGCCGGAATCGGTGATGTCAATCCGGTAGCTATTCGGCTCCTGGTTGACGCCGCGCCGCCGCTCCACTCCGGGCGGCATTCCCGATTGGCCGGAACGACGCTCCCAAAAGAACGGGTAGCCGCGGATTTCGATCCAGCCGGCTTTTGGCGTGAACTTGCAGGCGTTGTCGAGAATATTGATCAGCACCTGTTCCATCTGTCCCGGCTCGAAGCGCAGACCTTCGTCGCCAGGTTCCAGTTCCGGCGTAATCGTAATCCGTCTTTCGTCGGCGAACGGCGCAATCTCGTGCAAGGCCTGATCGAGGCACTCCTGCAGGTCGCCCCGCTCGAAATCGGGCCGCTTCTTGACTTGGCGCGCGATACTCAACTGGAACATCGCGGAGGCCATCCGCGATAGACGCTGGGCGCTATTCCGCATGCGCCCGAGGACTTCCCGCTGCTCCTGGTTGACGGGCCCAAACGACTCGTCCAGCATCAGACCGCAGTAGCCGCTCAAGGCCGTCAGGGGAGCCCGAAAGTCGTGCACCGCCCGAGCCAGAAAATTGGTGCGGTCCTGGTCATACTCCTGTAGCGTCAGATTGGTTTGCACCAGGCACTGAAGAATCGCGTCGCGATCTTCCCGCAAGGGTTCGTCCCCGGATGACGAAACGGCAAAACCGAGAAAGGCGGCCAGCGTAACCGGCGTGACCGGCTTGAGCAGGACGTGGGCCTCCGCGACCGCCATTTGTCGGCGGAATTCCGGCAGGTCCCTCCGGCTGACCAGATACAGATACTTGGAGGAAAACCCGTGGCCGCAGCCGGGCAACGCGCCACCGGTATGGTAATCCCAGATGCAGAGGTCCGCTTGGGAGATTGAATCGTCCGCGCTGGCCGCGGAAAGCGTCCACGGCTGATTCAGAATCTCGTCCAGGATCTCCAGACAGACGCGATAAAGCTCCCGATCCTCCGAAACCAACACTATGTCCATAGAGCCCCCCCTCAAGGGCTCCCGGGCAATTCGATAGAGCCCCCCTCAGGGCTCCCCCGGCAAATCAACCAGACCCGCCCTCCAAGAGTGGGGCCGAGTATTTAAAGTACGTGTGCTCTGACCATACTAGTGGTGGCAACACGAACCAGAACGTATCACTCACAGGGTGATTTCTCGCGACGCCTCAGCTTCGCAATTTCGCTGTCGCAAGTTTTCGGGACATCTTCCCGTTTCTCACGACCCTAACATCTGGGAACTTAATTATCATAACCTAAGTTTTACGGAAGTCAACCGTCTGGTTAAGGTTACGGTTCTTGGTACTAGTGGACCGCAGACACTGCGAATAGTACTTTTAATCGACAAATTTTTGGTTTTTCCTGACGTTTCCTAGGACAAACCCTAGGCTCATCGCTACCCTGTTGCGAAAAACCGGGCAAATAACAAACACTGGGACTTTAGTCAACACGAAAATCTGTTTCCACCATTGATGCGTTTGCCCTAGATTTGGATTCGCGACCGCAGGCTTTACCCTTCAGCCAAATCAACCCCCATTGCGCTTTATGCAACGCACTGACAAGGCTTCATTTAAATGCGAGGCACCTGCACTCTTCAATGGCCCCGAAAGTGCTTCGGTTGCAGCGCGGAATTATGTCGGCCGACTACCTCGACCAGCTTTCATCACCTCCAGACCGGTTGGATCGCCGCCGGCGCTACCGGGCTCGCGTCCATTGGCCCGTTCAATTCCATCGGCGTGACGCTGCGGATTTCCTGGCCACCGAGACCCAGGACTTAAGTAGTGATGGATTCTACTGCCGTTCCAAGACTGTGTTCGCTCCAGGGGAACTGCTCGACTGCACGCTCCAGGTTCCGGCGCATCGCCGCCAGGCGCCGGGAGCGACGCTGCCGGTCAAGTGCAGGGTCCGCATCGTGCGCGTCGACGGGCCCGACACTCGAGGGTTCCATGGCATAGGCTGTCACATCGTCGATTACCATTTCCCGACCATCGAGCCAGCCGCGAATGCTCCAACGATAAGCTGAGCCGGCTTCGACCGCTTCGGCCTCTGAGGATTGCTCCTCGGCCCACGCTCCGTTCACAGTTTTGAACCGAGTTTCTCCCGCTTCCTTATGGGGCATTCCCGATTCCTGTACTATGGGTATATTTGAGGGAGTGTCCGAAATGGGAAGCCTCATCAAGCGGCCTGCGGCCCGCGTGTCTATCCTGGCTCTTACGCTGGTGGCAGCGGGGTTGGCCGGCCTGCTTCTGGCGCAGCGAACGCCCGAGCAACCGGCGAACGCGGCCGGCGCCAAGGCAGTTGGGCTGACCATCGACTATCCCAACCAAGGTTCCCTCTTCCCTCCCGATATTGCAGCTCCCACGTTTTTGTGGCGCGACGCCACTCCCAACCTTACGGGATGGCAAATCGAGGTCGCCTTCGCGGATGGCCTCCCCATCCGTGTGCAATCGAAGGGCGAGCTGATGCGGGTGGGCGAGATCGACGAACGCGCCATCGCTCCCACCAACAAGCTGCCGGAGTTGACGCCGCAGCAGGCGGTCTCGCACACCTGGACGCCCGACGCCGCAACCTGGGCCGCCATCAAGCTTCGCTCGGTGGAGCACGCCGCCACGGTCGCCATCTCCGGCATCGCCGGCGGCCGGCCCGTGTCGCGCGGCGAAGTCGCCATCCGGACTTCGATCGACCCGGTGGGGGCGCCGATTTTCTACCGCGATGTGCCGCTGGCGCCCTCGGAAACCGAAAAGGGAATCATCAAGCCGCTGGCGCCGGGCGCCATTCCGCTGATCGCCTGGCGCCTGCGCAATATTGCCGAACCGCGCAGCCGCCTGCTACTGACCGGCATGCACACCTGCGCCAACTGCCATTCCTTTTCCGGCGACGGCAAAACCCTGGGCATGGACCTGGATGGGCCGCAGAACGACAAGGGCCTCTACGCGCTGGTCGCGGTCAAGCCGCAGATGACGATTCGCACCGAGGACATGATTTCCTGGAACCGTTCCGCGGACCGGCAGTACGGCCAGAGCCGCGTGGGCTTCATGTCGCAGGTTTCGCCGGATGGAAAGTACGTGGTCACCACCATCAGCGGAACCGTCCGCCCCACCCAAAGCAACTTCTACGTAGTCAATTTCAAGGACTACCGTTTCCTGCAAGTCTTCTATCCCACCGCCGGTATCTTGGCCTGGTATGACCGCTCGAGCGGCCGCGAGCAGCCGCTGCCCGGCGCCGACGATCCCCATTACGTGCAGACCGACGGCGTCTGGAGCCCCGACGGCAAATACCTGGTGTTCGCGCGCGCGGAAGCTCGCAGCCCCGACCCGCCCGGCGGAAAGCTCGCCGAATACGCCAACGATCCGGCGGAGGTGCAGATTCAGTACGATCTTTACCGGATTCCCTTCAATGGCGGGCTGGGCGGCCAGCCGGAGCGCATCGAAGGCGCTTCCGCCAACGGCATGAGCAACACGTTCCCCAAGATCTCGCCGGATGGCCGCTGGATCGTTTTCGTGAAGTGCAAGAACGGGCAGTTGATGCGGCCCGACAGCCAGTTGTACATTGTGCCCGCGCAGGGCGGCGAGGCCCGGCGCCTGGCCTGCAATACGCCGCTGATGAATTCGTGGCACAGCTTTTCCCCCAACGGCCACTGGCTGGTGTTTTCCTCCAAGAGCCGGTCGCATTACACGCAGATGTTCCTCACCCATCTCGACCAAGAGGGCATCTCCACCCCGGCCATCCTGATCGAGCATTCGACGGCCGCCAACCGGGCCGTGAACATCCCCGAGTTCGTCAACATCCGCCCGGATGGCATCGAGAAGATCGACGTGCCCGCCACCGATTTTTACAAGCAGTTCGACGTGGCCTTTGCGCTGTCCGACAAGCGCCAGTACCAGGCCGCGATCCCGGAATGGAAAAAAGCCCTGGAGATGGATCCCAACGATGCCAAGGCCCACATCAACCTGGGAACCGCGCTGGCGGAAACCGGACAGCCCGATGCCGCCCTCGTGCACCTTCAGAAAGCCATCGACCTCAATCCGGTGAACGCCAACGCCTACAGCGCCATGGCGTCGCTGCTGGTCCGCACGGGAAAACCCGGCGACGCGGTTGCCTATTACGAGAAGTCTCTCCAGTTGAAGCCGGATGACGCCAAGCTCCACAACAGCGTCGGGCTGGTGCTGGCCATAACCGGCCACCCCGGCGACGCCATCGCCCATTACCGCAAAGCGCTCCGGAGCGACCCCGCCTACGCGGATTCCTACGCTCACCTCGGCGTTGCCCTGGCGCAATCCGGCCAGGCCGAAGAGGCCATTCCGCTGCTCGAAAAAGCCTTGGAGCTCGACCCCAAGGATGAGGCGGCGGAAAGCAACCTGGGCGCCGCGCTCGCCCAGAAAGGCCGCATCGAGGATTCCATCGCGCACTGCCGGAAGGCGCTGGCCCTCAACGCCAATGACGCGCAGGCGCACACCAACCTGGCCATCGCGCTGTCCAACGCCGGCAAACCGGAGGACGCCCTCCCGCATTTCGAGAAGGCCGTCCAACTGGTCCCCGACGACGCGAGTTTCCAGAGCAACCTGGGCGCCGCGCTGGCCGGGCGCGGCCGCATCGTCGAAGCCATTCCGCATTTCCGGAACGCTCTCGATGCGCATCCCGAGGATGTGCAGGCGATGGTCAATCTGGCCATCGCGCTGGCCTCGACCGGGAAGGCGGACGAGGCCATTCCGCACCTCGAGAAAGCCGCGCAGCTTGCGCCCGGCGATTCCGGCATCCAAACCAATCTCGGCGCCGCGCTGGTTGACCGGGGCCGCATCGAGGCCGCCATCCCGCACCTGGAACAGGCCGTCGAGGCCGCTCCGCAGAGCGCCGACGCCCACTATCATCTAGGCGCCGCATATGCCGGCCAGAACCGGATCGCCAATGCCATGGGAGAGTGGCGCAACGCGCTTGCAATTGATCCGAACTATGTGACGGCTTTGTTTCGTGTAGCGCAGGTTTTGGCTTCGAACCCCAACCCCAGCCTGCGCAATGGCGGTGAAGCCGTCGAACTGGCCGAGCGCGCCGCCAAACTAACCGGTGGCCGTCAGCCGGCGATCCTGGATACGCTGGCCGCCGCTTACGCCGAAGCCGGCCGCTTCACCGAAGCTACTGCGACCGCCCGGCGCGCGCTCGCCATCGCCAACCAACAGAAGGACGCGCAACTGGCCGCTGGCCTCAGCGCCAGAATTGCCCTGTACCAGGCCGGGACCCCTTTCCGCACCCAGTAACGCCGGCGGTCTTGCCAAGGACCGCCGGCGTTACCGCTGCGCCAACTGCACCGTGATGTTGCGGAAGAGCAGGCCGCCGGTGTGGTCACCTTGCAAGTAGATTGGGCCGGGCTCGCCTTCGTTGGAATCGAGCGCGCCGCCAGTGGTGCCGCGGATCTCTTGCTTGTCGAGAATGGTTACGCCGTCGCGCACCACGGTCACAATGCGTCCCACCAGCGTTACGTCGAAGCTCTCCCATTGCCCCGGCTTGCGCGGCATATCCACCGGCGTTAGAAATCCATAAATGGAACCGATCCGGCGCTCGGGTGGATTGAACGCGAGCGGCTCATACTCGATCTGCACCTCGTAACGGCCACGTAAATAAACACCGCTATTGCCGTCATCTGGGCAATTGAATTCAATGTGTAACTTGAAGTCATCGAAGGTGCGCGTTGTTCGCAGATTGGCGCCGCGCGCCTCATTGACCAGCTCGCCATTCTTTGCCAGCCAGTGGTTGTGCGCCGGGTCGAGCGGTTCCCAGCCCGTGAGGTCCTTGCCATTGAAGAGCGGCTCGGGTGCGCTCCAGGATTTTGGTTCCGGCCGGATCAGCGCCGGGGCGCGCACACCGATCACGTTCCCGGTGGCGTCATCGCGCTTCTGGACGCCGGTCAGTTTGTCGCCGCTCGCGTCCACCTCCCAGGTCAAGGCGGGTTGAGTGCCGTTGGCTTCTTGCAGAACGAGGCTCAAGTGCGCTCCGCTTGCCTTGTAATTCTTGACCTGGTAGACATTGCCGCCGGGCGGCTGATACCAGATATCGAGGGCGCCATCTTTTTCGGTCACGCCCAGCCAGTCGACGAGCGTGCCGTGCGGGGTGGCGACGGTAATGTCCCAGCGTCCGGCGAGCGGGCCGGCCCCCCGCAGCGGGAGGCCGAAAACGAGGAGCGCGGCGGCGAGAATCAGAGCAGCGTAGATCTGTTTCATACACCGTAGTGTGGCACGAATCGCAGCTCGCCGGGATTCGCGCTTACCGCACCCGCTCTTTCTTTTGCGGCATACTCAAAGTCATGCCCGGAAAGCTGTACCTGGTAGCGACACCCATAGGCAACCTGGAAGACATCACGTATCGCGCTGTGCGTGTGCTGGGCGAGGTGGATCTGATCGCTTGCGAGGACACCCGGCAGACACGCAAGCTGCTCGACCACTACGCCATTTCCAAACCCACCATCAGCTACCACGAACATAACGAGGCCGAGCGCGCCGCCGAGCTGGCCGAGCGCCTGCGGTCAGGGGCAACGGTAGCCCTGGTCTCCGACGCCGGCATGCCGCTGGTCTCCGACCCCGGCTACCGGCTGGTGCGGGCGGCGATAGCGGCCGGCGTTCCAGTGGAACCGATTCCCGGCGCTTCCGCCGCGCTGGCGGCGCTGGCTGGTTCCGGCCTTCCCACCGACGCGTTTCACTTCGCGGGCTTTCTGCCGGCCAAAACCGGCCAGCGGGTGAAAGCGCTCGAAGCTCTCAAGGAAGAACCCGCCACGCTGATTTTCTATGAGGCGCCGCATCGCGTGCTGGAGGCGCTGGAGGCCATCGCCCAGGTGCTGGGGCCGCGGCCGGTGGTGGCCGCGCGGGAGCTGACCAAGGTGCACGAGGAGTTCCTGCGCGGCACCGCCGTCGAAGTGCACGCGCAGCTATCGGCGCGCGGCTCCATCAAAGGCGAGTTCACTTTGCTGGTTGGTAAAGCGGCAGCTCCCGTGCCCGACGATACGCCCGCCAGCGTTGCGGTGGAAGAACTGGTGCGCGCCGGCACAGCACGGATGGACGCCATCAAACAGGTGGCCCGCCGCCGCGGCCTCTCGAAAAGGGAGGTTTACGAGCAGGCCTTGCGGGATCGATAGGGGGTGGGGCGGGTGCACTGCGCGATTGTGTTCGCGTGTGGGGCAGCTTGGTAAGCTGCGTGCCGATTGACAATCGGCACGCGCGGCGATTCGCAATCGCCGCGCAGGATAGCATCCTGCCCCACACGGTTCCTCAGCCCCAGACGTAGAGCAGCACCATCAAATACAGCCACACGCCATCCAGGAAATGCCAGAACACGGCGGCGATGTCGATGGTGGTGCGCTTGGCCGGCCCCAGCCGCAGGCGCAGTGCCTGAATGTCCACGTAGACCAGCGCCCCCACGCCTCCCAACAAGTGCACGGCGTGAGCCGCGGTAAGAAGGTAAAAGAACGAGCTGGTGGGGCTGCTGGCGATGAAAACGCCGGCGTCCGAGAGCTGGTGCCATACGACTGCCTGCCCGATGAGGAATGCGATGCCCAGCCCGGTCGCGGCGGTCCACCAGAAGTTGAATCCGTCGCGCTGGCCCCTCTTGAGAGCCACCCGCGCGCGGTCGAGAACCACGCTCGAGGCCAGCAGCACCGCCGTGTTCACCCAAAGCAGCGGCGGCTTGCGCATGCTGATCCAGTCGTCGGATGTGCTGTGGCGCATCCAAAAGGCCATACTCAGCGCCGCGAAAACCATGCCGGTGGCGGCCAGCAATACGAACAGGCCAATGAACGACGCGCGCCGGTCCGCGCCGCGGCCTTCGGGGCCGCTGCCGCCTCCTTCGCCGCCCCAGTCGGCCGGCGGCGGCGGTGGACCTTGGATCACGCCCGAGGGAAGGGAACTGCGCATAACTCTTTTCTAGGATAACTGTCGGAAAGCATGCGGCGCTCGTCGTGATATGCTACGAAACAACGCGCCCGCCAGCGGGCGTTGGCAAGCTAAAGCGTGCCCAACCGGTTTCAGGTTAGCGGCGGCAGCTTGAGGCCGGCCTTCGAAACCGCCCGCTCCAGGAGATTGACCGCGTGCACCCCCGGAACCCCGCGTGCCAGCGAGATCTCCGAGACCAGCATGTGCCGCGCGCGCTCCATCATTTTCTTCTCGCGGAACGAGAGCTGTTTGTCGCCTTGCAGCATCAGAAGCGCTTTGAACACCTGCGCCGCCTGCAGCAGGCTGCCGCTTTGCATCTTCTCGGTGTTTTCCTTGCAACGAACCTTCCAGTCCGGATGGATCGAGCAATCTCCGTAGGACAGGAACGAGAGCACACGCGAGATCTCCCGATCCTTCGTCACCCGCCGCAGGCCGATATTGGCGGCGTTGGAAAATGGCACCAGCACCGTGATGCTGTTGTAACCAAGCCGGAGCAGGTAGAACTTTTCGAAGGCGGATCCGAACGAGCGAGTGCTGATGTTCTCAATGATCCCAACACCCTGGTTGGGATAGACGACCTTGTCGCCGATCTGGAATGTCATACGGGGTCCCCCACAAACCACCGCTTACCCAAGTGCAGTCGCCGACAGACCGCAACGACTCTTAAGAATGGTACGCTCCGCCTCTCGGTTCTGTCAAGAGAATCGAGCCCGGCCTGGCGAGAGGGAAGCAGCGGGCGGGTTATTCACGCCGGCCGGAGTTAAGGTGTGGTGGTTCGGGCAGGGGTCCGGGATCGCCGCAGCAGCCAATCGGCGACGTACAGCACGGCGGGTATGGCGGCGAGCCAGATGACCGCGTAAGTGCGGCCGCGAACCAGGGAAATGTGCAACACCAGCGCGGCCAGCGCAATGAGGGCGCCGGCCAGGCCCCACCTCCACGCCAATACCATGCCGGCCACGGCGATCAGCAGTAAGACGATTCCGACCCAATCGACAAGGCCCGAGGGTGGGCCGGACTGGGGCGCCATGAATTCGCGAACCACGGTCACCAGGAAAACGCAGGCAAAGAACAGCGCTGAAAGACGCGCCAACCAACGGAGGATGACGGACGCAAGCGGCGACATGCGCCTCCTGTTCGGATTATATGCGGCCACGGCTCCGTAAGCAACGGGCGAGTGTTGGGCAAGTGCGCGGCTCGGGCTGGCGGCCCGCGTTTACAGCGTAACGCGGGGCATCAACACTCTATTTCCGCGGAGCGATCCCCATTGGGCCGGAATATTGAGGTGACTTGACCCAAAGCCAGGCCTTCGATCTCCAGCAGACAATAGACCGGCGATGACTCGTGAGAGGATCCCATCCTTGGGATATCGTACGGATCCGTGTGAGGGCCGATGATGCCACCGTGCGAGGAGAACAGTGCGACATAGCCGGCTGTGAAGATGGCCTGCTTGGTCGCACTGCTGATATTGTCCACGCCTCCAAAGGGAAATGAGAACAGATTGATAGGCTTTCCTATGATTCTCTGTAAAGCCTGGCCGCACTCAACGACCTATAGATCTCGATCCTGGAACCGCAGTAATCGAAGCCGGAGTATTCACTCTAGCGGTGGTTTTCGCGCCAATCCACTCCCCACTGCCGTTGGTACGGTTGGTTGGCGAAAGCGCCTGCGCCACGTGCCGTCGCAAGAAAAAGCGGCGTCCGGAGACGCCGCGCAGTGGTGCAGACGAAAACGAATCGCAGGAAAGACTATATCACGTCGACGCCCATGCTGCGGGCGGTGCCGGCCACGCTGCGCATGGCGGCTTCCAGGTCGAAGCAGTTCAGGTCCGGCATCTTGATCTTGGCGATCTCCTCGATCTGCTTCTTGCTGATCTTGCCGACCTTGGTCTTGTGCGGCTCGGCCGACCCCTTGGCCAGGTTCACGGCGCGCTTGATCAGCACCGGGACGGGCGGCGTCTTGGTGATGAAGGTGAACGAGCGGTCGGAGAAGATGGTGATCACCACCGGGATGATGAGGCCTTCCTGATCCTTGCCCGAGGTCTTGGCGTTGAACGCCTTGCAGAAGTCCATGATGTTGACGCCCTGCGGCCCCAACGCGGTGCCCACCGGGGGCGCCGGGGTGGCCTTGCCGGCCGGGATTTGCAGCTTCACCTGTGCGGTAACTTTTTTTGCCATTCTTACATTCCTATAGCGCGGCCGCCGGAAAATTGCCTGTCGCCGGCTCGCGCGGGTATTAAGCCTTTTCTACCTGCAGAAACTCGAGTTCCACGGGCGTGGACCGGCCGAAGATGGTGACCATCACGCGCAGCGTGCCGCGCTCGGTATTGACCTCGTCCACCTTCCCCGAGAAATTGGCGAACGGACCATCCACGATGCGCACCGAATCGTTCTTTTCGAACGTCATCTTGGGGCGAGGCCGTTCGGCGGAAGACGCCTGGCGGTACAGAATCTGGTTGACTTCGTCCGCGCTCAGCGGCACCGGCGAGTTGCCTCCGCCGACGAATCCGGTGACGCGCGGCGTGTTCTTTACCGCATGCCACAGCTCGTCGTTCATTTCCATTTCCACCAGCACGTAGCCCGGATACACCAGGCGGCGGCTGGTGACCTTCTTGCCGTTGCGCAGCTCCACCACTTCCTCGGTCGGAATCAGGATCTGGCCGATCTTATCGGCGAAACCGAACGCTTCCGACCGCGTCTGCAGGGATTCCTTTACCTTGTTCTCGAAGCCCGAGTAAGTGTGAATGATGAACCACTTTTTGGGCGAGGACTCGTCGTAGGCGGGAGCCGCGGCAGCCGCGGCGGGTGCTTCGGCGGCGGGTTCCTCCGATTCGGAGGGCGCAGCGGCCACTTCCGCGGGCTCAGCCAGCGGCGCGGAATCGGAAGCGGCTTCGACGGGCCCAGCCTCCGGCGCGGCGTCGGTCGCGGCTTCGGCCGGCAGAGACTCTTCGGACGCCACCGCCTGTTCGTCTACCGCTTCGGCCGCTTGCCTGTCGTCGCTATGCACGTTCTCTTCGGCTTCCATCATCCGCCTACTTGGTGAAGAACGAAAGGACTGCCTTGACGCCCCGCGCGAGTATGGAGTCCACCACCCAAAAGTAAGCCGCGAATGCGAAGACGGCGAAAATCACCACGCCCGTGGTGCCTTCCACCTGCTTCCGGTTCGGCCAGGAGACGCGCCGCATCTCGAGCTTGAGCTCGTTGATGTAGTCCCTGGTGGCCTGCAACCAATTCTTCTTTTCTTCGGCCATAACGCTCGCTTGCTCCTGACTCGCAACTCGTCAAAACGGGTGATTGGCAGGGGCGGAGGGATTCGAACCCCCACTCGCGGTTTTGGAGACCGCTGGTCTGCCGTTAAACCTACGCCCCTGGGTCATTCCCCCCGGTGGGGGCCCGGCTCGTTCTCACCCGATTCCCATTCTACTTGATTTCCTTGTGCGGCTGGTGCTTTCGGCAGTGCGGGCAGAACTTGCTGAGTTCCAGCCGCTCCGTGGTAGTTTTCTTGTTCTTGGTAGATGTGTAATTGCGATTCTTGCATTCCGCGCACTGAAAAGTAATGATCTCGCGAGGCATTTGATTGCTCCTTTAAACTCTGTGTCCACCCGCGCGGGCCGGACATGCCCTAAACCCACCGCCCGCCCCGTTTGGAATACTCCGGAGCAGTCAACTGTGCGTAATTTCAGAGCAGTTGACCATAAGGGAACTCCGATCAGCTGCTCGTAATTCTGGAGCCGTTGACCAGGATTGAACTGGTGACCTCGTCCTTACCAAGGACGCGCTCTACCAACTGAGCTACAACGGCGAAACTTCTTGCCGGACACTCTAACACCAGAGGTGCAACGGCGCAACCCTTGCCCGCCAGGAGCTGAACGGTGACTTTCCGGTCACTGACGCTCTACCAACGGCCCCGCAAACTCTGGTGGACGGGGGAGGATTCGAACCTCCGTAGCTCGCAAGGAGCGACAGATTTACAGTCTGTTGCCATTAGCCGCTCGGCCACCCGTCCGGACCCGCAATACTCCCACCCAAAGCGAGAATCATTTACGGGGAAACTCCATCATACTGAATGTCAGGATGCCGCCGCAACCGGCATCCGGGACGATTGTGGAGTTTTCGAATCCGGCCGCGGCCGGGCTGCGTCCAAGGCCAGAGAGGAGGAGAATAAAAATATGTTGATCCGCAGGCCTGCCGATCTTCGCCAGCGAGACATCACTCCGAAACAGGTCTACCTGGACCGGCGCAAGTTCCTCGCCGCCGCGCCGGCGGCGTTTCTCACCGCGCGGGAGTTGCTATCACCGCGCGGCCAAGCCCTGGCCGGGACCAAGCTTAACATCGCGGCGAAGAGCCCGTTCAGCACCACCGAGCAGATGACCAGTGCCGACGTGGTGACCCATTACAACAACTTCTACGAATTCGGCACCAGCAAGAACGAACCCGCGCGCTACGCGCAGAACTTCAAGACCAGCCCATGGACGGTCTCGGTGGAAGGCGACGTCGCCAAGCCGCGCAAATTCTCCATGGATGAGATTCTCAAGCTGGCGCCGCTCGAAGAGCGCATTTACCGTCACCGCTGCGTGGAAGCGTGGTCCATCGTGGTTCCCTGGATCGGCTATTCGCTGAGCGCGTTGCTCAACCTGGTCCAGCCCACGGCGAAAGCGAAATACGTGTCGTTCGAGAGCTATTGGGATCTGAAGCAGATGCCGATGGCGCGGCCGGAAATGGCGGGCATAGGGTTTCCGTATGTCGAAGGGCTGCGCCTGGATGAAGCCATGCACCCGCTGGCGCTGCTGTGCGTTGGCATGTACGGCGAGACCCTGCCGCCGCAGGATGGCGCTCCGGTGCGGCTGGTGGTGCCCTGGAAATACGGTTTCAAGAGCATCAAATCCATCGTCAAAATCAAGCTGGTGAGCGGCCAGCCTCCGACCACGTGGAACATGGCCGGTTCGCGCGAATACGGTTTCTATTCCAACGTCAACCCCGAGGTGGATCATCCGCGCTGGAGCCAGGCCAAGGAGCAGCGGCTGCCATCGATCTTCAAGAACCATCCCACACAGATGTTCAATGGCTATGCGAGCCAGGTGGCCGGCTTGTACGCCGGCATGGATCTGCGGAAGAATTATTGACTTGGATTTGAAATGAACGTCAGCGAACCTGTACCCACACAGCGGAGCACCATGAAACAGCCGGTTTTGTATCAGGGCGCGGCTTCAGCCATGCCAGAAGCGGACCTACCAGATGGGCTTCAGCCCCTGGGAAACCGGCAGGGGCTAAAGCCCTCGGAAAGCGCGCTGTTGGCGGCACGGCTGAAGTCGTGCCCTGATACGAGGCGGCCAACTTCGGGATTGGGGATTTAGTCCATGCTCAAAAGCCCTTGGGCCAAGATCCTCGTGTTCCTGCTCTGTCTGGCGCCGTTCGCCCGCCTGGCGGCCGTAGCTCTCGCGTATATCCTGCAGCCGGACCTGAGCACCGGCTTGTGGCGCTTCCTGGTGCCAAGCCTGCCGCCGAATCCACTCGACTTCTTCACCCACTTCACCGGCGATTGGACCATTCGCTTGATCGTCGCCACGCTGGCCATCACGCCGCTGCGCAAGCTGCTGGGTGTTCCGGACCTGATCCGCTTCCGCCGCATGATCGGCCTATTCGCCTTTTTCTACGGCTGCCTGCACTTCCTCACGTATCTGTGGTTCGACAAGCTGTTCGACTTGCACGAAATCTGGAAGGATGTCGCCAAGCGCCCATTCATCACCGCGGGATTCACCGCTTTCGTGCTGTTGGTTCCGCTGGCGCTGACTTCTACCAAGGGCTGGATCCGCCGCCTCGGCGGGAAACGCTGGCAACGGCTGCACCGGCTGATCTATGTAAGCGCGGTTGCCGCCGTGGTGCACTACTATTGGCTGGTGAAATCGGACATCCGTCTGCCCGTACTCTACGGATCGCTGGTAGCCCTGCTGCTGCTCTACCGGCTGGTGGTGAGCCTCATGCGGCGCTCGCGCGAGCGAGCTGCGACGGTGGGAGCGGCGCCCGCGCGCACGTAGGGGCCGGGCACGCCCGGGCGTGCCCGGCCCGCGCGGGGCAATCGCGGGGCAAGGCCGGTCGCGCGACCGGCCCCACTGAGGCGCTCCTGCTAGAGTAGAGCTTGGCCTTCATCTGGTTCCAATCCGGAGTGGCGCCGCCGGCGCTGGCGGCGTTGGTGGGCTGCTGCGGCGCCGCGCTGGGCATCTGGCTGACCGGCCTGCGCAACCGCATCGCCGTCGTGGTGCCGTTCAGCGCCGGCGTGCTGATCGGAGTCGCGCTGTTCGGTCTGTTGCCCGAGTTGGCCGAAGATTCCGGCTGGCTGCTCACGCTGGCATTGTGCGCCGGCGGCTACGGCCTGTTGTTCCTCGTCAACCGCTACGCTTACCCCATTTGCCCGAACTGCGCGCACGACCACGATCACACCGCGTGCGGCACCGAACTGCACGGCTTCGCCGCTCCGCTGATCGCCGCCGCGGCGCTGCACAGTTTGCTCGACGGCTGGAGCGTGGCGGTGGTGCAGCACGCCGCTCCGCTCGGTCTGCGCGTTGCCGTGCCGATCGCAATCGCGTTGCACAAGGTGCCGGAGGGCATTGCCTTGGGCGGCGTGATGCGTGCCGCCGTTCCGTCCCGAGGCGTGGCACTGCTCTGGTGCCTGCTGGCGGAAGGCTCGACGCTGCTCGGCGGCGCGCTGGCCCTCGCACTGGCGCCGCACCTGGGCAGCCTGTGGACCATCTATCCGCTCGGCCTCACCGCCGGCTGGCTGATTTACCTGGGCTATCACGCCGTGCATGAGGAGTGGAAACGCAAGGGAGCCGGTGCGGCGTCCGTTTCCGCGCTCGCCGGCGGCGCCACCGCAGCCCTCATCCAACGCGGGGCCGAAGCGCTGTTGCGGTAGGGCGGCGTCCCATGGCGAGGTAGGACGGACGATCGGTTTTTGTCGTCTGTCAAGCTGCCGCGCACAAGCACGACCTGACAGACCACAAAAGGCGATGGTCTGTCCTACCGGCGCGATTGTTCGCGGACCCAATCCAATACCGCCGCGTCCAGCCAGAATCTGCGCTCACCGCGCGCCAGGAAACCGAGATGTCCGCCATGTTCGGTCAGGACGACCTGGATATGCGAATTGCCGCGCACCGCCGGATGCTCCAGTATCCGCCACGGCACAAACGTATCGTCCTTGGCCTGAATCAGCAGCACGGGCACGCGAATCCGGTCCACATACCCGATCGCCGATTGCGTGCGGTAGTAATTGTCCGCCGTGCCCATGCCAAACGACGGCGCCGTGATGCGGTCGTCAATCGCGATCAGCGAATCGAGACCCACCAGATCGGCCGCTCCGTAGCGGCCCGTCGCGAGCAGGCGCCGGCGCATCTTACGAACGAAGCGGCGCTCATAGAGGCGATTGTCGCGAGCCGAGATGCGCCGCGCCGAGGCCTCCAGATCGAGCGGCGCCGAGACGCCGCAAACGCCGCGCATGAACTCCGCGGCCGAATCGCCCAGTTCGCCGGCCAGCTTCAGCGCCACGTTGCCGCCCAGCGAGAACCCCACCACGAAGGCCGGCGCGTGTCCCTCCTGGCGGAAGGTGTGCAGCACCGCGGCCAGATCGCCGGTCAGTCCGGCGTGATACAGCGTGGGCGAAAGGTGCGCGGTGGCGCCGCAGGTGCGCATGTGGAACCGGTGCGCGGCATATCCGGCGCGCAGCGCGGCGGCGGCGAGACTTTCGATGTAGCCGGCCTCGCCCGAGCCCTCCAGTCCATGCACCATCACGATTTCACCTGCTGCCGCTTCCGGACGTTGTGACTCCACTAGTACGCAAACGCCCGGTTCTGTTTCGACGATGCGCCGCTCGATTGGTTGCGCGGCGCGCGGCCGGCGCCAGAAGTGCGATGCGATGGTCTGCAGGTGCGGGTTGCGAAACAGCGGATGGAAGGGAATCATCCGTGGCGCACGCACTCGTGTGTGCCGCGTCGAGACTCTTCTCGACGCTTCTTTGCCGCGGGACACCGGGCGCCGGCAAGAGTGCCGGCGCGGCACGCACGAGTGCGTGCGCCACGGACGCCGCTGTTCAAGGCTTCGCCACCACTGTGATTGCGGTGACGTAATACTTCGCGTCCTCCACAACCACCGTGGCTTTGATATGGTCGCCGACTTTGAGTTTGGCGAATTCGGAATCGGGCTTGACGGGATAATCCATCGTCATTGCATCCATCCAGTCGCCGATCTTGCCGGCGTCGATGGTGGCCGTTTTCGTGGCAGCGTCCAGCGCCTTGACGTCGCCCTGCATCGGGTAGCGCTTCACCTGCGCCGTCGAAGCGCAGGCGGCCAGCGCCGCCGCCACCGTAACCAACAGGATCCGCCGCGTCAAGGCTTCCAAGCCTCGCAAACCGCCGGTGTCAGAATCGGCATGTGATCGATCGAATCCGCCGGCGGCGCCGGCACAGACATCCGATCGATTACGCCCTTGGGGATTGGCGCGCGCAGCAGCGGAATCGAGCATACGCCTGAAGACGCGGTAACTGTGACGCTGCCGGCGGGCCGGGTGGCCGCGGGCGAGACGAACAATTGCACGCTCGACTCGCTTTGCGCCGGCTGAGTGCCGGGCTGGAGCCGATCGAGCCGCTGCGGCAATTTCTGGAAAGCGTTCTGATCCGCCGGACGGGGCGGGGAAGCCTGCGCCAGCAAAGCGCTCGGCAGTAGGGCCAGAATCCAAATGCGCATGAGGGACTCCTAGCTGCAAGTATCGCGCCGCGCGCTGGCCGCCGCAACGGGCGGGACGACTCCCGATAGCGCTTCCCCACGCATTTTGCTATACATCAAAGGTTCAAGAATGCTCTCCGACTGGCCGTCTGTCGTAAAATCCCTGCACGACCGCCATCGGGCCAACACACTTAACCTGTTTCAGGATCGAACGTTGGCCGATTTCGTCGCGAAATTGGCCATTGCAGACCGGGTCCCGCTCTTGCTCGGTGCCTACACCCGGTATCGAGATTTGGGACCGCCTCCTGACGAGTTCGACTCCGCGCACTATTTCGAATCGTCGATTTACAGCCTCTTAATCAGCCATCTACTCGCATCGCAGCTCCATGCAACCGAGGACGACGTCTGTGCCATTCTCCGTGCATCGTTCCATTTTTGCGGACATGGTGGCGACGTCCTGGCACCGATTCGCCTGGCCGAAAAGGCGTTCGCGGGCAGGCCATACACGGTCGAGTTATTCGACGCGGCCCTGGCCTATCGCGAGACGCTACAGGGATTGACCAGCGTGCAGGCGCAACTCGCGAAGCAGGAACTATCTTGGACCCTGTGGCACGACCAGCGTCACCCCGAAAAGCACTGTTGGACCCGAGCACTTCAGCTGTCACTCGCTGCTATGCCGCGCGACGAGGCCTTCGCGTGGCAATGGATGCTGCGGCATACCACGCACGCCTCGAGCCAGGCCCGCGGAAGGACCTGGCTCTCCGAGGCTGAGCGGCGGCTGGAACAGTTGGGTGCGAGGTGCTATCGCACACGGCTGGAGCAGTGGTTCGTCTTCCCCGAGAAAGAGTGCGTCCGGCTGAATCCGCCCGGGAGCAACATGCTGCGAATACTCGTTTCCTACGGAGCGGTCGTGCCGGCAGCCCTTCCAGTGCTAGAGCGTCTCAGCGGTGTGAACTGGGCGACCCCCGACACCGCGCACAAGGTGATGACTGGTCTGGCCTGGTTGCAAAAGCGAAAGAAGCGGACCCGCTGAGGGCACCATCCGACGCCCGACACGGGCAGAGGCTAATTTGCGCCGCCGCGCGCCTTATCGCCTCAAGTAAGCGTCGTCCTTATCGATCCAGTCCTGGCGGATCGGGCTGAAAACATCCAGATCCAGCGTATCTTCGAGCGCCTCCGCGCTGTGCGGCACGTTGGAAGGAATCAGCAGCACCTGCCCCTTGCCCACCGTCACCTCTTTGCCTTCGACGCGAAACAGCAGTGCGCCCTCCAGGATATACGTGATCTGCTCGCTTTCGTGCTGGTGGGTGGGCACCAGCGCGCCCTTCTTGAGGAAGATCTGCGCCAGCATCGCCTTTTCGCCGGTGACAAACCGGCGCGCCAGCTTGTCGTTCATGACCTCTTTTTCCATCGCATCCCAGTTGTACAGTTCCATGGTTTTCTCGCGTTCACTTCTTTCCCTTGGCGATTTTGTACGCCTCGCGGATCTCGCCGATCTGGCGGGCGTGCGACTCGGTGTGCGCGGCGCCGTCTTCCAGCAACTGCCCGAGCGTGAGGCGGCCGCGCCGCGTGTGATCGCCGGACCGTTCGTAGGCGCCCTCCGGCAGCGCCTTCAGCAGGTCGTAGTTCTCCGCGCGCGTGCGGCGGAGCGTCTCAAGTGACTGCTTCGGCTTGCGGCGCGCGTAATCCAGATGGGCGGCCCAGGCGTCCTGATCGAACCAGACCATGACCGGCGAGTCTTCCGCAATCACTTGCCGGAAGCGGTGCGCAAACACGATCTCGGAATCGGCCAGATGCGCGACGATCTGGCGTATGCTCCATTTGCCGGGCGCGGCGACGAAGTCTTCTTCCTCGCCGAAGACGCCGGTGAGCACCACGGCGAGCAATTCCGGGCCGCGACGATAGCGTTCGAGCAATTCGGGTATGTCGGACATGAGCGTTTCAGTAATAGTCGGCGCAGCTCATATAGTAGCCGCACTTCTCGCAAAGCAGCTTGCATTTCCGTGCAGTGAGCCGCGTCGAGCAGACGGGACAGTAGAGCATCGGCTCCTGCTGGTCGCCATGCGACGGGATGGTGGAACTGTCTCGCGAGATACTTTCGGCGTCCATCGGCAAGCTCTCACCTTCCTGCACGGATGAAGCAATTATACAACCGCGGAGCGGGCGGGCTCGCGTGCCGCCGGGCCTTTTCCATTTACAATGAACCATGATGAAGCTGAGGGCGGCGGTAACGCGCTTCGCGCGGGCATGGTAGGGCCGCTCTTCGACGACCCCGCCGGCTTCGATCGCGCCGGGCTTGCCGTGCGCCTGCGCGGGCTCGCCGCGCAAAATGTCCTGATCGGCGGCAGCTCCTGGAAGTACGAGGGCTGGCTCGGGCAAGTCTACTCGCGCGAGCGCTATCTGGCGCGCGGGCGGTTTTCGCAGCGGCTGTTTCAAAGCGAATGCCTGCGCGAGTACGCCGAGACCTTCCCCACCGTCTGCGGCGATTTCGCGTTCTACCAGTTCCCCAGCGTGGAATTCTGGCGCAGGCTGTTCGGCCAGACGCCTTCTCATTTCCAGTTCGCCTTCAAAGTGCCGGAACAAATCACCTGCAAAGTGTTTCCGTCCCATCCGCGCTACGGCTCGCAGGGCGGCAAGGAGAACCCGGGATTCCTGGATGCGGGCGCGCTCGAGGAGATGTTTCTGCGCCCGTTGCTGCCGTACCGCCGGCAAACCGGAGTGCTGATTTTCGAATTCGGCGCCTTCGGCCAGCGCAGCTTCGCCGCCCCGGCCGAGTTCCTCTCGCGCTTGGACCCGTTCCTGGCCGCGCTGCCGCCCGAGTTCCGTTACGCGGTGGAGATCCGCAATCCCGAGTTCCTGACCGCCGACTATTTCTCTTGCCTCCGCAGCCACCGCGTGGCGCACGTTTACAACGCGTGGTCCCGCATGCCGGAGCTGCGCCACCAGATCGCCACTCCCGCCTCCGCCACCGCCGATTTTCTGGTGTGCCGCGCCCTGCTGCGGCGCGGCCGCATGTACGAGCAAGCGGTGGCTTCCTTCTCGCCTTACACCGAGGTGAGGGACCCCAACCCGGAAGCCCGCGAGTCGATGCGAGTCCTGATCGGCCGCGCGCGCGAAGAGAAAAAGTTCCTCTTCCTGTTCGTCAACAACCGCCTGGAAGGCAACGCCCCGCTGACGATTCTCTCTCTGGTGGACCCGTAACCCGACGTGGCGCACGCACTCGTGCCTGCTGTGTCGCCGGTCTCGACACCTGTTCGCGCATGGGAAGCGGGCGTCGGCACGAGTGCCGACGCGGCACGCACGAAGTGCGCGCGCCACGTCGGGATAGCGAGGTTGTTTCCCGGTAGGCCCTAAAGATTCCGCGGGTTCAGCCGATGAAGAGTAAGTGGCTGAGGTGTCGATGGAACTGCTGGTCGCGCGACAACCGATTCTTGACGTGCATTCGCACGTCTTTGGCTACGAGATGCTGTTCCGCTCCAGCAGCCTGAACGAATTCGACGGGACGGAAGGGAACACAGCCACGGCCCGCGTCATCAGTGCCGTTTTCGGCTCGGCGGAGACCGACCAGTTGACGGGGCGCAAGAACACGTTCATCAATTTTCCGCGGAAGATGCTGCTGGATGGCACGGCTTTCATCCTGCCGCCACAGCAGACCGTGGTGGAGATCCTGGAGAGCACCGAGGCCGGCGAGGATCTGTTGGAGGCCTGCCGCGCGCTGCGGGAACGGGGCTACCGGCTGGCTCTCGATGACTTTACGGCTCCGGAGAAAGTCGAAGCCCTGGTTCCCCTCGCCGACTTCCTCAAAGTGAACTTCCGGACTACCAGCCTTTCGCAGCAGACGGATGCCGCCACTCGATTCAAGGGCAAGGTCCGGCTGCTGGCGGAGAAGGTGGAAACTCAGGAGGAATTCCGCCGCGCGCGCGACATTGGCTACGAGTACTTTCAGGGTTACTTCTTCGCTCACCCGGCGATTTCTTCCACCCGCCAGATTCCTGGGTTCAAGCTTCAATTCTTGAAAATCCTCAACGAACTTAACCAGCCGGAAATGAACTTCCGGAAACTGGCGGACCTGCTCAAACGCGAGCCCGGACTTTCCTACAAGCTGCTCCGCTTCGTCAACTCGGCGTGGTTCGGTCTGCGCTCGCCGGTGGAGTCGCTCGAGCGCGCGCTGGTCGCGCTCGGCGAGGACGCCGCGCGCAAGTGGCTGTCGGTGCTCACCATGGCTAACCTGGCTTCGGACCAGCCCACGGAGCTGGCGATCAGCACGCTGGTGCGGGCGCGCTTCTTCGAGTCGCTCGCCAAGCAAGCCGGATTAACCCAACTGCGCGACGACTGCTTTCTGGTTGGCTTGTTCTCCCTCCTGGACGCCATGTTGGGCCGCCCTCTGGCGGAACTGGTGGAAGGCTTGAACCTGCACGGCCAGATTACGCGTACGCTTCTCGATCGCCCAAATCGAAGCGACAAGATGCCGCCGGTTTGGAAGCTTGTGCTCGCCTACGAGCGCGGCGATTGGGACGCGCTCGGCCCCATCGCAGTCTTTCGCGACCTGCACGCGCAGACCCTCACCGACTGCTATGCCGAAGCCGTGCAGTGGGCGGACGGTGCGGAAATATCGTAGATCCTGTCGGGGTTCGACCGCTCACGCTAACGCGGCGTTGTGAATCGAGGTTTCCGGCACCTCGTGCGCCCGGCGCAGTGCACGGAATGGTCGGTAAGCAGCGGTCCGCTCGCCTGGGCGGAAAGTTAAGTAGTGTAACATCGTCGCGGTTGATAACCTTCGTAAGTTATATATTGTGAGTATCAGCTCATGCCTGATGCCGCGCCGCCGACAGCTTCCGTTTGTTACTATGGAATTCCCCATGAACTTACAGTGGCTACAGATGCGCATAACTGAGGAGCAGGATCGGCGGCAGCGCGAAGACAATATCCGCAAAAGGATGCCGCGTGCGCTCGAAGAGTTGCACGAGAACCTGACTGAGTGCCTGGAGTCCTTTAAAGAAGCGTTCGGCCCGCGGGCGGCGAGCATCCACTTTGTCACCGGCCGCGTGCGCATCGAGATACGCGACGAGGTCGAGACGCGGTGGGTGGCGCGCGCGGAGATCGTCATCGTCAACGACCTTACGATTCCCGGTTTTCGAATCGAACGGGGTGGCGAGCCGTACCTGATCGAAGTGGGAGTGCTTGCCGGCGACAAGCTGTTCTATCGCGACGGCGACGAATACATCACGATAGAAGAGCTGACGCGCCGCATCCTCGACCGCGCGCTGTTCCCCAAGTTGGCGGCGTGAGATGGGGCAGGCCATCGTCACTTGTGGCCTGCCATGTTGCAGGCGAAAGCGCCGGCGGGGGCGCCTGCCCCACTTTGCCGCGGTTACTTCCCGCCAGCGTACTTGGCCCACTGGGAGGCGAGGCCGGCCTCCTGCGCATCGCCTTCGTGGACGATGACCCGATAACGGAAGCGCACGGATTGGCCTGGCGCTACAGTCAACGACCCGTCCTTGGTTTTGTCGCCGGTGAAGGCCGCCAGCGCAAACGGGTTGGCGGCGAACAGGCCGTAACCGCGCGCGTGCCAGCGCACCGGGTGGCGCGGGTTTTCGGGGTGATCCAGGATCGCGATTCCCACCTTTTCGCCGTTCACCGCGCCGGAGTAATCGCACCAATTGGAGGGTTTGCCCCAAAGCTGCCGTTCGCCCGTCAGGCCATCGGCGTTGGTGATGTGCCCGGTGCCGCCGGTTTCCTGCAGGACCGGCCGCATGCGGATGCCGAACAAGCCATCCTTGGCGTCTCCGAAGTTCACGGCGTCCGCCGCCGCGGTGAGAGTGATGTCGAAATCGATGATGCGCAGCTTCGGGTCGGCATAGAACGTCATCCGCCGCGCTTCGTTCAGCAGCTTGTGACCGGCCAAATCGGTCCAGTCGAAAGTGGCGGCGATCACGCCCTGGTCCTTGCCGCCGCTCACCTCGTCCAGCTTGGCGAGGACGATTTTGCCTCGATTGGGCGTGGTATACGTGGCTTCGTTATTCCAGAAATCGAGGCCATTGACGTTTTCGTGCGCGAACCACAGTCCGCGTTGATGCGGGTGGTCGGGGCGGGCGATACGGGCCTCCTCGGCGACCTTTTCCATCGGCCACATGCGGGTGACGTAAGTGCCCGAGGGCGCGCGCAGCGGATGCAGATAGGGCTTGGTGACAGTCTCGCCGGCAACGAAGAATTCCGTGAAAAGCGCCCCGTCGATCATGACGCCGATTTTCTCCTCGTCGCCGGGAAAGATCTTCATCTCGACGCCGGTCTTCTCCGTCCCGGCATCGGCCTTGACTTGCGCGGCCGCCGGCCAAGCTATCGCCGCGGCGGCCAAGAGAAACGGAATTCGGTTGGTCACCCTATCATCTTACTGAAGAAGGCTCCCGATGACTCTGGACCCAGCAGGCAGGACTGCCCCGGATTGTGCACGGGCAAGCCACGCCACGGTTCGCCTCACGACGGCTTCTCCGCCTGCTCCTTCCAGCGTTGGACGTTCACACCCATCACGATGAGCCACAGCATAAGCGACCCTTCCGCGAGGATCCCGAGGACCTTCAGGCCGGTGGATAGTTGGCTGGCGAGCGGCGTCAGAAAGATCAGCCAACCCAGACCGGCAAGCGCCATCAGCACACCCAGTATCCGAGGCAGAAAAGTCGACTTGAAAATAAGGTAGCCGATCAGGAGGCAATACGGCCCGAAAAACACCAAGCTGTTAATTCTGTAGGGATCGAACTTAAAGAGGCTAAGTACGTCATTGGCGCATCCCGCGAGGCTGAAGAACGCCGCGAGCAAAGAGAGGCTCCTGCTCACCGGCTTAAACAGATAGTAGAAGAGCAGCGTTACGGCGATGTAGAATGCGTGGGAGATGAGGTTGACGGCGTCATATAGAACAAGGTGGACCCTGCCAACGAAGACCTCGCCGGATATTGCCGTCAGAAAGTAGAGCAAGTAAACGACGCCGGTAATCCTCGCATGGGGACGCGGCGGCGCCTCTGCGATCCGTTCCATTATTTCATCCCTCCCCAGGGCACGACATGAACACGCCGACCCCCCAATACTCGTACGCCCATAAGGCGTAGGTGAGCCGCCGGGCGACTTCCTCGCGGTCTATGAATCGCATCGGCTCATACCTCGAAGCGGATCCCCTGCGCCAGGGGCAATTGGCCGGACCAGTTGATCGTATTGGTCTGGCGGCGCATATAGGCTTTCCAAGCGTCGCTGCCGGATTCACGGCCGCCGCCGGTGTCCTTTTCGCCGCCAAAGGCGCCTCCGATTTCCGCGCCGCTGGTGCCTATGTTCACGTTGGCGATGCCGCAGTCCGAACCGCGATGGCTCAAGAATGTTTCGGCGGCCACCAGGCTATTGCTGAACAGGGCGGAGGAGAGGCCTTGCGGCACCGCGTTGTGCCAGTGGATGGCTTCATCCAGATGATCGAACTCGATAAGGTAGAGAATCGGCGCGAAGATCTCCTCCTGAAGGATAGGCATCTCGGGCTGCGCGCGCACCAGCGTGGGCTCGACGTAGCAGCCGTTCAGGCGCCGGCCGCCGCACAGGATTTCGCCGCCTTGCTCGCGGATGCGGCGAATGCCATCCATCATGTCGTCCACCGCGCGCAAGTTCACCAGCGGTCCCATCAGCGTGGTTTCATCGATGGGATCGCCGATTTTCACCTGGCGGTATGCGTTTTCGAGCGCCGCGGCGATCTTCGATGCGATGCCGCGTTGCAGGAACAGGCGCCGCGTGGTGGTGCAGCGCTGGCCGGCCGTGCCCACGGCGCCGAACAGCACCGCGCGCACGACCAGAGCGGGGTCTGCGTCGTCCATCACGATGATGCCGTTGTTGCCGCCCAATTCGAGGATGCTGCGGCCGAGCCGGCGCGCCACCGCTTCGGAAACGTGCCGGCCCACGTCGGTGGAACCGGTGAAGCTCACCAGCGGGATGCGGGAGTCGCGGATCAGCATCTCGCCCACGGGATCACTCCTGCCGATCACCAAATTAAAAACGCCCTTCAGTCCGTGCCGGTCGAGCACGCGGTTGCAGATCTTTTGCACTGCGATGGCGGTGAGCGGCGTCTCCGACGAAGGCCTCCACAGCACGCAATCGCCGCACACGGCCGCGATGAGAGCGTTCCACGACCACACGGCCACCGGAAAATTGAACGCGCTGATGACGCCCACGATCCCGAGCGGGTGCCACTGTTCGTACATGCGGTGCCCCGGCCGCTCGCTGTGCATGGTGAGTCCGTAGAGCTGGCGCGAAAGGCCTACCGCGAAATCGGCGATATCGATCATCTCCTGCACTTCGCCCAGGCCCTCGGCGAGGATCTTGCCCATTTCGAGCGTCACCAGCGCGCCCAGGTCCGCCTTGTGCGTGCGCAGCTCGTCGCCGATCTCGCGGACGATCGCGCCGCGTTGCGGAGCGGGGATCATGCGCCACTCGTCGAAAGCCGCGGCGGCGCGCGCCGTTATGACCTCGTAATCGGCCGGTCCGGCCATTTGCACGCGCGCCAGCGTCTCGCCGGTTGCGGGATTGAG
>Ga0326728_10006743_pt1 | contig 30514 bp, 21 predicted proteins | sample MB3enrmetagenome_FD_207602 | JGI IMG/M metagenome (GOLD analysis project Ga0326728, IMG submission 207602) | Lab enriched peat soil microbial communities from McLean, Ithaca, NY, United States - MB31MN | ecosystem: Environmental > Terrestrial > Soil > Wetlands > Peat | place: USA: New York...
AACGGAGTGATCACCATCACTCAGAACAAAAAAGTGTTACCCATTTTCCCCGAAAAAACTGCTCATAATTAGGTTGCCCCCACAGTATAGCTCAGGTTCAGGCCGACGCGCTTACTTCCCCATGGGCGGCTCGCTGGGTCAAGCACGTACTGTGGCGGCGCACCCTTGTCACTTCACGGAGGTGCCTCTGCAATCAGAAGGTAATTTACTAGACCACTCCGGAGGCGCTCGACGTATTCCCACCACTCCACCTCTGCGTATTCATGAAGCTCATTGAGCCTTGAAAGATTTCCTTGTACCTTTGCATTCGAAAGCACTTCCGCCAGCACGTAAAGCTCTGTCCGAAAGCGCTGCTCCAGCGGGAATGTCACAGTGCCTCCACTGCTACGTCGGCGTGGCATAGATGGAGGAAGTAGCACGCAGCGCCGGACCTGTCAAACGGCTTGGGCGGAAGTGGTGTCCTAAAAGTGTGTCAGTGAGACAAGAGGCGCTGGGCCCGTTATTCGACAACGCACCCCACTTCTAAGCCTAAAGCGGACGTCGGGATATCGCGGCATCCAATATCTGGACACTATGCGGTGATTGGCGAGGGTCCACCCTACGGGGAGGCCTCGCCGCCCAGCGCCTTCAGAAATACGTCGCGAAGCATCTCGGTTTCGCGATTGGCCTTGTTTTCCTTGAGCTCCTCAAACCGGCGGCGTGCCTGTTGGGCCTCGGCGTGGCGCCCCTCCTGATCGTAAAGCGACGCCAGGCGATACCAAGCTTCCGCAAGAGTCGAATCCAGTTCCAGCGCTTTTTCCAAATCAGCGGTGGCGGCATCGCGTTCGCCCGTCTTTTGGTGGGCCTTGCTCTGAGCGAGGTAGCACAGGCTGCACCCGGGGATTGACCGTTCCGCGAGTGCGAGATCCTTGAGAATGACGTCGTAATCCTTGGATTGTTGTTTCAGGAGCGCAGCGGCGTGGATGTAGTAAAGATAAGGAAAGGGGTCCGGGTCACGCAATCCCTGAGCAGCGACCTTCGCCGCCTCGTCGACGTTGCCTTGCATAGTGAGAGCGAAGGCCAGCAAGACTCGCGCGGGTGAGAAATCGGGATGGAGACGGAGCACGGTGTGACAGGTTTCAATCGATTCGGCGTTCTGCCCTCCCAGGAATTGGGCCAAACTGAGTCCGAGTAGGAGGAAAGGGTAGCCCTTCTGGAAGCTGCCGGCTTTCTCGAAGACCTCCACAGCGGGCTGGTACTTCCGCGCACGGATGTAAGCGAGGCCTAGGTCCAGGGCGTAGTTTTCTTCTTGAGGGGCGACGGCAAACGCGGCGGCGAGGTCCTGTTCAGCTTCAGCGTCCTGGCCGAGCGCCAACTCGATCTTGCCGCGCAGATACGTGCGTGCCACTTCTTGGGGCCCCGAGGTTCGCGGCGCTTTCTGGATCATGGCGAGCGCTGCCGGGTATTTCCGGAGGGCTAGCTCTGCCAGGGCGAGGTTGTAGTAGCCTTCAAATAGCGCGGGGTGATCCTTTACGCAGCGCTCGAATACCTCTGCTGCTTCCGGGAACAATTCGTGTTGGGCGAGGTTTACACCTGTCCGCAGAAGCGTGTCCGCGGTCACATTTGGCTCCGTGAGGAAGTTCGGCACAAGCATTCGGGCGGTGTCTGGATTCCCCTTCGCCAGCGCATCCTCGATTTGACTTCCGAGCGGACGGGAAGGAGTCGGGGCGGTTTGTGCCCCTTCTGTCTGCGCCCCGGCAACTAGCCGCGGCGAAGGTGTGAGTAGCGGCCCGTTCCGCGCCCATACTGCCGGGACAAAGATGAAGGAGAGCGCCGGGACGATTAGCAAGGCTCGGAGCCACAGCCTGTGCCGTGGATCTGCCCAAAGAGCGGTTGTCATCTCGGGTCGATTTTGCCATGTTCACGTCTGGTTTGCACCCGTATTTTGCGTTGCGGCCACGACCCACGAAGCTTTTGAAGGAGCTTAATGGAATTTCTCGGTGCGAACGGGGAAGGGAAGGGTGAGACCCGTCCCAGTATCGATCTCACCGAAACGAGTCCCATCCCGCACTTCCGACAATCCCATGAGAGCGAATGCGTGATATTCCATTGACCGTCGAGAGTATTATGGTGGAGAAGGCAACCAGCTTGTCGATGTCTGGCTTCCTTAATCTCATGGGACCACGTCGCTTCAGATCCATGCTCTCAGTGCCCCGGGCACTCACAGCTTTCCTGACCTTGGCCCTGACCCTCTCTATGTTGATGGCAAGAGCGCAAGAACCGGCCCCTGCCGACACCGCCGAAGCACATCTCGGTAAAGGCTATGAGGCCGAGAAAGACGAAAGGTATCAGGTGGCGGCCAAGGAGTTTGGGGCCGCCTTGGCGCTTAAGCCCGGGCTCGCCCGCGCGCGCTACCAACTGGCCGTCTGCTGGTTCGCGCTGGGAAAAACCCAGGAGGCCCGCCAGGAGTTTGAGCGCCTGCAGAAGGAAACCGGAGGAGACGCAAGCGTTGTTTACCAGCTCGCGAGACTTGACCTGCGAGCTGGAGACGCCGAGAGTGCCATCATGAGGTTGGTGCGACTGGTGCACGATCCCCCGTTTCCTGATACGACTTATTACCTGGGTACAGCGTACCTCCAAAAGGGGGAGTTAGCGGCAGCCGAAAAGTGGTTGCAGGTCGCGGCACGGGCGGATCCGCGCGACTACCGCGTCCCCGAACACTTGGCGCGCGCCTACCAACGAGAAGGGCGCAAGGCGGAAGCCGAGAAGCAGTTCGCGCTCTCTTCCCAACTGCGACAGCGATACGACCAGGCTTCTCAGCAGGCGGCCGCGTGCAGCCAGTTGCTCGAGACAAAGCCGGTGGAGGAGGCGAAGCCGGCCTGCGAGCGGCTTTTCGACCCCCATGACCCCGACCGGCTCACAACCCTCGGTCTGCTCTACGGCCAGCACGACCGTTACGAGGAAGCTGTGAAGCCACTGGAAGAGGCGTGCCGGCTCGACCCCGACTCCTTCGAAATCAATCATGACCTTGGGCTAAGCTATTTCCGGCTGCGGCGTTATGGCGAGGCGCGCCAACCCCTGGAGAAGGCTGTGGCGTTGCGCCCCGATTTCTTTGGGTCTAACGCCCTGCTGGGAGCCACGCTCTTCACGTTGGGCGAAGACGAAGCTGCTTACAAGGTTCTCGGGCATGCTCATGCGCTCAATCCCGAGAATCGCGATACGGCGGACCTGCTGTTCAAGGAGACCTTGATCCTGGCCAGCAAGGAAGAAACGCAGAAGAAATACGCCTCGGCGCTTGCTTATCTGCGGACCGCGGGGCAGTTGCAGCCTCAGGACCAGGAGGTCCAGCGACGGATCTCCAAACTGCTGCGGCGCGTTAGCCACTCGGCGGCGCAATAGCGGGCAGAAGAAGACACACCGCTATGAGCGCCGTTGGCGTAGGGTCCAAAAACTCAATTGAAGGGCAGTTCTCTTCCCCAGCAATTTCCGCGGGGCGCAAGTTTCCGTTCGGCCAAGGATCGCTTCTCGTTCAGGGGCCTCGCGCTTCGGCACACCTTACGAATCGGGACGACCGGCTGCGACCGGCCCAGGAACGGTCCGCGCTCGGCACTGGGAAGAGGGCCATGATAGCCATGGCCGAGCCCACGGCGGCCTGCGCTCCGAAGAGATTCCTATTTGCAGCGGTTTCCATTCCTGATCGCTTGGTAACAGGCATACCAGTCGCTGGCGAGAATTTCCTGGCCGCGCTTCAACGTGATCGCAGTGGCTGCCGGAATGTGTGACTTCTTCTTCGAATGGGGAATGCCACGGCTACACGCCGATTCCGGGGCAGGCGGTCATGATTCCGAAATCACTATGGACAGAATTCCGAAACGAAGCCGGTCACGATTACGGGGCGAAGCCGGGCAGCTAGCAAGCTCGTCGGCTTCTGATCTGTGCCGACGCCGGACGGAGCAATGGGAACCGCCTGCGGGCTTGGAAGCTCCACCTTCAGAACCTAGATGCCTACCGTATGCCGTACAACCACTGGTCGCGGAGTTCCTTCGTCGATTTGAAGACGAGGGCATCCCCCTCGCGCCGGCAGGGAATGGGCTTCCCACGGCTCCCGGGTTTCGGCCCCTCGACAAACAGCTTGAGGTCTGAGGGCAGCCCCGCGGCGGGAATGCGCACCGTACCCGTCCCCGAGACTTGCATCTGGATCAACGCGCCGCCCTCGGCACGCCTCTCCGCGGCCACGGGAGCCCATCCGATCTCGTCCATATCGACCTCGGCAAAAACCGTCTTGCGCCCATCTACGGTAACCTCATGGCATTTCCCGCCAGCGAAGGCGATCAGGTTCCCCTGGCCATCGACGCGAAAAACCAGCGCGTGCTCACCGGCATAACTCACGGTGTGCCCGTTGACTTGGAATTCCTGCAAGCGAATGGAATCGGAGGGCGGCGGATTGCGTTCCAAATACCTGCGGTCCTCTTCGGGGTCTCGTGAAAAGCCTCCTGGCCAGCCTTCCTCGATTTCCCGCAAATGCGGTGCTAGGGTGATAGTGCCGTTCGGAAACCGGCAGGTGAGATAAGGGCCCGTGCGTGAGAGGTAATCCGTATTATCGTTGATGCCGCTGAATCTGCCCGTGGGGGGATAGGCGCCCAGCGCTGCCAGTATCTCGAACCAGGTACGAGCGTCGTAGCCGAGGCTGCGCGACTGATCATCCCGTGGGCGGAATCCCAGAAAGGTGGCGCTGCCACGTTGCGTGCCCACAACCTGATCCTTGACGCGCGCGATTTCAGTCGTCCCCTGCCGCGGCCGCACCGCGTAGACGCGGTCGACCAGGAAGTCGGTCAAGATCACCTGCGGCTGTACTCCCGCCAACGGACCTTCAAGGCCCACCAGCTTCCCGGGAGCAGCTATACCATCTCCCGGTCGTGGTTCGTAATCCACACCGAAGAGGTCTTGCCAGACCTCGCGCGCGGAGTCACCTTCCAAGGTCACAAGCGGCGGCGGGCCAGACCATACGAGCCGACCACCCTTAGCTGCAAATTCCTGCATCAGGGCTAGCAGTCTTCTCGAAGGGAATGGCTCGAAGAGTGTCACCAAGGTCGTGAATCGTCTCCCAGCCATTTCAATTGCATTTCCTGAGACTTGTCCGCGCTCAAGCAGCTTGGCCGCCGTGACGTAATTCGCGTAGCCGTACTGTGTCATCCAACTTCCGAACCGCTCTTCCACAGCGACCAAGTCGAGAGGATATAGCATGAGGACATCGGTGTCCCGATGCTGCATGTCTTCCACAGCCCCGTAGAGCGCCGATCCACTCACACCGTAGGTGCTTTCGAGCGCCGTGCGGCGCTTACTGATCTCAGCCGGAACTCCCCAGTGGTCGGCGTACGAGTAAGGGACTTGGTTCAGAATTCCGGTGGATGCTGCCAGCGCCAGGGCAAAGTAGTCGCGATCGAGCCAGCCAATTTCCGCGGTGTCATTGCCGTTGCCGGTGAGGAAGTCCCCCCATTTGAAGTAGTCGTAGCAAGCAGCCGCCGCCTGGTGCACGGTGTTCGACCAAACGAAATTAGAGGTGTACTCATATTGCGCCCGCCAGCGCGTCGTGTACTCCTCTCGTATCCGCCAGCGCGTGGATTCGCCAGTGTCCCAGTAGTCGAAGGTGGGGCTTTCCACCCAGGTGGCGTGAGCCCGGGCTTCCAGGCGATGCCCCATCTTGCGTTCGGCGTAATGCTTCGCCTGCACAAAGAGATCGACCACGCCGTCTTGCAGCAGGTGGTAGTAGCGGGCGCGAAATAATGCCGTCCTGTGGATAGCTCCGGGAGTCGCTCCGAAAGCGTGCATGACGCCCATCTTCGCGCTCAGGTCGCTGGCAAAATCCTCCTGGCCGTGCACGAAGTAGACCAGGTATTTGGCAAAGTCTGCGTACTCGGAACCGTGACGGGCGGCGAACTCGCGCGCCAACCCCGGGCTGACGTAACGCAGAGCGAACTCGCCGTGATCGTGGTGGTCGAAGTAGGTCCAATCCTGTTGAATGTGCATCTCGTCGGAATAGAGCCCGTTCAGGCGAATACCTGCTGCGGCATACTTGTCCACGAGGTTCGTCAAGAAGCTCAGCGCTTTTGTGCTGAAGTAGTCCATCTCCGGCGTGCGGTACATCTGTACCACCAGCACATGATCCAAACCCTCGCGGGCAATCGGGCCAGCGCCGTGCACGCGGATGCGCACGGCCCGGAAATCGCCTGAGCGTGGCCATACGGTAGCGTGAGCAGTCACGTTTTCCATCCGTTCGACCGCGATGCCATCTTTGATCTCGACGATGTCATGCGGATCAACAACTCGGTAGTGAGTATCAAGCACAGGAGTCTCCCGGAAGGCAAACGCCCGCACACCCGCGCCTTGGACCTCGATCGGCCCTTTGTTGTTCACCCATTGCTGGTGCTGCCAGAGCTGCACGCTGAAGGCCCCACTCTTCGGATCTCGCAATCCCTCGCGGTACTGCGTCCAGATGCCCGATTCACCCGTCCGGGCCACATAAGCCGTGCCAAGTTCGAGAGGCGTCAGCAGGCTCAACTCGAGGCCGAGTCCGTATCCGGCAGCGAAACGCCCGATCGCGGCGATCTTTGCAATATACTCATCCATGTCCGGCATCAACTGCCGGGGAGTGTCCTGGCCGGGACGATACTGCGCAAGGAAGTCATCGAAAGCCAGGACGAGTGTCCGCTCACCCCGCGCCTTGGCACGCTCACACACCTGCCGCAGGCTTTCGTTAAGGGGAGTACGGCCAAGGGAAAGGTTCAGGACTTTGTCCGGGTCGGAAGCGAGCGCCGCAAGTTCGTCGTCACGGACCAGAATAATGAACGAATGGGGGATTTGAAACGCCCAGGGTGCTGGGTAGGCGACCAGTTCACCGCGGTAAACGTCTTCCGGCACCTCCGAGATCGCCGGCGTCTGAGCCGCCATTACCATCCCGAGCGGCAGAGATAGCGTCGTCAGCCAAATCAAGATCAGACCTTTTCGCATACGGGGTTTCCTCGTCTCTCAACGCACTTTAGTAATACGCGACAATCTTGAGTCCATCTACATTGGCCGGCAGCTTGATCCATTCCTTGGCTGCATCAAAGTCCTTCCACGGCCGTCCATTCACCACGACCCGTTTCAACGGCGCTTGCTGAGGGTGCCGCAGGCGGAGGTATATGTCCCCCGGCGGATTGCGGCGCGGTGGCTTCACCGTGGCTTCAATACGGCCTTGGTCACAGAAAGATTCCACACTGTACGAGAGTTCCCCGAAGTAGGTCACAGCGCGCTTCACCGCGATGCGCTTGCCGTGTTCCAACCACGCCCGGGGCGTTCCCCACCCCAGGTACAGGCTGTTCTCCTTTTCCATCGCCAACATGCAGCGAAGCTGCTGGAACAACCATCCCTCTTCATGCGTCTTGTGTGGCTGCGCTGCAATCGGGAACGATTCCCGGAAAGTAAGCGTATGGAGGTCGGAGATGGTCGCTAGGGTGTTATAAAAGGCGCGCAGGAATTGCGGGATCTGATCGCGCTGCAGGTAGGCGTCTTGACAATGCACATAGTAGGGTTGGTTTCTCGTAAACCCGCCTTGATTGAACCAGTCGGTGCTCAACTCGTCCAGCGGCACGTACGAATCGCTCCGACGAAAAAGCGCTTCCAGGAAGAACCGGTCTTCGAGATAATTCAACATCCAGGTAATCTCAGGATCATTGGGTTCAAGAACCTCGGATTTCAGCAGATGGAATGGTCCAAACTCCACGTCGTACCCCCAGGCACCCTCGTAAGGGCCCCTGATATCGCTCCAGAAGCCCCGCAAGCCCGGGAAGGGCGGCACCGAGGGCACCGAACTGCCGTCCCGCAGCCGCGTCACTGGAGAAATCTCTATCGTCTCCTTCAGCGCTTTCCGGATCGCAGCGAGATAATCGACCGCGTCCGCCGCAATCCGCCTGGCATTCTCAGGGTCTACGTCCTGCAAGACCTGCACGGATTTCTTCAGCCCCAGGTAAAAGTAGCCGTTCAACATGAAACTCGAATGCCAATCGCGCATATCGCCAATGCATCCGGCTGGCGCCAGTCCGTAAGTGAGCGGCCTTCGCTCTCCCGGAAGTTCTTTCTTCATGCGTTGGCGCTCGCGAATGAGGAAGTCACAACCCGCCACAATCTGCGGCGCTACTTTCCGAAGCCATTCCTTGTCGCGCGTGTAGAGGTAATGCTCCGCCAGGGACCACAACACTCCCCCCTGGTCAACCGTATAGTTCGGCCAGAAGTGGAAGAACCCTCCCTCCTTGGACTCATAATCCCCCGACGGTTCCGAATCCCCTTGGGTGGAGAGCCACGCTTGCAGGCAACTCCTGGTCCGCTCATGAAGGCCCTGCATGTCCATGGCTTGCATGATAGGGGCGCTTTCGCTTCCGATACTTCCGTACTCGAACATGGCGGTGTTGGGATAGTACTCACCGCGCTTGGCGTCTTTGGTAAGCACCAGCAACCAGTGTTGCAGGCTGGCGTTAAAGAGGTTCTGCACCTGCGGTTCGGGAACCTCGATCTCCATGCCTTCGGCCAGTCGAGCTTGCCAGTACTTGACCGTCGCATCGTGCAGGGCTTCGTAGGGCAGACCCTGTAGCTTGTCCCCTTCCCCCAGTGTCAGCGGCAGCCCCGGAATCACATGATGAATAACGTGCTCCTCGCCCGGCTCCAGCCTCACTGAATAGCAGGCTGCGCTGGCGGCAGGTTCCACCGCTAGTGTTCCGCGGCCATGGGTATCCACATAGCCGAGCGTTCGCTCCTTGGCGCCATCGGAGGTGACAATGTAATTCTCCCGCACGGCCGCTTGCCAGGCGTTCTTGATGTTGGCGGGCATGAGCCCGTAGCCAACTCCTCCGCTTGCTGGTTTCCACGGCTTGATGTAATAGGAGACGGAGAGGGGCACCGGCGAGTCATTGCGGATCTTCAAGCGCGAAATCATCACGGCCAGTTCATCGCCCCGCAGCCGGGACTCGACGAGAGGGTCCGGAGCGGAGGGGAGGACGGAGTAGTCCATTCGCTCCAGGCTCAGCTCGTTGGCGCTCCATCGCGTGGTGAGGATGGGCAACCAACCTGCTTCCAACTCTTGCTGTTTCTCGGCCGCTGCGGAGAAAAGCGCGTCCGGGCTTTCGGTGGACGTGGCGGATTCCTCGGCGCTGCCAAAGTACACCGCGAACTGCGCCGTCATCGGCATGCCGTGACTGGGATCATTGCTCCCCACCACCAGGTGTCCGTCCGGAGCGATACCGAACTTCTGATTGTTGGAATCCACGCCGATGAACGACAAATTCACGCGCCTGGGACGAAGGTGCTCGTAGGCGCCCGCCAGCGTCTGCTCGGGGTGTTTGGCCACGGCGTCGATGATGCGGGACCGGCTGGCGTTCTGCCGCAGGTAGGCGGCGCGGTCCTGATTCGAGCCCACCTTCCGGATATAAAAGCCAAAATCCGGGATGTCAATCGGCTGGTCCTCGATAGCCTCAGCGGGCAAGAACGTAAACGTCCCCGCCTTGGTGCGCAGCGTCAGGCAGGTCCGGTCCACCGCCAAGCCGGAGGTATACAGCACCTTGGCAATTATTCCACCGACCTTGCCTCTGCCGGCGGTCGAACTCCAGGAGAGGGGCCCGCTAAGTTGAGCGTTCTCGGCAGACTGAAGCTCAAGCACTTCACCGTTGTAGCACTCGAGGCTGCCCTCGTAGGACTTCTCGCCCTCTCCATACCCCCACCCGATGTGCACGGCTCCGCTCTTCCACTCTGACGGGCCGTAGACCTCGAAGCCCGCAATCTCGACCTGCCGCTCATCCTGAAGTCTCAGCCGCAGCTTGCTGGTCTGCCGGAAGGGAACCAGCCAGGTATGGGTCCCCCGATTTGAAAACGCAAAGCTCCACACCAAGCCCTCAATTTCTTGGGCTTGTCCCAGGATCTGTTGATCCTCCATCGGCTTCCAGGCACCCTGATAAACTCTTTGCGCATCCCACGCACCCAGCGACATTGTCGGGCCCTGCCAATACTCCAGAAACGCCCGGCCCTTCCGGGGGGCCTTGTCTTCTCCGGCAAACCGAATCACCACTTTTTCGACGGTGCGAAACTCGGGCCACTCGACGCCCACATCAAACTCTCCTGCCTGCCACGGCAGTTCGGCCAGCTTGAGCGCGGTTCCAGGCTTCTTTGTTCGCCAATCGCGGAGCCGCCCTGTGGCTTCCGGGCTGAGCCAGGATTTCCATTCGCCGCACCTGCCCAGATCAACCGGCTGACCCACCAGGGACTCGTCCAATGGGGTCTGCGGTGCCTGCTCCACCCCCAAAGCGGGCGCCGGCCACCATTCCCTCGCCCCTGCCAACACGGCCGTCGCTGTGCAGTTGGATAGGAACCTTCGTCGATTCATCTTGAACCTCCCTCTTTTTTTCAAGTTTGAGCCCGCGCTCGTGAATTGCCCTGAGCTAAAGTCGCTGTTTGCAACGCCTGCTTACGGATGCAATTCGAAAAAGTCAAGACGGGGAACTGCTGCCCCGCCCGCGAATCCCGAGCATCTGGAGACCCTTGACGGTCCCGACCAAGCGGCGTTGTTGATCTTCCTTGGGATGTGTGCAGAGATTCTCGATACCGGGCACCCTGCTATTCACGCGTTCGAAGAAGGCGTGCACCGTCATGATGGCGCGGGCCCCCATATCAGGGTGTCGGTAGGCAAGAGGTGAGGGCGGGGATTACTCTCCGCCCTCCAGGACAAACATCTTACCAGTAGAATTTCAAGGCGAATGCCAATGTCCGAGGGTCGGTCTGAACATTGGTGATCCGACCAAACGAGCAACCTGCCTGATGCACGGCGTCTACCGAGCCGTCGGCGTTCGGCGGCAGGCAGAAACCTGTATTGGGCATCCCCAAGTTCTGGTGATTGAGGGCATTGAAGGCTTCCCAGCGGAATTCGAAGTACTTGCTCTCCGTAACGTTGAACTTCTTGGTCAGGGAAGTGTCCAAGTTCCAGTAACCTGGACTACGAAGCCCTGGCAGTCGCAGACCGGCGGTCCCAAACAGCCAAGAGTTGTCAGCCGAGGCGTCTGGAGCCACCGTGCTGCTACCCCAGGGCGGCGTAAACGCCAAGCCGTTGATCCACTGGTTTTGATTTTGGCCGCCGGGCACTGCGGATGGGTTGCCGATCAAGTCAGGCCGGCAAGTCAACTGGTCGCACGGACCGCTAATGCCGAGGGGCACCCCCTTCTCAGCGTGGAAATTCCCGGTGAGATTCCAACCCCCGATAAGCAGATTGATGGGCCCTTTGCGATTCACAAACTTCCTGGAAACGCCGAAGGGCAGTTCGTAGGATGTAGAGAAATTGAGTATTTGTGGAATGTCGTTGAAAGCCAGGGTTCTGTCCTCTTTTATGTTGTCCCACGCCTGATAGCTAAAGCCCATGTTGGCGTTGCCCAAACTCCCTGTCCGGCCACCCACATAACCGGTCCTGCCAAAGTGAATGGGGTCGATGACGGTCGCGTCCAGTGAACCCGCATCCGCGCTCTGGATGCTCTTGGACCAAGTGTAGGCGACATCGAAATTCAACCCATAGGAATATCGCTTCTGGAGTCGAATTTGCAGGGCGTGGTAGATGCTGTTTGCGTTGAATTTCGCCGTGCCACCGATCCAACTATACTGGGGGAAACTCGTCAGAAGCTGCGACCGTGACAACGAAGTCGCTCCGTAGATCTGCGCCAAGCCCGCTGCCGCCTGCCCAGAGAAGTAATCAGTGATCGGAACTACAGCGCCGAGCGCGGTTTTGTATTTGAGCTTGTCCGCTGTGTGGAGATTGGTGTCATTGCTCCACGTGTCGCCAACCAGATGGGTGCCGTGCGACCCGACATAGCCAACGGTTACGAGCATATTGCCGGGCAACTCGCGCTGCACCTGCAGCGTCCACATCTGCACACTGGGGTCACGTGTCGGCTTTTCCATACTATTCATACTCTCCAAGTACAGGGGGGCGTGGTGCTGGGCAGGGGATCCGGTCGAGGATGGGGGCGGGATTGCTAGAGGACCTTTAGGGTCGGTGTTGTCCAGCGACCAAGCCGCGCACTGCCCACTATAGATTGCGCAGCCTGGCGAGGCGGCGTTGCCTAGCCACTCGGCACGATACGTATATCCCGAGGAGTTTTCCACAGCCTGTGATGAGTTTATGGCAGAGTAGGCATTGCTGAAATATAGGTCGTAACCCCCGCGAATGACGGTCTTCCGGTCAGAGAATGGGGTCCACGAGAAGTTGATCCGCGGGCCGAAATCGTTAAAGTTGGGAGGCCGGATGTCGCTGTTCATCGGGAATCCCGGATCTCCTTCGTATTGGACGAAACCCGGCAGACCGGTGAGCGGGTCGGTGCAGGTTAGGCAGGCCCTAACATCCGGGTGCTGGCGCGTCTTGTAGGATCCAAAGATATCGTACCGGAGACCGATGTTCAGGGTGAGATTAGGAGTGATGCGGTAGTCATCCTGAACGTACGCCCCCCAATAGCGGTAACGAAGATAGGGCACCCACGATACGTCTGCGTAAGCGTTTCCATTGCTTTGGACAGCTCCCATTTCGAACTGCGCCAAGCCGGAGCCACCGATCGGATTGCCGGGAGTGCTGGGATCATCAAATCCTGTGAAAGTGAGGGGGGTCGGTGCACTCTGAAACATAGCGCTGTGCGACAGCCGGTAAACAAACCCGGTCCGCAGGGTGTGCTTCGCAAGTACTTTGGTTACGTTATCCAGGATCGTATAAGACTCGTGCGCGTTCATGTTGTTCGTCCACCCGATCGGCCCCCAGCTTGCGGATCCCCCTCCCGGAATATTTACATTAAAACTTGGGGTTGTTTGAGCGGGAATTTGAATCGGGTCCAATACGGCTTTCATGGCGGTTAGGTCCGTCACACTGTCCGGGTACCCCCCTTCTGCCGGATGGGTTGTGTAATATTGGCGAGTGAAGCTGGCCCGAAACTCGTTAATTAGAGTCGGGTTGACAGTGTAAGTGTTTCCAAGCGCGATAATCTCATTCATGAAACTAAAGGGCTTCTGCCCTCCGTACCCGAATTGACCGTCTGGGAACGTGACCCCCGTCCAGGGCAACTTATAGTTGTTGTAATCGCCCGGATTGTAGAGCCACTCGCCGAAGAAGCGGTTCTTGTCGCTCCACTGGTGGTCGACCTTAAGAGAGATGTTGGCGCCATCCTGGCTGCTGCCGATGCCAGCCAGATAGTTGTTGCACAATCTGGTCGCCCCCCCGCTCGCTAATGGGCAGTCGCTCAGGGGGTCCAAATAGTTCGGATTGGGAAACGACTTCGTGAAGAACGCCGCGGTTTTGCTCATCAAGTTGTCCGGGATTTGGGTGGCAAAGGTGCAGTCAGCGCTCGTGGGGTTCTCGGCAGTCGTGCCCACTATAGCGCCCGTACAACCGATGGGACTGCCGGCGACCGGCGTGCCCAAAGCCGACCGCGCGAAGGTGCCATCGGTGGCAGGGCCTATCGAGCTGTACCCGTTCCAGATGCCGTATGTCGAGGCATTCACGTCCTCGCTGAAGTCGCCGCTGCGCATCTTGGCGGTTGGGACTGTAAATCTCTGGCTGCCCGAAACGTGCAGAATGGTTTCATCCATCGAGAAGAAGAAGAACGTCTTGTTCCTGCCGTTGTAAAGGTGGGGGATCACCACCGGGCCGCCGAGGGTTCCGCCGAAGTTATTGAAACGCATCTGATTCTGCGGGATGATCGTCCCGTCAGAAGCAATCGAGGTGAAAGGATTGCGGGCATTAAAGACGCTGTTGCGACCGTATTCGTAAATGTTTCCATGGAGTTGATTTGTGCCCGACTTCAGGACGACGCTAAACACCGCGCCGCCGCTCCGTCCGTATTCAGCCGAAAAACCACTCGTGACCACATTGAACTCCGAAACCGCATCCGGAGTAGGATTGACCACGACGCTTTCAGCCATCCCGCTGGCCAGGTTGAAGTTTCCATCCAGGTACCACGCATTGGTGCCCGTCTGCCCTCCGTTCACGGAAACGTCACTCCCCGTCATGTGCGTGGGATCAGGGAAGGATCCAAACTGACTGTTGAACCCGAAACTGGTTCCCGGCGGCCCGTTGCCGATGACTCCGGGTACCAGGAGCACGAGTTGTTGCAGATCCCGTCCGCCGAGAGGAATCTGTTGAATGGCGCTGGCCCCAAGTGTGGTCGAGAAATCTGTGGCCCCCGTCTGAACCTGCATTGCGGTGGCTGAGACTTCCACGGTCTGCCGCGTTGCTCCGAGCCGCAACTGCGCATCGGCGCGGATCGTTTGGCCGGCCGGAACGATGATGTCTTTCATATCGAGTGGGGAAAGCCCAGGGGCTTCAAAATGCACCTGGTACTTCCCAGGCACTAGGCTTGTGACTCGGTAATACCCGGCACTGTTGGTGACGGTGGGCATAGTCACGTTGGTCTCCGTTGCGATGACGACCACTTTGACTCCCGGGATAAAAGCCCCCTGGGGGTCGGTCACGGTCCCTTCCATAACGCTGCGCTCAAGCTGACCAAAGGTGGGGCTGGCCAGCGCAAGCACCACAATCAGGCCTGGAATCCAGGCGCGCATCCTAACTGTCATAAAACCTCCGCTAAGATTCAAGATTTGATTTCTAATCCGACCCAAGAGGCCCTCGAACGACGCAAATGATGGGAATTCTCTATTCCCAAAGCCTTTCAATTAGCCCTGCCGACGCCATAGAAAGAACAGTAAGCACGTTAGTCCTCTCCGCATTTATACCTGGGCGGCCCTAGAAGAACCCATTTGAAGTCCCGTCACTGACGTTTCGCGCCCGGGGGAACAAAGTTCTTTGACGCGTCCTCGAGCACCAAGACCCAATCGTTCTCGACGGTCAAGAGCGCCGCATAAGGATTCGGCTTGTCCAGACTTGAGTCTCTTGGGGGTGTGTACACTCGGTTTAAGTAGGCCGTGAGCCAATCCAGATCCGGCTTTGTAAAGTCCTCAATGTGCACCGCGGTCCCCCGGCGCGGATCGTACCAATAAGCTCTGATCACCTTGCCTGCCACTAAGTCGATTCCGGGTAAGCGAAGCCGTACTGCAAACGGCTTGCCGGAGGCGGTGTATACGAACGCATAACTTCCATCCGAGGCCCGGCACGCCTCGACGCGGTCGGTTGTACTCCCGGGATCACTGGCGACGAGCCGTTGATCGGGCACCAGATCGAGCATCGGCCTGGACTCCATCAAATTGCGCAGGTACTGCAGCTGGCTACCCCCAGCCCTGGCCAGCGCTTCCTGCAACGGCACGTCCGGAATCCCATAACTGCCTTTTTCCTTGCGATTCGCGTAATAATCCCAGATCCAGTGGCTCCCATAGGCGTAACCGGCCGCGCCGGCGAAGAGATCGCAGTAGGCTATCCGCCGCACGTCTTGAGGCCCGATCACCTTGTCGCCGGGTTTGAAGTTTACCAGGGACTCCGCGATACCCTCGTAGCCCGCCTCACCGTCAACGACCGGCTTGGCTGGAGTCAGCGCATAGTCGGAAGCGATCGTTTCGTAACCCCTATTCAGGATTACGTGACCACTCTGAATCATGTTGAAATCCAGCCAAGCCTCACGGTGAAACCACGCAGACGAGGTGAGGAGACCACGGGGGTGGTACGTCTTAAGGTTCTTGCCGCTGTCGCCCTCGCTGATGCCCGCAGCCATCGCCCGCCAAATGTCCTCCACCCCGTCTGGGTAACAGTCGCCGCCCAGGATCCAGATGACGGGCTTGTCGCGATACCGGCCGCCGAGGAATCTGCCATAACTGTACGCGCTGGACTTGTCCAGCAATGAGTATCCCTGGGTGATAAAGATGTCGCCCCAGAGCGGCAACAGCGCCATGTAAATCCCGAGATCCGCGGCTCTGTCCACCACATAGTCCACGTGCTGGAAGAAAGCCTCGTTCGGGCGTTTGGTATCGTTGTCGATGAACACCGTCTGCCCGTAAGCATTCCTCGCGTCCAGACCGCGCCCGTGCAGGACGACCGCCTGCATGACCGTAAATTTCTTGGCGGCCCGATCCTTCAAATAGGAATCGGCTTCTTCCCGGGTAAGCCCCAACAGACCCCAGTTCGTGTCGGCAAGGTACAGAAACGGTGAGCCATCCTCTTTGACAAAGAAGTGCTTGTTCTCCGAAATCCGCAGTCGCGGCAGGGACGCTGCCGCCGCTGAATGTACGCTCAGCGTCAGGAGAACGACCGCTGATACGACTACGCTATTCCTGCCGAATTGCTTCATAATCCCCTTTTCCTATCGGCAATGTACCTCGCATGCGCAAGCGCATGCGCAAGCGCATTGCATCCAGTTTCTAACACGGCGCCCTGCGCTTGTCAAGTAGAAAATTCGTGGCGGGGTGGCAAGCATTTTTTCGGCTGATGAAACGCAGGGACAGGGTCACGGTGCTTTGTGTTCTCCTCTTAAGTCAAAGGAGAGAAATCCGAATACGTCTCCTTTATTATCAGTAGATTATAGTGTTATTGCTCGAACTCGTCCATGCCTGGTCGGTTAGCGCGAGATCCACCAGAAGATCCCCGACATTTCCAGAACACAATACCTGATAGACGTTGTACAATCTCCCCTTGCTCCTGGGGGGGGGGGTTGAACAATTCGCTTGCGCAAGGGTATTGCGAACTGGCCTGCTCTTGTGTTATATCATGTGAGATTGTACGAGGCGTGGGATGAGATGCGGAATGTGTCGTCAGCTTGCCGGAGAAGCAAATTCTTAGCTGGCTTGTGGGCGAATGTCCCACGTTATTCCCATGAGACAGCAAGAGGAGACGCGTCGGATGGCATATAGCATGAAGGACGTTGCGGAACGAGCAGGTGTTTCGGTGACGACTGTTTCACATGTGATCAACAAGACTCGTTATACCTCTCCTGCGACCAAGAAACGGGTAGTTGGAGTCATCCGCGAGTTGCGATTTCACAAGGATGCTCACGCACGTCGTCTGGCCACCGGGAAGAGCGACTTCTTCGGCATGATCGTTTCCGATATCGCCAACCCTTTTTTTGCCGAGGTTATTAAGAGTTTTGAGACCGCCGCATTGGAGCGGCAGTTTCAGTTGCTATTGTGCAACACGAACTACGATCCGCACCGAGCCGAGGCTGGGGTCCGAATGATGATCGAGAACAAGGTCCGCGGCGTCGCCGTGATGCCCTCAGAATTTGATCCCGCGCTGGCCGAGGAACTACGGGCGAATCATGTCCCCATGGTTCTTGCTGACTTCGGAATGGTCGGGCCGTACGTCAGCAATATCAGGATAGAGTTCGAACACGGGATCTACGAGGCGATCCAACACCTGTACGACCTTGGCCACAGGGATGTCGCCTTTGTCTCAGGTCCCCCATCCCTCCGTTCGGCCGTGGTTCGGCGGGAAGCTTTTGTCAACGCCCTTCAAAGGCGGGACCTGCCGGCAGACCGAATCGTCGAGGGAGATCACAGAATAGAAGGTGGTATCGCAGCCGTACCGCAATTGTTAAGTGGCGCCAACCTGCCCACTGCAGTCCTTTGCAGCAATGACCTCACTGCCATTGGCCTTATCAACGGGTTTCAGCGAGCGGGCGTAAGGGTTCCAGAGAATGTTTCTGTTATTGGGTTCGACGACATACAGCTTGCCAGCATCCTCAGGCCCCCCCTCACCACCGTCAACCTTTCGCGAGAGCGATTAGGGAGGCTTGCCTTTGAAGCATTACAGAAGATCGTTCGCACCAAGAAATGTAACGGGGAACAATATGTTGTCGAGACGTCCCTCATCATTCGTGAATCGACTGTCCGCCCGCGGCTTTGACTGCAGCTTTATGCGCGCCGACAGTTTGCCCAGCGGCCTCGCAAGGAACTGTGAAAAGGCCAACGAGATTGAGGGTGCCGGATGAATTCTCTGGGAAATAATGACTGCATCAAAAACGCCCGGGAAGCCGGCCTGGCGATCCCGGCATTCAACGTCCCGTATCTGCCGCTCATGGAGCCCGTGGTGAGGGCGTTGCGGGATACCGGGGCGTTCGGGTTCCTCGAGGTGGCGCGGCTGGAGTGGACTAAGTTTCAGGCGCGCAGTCTGCGGGCCGTTTACGACGAGTTTCAGCGGGTCAAGGACGAGCGCTATGTCCGCCTGCATCTGGATCACGTTCCCGTGGTTGATGAGGACGGGCAGCGCGTGGACTACGAGGTTATCATTCAGGAGGCGATTCAACTCGGCTATCAATCCGTGATGGTGGATGGCTCGCGCCTGCCTTTCGCAGAAAATATTGCCGCGACGAAAAGGGTTGCGGACTTGGCGCACGCAGCCGGCATTCCTGCAGAGGGCGAACTGGGCGCCGTGCTGGGCCACGAAGCCGGGCCACTCCCCCCTTACGAGGAACTCTTCGCCTCAGGGCGGGGCTTCACCGATCCTGAGGAAGCGCGATGGTTCGTCCAGGAGACCGGCATCGATTGGCTTTCCGTGGCCGTCGGCAACGTTCACGGCGCCATCTCGGGAGCCGCACGGCAAGCCGAGAAGTTGCACGCCAGGCTTAACCTCGCTCACCTGGAGCGCATCCGGGAAGTAACGGGGATTCCGCTGGTATTGCACGGCGGGTCTGGCATCGAGAAGGACTGCGTGTTGGGCGCCATCCGGCACGGCATCGCCAAGATCAATGTGGCCACCGCGATTCGGCAGCCCTACGAGGCTGCCAGCAGAGAGTCGGCGGTTGCGGGGCAGAAGGCGGCTTACGAAGCTACCGTCCGAGTTCTGACCGAGGAATTGGAACTCGCTGATTCTGCCTGGCGGGTCAATCCAGGGGACTATTCGCAGTAATACCAGGGAGCCGCTCGCCTGGTTGGGAGGCCTCGGAGAACCTGTCCGGAAGAATCCAGCAGCGATTTGCCGTAATCAAGTGGGGAGGTAAGTATGGTCAACAAGAAATCAACGTTTGCGGCCTTTTTAGGAAACCGGGCCTTTTTTCCGGCATCACTCATGGTCGGCGCCCGCCAGGATCTTGTCGAGGCGTTGCATAAACTCGGTCACGAGACGCTGTTCCTCGATGAACACGCCACGCGCCACGGCGCCGTGGAAAGCGTCAAGGAAGGCCAGGTTTACGCCAACTTCCTGGCACAGAACCGCGGGAAGTATGATGGCGTGATCCTGAGCTTGCCGAATTTCGGTGACGAAACGGGCGCCATTGCGGCCCTCAAAGATGCCGGGGTGCCGATCCTGGTTCAAGCCTATCCGGATGAGCTGAATAAAATGGCCCCTGAATCCCGGCGCGATGCCTTCTGCGGCAAGTTTTCCGTAATGGACGTGTTCTGCCAGAACGGGCTGAAGTTCACGGCGCTGAAGCCGCACACCGTCCATCCACGCAGTTCGCGCTTTGCCGAGAATATCGACTACTTCGATCGGATCTGCCGCGTGGCGAAGGCCATGAAGTCCATGGTGGTGGGGGCCATCGGCGCGCGGACCACAGCCTTCAAGACGGTGCGCATCGACGAACTCGCGCTTCAGCGGAACGACATCACGATGGAAACGCTGGACCTCTCCGACATCTTCGCGAGGATGAACGCCCTGAGTGCCACGGACGAGAAGGTCAAAGCCAAGGCCGCCAAGCTCAAGGACTACACCAACTGGGACGGTGTTCCCGCGGATGCTTTCGAGAAGCTGTCAAAACTGGGCGTGGTCTTCGACACCGTCATCGACGAGTACGCCATGGACGCGGTGGCCATCCGGTGCTGGGTGGAGATGGAGGCGCAACTCCACATCTCGCCTTGCGTGCTGCTGAGCGAAATGAACGACCGCGGTGTGGTGGCTGCTTGCGAAGTGGACGTGGGTAACGCGGTGACGATGTATGGCCTGAGCCGGGCTTCGGGGAATGTGGCGACCTGTCTCGATTGGAACAACAACTACGGCGACGATGACAACAAGTGCATCCTGTTCCATTGCGGGCCTGTTCCCCAGAGCATGATGACGGCCAAGGGCCAGGTTACCGATCACCTGATTCTCGCTAACGCCGTCGGCGCCGGCTGTGGCTGGGGGTGCAATGTGGGCCGGATCTCCCCGACGCCCTTTACTTTCGGAAGCATGATGACAGAGGACGGCAAGCTCAAGTTCTACGTGGGGCAGGGGCGCTTCAACGAGGACAGCATCCCGCAGAACTTCTTCGGTTGTGCCGGCGTTGCCGAGATCAGCAATCTACAGGATGCGCTGCAAGCCATCGGCTACGCGGGTCATCGCCATCACACTAGCGTTACGCCCGGGCAAGTGGCGGCGCCGGTGCACGAGGCCTTCGAGAAGTACCTCGGATATGAGGTGACTCGCGTGTGAGCCTGCTCGGAATTGATGTCGGCACGAGCGGCTGCAAGGTCGGCGCCTTCTCCGTCGGCGGAGAGATGCTGGCCACGGCCTATCGTGAGTATCCTACCCTGCGTCCCCGTGCCGGCTGGGCCGAACTCGACAGCCGCCGAGTGATGGCGTGCGTAAGGGAGACGCTAGCCGAGGTCGCCTCTCGTACCGCCGGCGACCCGGTGACCGCCCTGTGCGTCAGCGCGATGGGCGAGGCGATGACTCCCGTCTCACGGGATCGGGAAATCCTGGGTACGTGTATCCTTTCCTCCGATGAGCGGGGAGCGGAGTACCTCCAGGCGATTGCCCGGCAGATCGGCCAGGAAAACTTCTACCAGATCAACTCGAATATCCTGGGACCGAACTATTCCCTGCCCAAACTGCTCTGGCTGCGGGAGCGCCAACCTGACCTCTACGCCCGAACCGACAAGTTCCTGCTCTGGGGTGAAATGGTCGGGTACATGCTGGGCTGCGAGCCGCTGACCAGCCACTCGCTCGCGAATCGCACCCTCCTCTTTGATATCCGGAAAGGGGATTGGTCGGATCGTCTGCTGGCGCTCGCCGGCATCGAGCGGGAAAAACTGCCCAAACCCGTGCCTAGCGGCACAATCGCCGGCGTCGTCAGCAACCAAGCGGCGGCGGAGTTGGGACTTCCTAAGGGCGTGGTGGTTATCGTAGGCGGACACGACCAGTGCTGCAACTCCCTGGGTGCGGGCATCTACCGGGCCGGGAGCGCGGTTTGCGGCATCGGGACCTACGAGTGCATCACGCCGACCTACGATCGCATCCCTGACGCCGCGCCGATGATCGAGCAGGGCCTGAACGTCGAGCATCACTTGCTGCCGGGCCTGTACGTTTCATTCATTTACAATCAGGCGGGAACGCTGGTGCGGTGGTTCCGCGATACGTTCGCCGCCGCAGACTGCAATCTCGTCAAGCCGGACCAGGACATCTACGAGGTGCTGGCGCGCGAGATGCCCCCCCGGCCGACGCGCCTCCTCACGCTACCCTACTTTGACACCACCGGACCTCCTCGCTTTGTGGCTGATGCCTCAGGTGTTATCCTGGGGCTCAAGACCAGCACCACACGCGGCGAGATTCTGAAATCGATCATGGAATGCGCGACCATGTACTTCGTGGACAGCATTCAGGCGCTCGAGACCCTGGGGATGGATACCTCTGAATTTGTGGCTACCGGCGGGGGCGCGAAGTCAGACCCGTGGCTGCAAATCAAGGCCGACATCTTCGGCGTGCCCTTCGTGCGGCCGCGCGTCATCGAGGCCAGCGTGCTGGGCGCGGCGATCCTGGCGGGAATCTCCACCGGCGTCTTCTCGAGCCCGGCAGAGGGCGTCGCCCAATTCGTCGAGCGAGTCAAGGTGTTCGAGCCCGACCCGACGCGCCACCAGCTCTATCAGGAGAGGCTCGCCGACTACCGGGCACTATTCCCGCTGCTGCAGGATTACCTCGCCCGGCTGGAGAAGCGCGAAAGAAAAGAGGCGGGGCAGCAAACGACGTAGGATCGCTCGCGCCTTTTCTTCTATCCTGCGCGCAGGCGGCTTTCCCGTACACTCCAGTTACTGATTGCGGCACATCAAAGCCGCGCCCCGAAAAACTGCGCTGAAAGGTGAGCGCGGGCTCAATCCCTAGACCTATGGGATTCTGACGAAGGACAGCCTGGGCGGAGCGCAAGCAGAACCCGTGCTGAATCACCTGATTCCTAAGCCAACCATGAACATAGCAGCAACTAATATCGCCAGCCCAGCGCTCATCATCCGTAGTGCCCTCGAGCCAACTCCGCGCCATTCGCCAGCAAGCAGTCCCCAGAGATTGGCGACGAGGACCATCAAAGACATGACGATTGCCCACCCGATCGAGGAACCAATCGCGCCGAGCATATTTGCTCCCGTCCCGTAGAGGATCATCCCCCCCAGCCACATGGCTCCCATACTTGCTGCTAAGAGGAAGTTTCGCCTTGTTCCGGGCAGGAGGAATCTCGTCAAGGTTTGTTTTCGTAGGAGCAAATAAACGCAGAAGACCCCGTTACAAACAAACGGCGGCAACGCCAGAAGAGCCCAAAGCGGAGTGGAAGCGTATTGCGCCGCTGTCCCCCACTTGGCGGCCACGGCCCTCATCTCCGACCCGAACGCAAAGCCCAAGTTCCCACAAGGGCAAAGGACGCCGGAAAGCACGCAGAGAAGCAAGCCGAGGCCAAAGGACCGCCTCGGAGGGGCGTCTGAGGTGTTTTGGTTTTTCGCTAACACGTTCTCCCTCAGTTTTCCTGCCCAGGAACACAAAACGATGCCGAAGAGCGCGACCACTACACCGGCGACAATGAGTGTTCCCTGTACCGAGGCCAAGTCAACGTGAGAGACCAGGAGCAGGGGAATCAGCGTCCCGATTGCGGCGGTGAGACCAATGACGATCGCGAAACCGAGGGCCAGCCCTACGTAGTTCACGCCGAGGCCGAACAGTAGTCCTCCGAGTCCCCATCCTAATCCCCATAAAAACGTCCAAGCCAGAGTCGTATTGCTTGTGTTGACGAAAACCTCCGGCAGGTGTGGGACAGTTAGCAGGGCGACCAGCCATGGGAACCCCACATAACCCGAAATGGAAAACCCTAGCCACGTGTTTTCCCACTCCCACCGCCGCGCGTACTTGATGGGCAGCATGAAGGTGCCCTGGAGGAACCCCGCGATCAGAATCAACATGATCCCGTATGCTCCACTCTCCCTCACGACAAATCCTCCGCCAAAGGCCTGCAATGTTGTGCCATGAGTTCTTGATTCAGAAAGGACGCATCGGTTGTCACATCCGAAACCTGGGATCACGCGCGACGGGGCAGTCCTCCCAGACTTCTCATGAGGGGCGCCGTGGCCGTGTACAACTCCCGATAGATGCGGTAATAACCTTCATATTCCCGGTGCCCGGAGGCATCGGGTCTAACCACTTGCTTCGTGTTGACCCACCTAGCCACCTCGGCAACTTTAGAGAATAGTCCCACTCCGACACCCGCCAGGAAAGCATCGCCGTAGCAGGCACCGATTTGCTGCTCGGGGATGTGCTGGTCGATGCCGGCAATGTCGCTGACGATCTGCATCAATACAGGATTCAGAGTGCCACCACCGACCGCCAGGACGCGACGGGGTTCGGCCCCCTCTCTCTTCATCTGTTCAAGATTGTGTCGAATGCCGAAGCCGATCGATTCCAACACGGCCCGATACACATCAGCGCGCGTATGGTTGAGCGCTAGTCCGAAAATTACGCCTTTTGCGTGTGGATCAAGGAGCGGCGTACGTTCCCCGGAAAAGTAGGGCAGGACGACGATGCCATTGGCCCCCAGAGGTGAGGTCGCTGCGAGCCGCCCTAGTGCGGCATAGGCGTTTTCGCCACCCGCCCTCTCGGCTTCAACTTCGTACAGCGCGAAGTGGTTGCGAAACCACTTGGTCAGGCTCCCCGAAGTGGACATGCCGCCCGTGAGCACGTACGTCCCCTTTTCTAGAAAAGGAGCGCTCCAGAACGACGGCGCGGCGTGGAAGTGCGCTGTGCGTAGAATAAAGAACGTACTGCTTCCATACATAACGAGCAGATCGCCGACATGGGCCAATCCTGCGCTGATCGCCTCCGCGGCGGCGTCGGCTGTACCCGTAATGACAGGGGTACCCTCTGCCAAGCCTGTCAGCCGCGCAGTTCCCGCCGTGATTCTCCCCGCGATGTCGCATGCCCATGTAAGGCGCGGAAGCTTCTCTATCGGAGCCAAGTGCTCCTCGGTGGCTGGCGTCCAGTTGCAGCGTTCATAGTCGACGAAAGGGGCAAATGTGGCCGCGTCGTAGACGTCCAGGGTCGCTTGCCCAGTCAGACGGTAGAGCAGGAATCCGGTACCATTCAAAACCAAATTGGTTCTCGCCCACACTTCCGGCTCGTTTCGGCGGATCCACAGCACCTTCGGTGAAGCTGACTGGGAGGAGAGCCGCACGACGGGTTGACCGTGCACCAAGTCACGGTTGATTATTTGCTGAAGCTCGGCGATCTCGCGAGTGGCCCGGGTGTCGATGCCGTACAAAATGGCCTTTCGGAGGGGCCGGCCTTCCCGGTCGACGGGCAGGATGGCGGGCGAGATAGCGCTCAATCCGATTCCTGCGATTTGCTCCGCCCGCACCCCGCTCGTGTGAAGCAGCGCTTGGGTGATCTCGAGAAAGTCGTGCCACCAAATAGTTTCAGCATCGTGCTCAGCCCACCCAGGCCGGGCGATCTCAAGCGAATGTTCTACAGTCCGGATCGCAACGACCTCGCCAGTCTTTCTGACCAGCGCGCCTTTGGACGAGTACGTTCCGATGTCGATACCGAGCAGAAATTCCACGGCCACGGCCTTAGATACCAATCATTTCGCCAACAAAGATTTAGACCTCGACAGAATCAAGCTGCGAGTCTTCAATATCACTGCTGAGCCTGAGACAGGTTCACATCAGGAATACGCCGCTCTGCAGGACGGGCTTGCCGTCGGCATAAACTGCACCCTTTTGGCGCATGTCTTTAATGATGTCCCAGTGGATGGCCGACTCGTTGATCGCACCACACTCCGGATATGCACGGCCCAGCGCAATGTGGACCGTGCCGGCAATCTTCTCATCGATCAAGATATCCTTCCAAAACCAGGTCAGCGCGGCATTCGAACCCATGCCGAACTCGCCGATGAGGCTTGCGCCAGAGTCGGTACGAACGATCGCCTCTAGGAATTCTTGATGGGCGCTTGAATGGGCTTCAGCCAATCGACCTTCCACCCAGCGCAGGCGGATGTTGTCCACCAGGCGTCCCCCCAAAACGCCGGGGAATTCGAAGTAGATGTGCCCGTCAATCGTCTCTGTCACCGGCGACGTGTAGATCTCTCCATCGGGCATGTTGATTTTCCCATCTCCCACCATCCAGCGGCGCCCCTCGACCGAGAAACGAAGATCCGTATCTTGGCCCACGACGCGAATCTCCGAAGTTCGGTTTAGCCTCTCGGCCCATCGGTGCAACTTGATGCCCTCTCCCTCCCAGTCAATCAGCCAGGCATTAAAGAAGATCTCCATGACGGTCGCGAGGTCGGTACCGGCCTCCAGGGCTGACTCGGCGTTCGGCACGCGGACCAAGCACAAGCGCGTTTCTTGCCATCGTAGTGTAGAAACCTTACCCATCGCAGCCTGGTTGGCCGCAAGCCGGTCCGCAGGGACGTCCGACTGTTCCGACAAACTGTGCGCACCTCGCAAGCCGAAATACACATCCGCCCAGTCCATCCCGTAGGCCTCGATTTCGGGGACCCAGCGGAGCTGTTCCTCATTGCCGTACTTCAGGATGCAATGACGCAGTATCTCGGAAAGGAACTGTACCTGCGGGAATCCGCCCGCCTTGATTGTCGCCTCGTAAAGCGCGCGTACCAGCGGGAAAGATTCCAGCTCCGACATGGCGATCATCACCCGCTCACCTGGCTTCACCCCGGCGGAGTAATTCACGAGCAATTCTGCCAATTGTTTCCAGCGCTTGTCGGTTGAGTCCATAACCCGCAACCGTTCAACGGAATTCGCAAGCGACGCGCATGAACTCCCGCACGCGTTGGACATCCACTTCATTCCAGATGTAGCCATCGCGTTTGAAGGTGGTTCCCGTCACGACACCGTCGGCGACCCCAAGTTGCTCGTGGATATTCTCCAGGCGAGCGCCCGTATTGGCCAGGACCGGAATGCCAGGGACCGCCTCTTTCACCTGCCGAAGGGTCTCCAGTGACGTTGCGACACCGGCGGTCAGTCCCGAGACACATAGCGCATCGGGGCGATGATTGAAAACCGTGGAGCGGGCGATGTCCGGCACAGCACGATCTCCCAGATAGGAAGCTGCTTCCGGAACGATATTAAACAAAAGCTTGACGTGCTCCGCGTGGATCGCATGCTGATGTCGCACCACCTTGCCGCAGTTCGTATTCCACAGGCCGAAATCGCTCCCGTAGACACCTGAGAAAATCTCTCGCACAAATTGCGCTCCCGTCGCCATGGCGAGGTCGATGGAGGCCATGGGGTCCCATAGGACATTGACGCCGAAGGGCACCTTGATTTCGTGACGCAACTCAGCCACCACTCTCGCCATGGTCACAGTGGTTATCGGCTCGACCTCGGTCAGATAGGGTAGGCTGGCCTCGTTGGAGAACATTACGGCGTCCACACCACCGTCCTGCAGCGCGTGCAGGTCCCTCCGACCGCAATCAACGACCCAGTCCAAGCCCTTTTGGACGTCGTACCTTGGGTCGCCCGGCAGAGCTTGCAGATGGCACATGGCAATTACCGGTTTACTAGCTCCCATCATGTCAGTCAACCAACTCATGATCTTTTCTCCGTTTCTCCACGTGGTGAACACCACAACAGGTCTAGACTACGCTTTGACCCAAGCATCCCCTGGGCTGGCTCTGCGCGGGGCGCCCTTACGTTCTTCGGACAGGCTATGAGCCAAGCCGTCTTTGGTGAAAGGCTACACTTGAGGCAGGAAATTGTTGCTGTGTCTTTTGGAGTTCATGTGACCTCTCTCTTTCAACCGAGAAACCGTCAAACCGGCGGTGCTTGCCACTCAGGAGCAGGCCTCCTTCTGCGCCGGCGGGAACTGTCACCTCCGCCTCAGCCTCGTAGGCGTGGTTGACAGGCGTGACGCCCAGCCATGTGGCTGCGAGCGCATTCTTCTCCCCGGCTTTCATGGTCAATTGGCCCCCACCCAGACGGAACGCTTCGGAAGGCTTCACGCCAGGGTCGTAGCTCCATTGAATGCCCAACTCGGATCCAGTGAAGTCGTCCGACAGTGGCATTCCATGGCCCACGTTCTCGCCGGCCGGCTTATGGAGGTTATCCGTCGGTGCGACGCCTGGGCGGATTCGCGGCCAGCCGTCCGTGGTCCACTCGACGGGCAGCAACAAGCTTTGCCTGCCGTAATGCGAGTAGCCGTTCTCATACCCCGTGTAGAAGAACCACCAATTCCCTTCCGTGTCGTCGATCAACGTGCCGTGGCCCTGACGCCACTATCTCTCATCGTGGCTTTTCGTGTGCACCAATGGGTTATAGGGCGAGTTCTCCCACGGCCCCTCCACAGACTTGGACCTTGCAATGACTTCCATGTGGGCGGTCGCGGGTCCGGGGGTTCCGCCCTCTGCGGCCGACAGGTAATAGAAGCCATTATGGAAGACGAGCTTGGGCGCTTCCAGGCAGAGAAACATACAGGTGCGTCGTGCGTGCAACCCCAAAGAGCACACGTCAATACCACTCCTTTCCGAACACGTGTGTCAGCTGCATGGGCCGGTGCTCCATAACCAGACGTGATTCCTGCTTTCGCGGGAATCCGGTCCGCGAACAATCGGCACCGGCTGTTTACATACTCGCCGCAACCCGCCAAGCTCAGATGGTCAAACTGGGTTATGTTTGACGTCATGAACGATAAATTTACCGCGCCAACATCATCGACGCCGAGGAATTCTCGCTGGCGCTACAACGCATCACGCGTCTGCCATCTGCTCGACCGCCGCGAGGAATCTACTCCATGGGTCCTGGGTACAACCAAGAGCTACCTTACACGAGTACTCTCCGGATCTCACCTTACGCAAAGACGACGAAGGCTCTTCAATGGACTTGTGGCAGCAGCCACCCCAACATGCTCGTACAGAACTTTTCGTACTGAACCCACTGTTGAAATCCTACTCCCCAATGGGGTGCGATATCCGAGGTGAATGCCATAGCGCGTCCTCTGCCGAACTCCCAAACCACCAGCGGAGGGTCGCCGGTCTCCTTAACGACGGCCAAAACCCGTGAGCCGTTCTTCGCCTCAACCCGGTTATAACCGGTGAACATAGGGCTCGTTGACCAGTCAATAGGGCGCATGATTTCATGGTCCGGCATTTGCACCTTGATCGTGACGCCTTCCGGTGCCTCAACCCGGTCATCAAATTCGGGAAGGCAGTATACCGGCAAAGCTTCCTCAACAGGTGTCCGGTGGAAGTTGGCAGCACTATGGCGCCCGGTGAAGGAAAAATAACCACCAATCATCCAAAGCGATCCACCGCGCCGCACATACTCCCGAATCAATTGCAGCCGATTCGGACCCATAGGGGCCCGCATCGACCGTTCGTAAGGGTAGAGAACCAACGAGTCGCTGTCGACTCCTGTCAAGATGATGACGCTGTAGCGTCCCAGATCGTCAAGCGATTCGGGGAATTTGGACAACACATCCCAGCCCGGCATGTGGGTAATATCAAAGCGCGAATCACGCCTCCAATGCTCGACAATTCTGTCTGCGCCGTTCTCCACATTAAGGCCTCGTAGGTCATAAGCAAAACTGCTGCCGGCACTCAGGCTGAGGACCGTCACCCATGAGTGGCCAACGTAAAGTATTTTGGCTTTGGTTACCCGGCTGTCAATCATAAGTCCTCCGGTCGCAGGTGCTTCCATTGCTTCTCGTCGTCTGCAAAGGTGTACGAACGGCAGCCGTCAAACCAGTGCGTATGTGAATGGTAGAACACCATCCGTGAGTCCACCCGCGGCACACAGCGAGCCACACAGAAAATGTGACACCAAAACCATTATGCGCGAAGAGCTTCAGGAACTCGCATGAGTATTTCATCCTACAAGCGACGGTGGAATGGTGGAATCGATATAGAGGCCCGGTATTCCGGTCTGCCAGGGATATCGAGGTTAGTATGAAAGAGGCTGCCGCCGATGTATCCAGCGCCCGGGTCATAACCCATCGGCGCGAGCGGGAGTGAATCTGTGAGTGCTGCCGAGGTAATAAAAATGTCCGTGAACTCCGGGCCGCCAAAGGCGATGGAAGACACCTGTTTGGCTGGGACGGGAATTGTGCGCTCGATCTTGCCATCCGGGTCGTACCGCACCACGCATCCACCAAACCAATGCGCGCACCAAACATAACCCTCCGCGTCGACCGTGAGCCCGTCGGGCAAGCCGGAAGTGGATGGCACCCGTACGAAATCACGCCGATTACGTATCCCGCCAGAATCGACGTCATAGTCGTAAGCGAGGACCACGCGGGCGACCGAATCCGCGAAATAAAGGGTCTTCAAATCAGGCGAAAAGCCAAGTCCGTTTGCCAGGTGGATACCGTCGTCCACAATTCTCGTTGAGCCATCGGTATCCACACGGATGAGGTGCCCCAGGGGATAGTTGTCGTCTGCGGGATCGTAGTACCATGACCCGGCAAATATTCGGCCTTGCGGATCCGCGACGCAATCATTCATGTTGCACCGTTTGCCATCGACCTCGGCTGTCAACAGAGAAAGACGCTCCGAACCGTCCCAGAGCCAAATGCCATGGCTATTGACAACCACCCAGCCTGATGCTTCGCCTGAAGAGGGTTCATTGAAAGCGGCCCCGCAGACCTCAAAATCTTCTTTGAGAATTTGGCTTTTGCCGGATTTCCAGTCATAAGCATAAAACCGGCGGCCCGTCATGTCTGTCCAATACAGTCGTTGGGTTCTTAAGTCCCAAAGAGGATTCTCTCCACAGAGATCGTTGTAGTTGGCGATAGCCGAAATCAGATCTTTTCGCATGAATAGACACGCTCCATCGAGAATTAGAATTGCCAGTTCTATTGTCGATCATATTTGTGTTCGTCAAACCCTTACCTCGTGCAATCCATTGATTGTTGGTGGCCGAATTCCGGAGCCCGGTTCTATCGACTTTCTCTTTCGGTTGCCTGCCGAAAGACACAAAGCCAGTTGCCCGGCTGGTGAACTACCTTGCTGTCGGCCACCCCGACCGGTGTTTCTCGTACACCCGAAACTGGGTGGAGCAGAAGATTCGGTGCCACTCGGCCAGAGTCCGTCAGCGCCACGGCCTCGGATGGAAGCAGTGGAACAGGAAATGGTTGTTCAGCACGCGCTGGCGCTTTCAGAAGTATCGGATGGCGTATCAACCGCCCTCCTGGGCGGTCGCTGCCACCCACTAGTACTACTACGTTAAGTTATTGACCTCCCATGAGAGAGGTGCTAAGCTCTGGTCCATGACCGAGAGCGAAATCGAGAAATGTCGAAAGCGCTTGGAACAATTCTTGGCCGACCCGCTGGAGCCGCTGGGGCGGCGCGAGCGACGCCATTGGAGCTCGGTGTACATCCGCGGCCTGTTGTTGGACGGCGAACGCAAATCGATCGAGCCCATGGCGGCG
>Ga0326728_10006746_pt1 | contig 30504 bp, 25 predicted proteins | sample MB3enrmetagenome_FD_207602 | JGI IMG/M metagenome (GOLD analysis project Ga0326728, IMG submission 207602) | Lab enriched peat soil microbial communities from McLean, Ithaca, NY, United States - MB31MN | ecosystem: Environmental > Terrestrial > Soil > Wetlands > Peat | place: USA: New York...
ACGACGCCGACCGGAACCGCACGCAGGAGGACAACACTAAGCCCGCACCCGTGCTCATCGGCTTTCGTGCCGTCTATGTTTTCGACGTGGCGCAAACCGAAGGCGCGGACCTGCCGGAGTTCGAGCACAGCGTGACCGGCGAAGTAGGCGAGCACCGCGAGCGGTTGATTGATTTTATCGCGCGGCAGAATATCGCACTCGATCATTCGGAGAACATCGCGCCCGCGCTTGGCGTCAGCTACGGCGGAAAGATCGCTGTTCTGCCCGGCCAGTCGCCCGCCGAGGAAACGGTGACTTTGGTCCATGAGCTAGGGCACGAACTGTTACATAAATCCGACCGGCGCACCAAAACCACTGCCACCGTGCGCGAGATGGAAGCCGAGGCCGTCGCCTTTATCGTGGGCCAGGCCATCGGCCTTGAGATGGGCAGCACGTCAAGCGATTATGTTGCGGTGACAGTTATGTTGTGCAGGTGAAGCGGAGGTCCGCAAATAGAGGCTATTGTAAATACGAAGACAACATAATTGTGTGGGCTCTGGCAGAGTTGCAAGGATACCATGAGTCGGGATTAAAGGAGTCCCGGCGATGTTGCAAACGCTATTAAAGTTGGAACGTCAGTATTCGATTGTTCGCCATGAGAACGCGCCCCTACTTCATGAGCGGGAAACCTTCCTGGAACACCTTCATCAGCAGGGGACGAGCCTTGCGGCCATGCGAAGCATCTCATGGCAATTGCTCAACGTCATCCAACTTCTCAAATTGGACCGACTGCGCGAAGTGACATTTTATGAGGTTGAACAAGCCTCGCAAGTATGGGCAGAGCAGCAACGTTCAAACCCTAGAGCTCAGTCATACGCCTACACCGGAAGCTATTTCCTCTATGTAGCGAAGAAGTGGCTCCGCTTTTTAGGCAAGCTGAAAATGCCAACCGTTCCGCGCATGCGTTTCGCCGATCACGTTGAAGACTTTGCGCAATGGATGACGGATGAGCGAGGAATGTCGCCCCAGTCTGTACGATCACACTGTTGGAAAACATCACAATTTCTGAAGTGGTTTTCGCAACGACACCGTCTTCTCTCAAGAGTACGAATCACGGATATAGATGAATTCCTGATTTTCAAAGGTGCTCATGGCTGGAGTCGCAAATCGATCTCTGTTGCGACCCAAGCGTTGCGTGCATTTTTCCGTTACGCAGAAGAATGTAGTTGGTGCGTGCAAGGTATCGCAGACAGTATCGAGTCTCCACGACTGTATGTGCATGAGGGGTTGCCTGAAGGGCCGGAGTGGAAAGATGCGCGCCGCCTTCTTGAAAACCTCAACGGAAAAAGTCCAACGGCAAAACGCACCAAGGCGATTTTATCTCTCTTCGTGATGTATGGGTTACGCAGTGGAGAAGTGTCGCGCCTGCTGATAAGTGATTTCGACTGGCGTGCGGAGACGTTCACAGTGAGGCACTCGAAGCGAGGGGGCGTTCAGCAATACCCGCTGCAGTACGAAGTGGGCGAGGCTATTCTGGAATACCTCATGGAGGCTCGTCCTCGCGCGACATGCCGCAATCTATTTCTGACGCTCAGGCCGCCTTATCGTCCAATCGGTGCCAGCGTTCTCTGGAGCATTACGAGTCGGCAACTAAGTATGCTGAACATCCAGTTAAGGCGGCGAGGGCCACACTGTCTCCGGCATACCTGCGCGACCCATCTGTTGGAGTGTGGCGCATCTCTGAAAGAAATCGGAGACCTTCTGGGGCACCGCGACGCTGCATCCACGGGCATTTATGCCAAAGTTCATCTTCAGCAGTTGCGGCGCGTAGCCGACTTCGATCTGGGAGGGCTGTTATGAAACTACAGGAAGCATCTGATCTGTATATCTTGCGGCGGCAAATGGCAGGTGAAAAGTTTTATGGCCCGGCATCCTTGCTTCGTTCCTTCTGCCGTCGTTACGGCGACAAGTCGCTGATGTCCATTACCGCAACTGAAGTCAAAGAGTTCCTGGACGGTCCTCGTACTGGCCCTGCAACATGGCGTGTGAAGTATGGAATGCTGCGAGTCTTCTTCGAATACTGGCGTCGTAGAGGCGATGTGAAGATGCTGCCGATGCCGCCAACAGCTCCGAAATATACGTCATCGTTTTTACCATATATCTTCACAAAGCAAGAGCTTCGTTCGCTTTTGGATGCAATTCCTCGCTGCCAACAACGGCCGCACTGTCAAATGTCCGCCGTAACCTTCCGGGCACTTCTACTGTTTCTTTATGGCACGGGGATGCGAGTTGGAGAAGCCGTCCATCTGCGGATGGCCCAGGTAGATCTGGATCATGGCGTGATTACGATCCGTGGCACAAAGTTCTACAAATCCAGGCTGGTTCCACTGGGACGCGATGTTCAGCAGCTTCTCCTCGATTACGTTGCAATACCGGGAAGACGGGACCGTAGCGATCAACATCTTTTTCTGTCAAAATCACGCGCTGCCATAAAGCGCGCCGTGGTTGAGCGGAGCTTCCGTCGATTGCGCCAACTCGCGGGTGTTCATCGCAATGATGATAGTTCATATCAGCCACGGGTTCACGATCTGCGGCACACGTTCGCAGTGCACCGCGTCACGGACTGGTATCGACAAGGTGCTGATGTACAGTCCCTTCTCCCCGCCTTATCCACCTATCTCGGGCACGTAGACCTGGCTTCGACACAGCGCTATCTGACAATGACTCCGGACCTGCTGGCAGAGGCCAATCGCCGCTATCAGCAGTATGTGTATGGAGGTTGTGATGAACGATAAACGCACCCTCGGCCCATGGATCAAACGGTTTCTGTTGGAGTATCTTCCGCATGAACGTAATCTGGCTTGCAATACGCAGAAAAGCTACCGGGATGCCTTGCGCCTACTGGTTATCTTCACGGCCGCAAAGACGCATAAGATGGTGGACGATCTTCTTGTCACCGACATCGATGCTGATGTGTTCAGGGCTTTTCTGCGAGACATCGAAGAAAAGCGAAAATGCAGCATCTCCAGCCGCAATCAGCGACTGGCCGCGATCCACGCTCTTGCCAGCTTCATCGCGGAGTGTTGTCCTGAGCATCTGGAGTGGTGTGCCCGTTTACGCTCTATCAGAGCAAAGCGTTCAGCGCCCGTGCCCGTCTGTTATCTCGAAAAGCCGGAAATCGATGCCCTGCTGGATACTCCATGTTCGACTACGGAAATCGGTCGTCGAGACCGCACACTGCTGTTGTTCCTTTACAACACCGGCGCACGAGCCGATGAAGCGGCGAATGTGTGTATCGATAATCTGAATCTGCACAGAGGCGCAGATCGTTCTCTATCGTCGGTGCAACTCAACGGCAAAGGGGGCAAGGTGCGCATCTGTCCGCTATGGGCCTCCACAACGCAGGAACTGACCGCCCTGATTGCGGGAAGAGACAAGAAAGAACGTGTCTTCCTAAGCCGCTCAACGCAGCCCCTGACGCGCTTCGGCATCTACGACATCGTCACGCGGCATGTACGCGTTGCCATGAAACGTCTGCCGAATATGCAGAAGAAGCGCATCGGACCCCATACGATCCGCCACACGACAGCCACCCATCTGCTTCGTGCCGGTGTAGACATCAATACTATCCGCGTCTGGCTCGGTCACGTATCCATAGACACGACCAATATCTATGCGGAAACCGGCCTTGATATGAAGGCCAAAGCACTCGGTATGTGCGAAGTAAAGAAAGCTGGAAGACGCAAACACTGGCGCGACAACTCCGGCTTGATGTCCTTCCTTGCCCAACTGTAGGCGATAGTTATGTGACGTTCAGACTCGGATATCGCCTCTGTTTATGCGCTGTTCATGGCTGAGCGCCACATAACTGTCACCGCAACATAATCCGAAGATGCCCGGCCCATCTCCAAACCGATAGCCTGTCCCACGATGAAGGCCACGGCTTCGGCCTCGGTTTCGCGCACGGTGGCGGTGGTCTTGGTGCGCCGCTCGGACTTGTGGAGCAGTTCGTGTCCAAGCTCGTGAACCAAAGTCACCGTTTCCTCGGCGGGCGACTGGCCGGGCAGGATGGCAATCTTTCCGCCGTAGCTGACGCCGAGAGCGGGCGCGATGTTCTCCGAGTATTCGAGCGTGATATTCTGCTGCGCGAGAAAGTCGATTAGCCGTTCGCGGTGTGCGCCTACTTCGCCGGTGATGTTGTGCTCGAACTCGGGCAGGTCCGCGCCTTCGGTCTGCGCAACATCGAAGACGTACACGGCGCGGAAGCCGATCAGCACGGGCGCGGGCTTTGCCGTGGTTTCCTGCGTTTGGCTCCGGTCGGCGTCATCCTTCTTGCGGCGGTGCCCAACCATCGGGGCGAGAATCTGAATCCCTTTCTCACCCTTCTTGACGAAACGGCCCATTTCTTTCCAAGCATGGAACCCGGCCACTCTGGAAGCTGTCGGGCGTTGTCTCGCAATGCTCAAAATGTTGCCGAAAGAATACGCATGGAAACGGGCCATCGCTGCGAGATAGGCGGTCAAGGTTTCGCTCTTGCCCTCTTCTAGCTGCTGAATCAGGTGGTCCACGGCCTGCTTGATGAGTTGCTGCGTGGGGTTGTCGCGCTGCGTGGTGCGCTGTTGATAAGGCGACTGCGCCGCATTGTTGCTGTGCGGCGCGGTGGTGGCGGTGTTGCTGCTGGTATAAGCCATGATGTTCGTCTCCTTGGGGTTTGGAATTGTCCGTTTTGAGCCCTGGTAGGGCTAAAAAAAGACATTTGTTTCATAGCTGCGAATCGGGCGCAGAGAGGCGCTGTCAACCCCCGAAGCCCGTTAGGGGCGCGGAAGCGAGCACGGCGGTATTTATGCCGCGCGGAGCTGCACAAGCGGGGTTGACAGAAGGAGCCGAACGGAGCCTAGAGTTCGCAAGGAAACGAATGTCAAAAACGGAGACCAGCCGAAGGCTGCACCGCATTGCTTTTCAGGGAGGGGCGTTACGGGGAGGGATACAGGCCCCGTTTGGATGGGGCGCGGAAAACGCTGGCGCTATCGGCGGTTGCAGCGTGGGGAAGGGTGGAGCATCCTTCCCACCAAAAAGAAAATCACTTGCTGTTCAAGTGGAAGAGAAGAATCTATATCAGTGAACGAATTATTTGATGAATTACCGCGGAGCACATGGTCGGTATGCTTCTTCAAGGCATTCTGGACTGCAACCTGATCGTTCTACCATCGACAATGAATTCTCCATAACCGTGATGGTGGATTGTTTTCGGATTCTTCTGCGCCGGATCGATCCAGGCTTTGACTACTTCCAAAACGAAGAGATTGTACTGGCCGACAAGCCGCGTATTGACGACCTTGCATTCCAGATTGGCAAAGCATTCGGCGATAAGGGGAGCGGTAACCTGCTTGGCCGGAGTCGCCGTTAATCTGAATTTCTTGAACTTGTCCACGTCGCGGCCTGAACAGTTGCCGATGCCGACAACCTTGCGCGCCAGCTTGTGCGCCGGAATTGCGATGACGCATTCCTTCGTGGAGCGCAATGCCGCAAAACTGTAATCGGCGTTGCTGACGATGCAGGCGATGAGCGGCGGCGTGAATTCGACCATCATGTGCCAGGACATCGCCATGACGTTGGCGCGGCCTTTGGAAGCAGTCGTCAGCAAAACCGCCGGCCCCGGCTCCAGCAGTTGATAGACCTTCGACAACGGCAGGTTTCTCATAACGGTGATAATTGTAATGAGTCAACGAAAGGCTAGCCGGAATTTTCAACGCCCAGGTTTTCGTCCTCCGCGCGATTTTCAGGATGGATCGGAATCGTCTCCTGCGCACGGGCAGGGGACCAGTTCAATGCCTGCTTCCGAAAACATCGCTTCCGAAAGAGGAGGTTTACCCCAGCGTTCGTTGTCGCTGGGCGCATAGACGATCCGCGCAATTCCGGATTGCACAACCATGGCCGCGCATTGCGGGCAGGGCATGTACGGCGTTACGTAAAGCGTGCAGCCGCGAATATCCTGGCATGCAGAGAGAATGGCGTTGACCTCGGCGTGAAGAATAGTCGGGTACTTGATCGCGCGGTCTTCCAGCCGCTCCGCCGAGTCGGCGATGCCTTGTGGAAAGCCGTTGAAGCCGACTGATACGACGAATTTTCCGCGCGCAAGGACGGCCCCTACCTTGGAACTTGGGTCTTTGCTCCAGCTTGCCACAAGCCGGGCCATCTGCATAAACCTGTGATCCCATTTGTCTGCACTTGGCATCGTAAAATCCTCATTTGGAATTTGCTGCCACGGCCGGTTTCATTCATTTCACAATCCGGAAGAGGATTTGCGCAAGGATAACCTTCAGGATCAGCGACAGGGCGTACACGCTGGTGTATCCGTGCTCCGGCCTTTCGGTATTGACCATCCGCGAGGCGAAGCCGACGGCGGCAGACTCGGTGTGAATGCCGCTGACTACTCCCAGCAGTTCATCGAAGGGAATCTTGAACAACTTGTAACCAGCGACAAGCGCGGGCAAGGTTACGGAAAGGGTGATCGCCATTCCGCCCAAGAGCAGCGGCAGGCCAAACTGATGCAGCGTGCGCATAAATCCAGGGCCAGCGTGGACGCCGACTACAGCGAGAAAAAGTACCAGTCCGATCTGCCGCAAGGTCAGATTGGCGCTGACCGGCATTGTCCAGACAATCGGCCCGGTGCGCTCCAGGTAGCCGAGCAATAGTGCAACGATGAGCGGTCCGCCCGCGTAGCCCATTTTGAAGACACCAAATCCCGGAATCGGAATCGGAAGCATTCCCAGAAGGACGCCCGCGCAAAGTCCGAAACCGAGCGTCAGGTAATCCATCTCCGCCATGCCACGAATCGAATCACCCAGGAAGCGCGAGACTTCTTCCATATCCTGCTTATTGGCGACGACGCGGACCCGGTCGCCAAAATCGAGACGTGTTTCCGGTGTGGGCACAAAGTCGGCGTCGCCACGACGGATGCGCGTGATGACGCAATCGCAGGGAAAATCGAGTTCTTTGATCGTCTTGCGGGCCACGACGGGATTAGAGACGATGATGCGGCGAAAGACGATATGCCGGTTGTCCGCTTGCTCACTGGGCTCGGGCAAGCGTCCCAACTGCGGCAGAATCGCATCCAGCGTGTTCTCCGTTCCGACGAGGCAGACATCATCGCCAAGCGCGAGCGCCATGGCGTCGTCCGCAATGCGCGTCTCTCCATCGCGGCGCACAAGGCTGATGCGAAAGCGATGCTCGGGCCATTTCTTGTAGAGATTGGCGATGCTGATCTGGTGATGCGCGGCGTTCCCGAGGATGCAGTGCTTCACCCGGATGGCGGCGCGGCTGTCGCGCATTTCAACTTTGGGGCGAAAGACGATGCGGAAGAGATGAAAGCAAAGCAGGACGCCGATCACACCAAAAGGGTAGGCGATGCCATAGGTCTCGCCGGGTTGCGAGCTGTGCGCCAGTTCAAGCACAACCGCCAGGGCGGGAGTATTGGTCGCCGCGCCCGTAAAGAGTCCGGAGATCTGCGCGCCATTCAAGCGCAGGCAATGAGCGATCAGAAATGCGGTCGTTGCGCCGCAAAGAATTGCCAGCGTCGTGAGCGAGACCAGCGCCAGTCCCCGGTTTCGCAGACTTTCGATAAAGCCTTTGCCGGAGATCAGGCCCATGGAGTAGACGAAGAGCACCAGCCCCAGAGAACCGAGAATATCCGGCATCACAAGCTGCGGAATCATGGCCCCGGCAGCGAGCCCCGCGAAGAGCACACCGGCCACGCCGAGTCTAAACCCCATGAAGCTCACGCAACCCAATAGATACCCAAGGCCCAGAATCAGCGACAAGATCAGCAAAGGCGAAGCGAGCAGAGAAGACAAGGACCACACCTCCCGGAAGATTCCACGCTCAGGCGAACAGACAACGCCGTTCGCCCGCGAAATGCGGACCGCTTCCGTGAGGCGTGAATGCTCCTGTGTGCGGGAGACAGCGACTCGCCCCAAGCCAAGGCGAACGGCATTCGAGCCCACAAGCAGATGCATTCACACGTCAATCAGCAAAGTCAGGAATCGAGCGGTGTTGCAACCCGCCACACCCGGCCTTCCCCTCGGAGGCGTGTGCATTTCATGCCCGTTTCGGACATGCTTTCCGGCAGGTCTTCGGACTTGCAGGCTTCCTACTTGCTCCAGCTTCCCAGTTCATGGCTGAACCAGTGCTTCTTTGAGAGCTTTCGTTCCTGCTTACCGCTGCGGGGCAGCTCCGGATTCTCACCGGATTCCCTATTAAGCCAAATCCCTAAAAACTCAAGGATCAGACACCGGAAATTAAGTTCACTATAGAGTAGCTGCCCATCAAGGTCAATGCGGCCCGATGCCGGCTATCGCCTTGCATCCAGCCGCAAATCATGAGCAGCGCCGTTCTTGCAGTCTGCTGATGATTACCAGGCGCGCGACCATCGCGGGCCGTCCTTGCTGTTTTGGGTGCGCAACAGCGATTGGTCAACCGAGGTGCGATCCAGTTTCCTTCCGAAGAGCCAGAGCAAGTCGGAAAGCCGATTCAAATACGAAAGAATCACGGGGGAGACTTCCTCTCCCGATTCGCTCAACCGAACTACGCAGCGCTCGGCGCGGCGGCAAATGGTGCGCGCCAAGTCGAAGGCCGCGCTCGACGGACTGCCGCCCGGAATCGACCAATCGGCCACGATCTCTTTGGAGCTTTCAAGAGCATGGACCTCGTTCGTCAAGACGTCCAGACTGGCCGGGTCGAGCGGGAGCGGAGCGTTCCGCGCGCCGGTGGGAGTGGCCAGAATGGCTCCAAGACTGAACAGATCCCGCTGGATTTTCAGCGCCGACTCACAAACTGCTGCCTCGTCACAGATCGAACGGGCAAAACCGATCGCGGAATTCAACTCATCCACGGTGCCATAGGTTTCTACGCGAAGCGAAGATTTGGATACGCGCGCGCCGCCAATCAGGCTGGTTTGGCCGCGATCACCCTGTTGGGTAGCAATACTCGCCATAGGTCTATCTCCATTTTAGTGGCGACAGACGAAATCCAAAGCGGAGTGGCCGAAAGATTGAGTCGGGCATAGATTGCATCTTTCCGTTCTCCGCAGAAAGCCTGCCGCTGGTATTTCTCTGGAAGGTCTCCTGGCTCCGGGATGGCAGATGCTGCCTCCGCTTCTCCTTCCCTGGCGATATGCCAAGTGGCGTCAGAAGCGATTTCCCGATTACAGTGGCGGGACCGCGCCGGGATTCAACCGGACTTCCCTTTTATGCCCTTGCGGGCTCCAAAGAGAATCTCATTATAGACGGATTCTTGACTTTGAGAAAACAATGGGGGTACATTTAGTAGCGTTACGGTTCCCCGGATGCACAACATCTGGGGCCAAGAGAGAAGTTGGTTCCAAGCCAACGCTGCCCCCGCAACTGTATGCGGCGAGCCGCTATCCGCTCATGCCACTGCCCTTATCGGGTGGGAAGGCCGGATGGCGGCGGCGACCCGCGAGCCAGGAGACCTGCCGTAATCACACGAACGTCCACGGGCGGGGTGCACCGGCGGGTCGCTTGCCAGGCTCCGTTATTTCCTCGCAAGGCGTCCTTCCCAAGACATCGCCGATCCGTTTCAAGGGAATGCCGATGTCAGAGAGTACCGTTCTTCCGCCTTCGTCCGTAATCAAGCGCAACGGCGCAAATGCTCCCTTCGATAGCGACAAGATTCGCTCGGCCATTGAGCGCGCCGGCAAGGCTACGGGCGCTTTCGACGCCGCCGAAGCCCAGTTGCTCACCATTCAGACGCTGAAGGTGATCGCGCACCGCTTTCACGACCGCGCGCCGCACATTGAGCAGATTCAGGACATCGTCGAACAGGCGCTGATCTCGGCCAATCACTTCTCGACGGCGCGCGCCTACATCGTCTACCGCGAACAGCGCTCCCGCCTGCGCCGCGATCAGCGCACCATCGTCGATGTCGCCTCATCGATCAACGAATATCTGGATCGCGCCGACTGGCGCGTCAACGCCAACGCCAACCAGGGCTACTCGCTGGGCGGGCTGATCCTGAACGTCAGCGGAAAAGTCGTGGCCAACTACTGGCTCTCTCATGTCTATCCGCCCGAGATCGGACGTGCCCACCGCGAGGGCGACATCCACATCCACGACCTGGACATGCTGGCCGGTTACTGCGCCGGATGGTCCCTGCGCACTCTGCTAATGGAAGGATTGAACGGCGTTCCCGGCAAGGTCGAAGCCGGCCCGCCGAAGCATTTGTCGAGCGCCGTGGGCCAGATCGTCAACTTTCTCGGTACGCTGCAAAACGAGTGGGCGGGCGCGCAGGCATTCAGTTCCTTCGACACCTACATGGCCCCGTTCATCCGCAAGGACAACCTCCCGTATGAAGAGGTTAGGCAGAGCATCCAAGAGTTGATCTACAACCTCAATGTCCCCTCGCGCTGGGGAACGCAAACTCCCTTTACGAATCTCACCTTCGACTGGACCTGTCCGGAAGACCTGCGCCGCCAACGCCCGGTCGTTGGCGGCGCGGCCATGCCCTTTTTCTATGGCGACCTCCAGCCGGAGATGGACATGATTAACCGCGCCTACATCGAGGTCATGACAGCGGGCGACGCCAAAGGGCGCGTCTTTACCTTCCCTATTCCCACTTACAACATCACGCCGGACTTTCCCTGGGAAAGCGAAAATACCGGCCTGTTGTTCGAGATGACAGCCAAGTATGGACTGCCGTACTTCCAGAACTTCGTCAACTCCGAACTGAAGTCCAACATGGTGCGTTCCATGTGCTGCCGCCTGCAACTCGATTTGGGAGAACTGCTCAAGCGCGGCAACGGTTTGTTTGGCTCGGCGGAACAGACGGGTTCCGTGGGCGTGGTCACTCTTAACTGTGCTCGCCTTGGCTATCTCTATCGCAATGACGAACCAGGACTCTTCCAAAAGCTCGATGAGCTTTTAGCGATAGCAAAAACAAGCCTTGAAATCAAGCGCAAAGAGATTCAGCGCCACATGGATAACGGACTCTTCCCGTACACCAAACGCTATCTGGGCACGTTGCGCAACTTCTTCTCAACCATTGGAGTGAATGGCTTGAATGAGATGGTTCGCAATTTCTCCTCCGACGCCGATGACATTACAACCACGAAGGGCCGGGCTCTAGCCGTCCGCTTTCTCGATCATGTGCGCGCCCGCATTGTCGGGTTTCAATCCGAGACTGGTCACATGTACAACCTCGAAGCCACGCCCGCCGAAGGCACAACCTACCGGTTCGCGCGCGAAGACAAGAAGCGTTTTCCAGATATTTTGCAGGCAGGTACAACGGACGAGCCTTACTACACCAACTCCAGCCAGTTGCCTGTAGGCTACACCGACGACGCCTTCGAGGCGCTCGAATTGCAGGAAGAATTGCAGAAAAAGTATACCGGCGGCACCGTGCTGCACCTCTATATGGGAGAACGCATCTCGTCGGCAGAAGCGTGCAAGAAACTTGTGCGCCGCGCGCTCGAAAACTTCCGTTTGCCCTACATCACCATTACGCCAACCTTCTCCATCTGCCCCAAGCACGGCTATCTTGACGGCGAGCACGTCTTCTGTCCCAAGTGCGATGCCGACCTGATTGCCCGCAAACAACAGGCCGCCCGAGCCTGACCAACCCACACAAACAAGGAGACCCAATGCAGACCGCACTTGCTACGCACAACGAAACCGAACTCTCTCTTCTCAATGACGCTGAGCGCCAGCCCTGCGAGGTCTGGACGCGCGTCATGGGCTATCACCGCCCTCTTGCGTCTTTCAATCGCGGCAAGCAGGGCGAATACCACGAGCGGAAGTGCTTCGTTGAATCGAAGTGCGACTGAGTTGAAGGTCGGCGGCTTAACACGGCTCTCCACCTGCGATTGGCCGGGCCAGCTTGCCGCCACCGTCTTCTGCCAGGGCTGCGCGTGGGATTGCCCTTACTGTCACAACCCCGGTTTGCGTGCGATGGAAGCAGAGCAGCCCATCGCGTGGACTTCGATTCGGGACTTTCTTCAGGCGCGCAAGGGACTCCTCGACGCCGTTGTCTTTTCCGGCGGCGAGCCCTTGTTGCAGCCCGCGCTTTTCGATGCGGTAGCCGAGGTTCGCTCACTTGGCTTCCGCGTTGGATTGCACACGACAGGAATGCTCCCCGAACGCTTTGCCGCTTTGTTGCCACAACTCGATTGGGTTGGGTTCGATATCAAAGCACCGCGTAAAGAGTACGTTCGCATCGCAGGAATTGAGTGCAGCGGGGACACGGCTTTTGCGAGCCTGCAGGCGCTGATTGGCAGTCGTGTCCCATACGAGGTTCGGACCACGCTGCATCCAGCGTTGATCAGCATAGAGGAGATGCTTGTTCTGAAAGAAGAACTCCTCAAGGAGGGCGTCACGCATTTTTCCGTGCAGCATTTCAGGTCACAAGGCAGCAGAGCAGATCGGATTCCAGCAATAACTGCACTCCCCATTCTGCCGAGGCACTACGGCAGCGGATTTTTGTATTTTCAAGTTCGATGAGGCGGGCATCACGGCAGTCCGCAGTGCGAATTAGACTGTACGACGCACAAGTCTTATCGTGTTATTCTTGAGGTGCTTCAGGTACTTACCATCAAAGGTGAGTGAAAAGGGAAGCGGGTGGAAATCCCGCACGGTCCCGCCACTGTAAGCAGCGAGTAGTTCGGCAGTCAATACGCCACTGTTCCGCGAGGGATGGGAAGGTAGCCGGTACTGCGATGACCTGCAAGTCAGGAGACCTGCCTCGGAGCAATTATGCGCCCTGCTTCGGTTGAAAGCGGGAGTGGCAAGTGCGGGTGATCAGTTCTCCTCCCATTTTCTCCGCACGGTACCATCTCTCCTTTGAAAATCGAGCGTTCGCGCAGGCCAAAGACCATTGAGGCGTGGACTCCTCGACTATGCTGACTCTTCTGATTGGTGGTGCCCGCAGCGGCAAGACAAGATTCGCTGAATCGCTTTGCTCCCGCGAAAAGCGTGTTGCCTACATCGCAACCGCTCTCGTCGAGGACAAAGAGATGGCGGCACGCGTTTCTCGTCACCGCCAGGACAGACCGGCGCATTGGACCACGATTGAGGAACCGCTTTCCATAGAGGTTGCTCTTCGCCATGCGGTAGCGGAGAGCGATGTCGTTATTGTGGACTGCCTCACGGTTTGGCTGAGCAATCTCCTCTATCGCTATCGCCGTCGTCCTGCCTCGGAGATCGAAGAAATCGCGCTATCAAAAACAGGCGCGATTGCCGAGGCCGCTTCCCCCCACCGCGTAATTGTGGTTTCCAACGAAGTGGGCGCCGGGATTGTTCCAACTACGAAAGTCGCGCGCGTGTTTCGCGATCTGCAGGGCCGTGTGAATCAACGCATGGCCGTAGCTGCCGACCAGGTTTTTCTATTGGCCGCAGGAATTCCTCTGCAAATCAAGCCGCCGCACTTCGTCCAACCCATTTCGGAGAGTCAAGACTATGACATATAAACGATTGGCAGTTCTTGTATGCCTGCTCATGCTGACGTCAGCGATGCTGGGGCAAAGTGCAGTATCCATCAACGGCACGGTAAAAGATCCCGCCGGAGCCGTTGTCACTCGCGCCACCATCTCGCTTATTGCGCGCGACAACTCATCACGTATGCAGACGATCAGCGACGGAGCTGGCGCTTACCGCTTTGAACACATCGTTCCCGGAACCTATCTGCTAACCGCCTCCGCTCCTGGGTTCGAGGTTTCCGCGACAGAAACAGTGGATGCTACGAAGCCGCTACAGCGCGATCTTCAAGTACGTCTCTCGGCGGTGGCGACAACGGTATCCGTGACTGCTTCCGGAACGGCGCAGATGGCCGATGAACTGGCAAAATCGGTTTCGATTGTCGATTCGCAAACCATGACTCTGCTCGACACGAGTGGCGTTGTGGACTCACTCAGCTATGTACCTGGTCTCCGCATTGTGCAGAAGGGCGGGCCGGGAGGCATGGTTTCCATTAAGACACGAGGGTTGCGCGATCAGGACACGGCGATCTTAATCGATGGGTTCCGCTTCCGCGACGCTACAGCACCACAGGGGGATGCGTCGTCCTTGTTGCAAGACTTAATGGTGACAAACACAGAGCGCATTGAGGTGTTGCGTGGCACGGGGTCTTCGATCTATGGCACAGACGCCACGGGCGGTGTTGTGAACATCATCACCGGTACTACCGGCGGAGCGCCGCGGGCCACCATTTTGATGGAGGGTGGTTCGGAGAGCACGTTCCGCGGCAAGGCAAATGTCTCCGGCGGGGCCTTTGGCGACAAACTCGGTTACAGTCTCGGCATCGCTCATCTCAATACCGCGAGTGGTCTGGATGGGCACCTGCCAGCACGCACGAGCGGCCTACAGGGCCGTTTCGATTATGCAGTTTCGCGCAAGACACAAATTACGGGTCGCTTATTGATCACGGACGCATTCTCGTTTGGCACCAGCTCCCCGCAAGTGCTCGGCACCCCAGGATCAGGCGTGCTCAAGGCGATTCCTCTATCTTCAAGCGAGCTGCGCCGGTACGAGGACGGAACCCCCATAGCCAGCTTGAACATCGGGAACGCGACCTACATCTCAGATTACGACGATCCGGACACCAAACGCACGGCGCGCACCTATGCAGGCGCATTCGCCATCAGCACACACCCTACGGATGCGCTCGGTCTCACAGCAAGTTACCAGGGACTGGCATCGCACCGTGGCTGGACCTATGGGCCGCTGGGCGCTGGATACCAGAGTTCTGCAACCGAGATCGATGGCTTCGACGGAACTCTTCACACGATTTCGGGACGCATGGACTGGCGCTTAGGGAAACATCAATCAGTCAACGCCGGATACGAATTCGAGCATGAGAATTTTTCCGACAGCAGCGTATTTTCCGATGCCAGTTCGAACTCGTCGGCCAATGTTACACAACTCAATCACTCCTTGTTCGTGCAGGACCAACTTCACCTGCTGAACGATGCTCTACAAATCACTGGTTCTTACCGGGCACAGCTCTTTTCGCTGAACTCGCCGACACTGCTGCCTGCGGCAAATGCCCCTTATGCCGGAACCACATTTAATGCTCCTGCTGCGGCAAATACCTGGGATGCTTCTGCCGCCTACCTTGTCCGCCAGACAGGAACCAAGATTCGCGGGCACGTGGGCACTGGGTATCGCGCGCCGTCCTTGTACGAAAGATTCGGCAGCGGCTATTACCAGGGGTACTACAGTGCATATGGCGACCCGGAGCTGAAACCGGAACGTACTAAGGCAGCCGATGCTGGAATTGACCAGAGCTTCTGGAACCGCAAAGCTCAAGTTTCGGCAACGTACTTCTACACGCGTTTGGATGAAACGATCATTTTCAATTACTCCATTGATGGCAGCACGGACCCTTACGGTCGTTATTATGGCTATACCAATACGAAGGGCGGAATCGCGCGCGGCGTCGAAGCGAGCCTTTCGCTGACGCCGGTTCGGACCTTGCACCTTGAGGCCGCCTACACCTTCACCAATGCACGCGAAAAGACACCGACTGTGGTAGGCGTCTACCAGACGTTCGTTACCCCGGACCACATGTTCTCCGTGCTGGCTACGGAAAATGTCACATCGCGTTTGTCGGTGGTCTTCGGCGCCATGCTGCAAAGTTCCTATCTCGCACCAATTTCCAGTCACGCCTTCCGCTTCGACGGCTTGAAGCGGGGCCAGATTGGAGTCAGCTACCGTATGCCGCTTTCGGAGTCTCGTGCTGTAAGACTCTTCGCAAATGTTGACAACGCTTTCAGCCAATCCTATTACGAGAGCGGATTCCGCACCCCTGGTACAACAGCCAGAAGCGGTGTGCAGTTTGAGTTCTAAATGAAAAAGAAAGTTTCAACTCTGTTCGTTGTATTGCTGTGGGCGGTGGCCGCGTTTGCGGCCCCGCCCCAGCGCATTATCTCGGTTTCTCCGGACCCCACGGAGATTCTCTACGGACTCGGCGTCTTCGACAACGTCGTGGGTGTTTCCGATTTCTGCACTTATCCTCCTGCGGTCAACCACCTGCCGAGAGTTGGAGGGTGGGTCTCTCCAAGCTTGGAGCGCATTGTTGGCCTGAAGCCGGACCTTGTCGTTCTCACTGCCTCGCAGTCTTCTCTTTTCGGCCAGCATTTGCAGCAATTAGGGATACCTACATTGTCGGTTCCCACCAGAACCATTGCCGATGCATATACTTCTATGAAACTCATCGGCGAAGCCGTCGGAAAAGATCGTGAAGCGCAGCAGTTGATCGATCATACAAGGGCCTCGCTGGAGGCAATACGCAAGCGAACACAGAACGCGCCAAGGCCATCCGTGCTGATTGCGGTGGAACGCTCGCCGGGCAGTTTGCGCGATCTGTATATTGCAACTCCGGGGAGCTATCTAGCCGAATTGGTGGAGCTGGCTGGCGGCCACGTTGTCGGTGTCCCGACCAAGATCGGATACAGCAAGATCAGCAAAGAATCTTTGATCACGCTCAACCCCGATATCGTGATCGAAATGAAGATGACCACACAGCAGTCCTCTCTAGCGCAAGCGCGCGCCGAATGGAACGAACTGCCGGAACTTCGCGCGGTCCGTTCGGGCAAGATCTTCGAAATGAATCAAGATTACCTACTCCACTGCTCACAGAGGATGGCTGAGAGTGCAGAGTTACTGCTGCGAACCATCCATCCTGAGTTTGCCTCGGCACAACCGAAAGGAACGCGATGACCCCGATTCTGGAGGCTCGAAATCTCGCTTTCGCCTACGGCTCGCGAGCGCCAGTGATCCATGATCTTTCCTTCACTGTGAATTCAGGAACCCTGGGAGCCGTCATCGGATCGAATGGATGCGGAAAATCGACGCTAGTGAAACTGCTGGCCGGCATCCTGAAGCCAACCAGAGGTGACATTATGTTGGATGGTGTATCGCTGATCCATGTCCCGCGTATGGTGGCAGCCCGCAGGATTGCCTACGTACCACAAGCGTTTTCCATGGTGTTTCCATTTACCGCGCTTGAAGTTGTTATTACGGGCCGAAGTCCGTTTCGCAAGCCGTTTCGCTTTGAAGACGAGCATGACCGTGAATGCGCGCTGAAGGCGCTGGAAGTAGCAGGAGCGGCGCATCTCGCCGACCGCCTGGTTACAACTTTGTCCGGAGGAGAGCAGCAGTTGGTGATGGTTGCGCGCGCACTGGCGCAGGAGCCAGCCTGTATTTTGCTCGACGAGCCTTCTTCGTCGCTCGACCTGAAACACCGCTCCGCCCTGATGAGAACGCTGGTTCGCTTGCGAGATACGCTGGGCATGGCGGTGCTTGTCGTAACCCACGATCTTCATTTGATGGACAAGACCTTTGACCGCGTCATCGCTCTTCGCCACGGAGGGCTGATGATGGACGCCGCTCCTGTCGAGGTGTTGACCCAGGCAGTGCTTGCGGAAGTGTACGAAGACCAAGGCATTCGCACCCTCAATGTGGAAGGCCGAATCGTGATGTGGTGCGACTGATGGTAGCCATACTGAACCCTTCCCGCCCTCTGGTATCGCGCCTCGCGATTGCCATTCCTTTACTGCTTCTGCTATTGGCCGTTGTGATGCTCGGGGCTCTTACCGTGGGGGCTCAGTCGATCAGTTTGAAAGAAATTCTGTCCGACCCGACCGCGCATACCCTGTTTTTCCGCCTGAGACTGCCTCGCGTCTTAATGGGGGCCTTGATCGGCGCCTCATTGGCGCTTGTCGGTGCGGCGCTTCAAGCGTTGTTCCGCAATCCGCTGGCCGATCCCTTCATTTTAGGAGTCTCCGGCGGAGGAGCGGTGGGCGCGAGCTTGGCCATAGCGTTTGGAATCGGAGCAGTCGTCGTCGGCATCCCGTTTATCTTTATCGCTGCATTCGTGGGCGCAGCCTGTTCCGTGTTTCTTGTCTACGGAGTCGCCAAGACCGGACGAACGCTGCTTCCCGGCGCACTGCTATTGAGCGGTGTGGCCGTCAATCTGATTGCGGCAGCCGGTGTGCTCATCATTCAGTTCTTCGTTGATCCTTCGCGCGCGCATCAAATCCTGCGCTGGACAACCGGAAGTCTGGACGTAGTGGGGTTCACTACCATTATGCAGATGAGCTGTATCCTGATTCCTTCTTGGATTGCGCTGCTCGCTATGTCGCATCAGCTTCATCTGCTGGCGATTGATAAGGAAACAGCAACCACGCTTGGCGTGGACGTGCGCCGAAGTGAAATCCTGATCCATTTGCTCTGCTCGTTGATGATTGGCGTGACTGTAGCGGTCGGCGGTGCGGTGGGATTTGTCGGCCTGATCGTTCCACACGGCATCCGGATGCTGTTCGGGGAAGACCTGCGGATCGTTCTGCCGGGATCGTTGTTGCTTGGAGCGGCTTTCCTCGTCGGAGCAGACACGGTTGCCCGGACGGCACTGAGTTCCACGGAGCTTCCGGTCGGAGCCATTACCGCACTGCTCGGCGGTCCGGCGTTTCTGTGGCTTTTGCGGCGGAGGCAACGCTACTCCGCCTTATGAGAATAGAGAAATGTCTCATCGTCTTAGTCGGCGCTCCGGGTTCGGGCAAAAGTGAATGGGCGCGGCACAACGCGTCGGGGGCGGTGATCGTCGGCCAGGATGAACTGATCGAGGCGATTACGCCTGTAGGGTTCGATATCGCTTGCCGGCCAGTGTACGCGGCGGCGGAAGAGGCGATTGCCGAAGCAGGGCTTGCGGCCAATTTCCCGGTGATTGTGGACCGCACGAATCGTACGCGTGTCCTGCGTCAGCGTTGGTTACAACTTGCCACGCGCTGCGGGAGCGTAGCCGTGGCGGTGCAGATGACAGCAGACGAAGAATTATACCGCGTTCGGAACCGATTGAGAATCAATCACCGTCGAGTCTCGGACGAGCGCATGGAGCGGATGATCCGCGTCATCGAGCCACCGACAACGGACGAAGGCTTCGTCGCAGTTTTTCGCGATACAGAAACGAGCATGGAAAGTATTCTGCAATTTCTGAATATCTCACACGCCGAGGGTACGCGACGTGGAGCATAAGACATACATCAGAGCGAGCCACACACCGGCGTTGATGGTGCTGGGGACTGGATCGCATGTTGGAAAGTCCATTCTGACTGCGGCACTGGGGCGCATTCTCGCGGATGAGGGTTATCGCGTTGCCCCCTTCAAGGCACAGAACATGTCGCTAAATTCCGCGGCGACACCAGATGGCCGGGAGATTGGGAGGGCGCAAGCATTGCAGGCCGAAGCCTGCCGCGTCGTGGCGCGCGCCGAAATGAACCCGATCCTGTTGAAGCCCGAAACTGATACAGGTTGCCAAGTCGTGCTACTGGGAAAGGTGTGGGGACAGCTTACGGCATCGGACTACCACCTCCACCGCGTGGAGGACTTGTTTCCGACCGTGCTGGAGAGCTACGACAAACTCGCCGCCGAGCACGATATCATCGTGATCGAAGGCGCGGGCTCACCGGCGGAAATCAACCTGCGCGAACATGACATCGTGAACATGCGCATGGCGCACGCCGCGCAAGCTGCCTGTTTGCTGGTGGGGGACATTGATCGCGGCGGCGTCTTCGCTTCCGTTCTCGGGACGCTGGAACTGCTACCTCCTGAAGACCGCATATTGGTGCGCGGTTATCTGATCAATAAGTTTCGAGGCGATAAGGACCTGCTGCGTCCGGGAATCGAGATGATGGCACCTCGCCTTCAGATTCCCTGTGCCGGAGTGGTTCCGTACCTGCGTGATCTCGGCCTTGATGAAGAGGACGGAGTGGCGGTCGAGCAGCGCAGAATGGCCGCGCGTGTATGGAAAGAATCAGACGTAGAACACTCTCCGGCGCGCCCCTTGCGAATTGCCGTTCTCGCATTTCCGCATCTTTCCAATTTCACTGACTTCGACCCACTGGCGGTTGAGCCAAGTGTTTCGCTCGCCTATGCGGAGCGACCAGAAGAACTGCGGCACGCTGATGTGATCATTCTGCCGGGCAGCAAGCAGACCATCGACGATTTGGACTGGATGGAAGGCAACGGCTTTTCGCATCTGCTGCGAGAATTGCAAGGCAGCGGCAGGATCATCGTCGGTATCTGCGGTGGTTTCCAGATGCTCGGGCGAGAAATTACCGACCCGCATGGCACCGAGAACAATGGCACGGCGGCTGCACGAGCGGGACTTGGACTCCTCGCGGTACGCACGATCTTTGGCAAAGAAAAGACAACACGCCAGGTCTCGGGACGCGTGCTTCCCGGCAACGTCGCAATTTCGGAGAAGCCGTTTTTCGGATACGAAATCCACGTCGGGGAAACGGAATACGTCGAGAACGCAAAGCCGTTTTCCGAGATTCTACGAAGTGGAGATAGCGATACCTTGCTGGATGGCGCAGTCAGCACAGATGGCTGCGTCTTCGGAAGCTATGTTCACGGCTTGTTCGACGACGACGACTTCCGTCATGCCTACATCAATTCCGCCAGAAGATCATGCGGCCTTGCGCCTGCGGTTCAGTTCGCATTCGTCCGGCGCGAACGGGAAGCCCGACTGGATCGGCTCGCCGCAACGGTACGTGCTTCGATTGATCTTGACCTCATTCGCCATTGGATCGATTTGCCCAAACGAGATGGAGGATTGCATCCGTGATTGCCGCTTGGAAGCTCGCCGCAGCTTATGGACTGGATTGGGCGCTCGGAGACCCGGAGTGGTTTCCACATCCGGTTCGCTTCATCGGCTCTGCCATACATGCGGGAACACGTTCCGCACAGCCAACTGGAGCGAAACCGACCATTGAGTTTGCCCAGGGCACAGGTCTTTCGCTTGGAGTCATAGGGCTGTCCGCGATACTAGCAAGCGAGTCGTGCAAGTTGGGTGCGTGCATCGAAGTCCTGCTGGCCTGGTCAACGCTAGCCACGCGCAGCTTGTTACGCGAGGCTGGAAGCGTCCTGGATGCGCTGGAGGCTGGCGACCTTCCGACGGCACGGGTTCGCCTCTCGCGCATTGTGGGGCGAGACACCGGAAACTTGGATGGTCCGGAAATCGTGCGCGCGGTCATCGAGACCGCCGCCGAGAGTACCTGCGACGGCATTCTTGCCCCGTTGCTGTTTCTCGCCTTTGGCGGTGTTCCGAGCGCCTTTGTCTGCAAGGCGGCCAACACCCTGGACTCGATGATCGGCCATCGCGAAGCGCCGTATACCTACTTCGGAAAGTTCGCCGCGCGTTTCGACGATCTCTGCAACTTCATTCCCGCACGGCTGACCGTGGTTGCCTTGGCACTCGCGGCAGGACTTACCGGAAACCGTGGAGGCAAGGCGCTGCTGACAGCAGCCAGGGACGGAAGACTTCACGCCAGTCCGAATGCCGGCCCCGTAGAAGCGGCGATGGCCGGAGCCTTGGATGTGAAGCTCGGAGGAAGCAACTCCTACGACGGAGAGGTTTGCCAAGGAGAGGTTCTAAATTCTGAGGGAGCACAGCCGACGCCGCAACACGGGCGTGCCGCACTTCGCATCGTTGCCGTTACTTCTGTTCTCGCCTTTGGCGTATTGTTTGGCGCGGCTCTGTGGAGCGGACGAATGCGAGAGGCTGAGTCATGATCGCGATGGTTCTGCACGGCGGCGATGTGCTGCGGATGGCAACCGAGTACGGTATTGCGCCCGAGTCGATTCTCGACTTTAGCGCGAATGTCAATCCGCGAGGATTACCGCTCCGAGCGCGCGAACGGATGCAACAATGCGCTGCCGACCCTGCGTCGTGGCAAGTCTATCCTGATGCTGAATATCGTTCATTGCGCACGGCCTTGGCTCACAAGCATCATGTCCCCATAGAGAGCATTCTGATTGGAGCGGGTGCTACCGCACTGTTGGGGGCAACCATTCACGCACTGCAACCTTTGCGATGCCTGTTGCCGGTTCCGGCCTTCAGCGAGTACAAGCACCTGTGCGAAGTCGAAGGCGTAACCACCGATCAATTGCCGCTACAACCAGAGAATGGGTTTCGCATCGATGCTGGCGCGTATCGAGCCACGCTGGAAAATCGTCCCTGCGATCTCCTTATCTTGACAAATCCACATAATCCGTCTGGTGCGTTGTTGAGAAACGGAGAGATGCTTTCCATTCTGGAGCGTGCCCGAGCGCACGGTGTATTCACCATAGTCGATGAAGCTTTTATCGATTACTCTCCAAATGAGAGTGTGATTCAGCACGCGGCACAAGTACCCAATGTGGCAGTTGTGCGATCATTGACCAAGTTCTATGGATGTCCGGGGCTGCGTGTAGGGTTTCTTGCCGGTATGCCAGAGTTAGTTTCGCGGATCGCGTCCGTGGTCGCAACCTGGCCGGTCACGACTCTTGCCGCCATGGTATTGGAAGAGGCAATTCAAGACAAGGATTTTGCTGATCAGACGCTTCGCTCAAACTCGACGGAGAGAGAATCGCTCGCCGCTGCGCTCATTCAGATGGGCGCGCAAGTGTTTCCGTCGCACGCCAATTTTCTGCTGATTCGGCTCAAAGACGGCTGGCCCGATAGCACTGTCACTCGTGACTGTCTCTTGCGCCGGCGTGGGATCGCGGTGCGCGATTGTAATTCCTACGCCGCTCTGACACGCGGAAAGTACATTCGCGTCGCGGTGCGCACCGCTGAGGAAAACCTGCAACTCTTGGAAGGACTCAGGGAAATATGGAAATAACTACGGATCAAAACACCGCACTCACCAAAACGCTCCAGCGCATTGAGTCAGCCGACCAGGCAATGTTGCGCGCTGCAGAACAACGGCAACCTCATCTGACAAAACCAGTTGGTAGCCTGGGACGCCTGGAGGAGATTGCCAATCGCTGCGCAGCCATCTTCGGTACGCTAACACCTTCGCTGTCCCGTCCGCGCATCGTCGTCTTTGCCGGAGATCACGGAGTTTGCGCCGAGGGCGTCAGCCCATACCCCCAGATTGTAACCACGCAAATGGTAGTGAATTATCTCCGCAATGGGGCGGCGATCAACTGCCTGGCGAATAGTTTCGGGGTGGAATTGCGAATCGTGGACGTTGGCGTGATCGGTCCGATCCCTGAGATTCCAGGCCTCGTGCGCCGCAACGTGGCCAAAGGAACCCGCAATTTCTGTCAGGAAGCCGCGATGACCGCAGAAGAAATGTGCGCTGCAATAGAAGTAGGCATCACCATGGCCGAGGAGGCTGCTGCGGACGGTTGTAACCTGCTTGGTTTCGGCGAAATGGGCATCGGAAACACAACCCCGGCAAGCGCCATCACGGCGGCGCTCACTGGCTGTCCGGTCCCGCAGTCGGTGGGGCGTGGCACAGGTGCCGACGATGAGTGCCTGAAGCGCAAGATCGCAGCCGTGGAGCGCGGACTCGCCCTGCACCAAGCCCATCTTTCCGACCCGTTCGAAATTTTGAGAAGAATTGGGGGATTAGAGATTGCCGCGATGTGTGGATTCTGTCTGGGAGCGGCAGCCTGCCGCAAGCCGGTACTCACCGACGGGCTCATTGCTACCTCCGCAGCGGCTGTTGCAGTGCGCATCAATCCTCGCGTCAAAGATTTCCTTTTCGCTGCCCATGCCTCCGTCGAGCCCGGCCACAAGTTCCTCATGGAGATAATCGGGCAACGCCCCTTGCTCGACATGGGCATGAGACTCGGCGAAGGCACAGGCGCAGCGATGGCAATCCCGCTCATGCAAGGAGCAGTCGCGGCGTTCACCGGGATGGCGACATTTGAATCCGCCGGAGTAGCGACTGCGGAAAGCAAGCAGGAGCAGGCATGAAGTCCCTAGCCGCCGCCGTCGCATTCTGCACCCGGATTCCCGTTCCTGTCGCATTCGGAGCCGAAGAGGTCGGGGCGGCTGCCCGCTGGTTTCCATTGGTTGGCGCGCTGCTCGGAGCCGTCTCCATTGGAATCTCGTGGCTACTTGCGCCGCATCTTCCTTCACTGATCGTGGCGGCGTTGATTCTGCTGGCGGAAGCAGGGCTCACTGGCGCGCTCCACATGGATGGACTCGCAGACACGGCAGACGGCCTCGGAGGCGGAAAGACCAAAGAAGACAAGCTGCGCATCATGCGCGACCATGCCATTGGCAGCTATGGAGCAACGGTGTTGATTCTTACGTTCGCGTTGAAGATCACCGCCATTTCCAGCCTGATCGTTCGTTCGACGTGCTCGCCATATCTGGTACTCGCGCCGATGTTAGGGCGCTGGAATATCGTGCTTCTTTCGCGTTTCCTTCCATATGCAAGGCCCAGCCAAGCGGTCTCGCGTCATATTGGAACGCGCGAACTGATTTGGGCCACGGCAATCGCCCTCTTATTAACATGTCTGCTCGGTCGATGGAGAGGAGTGAGCGCCTTGCTTTTTTCAATCGCGAGTGCGACTTTTTGGGGACTGTTTTGCCGGAAGAAGATTAACGGTGTCACGGGCGATACACTCGGAGCCAGCGAAGAAATCGGCCAATGCGTCGTACTGCTTACCGGGCTGTGGAGCTAAAGCTGAATGGATGAACTGCCCATCACCAAGGTTTGGCTGATTCGCCATGGAGAGCCATGCGAGAGCAGTCGTGGCCGTTGCTACGGAAAGCTGGACGTGGAACTGTCCGAGAATGGACGCGAGCAGATCCACGGGGTCGCTGAGTTCTTACGCGATCAGCAGATTCATGCGATTTACGCAAGCCCGCGCAAGCGAACAACTGAGAGTGCCCGTATTGTCTCCGCGGGACGCAACTGCACAGTACGCGTCGAGGAACGATTCAGCGAAATTGATTTTGGCGACTTCGAGGGCCGCTCTTACGATGAGATCGCGGCGATCTATCCCGCCGTTTATCGTCAGTGGATGGAGCATCCCACAGAGACTCAGTTTCCCAATGGAGAAAGCTTCGAACAGATGCGTCAGCGGGTATTGCAGGCTTTTCGTGAGATCCTCGCGCTTCATCGCGGGAAAAACATCGCGCTGCTATCGCATGGTGGCGTCAACCGAATTGTTTTGGCGGACGCGCTCGGTGTTCTTTCCGCCAATATCTTCCGCATTGCACAGGACTACGCAGCGATTAATCTCCTTCACTATATTGGAGACTACCCTTTAACGAGGCATATCAATCTTTGTGTTCAAAGGGCGACAACGTGAGCAAAGCAATCCGGTTTGCTTCAAAACAGATGCTTGCTTCCTGATTTTTCTAACGCTGCTATCCGCCTGAAACCTGGCGTGCCACCGCGAAGGAGACATCCACACCTGCGACGCAGCACCCTTTGAGGATGCCGACGTTCGGGTCGTCAATCCCTGGAAAAAGTAGCTATAGATGCAGTCCAATCTCCTCGACGATAGCTTCTGCGATAGAAGATTCGGCAACACCAACAGACTTCTGTAACATTTCGGCGGCTACCGCGGGCTTGACCTGGAGCGCCTGCGAGGCATCGGACGTGTAGACGGAAAGCTCGCGGACGTTGGGGTTGAGACGCGCCAGATCGTTCTCAAGACCGGCGAGCTGCTGGGCCTCGCCGGTCAGAATCACCCGGTCGGCGGCGAGGTTTGCGGCTGACTCGGCGGCGTAACCGTACTCGATGTGCTGAGCGGCTTCGGCGTCGAGGTCAACAGTCTTGCCGTTGTCGAGCCGAATGGAAAGATCGGGATCGACCCGCTCCACGGTGGCGAAGTTGCCGGTGCGGATGTGAGTCTCTTTGTCCGGAGCTGTGAACCGGATGCGCTCTCCTTCCGCGATTTCCCGCGACTCTTCCCGGTAAATTCTGCTCTGGCGAGCCTGGCTCCGAAGCTGGGCGGGATCGTAGATCACCTGCCCGCCATCGGCAGTTTCAATGGTCAGCATATTACTGCCTGCATCGATTTCGAGGACACGTGCGGCGCTGTTATGAGGAATGCCTTCGCGTGCTGGACTGCCGGTGCGGAAGTGAATTTCATCGCCGGGAAGGTAGTTCCCGGCGAAGTGCGGATTGGGAAACTTCTGCTCGACCAGGACAGGAACGGAGCGGCTTGCCGATGCGAGCTTGCCTTGGCTTTGAAGCTCGGCGCGGATCAACTGCGTCAGCTCTCGGCGCTCCGCTGCATCGGGAGCAACGATGATTGCACGCTCTGGTTGCACCACGTAATCAAGCGCCACCGCCGCGAGGCGATGTTCCTGGCTTTGGTACTCATGAACCCGGCCCTGCTGCTGAAGCTGTTCGGTCGCTGCTGCCGGTTGATGATCGCGGAAAAGCTGAACCGATTCCCGTGCCTGTTCAGTTGCACTAGGCGGACGGAAGTCTACGGCAGCAGTCTTCGAGATGTCAGAGGCGAGCCGCTGGCCCAGGGTTTCGGCGTCATTGGTATAGATAAGCACATCATCGGATGCGCGGGAGACGGCGACGTAAGCGAGCCGGGTGTTGATGAGCATCCGGCTCGATTCGGTGTCGATGTTGGCGAGCACACGGCCTGTGGTCAACCCCTGCGAGCTGTGCGAAGTGACCGCATAGCCGTGGTCGAACTGGCGGAATTGAGCCGTGTCGAAGGTGATCTCGCGTGACTGTTTCCCGTCGAGGCGCACAGTCATTTGTCCGGCGTCGATTGCGGTGATTGAACCCAAATCCCGGTTGGCAACGCCGAGCGTTTTATTGGGTTCTGTGAACTGGATGCGGTCGTTATTCGCGAACTCACGCGTAGATTCCGTGAAGACGTTCACGCCGCGCAGACGGCGCGGATCGTAAGTGACAGAGGCCCCGCTTTCGAGTTCGACGGTGAGCGTGTTGGCGCGGGCATCGATCTCCCGGACACGGGCGTAGCTGTTACGTGCAATGCATTCGGCTTTGCTGCCGGTGTGGTAATGCAGCACGTCACCCACGTTGTAGCGCGCCGCCCAGGTCCGGTCGGCTCCGGTCATATCGGAGCGGTGATCGAGCACGCGCAAGTCATGCCCATCGGCTGCCAGTGTTCCGTTGCGCCGCAATTCGGTGCGCACGGCCTCATTGATCTCACGGCGGCTGCGGTTGTCGGGCGATACGATGAGGGTGTTTTCAGGCTGTGCCGCATAGTCTCGGGCAATCGCCGCAATACGTTCCTTTTCTCCGACGATTTCCGTCACCCGGCCCTGTTCTTTGAGCAGGGCGACACCTTTTTCGGTATCGCTTGCAGCGAGCAATTCAACCGCGCGCCGCAACTCCGGGTCTTTCTGGCGCATGATTTGGTCGAGCTGCGAGGTGCGCATCCCGGCCTGCTGCATCTGCTCGAAGGGCCGTCCGGCATCGACCGCCTGGTGCTGGCTGGTGTCGCCGATGACGAGCACCCGGTCCTGCGGTTTCAGCTTTTCAAGGAAGGATTGCATCTGCCGGGTACTGGCCAGACTCGATTCGTCCAGCATATAAAGGTGGCGCAACTCCGGCTCCACGCCCGGACGGTTTTCCCCGCGGGCGAGGAAGCTTTGCAGTGTGGTGGCCTCGATGCCCGCCTCGCGGAGCTGTGCCGCAGCGCGGGAAGTAGGCGCAAACCCCTCGACCGCATAGCCGCTCTTTTCCGCACCCTCGCGGATACTCTGAACCACGCTGGTCTTGCCGGTCCCGGCCCGTCCATGCAAGCCATGAACACGGTCGGTAGAGTTGAGCGTTTCCTCGATGACCCGGCGTTGCGCATCGTTGAAAAAATCGCGGGAATGTGCCTGTTCCTGTGCCAGTTCCGCGCTCAGGATCGGCTCGACGGCATTGCGGCCACCGAGCATGAACTCGACATTGGCGCGCTCGGCGGCAATAGTCTCTGGAGTGGTGAGCCTGCGCCCGGAGGCGTGCTTCGGAGCGTCCACGACGCGAAGATCGCCCGCCGCGTACCGTGCCTCGAACTCCGAGCGAATCTCCTTATAGGTTGTTTCTCCCATTCCTCTGCGCATGGCGTCGCGCAGGATTTTGCGCTCATCAGCGACGGCTTCCCGCTCAAAGATACTCTCTCGTGCAAAAGTCACAGCTTCTTTAGCTTTGGTGTTCGGCTCTGTCTTAATCTGTTGCATCGCGGCGCGCTCCCGCGCGGCGGCGACAATTTTTTCCGGCTGGTTGCCGAACTCGGCGGCCATGCTTTTATGCGCAGCGAGAACCTCAGTAGCGGTGAGATTCTGCTTACGGTCGCGGGTCGAATGCGCCGCAATCTCGGCGGCTTCCGCTCCCGCACGGCCCGTCTTTTCGAGCTGCTCCCGTATCTGCCGGGAGCGTGGGCTCGATGCTTCGAGATATTCTTTGGAGTAGCCTTTGATCTCCGGCGCGCCGCTCCTGCCACACTCGATCTCGTAACCCAAACCACGAAGCCGGTACATCAGCTCCGACTGGTAAACGGCGGTCGCGTACTGCTGCGACTCGAAAAGCGAATGCGGTTGTAGGGCGCGTGTCGAGCCATCCGCCCGTTCGGTGACATTGAAGAGGACGGCATGGGTATGAAGCTGCGGCGCGGCGTAGCCTGCGACGGGCCGCGCCGTGTCGTGCTCGAATTTGGCGACGATGAATTTGCCCGTGGTTTCTGACGGATGGTTGCCGCCGATCCGCGCCTGCGTGTAGCGTTCAAGTTCATTCAAGGCTTCGGTGACGGCGGCGCGATGCGCCTCCCGGACCTGCTCGTCGCCGCCAACAAGCGCCGTCAACGAAACCGACTTCGGAGCCGAAAAGGTCGCGTCCCATCCGGCCCGATGCTCGACGGACTTGATCGTTTTTCCATCCGCGTCCAGGTACTCGAAAGAGGCTCGCGAGCGGACCATGGGCTGTTCCGTCGCCGGATGCAGCCCTTCGGAGAGCCGCTGAAATTCGAGCGGCGTGACCGAACCCGAAAGGCCGAAGCGAGCAGCAAGCTGTCCTTGCCACTCGCCCTCGACCGCATTTCCTTGCCTGTAATAGCTCTGCGTCTCGGAGGCGAAGTCCTGCTTGTGATAAGTCTGCGCCTGGCTGGCGCTGAGCGATTTGGAGATGGTCAGCATGACTACAAGTTCCTCAGATCAAGAGAGATTTGTTCTTCGTCTTCTTCGTGCTCCTGAGCATCAGGCACGTCCGATGCGGAGGGTACGTTGCAAACTTCCTGGACCGGCACAGAGGGATTTTCAGGACCGATTTCGACCTGCTCCAAGGCTTGCTGTACCGGCCAGGGGATCGGGCGGGGCGACTTTTGTTCGACAATCGGAGCGTCCCCGGAGACGGTTGCAACTGGTTCGGAATCCGTGTTCTCCTGTTTTTCCTCGTCTTCCGATGGAATCGGTTGGAGCGTGTCGGGATCAAAGCTCAAACCGCCGTCGGCCATCTTGCGCGGAATGAATTTTTCGGTTGGCGTGGGCAGGCCGAGGTAGTCAAAAGCGAAGCGCGCGACGTTGTTCCCGAGCTTCAGGTAAGCGTGCCGGTCGTCGAGTCCGGAGATTTCTGACCCCATGACCAGCGGCTCGATCTGCCGCTCCACGGTGAAGTTTTTGCCCGAGCGTGTGCCGTCGAACTTGGTCTCTTTCAGTCGCTCGATCTCGACCTTGCCGATCATCTCGGAGATCCACTCCGCTGCTTTCTGCTCGGTGGTCTTCAGGAAGATTTTGGTGGCTGGCTGCGAGAGCATCACCTCGGCCAGACGGCCGTAAGTGACTTCAAGCTGCGCCTTGCCCTGGAAGCCCAGCACGAGCGGATTTTTCGATTTCCTGCTCTCCGTAATCACGGTGTGAAGCTGCGGCAATTTCTGCAAACTCGCCAGTTCGTCGATCACAAACCACACCGGCTTTTGCCCCGGCTGCGGTTCGGCCAGAAGGCGCATGACTAGGAGATCGATCCAGAGGGATTGCAGGGGCCGCAGGGCATCCCGCACCTCTGTCTGCGAGGTGATGAATATCCATCCTTGCCGTGTTTTTGACCAGGTACGGGCCGTCCAGAGGGGACGGTTTTCCTCCTTTTCCGGCAGCAGACGGAAACCCTTGGCGACAAGTCCGAGGGAGGACAGCACACCGGCACGCTGCGGTCCGGCTTTCCTATCTATATAGAAGGCCATCTCCGTTCCGGCAACTCGCTGCAATAGTTCTGTCTCACTTGCCATCCACGCGGCAAGTTGGTGTGGCGTGGGTCCGAGCTTTAGCAAGTGCGCAAAAATTTGTGCGGGCGTGTCGTGAAAGAACTCGTCGATCACGTCGGTTTTGCGCTGGTAAAGCGAGGCAGCGATGGCGTCGGCCTCGGCATTGGATTCCATCTCGTGCGCCGGTCCCCAATATGGGCAGCGGTCGTCGAGCGGGTTCAGAACGATGTCGCCGCGGCCTATATCGAAAAACCGCTGAATGTACTCGCAGGCCGGATCGTAGACGATGGCCGACTCTTTCCGATCCCTGATCTGGCGCAGGATTTGCATGATGAGCTGAGTTTTTCCCGCGCCGGTATCGCCCATGATCTGAATATGCTGCGCCTCCTTGTGCTCGGGAATGCGCATCATGCGGCGGGATTCGGTGGTCACGAAGCCGACACCTTTTCCCTTGGTGGCACGGTTGAACTGTCGGGGCGTGAGCATGACCGGGCCGCGCAGAACACGGCCATATTTCATTTGCTTGAAGCGTTTGATGTCCGCAGGAATA